>RRZT011063900.1_pt1 | contig 12648 bp, 14 predicted proteins | sample 2165551 | NCBI WGS metagenome assembly RRZT01 (sample SAMN10456910, study PRJNA506462) | wastewater metagenome | biome: wastewater; feature: sludge; material: wastewater sludge; isolation source: wastewater sludge with Escherichia coli K12::gfp cells carrying plasmid... | place: USA: Moscow, Idaho... | reverse complement strand
CCACTCTACTCCAAACATATTTTCAATAATTTCGGAATCTTCAAATAAAAAATCTACTTGATATTTATGATTTCTCTTCCCATTACATTTGTTACAAAACTTTTTTTCTATTCTTTCAGTTTTTTCCAATCATAAACCTCCTTATAAAGTTATTTAGTGTAATTATACCATAAAATTATATTAATTTTGAAAATATAAATAAAAAAAGCCTTCAATAAGAACGGCTCATCCCCTAAGGGGGTGAGAAATACTTTCAACATTTGTATTCCTCCAATATGTAAGTTTATGGCTCTTGGGAAGCCACAAAATATTATAACAAAAAAGCTGAACCGTAGTCTAGCCTTTTATCCCAAGATTTTAAACGTTACATATTGTTTTCAATATTATTATATCATATTTCCGAAAAAGTGCAATTTTTTTAGAAATGTAATCTCCTATATCAATTTAATGTTTTTATTTCTTCGTATATCTTTTCATAAAACTTATTTTTCTCTATATATTCCTCTTCAAGTACTTCTAAAAATAGTTGTTTTATTTCATCAAAATTTACTCCACTCTCAAAAGCAATATCAATCATAAGCTGGTCTAAACTAAAATAATCCAAATATTCTGTTATATTACTCAATCTTTCACTTATTTTTTCTTTTCTTTTTATGTTCCAAATTTTTCCTTTTTCACTTAATTCTGTTACTCTTTTTATTTTGAAGCTTATTAGATAGTCTAAAATCTCTTGCAATTCTTTCTCTTTTCTTTTATTTATAAGATTTTCTCTAAAAAATTTTAGTAATTTTTCTTTATTTTGATTAATATTATCTAAATCACTATCATTAAAGTTATTTTCTATACTATTATCTTGAGATTTCATAAAAAATAAATTTACTTTCAAAAATTTTAGTATTTCATAAAAAATATACATTTTATACTCTCTATCTTCAACTCTACTTCTTTCTAATTCTAAATCCTTTTTAAAATCATTAAAATTTTCATATTTAATATAGTAACTAATTTTAAACTTTACCAAAAGAAATAAAATCTCTAACTGAGACAAAGTTTTATTTTCTAATAAACTAACCAATATTTTTACTTTATCATCTTCCTTAAATGAAAATATAGATGCAATATTAAAATAATCTTGGTATATGAAATCTTGTTTAGTATTATTAAGTATCTCATTTCGTTGTCTATCATAAATAGAAATTTTCTCTGTATATCCCCCAACTTCATAATTTATTAAGTTTCTAAATCTAATATTTCTATCATCAATAAAGTCAAATATAAATTCTTGGTCAAGAAATTTATTTTCTAGCTCTTTTTTTTCTGTAATTTTTTCATTAAATTTATATTTTTTCAAATTTGGCTCTAACTTCATCTTTTCCCACCATGTTGGAACTAAAGTTTGAATGGTTTTCAATAAAATATAATCTTGTATATAATCATCAATAAAATCAGCATCTAATTCTATTTTTCTTAAATTTATTATTATTTTCTCTATATTTCTTATAGTTATTCTATCCAAAAACTCTTTTTTAATACTTTCATTCCATTCTTCAATTAAATTAGATTTTCTCTTTTCTTTTTTCTTAAAATATTCTAATACTCCATTTTTTTCTGAAAATTTATTTTTAATCTCCTTCAATATCTTTATTTCTCTATTTTTTAGACTATATAATCCTGAAAAATATTCAACAAGATCCTCAAAACTTAGCTTTCTCAATTGCATTTCTATAGAAAAGTATTTATCATAATACATTTCACCTTCTATATCATTACTGTTTAATATTTGAATCAATTTATTCTCTGAAGTAAGTGTTATAAGAGAAAAATTTTTTTCCAATTCTAAGTTTATCTCTCCAATAAAATTTAAAGTCTCAATTATATGATTGTTTGAGTCTATTCTGTCTAAATCATCTAATATTAAAATAATCTTTTTATCCATTTTTGATATTTCATTATTTATATTTCTAATAATAGTATCATAGGTTTCCTCTATTCCTTTAAAAACTATTCCTTTAAACTCTATACCGAAATATTTTGTTAATTCTTTAAAATTTGAACTTAAAAAGCCATTTTTATTTAAAACAATCTTTATTTCATTCAAGATTTTTTTTCTAAATTCTAACTTATCTGTAAAATAAGGAGCCTTTATATATATAAACTCAAATTCTTTATTATATTTTTCCATAAATTTTCTTATAAAAAAGGTTTTTCCATTTCCCCATTTATCATCAATTAATATTGATTTCTCACCATAATCTAGTAATGTTTTTAATTCTATCAAATCTTTTTTTCTTTCAGGGAATAATTCATTTTTTTCACTTTCTATTTTATTCTTATTCTTCATATAATAAATTATACTTACAATAAAAATACAAATTATTAAAATTCCTACAGCAAGTTGAATTTTATATTTTAATATTATTTTTTCCAAGATCTCTAATATATTACCAATATTAATATTACTCAGCCCTATTTCTATCAAATTTATATTTCCAGTTTCAAAATCAATTATACTTAAAACATATTGAGTTATCAAAAATAGAAATCCTAGAAATAAAAAGTAGAGAATCTTCAACTTATTCTTATTATATTTTAAAATCCCAAATATAAAGGCTAATATTAATATTATTATCAGAAGATACACATTTTCTAACTTAAATAATATATTATATGTAATTTTTACTAAAAAGTAGAAAATAAAATTGATTAGGATAAATAACACCATTTTTTTACACTCCTGCATTCTTTTCCCCTTAATAATAATTTTCTATGATCCCTAATACTTTAAATTGTTCTAAAATATCTCTTGTCAATTTATGTCTAGGTTTATTTGAATCATTTGCAATTATCCTGATTTCTTCAAATACTCGATTCAAAATCTCATCTTTAGTGGAAAATAACCCTGAGTCCAATAAATCATCTATTCTATCTTTATTATAATATTCTATTTTCTTTAATAGATTTACCAAATACTCTTTATGTAAACTAAGATTATATCGATTTTCTAAATGTAATAATTTATCTAAATTATCTGCATTCAATAAATTTCTTTTTATTATTTTAAAATCTTCTAAATTAATAAAATCACCATCATCTCTTGGAATTATATTATAATTGTACATTATTTCATCTAAATAAATATTAGGTAATCCTTCTTTATTTCCTTTCTTTGAATTACAATATTTACATACTGGAACAAGATTATATAATGATAAAGCTAGATATGGATATTTATCCTTAGGCATAATATGGTCAAATTCAAAGTTTTGATAGTTCTTAGAACTATTTTCTATATAATAAATGGGTGTTTCGTTACAATAGGGGCATACTCTCAATTTTAATATATCAAAATAAAATGCTTGTATTTTTATTTTAAATCCATCATAAACATCATTTATTTCTTTATCTCCATTTACAGTTCCCATTCTTTTTATTATTTCATTTATTTCTTGTGGTTTTTTAAATATATAATCTTTAACTTTTTCATATACTTTATCTTTTTTGGTTCTTGGTTTTCGCTTTCCCTTTGTTTTTTCTACAGTTTTAGGTTTGAAATAGTCTTTTATTTCATTTTGTAACTCTTTAGGAATATCAACACTTTCAATTTTTATCATGATGATCACCTATTTCTTTCAATTCTTGTATTTTTTTTTCATAATACTCTATTTCAGCATTTGTATCATTTTTCATATATGCTTCTTTATATAATGCTTCAAATTTCCCTTTTATTATTGCCTCTCCCACTAAACTTATAACTAATGCAGTTTCTTCTTTTGTGTATTTTATATTCGTATCTCCTTTAATAACTCTCTCTAAATTTTCTTTTATATCTGTCAATCGGTTATATGATGTTTCTCCAATTGTTTTTTCCAAAAAAAACGAATTTTTATATAAAGAATATATATTTGAAGCATAAGTTTCTGTTTTTATATTATCATGATTTAAAACTTTTGTAATACCTTTTTCTTCTCTTTCATCTATTTTGTTGACTTCTACTCTTTCTAAAAAAATAGTATTTTTTTTTGGAATATCTGATAAAACTAATGGTGAATGCGTTGTTATTATTATATGATGTTTAAACCCTGCATCCATACATTTATCAAAAAATTCTATCAAATAAAAGATAAATTTTCTCTGCCATTCAGGATGAAGCCCAAGATCTGGTTCATCAAGTAAAATTATAAATTCTCCCAATGATTCAAACTCATCTGTCCATTTTCCAATTTCTTCTTTTATATATTGAAATAAATAACTTAACAATTTCTCTCCTGAACTTAATCCTACTTCAACATTAAAGAACACAAAAGGTAATCCTGTTATTATCGTTAAATTACTTTGATAAAATTCCTTTATTAATTCTTCAACATCATATCCTCCATTTTTTATTCTAATATACTCATCTACTTTTTTAATTGACAACTCAAATCCATCTTTTAAGCTCTTAATTTTATTTTTCTCATCCTCTTCCAATAAATCAATCAAATTATCTATATTCTTCAACTCAAATTTTTTAATATTATCTTTATTCAAAAAATCCCTTTCTTGATTGAATATTTTTATTAATTTTTCTATATGATACTGAAATTCTATATAAATTGAAAAAATAACATTTAACTCTTCTCTATTTATTTCATTATTTTTATATTTTTTATACTCTAATTCCCAACCTTTTTTCAATATATCTAAGGTTAACAAATTTTCATTTGTTTCTTCGTCCATACTCTCATATCTAAAATATAAATTTTTCAATGTTAAATTTTTGTATATATAAAAATCTTTTGTAAAAACTCCCATTTTCTTTAAATTCTCTATTCCCTTTAATACCATAAAATCATTTTTTCTTAGTATTTTTTCTATTTCTTCCTTTTCAAATAGTCTATTTCCAACTAATGAATTTGGTAATTCTAAGAATGTTTCATAACTTTCTATTATTGGAATTTTAACGAATAAAAAAAGTTTTTGCAGTTTTAGTTTTGCATCCTCTTCTCCTTCTTTTTTATATTTATCTATATATATAAAATCTATTGTATTATCATGTTTTATATTTATATTTGGTTCTCGAAACGCAGGTGTTCTTTTATTATAGTATAATGTGATTGATTCACCACTTTTTATTATATAGATTCCATCAAAACCTAAATAATCTATGTCAAGAAGTTTTTTAAGTATAGTAGATTTTCCAGATCCATTTTTACCAACAATAACAGAAATATTTGATATTTTCTTTGACCAAAAATCATCATAAAAAGATTGATTTTTTATATAATTCTCACTAGCCTCTACACTCAAAGTAAATTCTTTTTCCAATTTCATATGTTCTATAATTTCTCGTTTACTAAAATCAATCACTTTTTTTGAATTCATCAAAAAATTTATCTCATATTTTCCACCAGAAAAATTAAGCTCTTGATTTACAATAATATCTTCATAACCTAAAATCCATACATATAATAATTCCATTTTTCTCCTTTTCTGATAATTTAGTTAAAAATACTTTCCTATAAATTCTATTAAATGCTTACTATTAAATTCTTTAATATTGGTTTTATATATGTGTGTTGCTTTTATATAATTTATTTCTTCTTTTAATTCTTCCAATTCAAATGCAAAAGGTTCTAATCTCATTTTTTCAGGACGACAAAAATTATTCGTATTTTCTAATTTAATCCATTTTCCATAATATTCTTCCTCATCTTTTACAAGTAATATATTATATCCCTTATTATCTGGTCCTTTAACTGAACCCCATAAATAAACTTTCATTCCATTGCATTCTGGAATATAATATTCTTCCCTTTCTTCATTAAAATAATCATTAATTCTTCTTTTGAAATTTTCTAAATATATAACTTCAAATTCTATTTTTACACTATTATTATTTGGATAAATAAATTGGCATCCGAAAAATCTGTTATTTTCATTTTTTCTTTTAAGTACTCTTATCTCATTACTATTGTATTTTTTTCCCCAAATTCTGAAATTTTTTCTAATATATCTGTTTTATATTGATAATACACCATACTATAAAAATCCGTTTTTTCTTGATTTCTTCTTTCTATTTTCAAACTCTCTTTTTCCTTCTCTATATCACATAATATCTGCTTACTCACAGCCTCATTCACTATATCTTCCAACTCAATAATTTTCTCTGAAATTGAAACAGTATTTATAAAATCTATTATCTCATCCCAATTTTCAAATCTTTCATTAGCTTTCTTTTTTAACATTTTATTAATTAGTACGATAAATTCTACTGAAAGATTTTCATTAAATTGTTGCAATGGCAAAATATTCTTATATAAATGTACTTCATTATATTTAGAATTCTTTACTTCATAAGGATAGTTTAAAGTTGCTAATTCGTAAAACACTATTCCCATCGAATATATATCCGTTTTTATTGTAGTCCTATCCATTTGCCAAACTTCAGGAGCACTATACTTTTTACTACCATATCCTTTAAAAGTTTTTGTTCTTGTTATATCACTAGAAACTTTAGAAATTCCAAAATCACTAATTTTTAAAATTTCTCCTACCCACAATATATTCTCAGGTTTAATATCTCTATGAATCAATTTAGAATTAATATCTTTCATTCCTTTGGCTAAATTTAAAAAAATATTTTTCAACTCTTCATTACTAAACTGCCTTTCAATCTTTTTCTGTCTTACTAGAGTTTCTTCTAAAGATCCGTTATCTGCATATTCCATTATAATATAAGGTCCTAATTCTTTAAAAATTTCTCCAGTATGTGTATATTCATATTTTATAACATTTCGAGATGATATTTTAGAAGCTAAAGTTATTTCATTTATAAAAGAGGTATAAGCTTTTTCATTTGAAAAGGAATTATCTAATATTTTTATTGCAAATTTTTTATTATCTGATTTCCATTTTGCTAAATATACCTTTCCAAATCCCCCTTCTCCTATTTGTTTTTCTAAACAATACTCGTTATCATCTTCATCATAAACTATCTTCCCCTCAAATATGATCATTTTTTCCTTCCTTCCCATTGAATCTAATAAAATATATTCATATATCATTTTTTAATTACGCTTAAAAAGCTTAGTAACTTTATAGGAACTTTTGAATTTTCTCATCAGTTAAAAATATATCTAATAATTCTGATATATCTTTGGTTAATAATCTATAATTTAAATTATTTTTATGTTCTTCATTACACCAATCGTTATTGAAGCTTTCCTTCTCTTCAGGTTTTAATTTAGAATCATGAGTCCAGCTACTCCCTAATTTAATTATAATTTCTTTGCTCTCCGGTCTATAAGTTAGCCAAATATATACTCCTTCTTTCATTGTATTCTTCCCATAAAGAAAAGCCATTCCCAAGTCACCACTTCTCAAATTTCCTTGGCCTATTCCGCCACGAACTATGAAATCCTTATAAACATACTTGTTAGTGCTACATATGTTGTATTTAAGATTTCCCACTCCTTTTGTTGTTTTATCTCCAGAACTATGCTTTTGATCTAAAAAACTAGTAAATTCTTTAAGAAGCACTTCCAAATCTTTGTCACTTAATTCAACTTTAGAATCTTTCATTCATAACTCCCTTCTAACTTTTTGAAATTACCTGCAGCAGCATTCTACAAATCTCATCTCCTGGAATTAATATAATTTCTTTTTCTTCAGCATATTTTTCAGTCTCTTTATCAAATTCTCCAAGTGACATCACACACTTTGCATCATTCTCATTCATTTTAGCTAATTTCTCTATTTGTTCTAATGCTCCTTTATCTGTGTTACCTGAATATTTTTTTATTTGAATATATATATTTTCAATTCTTCTCTCAAATGGGGAGTTTTCTTCTTTCGAAGCTATTAAATCAGCATCTCCGCCTTTCCTGTCATACTTATTTCTACTACTTATTTTATAACCATGAAACTCTACTATTTTTTCACATATTCTTTCAAAAGATAAAGGACCTGTAAGTGGTGCTTTTAACAAATCTTCCTTCATTTCTTTTACATACTTATCGAGTTTTGATCCTAAATACTCCTCTAATGCTGATGCTTCTAACTCTTTTATTTCTCCACTTCTCAAACCTTCCAAAAGATTCTCAATACAGTCATGATGATGATAATTTGGATATATTGGCAGTCTCATTACCCATAGTTTTGCATACCACTCACTTACTTTTTCATTTTTCATATCTAAATTACCATCAAGTCCGTATATTTCTTTCAACTTTATTCTGTGATTTAAATGGCTGTTATCTTCCTTATCATGTCTATAAGGATCTTTTTCAGCAACTCCAACTATAAATTTCCCGGCCTCAGGCAAGTTAGGTATCATCAATATGTCATTTTCCTTTATCTCCGTTAAACCTCTTGCCAAATTCCCTATTCTTCTTGGAGTAATATCCTTATAAACCTTAACAATATTTTCTCTGAATGTCTCCTTACCTGCGTCAAGATCAATATCAGTTATTCCTCCACCCCATCCCATGCATATTTCTTTTTCTTTTAATCTTTCCAATAATAAGTCCTTTGATGTTCTGTCTGTTCTGATTGTGTATATTCCAATATTTTCAGACATTTTCTCACACTCCCTTTTTGATTGATTTATATAAAAAATTTTTACACTTTTATCAATTCCTTAAAAGACCTTGTTCTAAACCTATTCTTATATGTATTAATACTTGCTAACTTATTTACTTTTAGATATTGCTTAAATGTTCGAATTGTTATAATTGTTTCACTTTCCAGATATTGCTTTATATGATATGCTAATTCTTCCTGAGTATATTTTTCAGTACGTATTTTACATTTTTTATCTTTGATTTTTAATCTCTCATCATTTATAGTTACTTTTAAAAATTCTCCGAAGCTGCCAAATTTGCTTCCAAAGATATGACTATTTAAATACACCGGATTTTTATCAAGCTCTTTGCTTGTTATTAATCTATTCTCTTTATTACAAAGATTAATATAATACTCCAGTAATTCATCATCTGTCATATTTGACCGGTTCACTATCCTTATCTCTTTTATTCCTGCTTCCAGTAATAAATTATTCCAGTAACCGAATATTCTGACTATTGTAAGCATATTTTTACTAAATTCAGCTGATAAAGGCTTTCTTCCATTATCATCTACAAACTTTTTCACCTGATTAATATACTTTTCTTTTGTTCTTTCATTAAGAGTTTTTTCTCCGATATCCTTAAGAAAGGCATTGTAATTTCCCCAGCTTCTTCTTACCGGACTTATCAATTTAAATTCTTTTCCTATAGAAACTCTTCCTAATTTACTTTTTATTTCATAAAAACATTTTACTATTTCTTCTCTTAAATATTACACAACAACACCCTTTTATATATTTTCTTATTACAAAACTACATTTAATTATACCTTAAATTTTATTTTTTTCAAGGATTTTTTTAAATTTATTTTAAATATTGTATTACAAATTTTACAATATATAAAAAGGATAATATCAAATAGTGACATTATCCTTAGTTTAAATCTTTTAAATTGCAGATATTAATTTTATTTACTATTTATCATGTTTATCATTTCAACAATAGAAAATTCTTTTTCAAGTTTGAGGTCGTAAAAACCAGTATGAATATCGTTTTCATACAACCAACATAAATCCGTTCCATAGGGAGCATGAAAAAGTTCTAAAATTATTGGATTAATATCATACATTGATTTTGCACTTAAAATTATGAAATTGTCACTATTACTTATGTATTATCTTCATCAATAGCATAGAAATTCCAACCATTTAATTGAGGAATAGAACTTTCTTCCCTAAAAGAATATCTAATAGGCTTTCCATAAAGAATATTCTTAGAAACAATAAAACCACCATAATTTTCATTTTTTATTTCCATCTTCAAACTCCTTTATTATTTTTATCACATCATTTCGCCAAGATAGTTCTTTTACATAATCTAAACAAGTTTTCCCAAAAACATCTATATTTTTATAATTTGATCCATGTTTTAAAAAAATTTCATAAATTGGTTTTAATTCATTACTTGGTAGTTTTGTTATTGTAATAGCATATTTTAATGGAATCACTTTATATTTATCCAAAGCATTGATATCAATCCCACCATTAATTAATAATTTTGTTACTTCTAACATATAATCTATTGAAGGTCTATAATTACTAAAATAGAACCAATGAAGAGCATTTCGTTTAAATTTATCATCTTTAAAATTAATATCAATTCTTTCAGATAAAAGAAATTTTATTATTTTAGTTTTTCTAACTCATTTTTATCATTTACCAAAGTAAGACTTAGTAAATTTAAATTTACATATTTATCCATAGTGTTAATATCACCTGAATAAAAATGTAAAAAATCTTCATATGTACCATAACGAACAGCATCAAATTCATTTAATATCTTCAATGTACCTCTCCTTTTTTTACTCATACTCGTGACTTCGATTTGCAGCCGGAGTTTCTAATCGATAATTATCAGGATTAAATTGAAAATCTTTCAATTCATCAAGGGTTATTTCACGTGTTTATATTTTTCAAAAATTTCTTTATATGAAGAACCAGAATTGTGCCCAAAGTCAACAATTCCTTTTCTTGGCTCTCCAGGCTTCCAAGGAATTATTTCTCCTATATTAGGTTCTCTTAAAATACCATCTGGATCAACTTGTTTATCATACACCGTTTGTTCAAATTTAAGTTTTTTCTTTCCAGTTAATGTAGGTCTTCCATAAGCTTTCTTTTTCATATAACTTCCCATAACTTGTTTCGCTTTCTTTTTGGTTGAATATAATCCTATCGTCCTAACTTCTTCATAATCCTTATCTTTTCCAACATTATATGTATGCGTTAATCTATAAACTACTATCCTTTTTACTAAAAATAGCCGTATCCCAATATTATCAAAATTCTTTTCATTTGTTTATATTCTCCATTTAAATTTCCTTCTTATTCTCCCCTTTATGTTTTGAATTATTCTTTATTGTAAAACTGCATTTAATTATACCTTAAACTTTATTTTTTTCAAGGATTTTTTTAAATTTATTTTAAATATTGTATTACAAATTCAACAGTGTATAAAAAAGAATATTATCCTGAATAGAAAACCCCAGTATTTTTAAGCATTAAAAATGGTCCCGTCTAGATAAGACAGTCCCTTTTGTTGATTAATTATTATACATAAATTGATTTTAATATGCTTTTGTAAACTTAAAGTATTTCTTTCATTTTGAAGTTTGGAAAATCACCATTGTCTATTTCAGTTTCATAAATTTGTTCATTAAAATACCTAATTCCTGGTTCCTCGACTAAAACTAATTCACCATGCCCTATAATTTTCTTCCAATTTTCTTCTATTTCTAAGTACTCATGCGCCTTTTGAGAACTTAATAATCCTTCAGCATCAGAGCAGATAACAATACCTTTATTTATTAAATAGATTGCTATATTACATAAATCTTTAAAACTACTCAGTTCTGTATCAGCATGTATATAAAACTCATATAATGAAGAAGATTCCAAGCAGCATATCAAAAATTCTTTGATATATTCCTTTTTTCTTTTGTTACTCACTTTTAACCTCCTCCTTTACTGAATTTCTATGTAACAATGAAATCAAAAAAACTATTCTTTATTTACCAAAAATGCTGACTATATCAGCATTTTCTATATTAATATTTATGAGTTATTTTCTGGAAACTCTTCTGATAAAGGGTTCCTTACCCATTTTGTTCCAACTAACCTTTTTTCTGAAGCTTTGTATAATTTTCTCTTTTTTCCAAAGATTAATATCATAATATTTCATCAATAAAATATTACTTTTTTAGACCATTCTATATTCAAATTATATTTATTATTTAAATATTGTAATATTTCAGTTGGTCCATATAAACATATATATTCTCCCTCCACTTCTAATTTGGAATATATAAATCTTAACTTCTCATCTCCACCTGGTCGATGGTACCCATCATTACGTATTGAACAACCTTCTGACCAACTATTCGTTATAGTTTCATACGCTATTTTTTTTATTTCATTATAATCATCTTCTTCGATTTTTTTTTCATATTGAAGTTTTGGTTTTTCATTTTTAAGAATACTATAATTATAAACTTTAAAACTTTTTTTATTTATAACTACCTTTTTTTCGAATAATTCATCGTAGTCTATAATTACAGGATATGCCCCACCTATTACGGCTCCGATATTAGTTAAAGTTTCTCCTACCTTAATATTTCCGCCATTCTCTGCTATTATTGTAGTCTGATTGTTTACCCATTTGCTATCCTGATGGTTTTCTCCATAATTACCACCTAATGATGGTCTTGATGATCCTGTTTGATATTGTGTTCCTTCTAGTTTTCCTGATACATTTAAACCAGCTCCCCAATTCTTTCCATCTGATGTATATTCATCCTGTAAGGATATTATACTCAAATCTCTTCCAATATCAAAGTTTATTTTATCCGCTGTTACATTCACTCCTGCAAATAATGCATCCTCTTTAGTCGTTAACTGGAAAGTTCCACCTACATTTATTACAGAATTATCAAAGTACTTAGAACTTGTATTGCTGTTTCCTCCTGATATATTTAATCCACCTATTACATTCTGATTTACTATATCATATCCTACACTTCCACCTGTTGAACTTGATTTTGTATCATTCT
>RRZT010379813.1_pt1 | contig 12648 bp, 10 predicted proteins | sample 2165551 | NCBI WGS metagenome assembly RRZT01 (sample SAMN10456910, study PRJNA506462) | wastewater metagenome | biome: wastewater; feature: sludge; material: wastewater sludge; isolation source: wastewater sludge with Escherichia coli K12::gfp cells carrying plasmid... | place: USA: Moscow, Idaho... | reverse complement strand
GGTGAGCACCGCGGGCGCCGTCGCCAGTGCCGCTGCGGGCGTCGCGGCGGTGGCCGTGGCAGCGGTGCCCATGGCAGAAGCGGCGGCGACAGCGCCACAGGCGCAGGCCAGCAGGGCAGTGATGGCGGTCGCCAGCAGGCGGCGGGCCGTACCGGGTGGTCTCATGCTTGGATCCTCGAAGCCGGGCCGCCGCGGGTGTCCGCGGGGCCCTGATGTGAGTGTCCAGAGCCTGCAATCGGCGTGCCAGCCGGGGAGGCCGGGTGTGTCCGTGCGGCGCGGAACAGGCTTGTTCCGAAGCGCAACAGTTCTGCTCCGGCGCGGCGTTGCGGGCAGGGTTTTGCGACGCGGCTGGAGCACCACGCCCGTACCTGCTGGTGCAGGCCAAGCCCGTCGATGGAGGCCTTTGCAGCGCCCGACTGCCGCGCCGGCGCTGGCGCTGCGGGCCGCTTGCGGTGCGCTCTGAGGATGGGATGGCATGGCGATTGCAGTTTGCCTCCTGTCCGGCGCCAGCACGGTGCCGGAGCCCATGCCACCACACCACAGGCAAGAGAGACACGAGGAGGAGTCGAACATGAAGAAACACAAACAGCGGCAGCACCTGCCCGCCATGCTGAGCGCGCTCGCCATCGCCATGGCGGGTTTCGGGGCCGCAGGCAACGCGCTGGCGGCCGGCGTGACCGACGAGGACATCCTGAAGGATGCCGAGACCACGCATCAGGTCCTCACCCACGGCCTGGGTACCAAGGGCCAGCGTTACAGCCCGCTCGCCAAGGTCAATCCCGACACTGTGAAGGACCTGGTGCCGGTGTGGTCCTTCTCCTTCGGTGGTGAGAAGCAGCGTGGCCAGCAGTCGCAGCCGCTGATCCACGACGGCAAGATGTTCGTGACCGGCTCCTACAGCCGCATCTACGCGCTCGACACCAGGACCGGCAAGAAGCTGTGGAAATACGAGCATCGCCTGCCCGACGGCATCATGCCCTGCTGCGACGTGATCAACCGCGGCGCGGCCATCTATGGCGACCTGGTGATCTTCGGCACGCTCGACGCCCAGCTCGTCGCGCTCAACAAGGACACCGGCAAGGTCGTGTGGCGCGAGAAGGTCGACGACTACAAGGCCGGCTACTCGCTGACCGCGGCGCCGCAGATCGTCAAGGGCATGATCATCAGCGGCGTGTCGGGCGGCGAGTTCGGCGTCATGGGCCGGGTCGAGGCGCGCGACGCGAAGACCGGCAAGATGGTGTGGATGCGCCCGGTGGTCGAGGGCCACATGGGCTACACCTACGACAAGGACGGCAACAAGGTCGAGAACGGCATCTCCGGCACGACCAACGCCACCTGGCCGGGCGACCTGTGGAAGACTGGCGGCGCGGCGACCTGGCAGGCCGCCTTCTACGACCCCGACGTCGATCTGATCTTCATGGGCACCGGCAACCCGGCGCCGTGGAACTCGTGGCTGCGTCCGGGCGACAACCTGTACTCGGCGGCCACCGTCGCCATCGACCCCGACACCGGCAAGATCGCCTGGCATTACCAGAGCACCCCGCACGACGGTTGGGACTACGACGGCGTGAACGAATTCGTGTCCTTCGAATACAAGGACCCGAAGACGGGCCAGGTCGTCAAGGCCGGCGGCAAGGCCGACCGCAACGGCTTCTTCTTCGTCAATGACCGCAGCAACGGCAAGCTGCTGAATGCCTTCCCCTTCGTCACCCGCATCGACTGGGCCAAGGGCATCGACATGCAGACCGGGCGCCCGATCTTCGACGAGGAGAAGCGCCCGGGCAACCCCTTCACCGAGGGCGGCGGCACGGTCGAGGGTGGCAAGGGCAAGGTGGTGTTCAACGCGCCGTCCTTCCTCGGCGGCAAGAACCAGATGCCGATGGCCTTCAGCCCCGACACCGGGCTCTTCTACGTGCCCGCCAACGAGTGGGGCATGGACATCTGGAACGAGCCGGTGAGCTACAAGCGCGGCGCGGCCTACTTGGGCGCGGGCTTCACGATCAAGCCGCTGTACGAGGACTACATCGGCGCCATGCGCGCGGTCGACCCGGTGAGCGGCAAGATCGTGTGGGAGGTCAAGAACAACGCGCCGCTGTGGGGCGGGGTGCTCACCACCGGCGGCAACCTGGTGTTCTACGGCACGCCCGAGGGCTACCTGAAGGCCGTCAATGCCAAGACCGGCGAAGAGGTCTGGCAGTTCCAGACCGGCTCGGGCGTGATCGCACCGCCGGTGACCTGGGAGATGGACGGCGAGCAGTACGTTGCCGTGGTGTCCGGCTGGGGCGGCGCGGTGCCGCTGTGGGGGGGGGACGTCGCCAAGCGCGTGAATTACCTCGAGCAGGGCGGCATGGTGTGGGTGTTCAAGCTGCACAAGAGCTGAGCACAGGCTCACCTCCAAGGCGCGGCTCGACGGCCCGGCGGTGAAAACTGCCGGGCCGTTTTCGTTGCGCAGTGTCGAGGCGCACCGGGAGAGCATGAGATCCGGGGCGGTGCCGATCACTTGCGGCGCGACTCGACATAGGCCTGGATCGCCCACACCTGCTCGGTGGACAACTGCCCCTTCCAGCCCGGCATGTGGCGCACGTCCAGGCGCACCTTGCCATCCTCGACTGACTTGAGAAAGTAAGCATCAGCGTCCTCGGTGCAGCGTTGCTTGAGGGTGGGGTCGTCGAGGCGGCCGCAGTAGCGGCCGATCAGGCGAAGGTTGGCCGCTGGCCCGGGCTGGGTGGCCTCCTTGCCGTGGCAGCGGGCGCACGATTGCGCGTAGGCAACCGCGCCCGCGTCGATGCTGGCAGCGTCGCCACGCAAGGGGTTGGTCCATGCATCGGTTGTCCGCGTCGGTGGGGCCATGGACAGGGTGCTGCAGGCTTGAACGGTCACTGCAAGCAGCGTGGCGAGGCCGATGCCGAGGGTGGGGCGCAGAGCGCATTGGCTTACCAGTCGAGCGGGCATCCTGTGCAGTCCTTCATGTACGCATCGTTGAAGTTGGTGAAGCGCTTGAGGGCGCCCTCCATGTTGGTTCCGATCAGCTGCGTTCCCTGGAGCTTGGCTTCCTGGAGATCGGCACTCACCAGCCGGGCGTCCGTTAATCGAGCGTGGTTGAGGTTGGCGATCTCGAGGTGGGCAGCCGTGAAATCGGCCCCGGTGAAGTCCGAACGCATGAGGCGGGCTGCCTCGAGGTCTGCTCCGACCAGGCTGGCATGCCTGAAGATGGCGACCGGTGCGTTGACCTTGTTCAGGCGCGCCCCTCTGAGGTCGGCGCCCTCGAGGTTTGCGCCCGCAAGGTTGGCGCCGCGCAGGTCGGCGCGCGCGAGATTGGCGCCGCGCAGGTCCGCGCCTGCCAGGTTGCGGCCGACGAGGTCCGCATGGCGCAGGTCGGCGCCCTGGCACCGGGTGTAGGGCCACAGTCCGCAGCCATTGATCTCGTGCACCAGTGTCGATTCGGCCACTGCCACGGTGGGCAGCAGCATGCCGGGGAGGATGACGCAGGCCGCGGCGAGGTTCAGCAAGCTGCGGGTGGGGCGGTTCAGCTCTGGCATCGGTGGGCTCCATCGTGCGGGCAGGCGGCGCGCGGCCGCCCGCCCGCGATTGGGGGATCAGTTGCGGGCAAGCTGCTTGGGCAGCTTGAACACCCACACGCTGCCGCCCTGGGTGACCTGGCGTGTGAGTTCGGCCATGTCACCGCCCCACAGGGGCACCGCGCCGCCATAGCCCGACTGGATCGCGATGTACTGCTCGCCGTCCATCTCCCAGGTGATTGGGCTGGAGATGATTCCGGAGCCGGTCTGGAACTTCCAGAGCTCCTTGCCGTTGCTGCTGTCGAAGGCCTTTACATAGCCGTCCGAGGTGCCGGTAAACACGAGGCCGCCGCCGGTGGTGAGAGTGCCGGCCCACAGCGGGAAGGTCTCCTTGTGCTCCCAGACGACCTTGCCGGTGAGCGGATCCATCGCGCGCAGGATGCCGACGTGGTCGCTGAACAGGCGCTTGATGCGGAAGCCCTGGCCGAGGTAGGCCGAGCCCGCCTTGTACTGCAGCTTCTCGGCCCAGTAGTCCATCGCCCAGTGGTTGGCCGGGATGTAGAACAGACCGGTGTCGGGGCTGTAGGCCATCGGGTTCCAGTTCTTGCCGCCGAGGAAGGGCGGCGACACGAACACGGTCTCGCCCTTGTCCTGGCCTTCGGCCACGGGGGGCGGACGGTTGCCCGTCTCGATCGGCCTGCCGGTGGCGAGGTCGAAACCCTTTGCCCAGGTGATGCCGTCGACGAAGGGCCAGGCGTTGATCAGCGCGGTGGGCTTGTTCGGATGGTCGGCGCGGGCGACGAGCTTCTCGCGGTCGGTGACGAAGAAGAAGCCGTTGCGGTCGGCATGCGCCCCGGCCTTGACCAGCTTGCCCGTCTTCGGGTCCTTGTACTCGAAGAGGATGATCTCGTTGTTGCCCGAGAAGTCCCAGGCGTCGTTGGGCGTGTGCTGGTAGAAGCCCTTGAGTTCGCCAGTGCTGGCATCGACGTAGGCCTGCCCCGAGGTGAACAGACTGTCCCAGTTCTGCGGATCGTCGCCCGGTGCGGTGCGCGCCCAGGTGTTCCAGGGCGCGGGATTGCCGGCGCCGATCACGATGGTGTTGGTGTCGACGTCGAAGCTCGCGCTCTGCCACGGGGCGCCGCCGCCGTGGCTCCAGGCCTCGACCTTGCCGGTCTCGCGGGTGTGGTCGTCCGGCCACGACGGCGCCTTGGGGTCGCCGGTCGGGGTACTCGGTTTGCCGTTCAGCGATCCCATGTGACCTTCCACCAGCGGACGCTTCCAGATTTCCTCGCCGGTGTCCGGGTCGCGAGCATGGACATGGCCGACCACGCCGAATTCGTCACCCGATTCACCATGGATCAACAGTACGCGGCCCGATTCCTTGTCGCGCGCAATCGTCGGCGCGCCGGTCATGGTGTAGCCGACCTTGTGGTCGCCGAACTTCTTGCGCCAAACCACCTTCCCGGTCTTGCGGTCGAGGGCGACGATCGCCGCGTCGAGGGTGCCGAAGAAGATCTTGTCGCCATAGATCGCGGCGCCGCGGTTGACCACGTCGCAGCACGGGCGGATGTCGTCGGGAAGGCGGTGCTCGTAGCTCCACAGTTGCTTGCCGGTGCGGGCGTCGATGGCGAACAGGCGCGAATACGAGGCGGTGACATAGAGAACGCCGTCATGGACGATGGCCTGGGCCTCCTGGCCGCGCTGTTTCTCGCCGCCGAAGGAGAACGACCAGGCAGGAACGAGCCCCGCGACGTTGCGGGTGTCGATGTGCTTGAGCGGTGAGTAGCGCTGGGCCTTCAGACCCATGCCGTAGGTGAGCACGTCGGCCGTGGTCTCGTGGTCGCGAACGATGTCGTCCCACGTCACGGCGGTGACGGCGTGGGCTGCCGGGGCAAGTGCGAGGGCGACCGCGCTTGCGAGCACCGCACGCTTGATCCGGCTTGCTGGACCGCTGCTGCGGGTATTGGACGAGTTTTGTTTCATGCCTGGTTGTCTCCTGAGTTCTTGAGTGAGCCGGCCCAGCGAGTCCTGTGCTTGGCTGACCCGCAGTCTGCGAACTCCGCGGTGCGCAGGCCACGGCGTTTGTCCCCGGAAGTCCGGGAATTTGTCCCGGGTTTGGCGTGGCACGGCGATTGCTAAAAATTTGGGGTGAATATCGGAGGAAGTGATGGATCTTCGCGTCAGGCTCATTCGCAGGTTGATCGTCTATTTCGTGCTCCTGCTCGTGCTTGCCTGCGGTTTGGTCGCCCTTGCCCTGCGCGAGGACGTGGCCGAAGAGATCGAGGCCTCGTCCCGCCTGGCCGAGTTGATGCTGGCTGTCAGCGAGTTGCCCGATGGCAGCGTGGACCGCGTGCAGGCCTTGATCGAGCGTGGCGGCCTGCGTCATCTGGATGTGGCGCTCGCCGCCGGCGATCGCCCCGCTGCGCAGCCGTCTGCCCTGGGCTGGCTGACGGGCAGTCTTGGTTCGGCGGGGGAGGCGGGCCATGAGCGGCGATTGGTGCTTGGTGACGACGTCCTCATCGTTCGCCCCAACCCGGCGAGCGAGGTTTCCGAGATCGTCGAGGAGTCCTCGCGCATGCTCGGGCTTTTCGTCCTCTTCATTGCCGCGGCGGGCGTCGGCACCTGGCGGACGGTAGGCGCGGCATTGCGGCCCGTTGCAGAGCTGGAGGCCGGTGTGCGCAGGCTGGTTGGCGACGAGGCACAACGCCTGCCAGCGTTTGAACTCAAGGAGTTTGACCGCATCGCGCGCACGGTCGAGGAGATAGCCGAGCGCCTTGCCCGTGCGCGCGAGGCTGAGCGCCAGATGGGCGCGCGCTTGATCCAGCTGCAGGAGGAGGAGCGCCGGGCGCTTGCCCGCGAGCTGCACGACGAGATCGGGCAGGCGCTGACCGCGGTCGGCTTGAGCGCGGCCTACCTCGAGCGCCACGCCGCGTCTGCTGATGCCAAGGTGGTGGCGGGGTGCGCGCACGACATCCGGATGGGGGTGGTGGAGGTGTCGCGGCAGGTCGCTGCCGTGCTCAAGCAACTGCGACCGCATGCCCTCGATGGGCTGGGGCTGGTGGACGCGGTTCGCGATCTGGTCGACTTCTGGCAGGCCCGCATGGATGCGGTGAGCCTGGACGCCCGGCTGCCCTCGGTCTTGCCACGGCTGTCGAGCGAGGCCGGCTTGGCCTTGTACCGCACGGTCCAGGAGGCGCTGACCAACATTCACCGCCATAGCGGTGCGCGCCGCGTGCGGGTGGATATGGCGGAGGTCGATGGCGGCGTCGAGCTCATTGTCGAGGACGACGGTTGCGGCTGCAGCGATGCGCTCGTGCACGAGTCGTCCGGCGGTCTGCGTGGCATGTACGAGCGCGCCCGCCTCGCGGGAGGACGCGTTCGCCTTGGCGCGTCCGTGCTGGGCGGTTTCAAGGTCACTTTGTGGGTGCCGCAGGAAACAGCGGCGGAGGAGGTCTGATGATTCGCCTGATGTTGCTCGATGATCATGCGCTCGTGCGCACCGGCTACCGCCGACTGTTCGACGCCGAGCCCGATTTGCGCGTCGTCTGCGAGGCCGCAGGCGCGGACGAGGCCTGCGCCTGCCTGCGTGAGCGGGAGATCGATGTCGCCGTGGTCGACCTCAGCCTGAAGGGCGCCAGCGGGATCGAAGCGATCCGTCGCATCCTGCAGCGCAATCGTGCAATCCGCGTCCTCGTGCTGTCGATGTATGACGAGCCAGGGTTCGTGCGCCAGGCGTTCCGCGCGGGGGCAATCGGCTATCTCACCAAGGACTGCGAACCGGATGAGTTGATGAAGGCAGTGCGCAGCGTCGCTGCGGGGCGTCGCGTGCTGGGGGAGGGGCTGGCCAGTGCCGTGCTGTGTGCCGAGTACGACGCAGAGGCCGTGCTCGAACGCCTGACCCCCCGCGAGTTCGAGGTCCTGCGTCTGGCTGCGAATGGGGATGCGGCGGCGTGCATTGCGCGTTGCATGCACCTGAGCCAGAAAACGGTCGTCAACCATCTCTCTGCGGTGCGCCAGAAGCTGGGCGCAGACAACGATTTCATGCTGATGCGGCTCGCCGTGCGCCATGGCTTGGTGAGTCTCGAGCAGAAGGGGCCGATCTGAGCCGTTCGACTGTTGCGCTGCGTAGCACTTGTTGCGAAATGCTGCTCCAAAGTGTGTGTGGGACAGCGACGGGCGCTGCAGTGGGCACGGGTCTGGTTCTTGCAGAAAGTGCGCTGCGAAGGATCGCACATCGTCTTGAACCGATGCCGAAGGCATCAATGGGAGCGAACATGAAGAAGCAGTTACGCAGGAACACCACTCTGGCCGCGCTTGCCGTCGCGGCCCTCACCAGCCTCGGCGCCCATGCCGCCGACCGCGCCACGGCGCGCGAGGCCCAGGCGCTGTTCGAGCGCGCGGTCGACTACATGAACCAGAACGGCCCCGAGCGCGCGTTCGCGGCTTTCAACGACCGCCAGGGCGCGTTCGTGCGCAAGGACCTGTATGTGTTCGTGATCGACGACAAGGGCGTCTATCACGCCAGCGGCGCCGCCCCCGAGGCCCTGGTCGGCCTGACCGTGCTCAACACCACCGACGCCGCCGGCAACCCGCTGTTCCGCGAGATGATCGAGCGCACCCGGGTGAGCCCGGAGGCGACCGTGCGCTACATGTGGCTGAACCGCGCCACCAACAAGGTCGAGCCCAAGGTGAGCTACGTGCGCAAGGTGGGCAACTACGTGCTCGGCGTGGGCTATTCGGCACCGCGGGCGACGGCGGACGATGCGCGCGCGATGCTCGAGCGCGCGGTCGCCCTGGCGCGTACAGAGGGCCATGCCGCGGCGGCGGCGCGCTTCAACGATCGCCGGAGCGACTTCGTCAAGGACGACCTCTACGTGTTCATGGTGAACATGGACAGCGGGCGCTTCGAGGCGATGGGCATGAACCCGGCGCTGTCGGATACCGATGCGCTCGGCCTGCACGACGCGGCCGGACACGCGCTGGTGGCGGAGATGATCGCCAAGCTGCAGTCGGCGGACGAGGCCACGGTGGACTACGTGTGGCGCAATCCGGTAACGAACAGGGTGGAAAACAAGCGTTCCTACGTGCGCCGCGAAGGTCGCTCGCTGGTCGGTGTCGGGCACTACGTGGAATAAAGGAGCAGAAGCTGTTCCGAAGCGCAACAAATCCGCTGCGCTTCGGAACGCTCCACGCTCAAGGGACGCGGTGGCGGACGCCGTTCGCTTCGAAAATGCGGGTGAGTTCGCCCGAACGCTGCAGGTCGGCCAGCGCCCCGGAGAGCGCTTCGGCGAGCTGGCTGCTGTCGGCCTTGACCGCCATGCCCAGCGGCCAGCCGGTGAGACGCAGTTCCGGCATGGCCAGGGTGTCGATCGCGACCCCGCCATGACCGCCCAGTGAGGCCTCGAGTTCGCCGCGGGTGCCCATGACCGCGGCGATCTCACCCGCCTTGAGCGCCGCGGCGGCCTCGGCGAGGCTGCGGTAATGCACGACGTTCTGGCGCAGCGCGCCTTCCCGCAGGTTGAGCAGGAAATCGCTGGCGTGGGTGTCCAGCTCGACGCCGATGCGCTCCTCCTCGAACACCGCGAAGCTCTCTGCCGCCGAACTCGAGGGCGCCGGCACGCGCTCGCTGATGCGTGCCAGAGCCAGTGTCTCGAGGTGGTAGGGGCCGAAGATCTTCACCTGCCGGTTGCTGGCCGCGAAATGCACGTCCACCGGCACGTGCAGCATCACGTCGGCGGGCTTGGTGCCTAGGTAGTGGCCGCGCCAGACCATGTTGCGCAGATCGTCGTTCATGTTCTCGTCGGCGGGGAACTCGACGATCTGCGGCTGCAGGCCCAGGCGCTCGGCGAGTGCGCGGCCCAGGGCGACGTCGATGCCCTTGCCGGCTGCCGAGTACGGCGCGAAGTTGGCGTAGACGGCCACCCGCAGGGTGCCCGGCTGCTGGAGTTCCAGCTCGGCCGCGGCCGCCCGCACCGGGCTGGCCGCGAGCAGCGCGAGGGCGCCTGCGCCGAGCAGGAAGCGGCGGCGGTCATTGCGCTTCATGGACCGTCTCCAGCCACGCGCGTATCGCCCACATGGCTTCCTGCGTGAGCGTGCCCTCGAACGGCGGCATGTACACCGCGCCGTTGCGGGTGACGCCGTTGCGCACCTTGCCGATGAAGAACTCGTCCATGTCGTCGCCCGGCTCGAGGAAGCGCAGATCGGGGGCGATGCCGCCCGAGACCGCGCCCAGGCCGTGGCAGCGCGCGCAGTTCTGGTTGAAGGCGGAGTCGCCGATGCGGATCGCGTCGGCGTTGCCGCGGTAAGGATTGGCGATGCGCCAGTCTTCGCCGAGCTGGGTCAGGCTGGAGGTGTCCACCGCCTGCGGCGTGACGTCGCCATGGGCGATCGCGAGGCTGGCCGAGGCCGTGATCGCGAGCGTGGCGGTGCCGAGCGTGAGCCGGCGGAGCAGTGTCTCCTTCAAGGTTGCTGTCTTCACCTTGTTGATCCTCATGGGTATGGTTCGTATCGGGTCTTGATCCGGCAGTCCCGGATGGCACTTCAACTGCAATCGGCGTGCCATGCGTTGTCGAGCAGCCCATATCGGCGGTCCTCAAGGCCCTGGAGTAGGGGCGTTCGAGCGACCTGGTAGGATTCCTGCTCTGGGATGCCGGCGACGGAGCACGGCATTTGTTTCGATACGGATCAAGTGCTACGTTCCGCACCGTGGGAACCCACAAATTTGAGGCGGCCAGTCGCGCATCGCGGCCAGGCCACCCGGAGGAGACATGAGCAAGATGGGACAGCTTTCGACCGTCGACGCTGGTCGCGACCAGCGTTTCAGGCTTGCACGGCGGCAGTTCTTCGAAGAGGGGTGTTGTCCGGACGACGGCGTGTCGTCGCAGATCCTCAGTTCCTGGCTGCGTTGCCGCGAGCTCGGGCTGGAACGTAACAGCCGCGAGGCGCGCGACCATGGCGAGCGTGCGCGCCTGGCCGACGTACGCGAGCGCAGCGCGAGCCTGGTGGAGCACGCCAGCGGCGTGATGGAGCACGTGTTCGAGCAGATCCGTGCCTCGGGCAGCATGGTGCTGCTCTCCGACCCGAGCGGGATGATCGTGCATAGCCTGGGCGATGCGGACTTCGTCGACCGCGCGCACCGCGTGGCATTGCAGCCCGGCGCGTGCTGGAGCGAGGCCGCGCGCGGCACCAACGCGATCGGCACCGCGATCGCCGCGCAGGCGCCCGAGGTAGTGCTCGGGGCCGAGCACTACCTCGATCACAACGGCTTCCTGTCCTGCACCGCGTCGCCGATCTTCGACCCGCGCGGCACGATCGCCGGGGTGCTCGACGTGTCCTGCGACGAGCGCATGCACCAGCGCCATTCGCTCGGGCTGGTGCGGCTGTCGGTGCAGTTGATCGAGAAGCGCCTGTTCGAGACCGAGTTCGCCAATGAGATCCTGGTTGCCTTCCATGAGCGACCCGAGTACGTCGGCAGCCTGCAGGAGGGCCTGATCGCGGTGACGGCCGACGGCGTGATGGTGGGCGCCAACTCGATTGCGCGCGCCTGGCTGGCGCAGCGCGTGGAGGCCTGTGGCGGCAGTGGCGTGTTCGCGGAGCTGTTCCGCCACGGCCTGGGCCGGATTGCGGACCGTGCGCGCAACTCCAATGACGCGCTGATCCGGCTGCCGCTGCAGGATGGTGGCCAGCTTTACGTGCAGTTGCGCTCGCTGCGGCCGCAGATCCGCGCCTTTGGCGGTGATGTCCCGGCGGGGGCGGGGGGCGCACGTACGCAGCGGCCCGCGGCAGCAGCGGGGGACAAGGACGTCTGCACGCTGGCCTCGCTGGCGACCGGCGACGCCGGCATTGGCCGCGCCCTTGACCGCGCGCGCCGCATCCTCGGCAAGGACATTCCGCTGCTCATCCAGGGCGAGTCGGGCGTCGGCAAGGAGCTGTTCGCCAACGCCTTCCACAACAGCGGGCCGCGCGCCGACAAGCCCTTCGTGGCGCTCAACTGCGCCGCGGTGCCCGAGACGCTGATCGAGTCCGAGCTCTTCGGCTACGTCGGCGGCGCCTTCACCGGTGCGCGCAAGGAAGGTGCGATCGGCAAGATCCAGCAGGCCCATGGCGGCACGCTGTTCCTCGACGAGATCGGCGACATGCCGCTCGGCATGCAGGCGCGCCTGCTGCGTGTGCTGCAGGAGCGCTGCGTGACGCCGGTGGGCTCGGTGAAGTCGATTCCGGTCGACATCTCGCTGGTGTGCGCCACCCACCGCGTGCTGCGCGATGCGGTCGCGCGCGGCGAGTTTCGCGAGGACCTGTATTACCGCGTCAACAGCCTCACCGTCAGCCTGCCGCCGCTGCGCGAGCGCAGCGACATCCGCTGCATCGTCGAGCGCATCCTGGAGCGCGAAGCGCGCGATGCCGGGCTGTCCGGCCTGCGCATCGGCGAAGAGGTGATGCGCTTCATCGAGCGCTACACCTGGCCGGGCAACGTGCGCCAGTTGCACAACGTGATCCGGGTGGCGGTGGCGCTGCTGGACGAGGGCGAACTCGAGATCCTGCCCGCGCATCTGCCGGAGGAACTCTTCATGTCCGACCCGGCCGAGGACGAGACCGCGCCCCGGCCGGCGCCACAGGATGCGCCGCCGCCGGGCGCGTTGCCGGCGGCGGGTGGCGCTTTCGCGCTGGCGTCCGAGCGTCCTGGCGCGCGTCGGCTCGATCAACTGGAGGTGGAACTCATCGAGCGCGTGATGCGTGAGGTGGGCGGAAACCTGTCCGCGGCGGCCCGTCTGCTCGGAGTGAGTCGTAATCGTCTATACCGAAAGCTGGGCCGCACTGGGAGCGGAGGCGGTGACGAAGGGTAATCCCAGGTTGACCTTCATTGGGCACAACTTATGCTTGGTTTTGCATAGGTGCTTCGCCCTTTGAAGCACCTGTGGGTCGTCGGCGAAAGGGGTGTCCGAGAGAAGTGTCCATGCCGGCGACCGGCTGCACCAACCAATAACGAATCAGGAGACGATCGATGTGGAAAGCACTGCACATTGATCCCGCGAAGTGCACCGGCTGTCTGCAATGCGAGATGGCCTGTTCCTACGAGCACACCGGGGTCATCAATCCGAGCAAGTCGCGCATCAAGGTGTTCAACTTCGAG
>RRZT010266672.1_pt1 | contig 12648 bp, 7 predicted proteins | sample 2165551 | NCBI WGS metagenome assembly RRZT01 (sample SAMN10456910, study PRJNA506462) | wastewater metagenome | biome: wastewater; feature: sludge; material: wastewater sludge; isolation source: wastewater sludge with Escherichia coli K12::gfp cells carrying plasmid... | place: USA: Moscow, Idaho ... | reverse complement strand
GACGATTCACGTAATGCCAGTCGCCGTGGCTCTCCATGTCCGGGAATCCCGGCAGCAATCGTGTGGCCGGCTCGTCGGCGGCATGGAAGCGCGGGTCATGGCGGATGCGGTCGGCCCAGGTCGAGGCTTCGATGAACGCCGTGCGGTCAATTGCATCGCCCTTGGCCTTGCGTGTCCAGTGCGCGTAGTCCGGATGCGCGCGCAAGAGCATGCCGACTTTCTCGCGGCTCGCCGGCGGCAACTGCTCCCACGCGATGCACGCCGAAAGGCGGTGCCCGGTGAAGTTCCAGGCCGAAGCCGATAGCGGCAGAAAGCCGGCGAGCATGGCTGCGAGCAGCCGAAAGCGGCGCGTTGGCTGATTGTTGCAGCCTCTGGTCATCCGTGTGCGGATTGCTCGCCCGGTGCGCAAAGCGGGAGCGTCAGGGTGAAGGTCGTGCCGGCAGCGGTCGAAGCGACCGCGATGCGACCGCCGAGCGTCTGGATGACGAGATTGTGGCAGATGTGCAGGCCGAGCCCGACGCCGCCGCGCCCCATGCGCGTGGTGACGAAGGGGTCGAAGATGCGCGGCAGTAGCGTGTCGGGGACGCCGTTGCCGTTGTCGGCGAGCGTGATGCGCACTGCCTCGTTGCCGTCCGGCGTCGCGGTAATCGTCACCCGGCGATCGTCACGGTCCTCGAAGGCGTGCGTGACGGCGTTGCTGATCAGATTGGTAATGACCTGGCCGAGCGGTCCGGGGTAGCTGTCCATCAATAATCCTTCGGCAATGTCGACGCGGACAGCGACGTCGCTGCGCTTGAGCAAGGGGCGAAGCGTCAGGATGATTTCCTCGATGACCTCGCCGAGCATGAAAGAACGGCGCTGCGACGAACTCTGGTCGGCCGCCACCTGCTTGAAGCTCGCCACCAGCTCGGCGGCGCGCGACAGGTTGCGGAAGGCGATGTCGGTGCCGGCATCCATCGCTTCGAGCAGCTTGTCGAGGCTGGAGCGCTTGATTCCACTCTCCATCTCCTTCCTGAAGGTACGCAGCGACGCGATGAGCGTCGACAGCGCCATGACGCCGTTGCCGAGCGGTGTGTTCAGCTCGTGTGCGATGCCGGCGACGAGCGCACCGAGCGAGGCGAGTTTCTCGCTCCGGACCAGCTCGGCCTGCGTCAGCTTGAGGTGTTCGATCGTCGTCGATAGCCGCGCGTTCGCCTCGAACAGTTCCGCCGTGCGCCGTTCGACGCGTTGTTCGAGCTCGCTGTTGAGCGCGCGGATCTCGCCTTCGATGCTGCGCAGTTCGGTGACATCGCGCGCGACCATGACCGCGCGCCGTTGTCCGCCGCTATCGAAGTAGCTGACTGACAGCGCGGCGACGAATTCGCGTCCGTCCAGCCGGCGGAAGCGCGTTTCAAATTCGACGAAGTGCTTGTCCTGCAGTGCTTGGTAGAAGCGCTCGCGTTCGCCGGCGTTACACCACAGGTCGAGCGTTTTCCCGGTCTTGCCGATGAGTTGTTCGGGTGTCGCAGCGAGGAGTTCGGAGCAGCCGGCGTTGACGCGGATAAAGACGTAATCGCGTTGCGGATCGAGCACGACCATGCCGACCGGCGACGCGTTGAACACGGTTTCCAGCTCCTGCTGCTGTTCGCGCAGCGAAGTCGCCATGCGTTCAAGATCGCGCGACAGGCCGTCGAATTCGACGATGCGGCCGCGCGGCCACGGCCCGGGCGTTTCGCCGTCGGCGATGCTGCGCGCGCGCTGGGCGAGCGCGGCGATCGGCCGCGCCATGCGCGTCGCCCACAGCGGCGTCAGTACGATGCCGAGCAGCAGGGTTACGCCGAGCACGGCGATCCACAGGTCGAGCGTCGACGCAATGCGCGGATTGGCGAGGCCGGCCGGTGCGCGGATGACAAAGTACCAGTCGAGCAGGTGCGAATGCGCCAGTGCCGCGTCGAAGGTCTTGCCCTCGAACGACAGCGTGTTGGCGAGCGAGCCGGAATGATGCGCTTCCCCGAGCAGCGGCAGATGGCGCAAGTTAACGACGCCGACACGCGCGGCGTCCTCGCTGTCGGCGAGGATCTCGCCGTTGCGGTCGATGATCCACACCATCAGATCCCTGCGTCCCGAGGCGACGCGCAGGGTATCCATGATGTGGGCGAGCGATATCTCGCCGATGATCACGGTGTCCCCGGCCGGGGTGCCGATGCTGACGGCGATCTCGCTCGACACCGGCGAGAGGTACTTGTCGCTCCAGACGGTTCGCGCATCCTTGAGCGTGCGCTGGAAGATCGGGTCGCGCGACAGGTCGTTGCCGATGAGTTCGCGCCGCCGCGTATGACCGAGCCAGGACTTCAGGCTGGCGTTGATCACCCTGCCGTCGCGGTCGACCTGGTAGATGGCGGTGAACGCGCTGCTCCGGCCGAGTGCGCGCTCCAGGGTCTTCTCCGGCGTCGTCCCCGGATTGCGCAAGGCGGTGGCGATCAGTTCGAGCTGCGTCTGGATCGCTCCGAGTATGGCTTCGCTGCGCAGCGACAGATCGGAGACTTCGACGCGCAGATCCTCCTGGCTCTCACGGCTGATCTGCGGCAGACGGATGAGGAAGAGCGTGGCGCCGGCGAGCAGAAAGCTGATCAGCGAAATCAGTGAGAGCAACCCGATCAGCCCGGTGCGCAGGCGCCAGCGACGGTAGTTCATTGCGCGCGTACGAAGCGGCCATCGCGGATCGCCATGAAGTAGGCCACGCGCGTCGTGTCGCCGTTGGCGTCGAACTCGATCTGCTGCTGCAACGCGGTGTAGGGTCCGAGCTTGATCAGCGCTTCCTTGGCGCTCATCCCGGCCGGCCGGCGCGACAGTGCGTCGAGCACGACGGTCGCCGCGTCGTGTGCGAGCACGCTGCCGAACACCGGTTCCTTGCCGAAGCGCTCGGCGTAGGCCGAGCGGAATGACTGAAAGCGCGGCGAAGTGTCGTCCTGGTTGTAGTTCTGCACGATCATCAGTCCCTCGACCGCACGCCCGCCGAGCTCGATCAACTGTGCGGTGCCGGCCCATTCAGCGGCGATCAGCGGCGTGTCTGGCGCCGCCTTGCGTGCCTGCTGCGCCAGGCGGGCGGCGTCGACCGCGTTGGCGATGAAGAGCAGCGCGTCCGGCCTGGGGGCGAGCATCGCGTCGATGATCGGCGCGTGGCTGGCTGCGCCGGAGTCGAAGAACGGCGCGCTGACGATTTCGCCGCCCAGCGCCTCGAAGGCCGTTCTGAATTCGCTGAGCCAGCTTTCCGCGAAGCTGCGGTTGTTCTCGTTGGCGGCGGCGCTGATGCGCTTGAAGCCCTTGGCGAAGTAGTGTTCTGCGTAGAGGCGCCCGTTGTCGCGCGTCGTCAGGTTGATGCGGAACAACATGTCGTCCTTGCCGTGAAACTTGACCGCCGAGGCCGTCGGCGTGAGCAGCACGACGCCGGCCTTCTCGACGGTCGGCAGGATGTTGTCCACCATCGCGCTGTTGGTCGGACCGATGATGAGGTCGGCGCCCGCGGCAACCAGCTCCTGCGCCGCGCTCGCCGCGCTTTCCGGCGTCTGGCCGGTGTCGCGGACGATGATTTCGAGCGTGCGCTTGTCTTCGCGCCGGCCTTCGCGGTACTGGTCGGCGGCGAGGATGACGCCGTTGCGCGCCGCCTCGCCGAGGTCGGCGCTGCGCCCGCTCAGTTCGGCGAGGAAGCCGATGCGCAGCGGCGGCGGTTCGGCACAGCCGGCGAGCAGCAGCGCGACGACGCCGGGGAATAGCCCGTCGCACAAACGTGGAAAGCGCATGTCCTCAACCCTCCTGCCAGTTGCGGCGGGCCAGCCATTCGACGAATTCGTCTTCCGGCATCGGCCGGGCGTAGTGGTAACCCTGTGCGGTTTCGCAGCCGAGCGCGACGAGCGCGTCGGCGACGGTTTGCGACTCGACGCCTTCGGCGATGACTTCGAGCTTGAGTTCGCGCCCGAGGAGAATGATCGTGCGTGCGATGCGCGTCCCCTGGTCGTCGTTCTCCAGCGCTGCGACGAAGCTGCGGTCGATTTTCAGCCGATCGGCCGGGAGTTTTTGCAGGTAGGAGAGCGACGAGTAGCCGGTGCCGAAGTCGTCGAGCGCGACCGAGACGCCGAGTGCGCGGATCTTTTCGAGCAACTCGACGATCGGATCGAGGCCGCCGACGGCGACCGACTCGGTGATTTCAATCTCGAGCTGTGCCGGATCGGTTCCGGTCTGCCGGATCGCCTCGTCGATGAGGCCGAGGAAATTCGGCTGGCGCAGCTGCACTGGCGATACGTTCACGGCCATGCGCAGCGTCGGCAGGCCGGGCGCCTGAAAACGCTGCAGGGCGATCAGCGCGGTCTGCACGATCCACCCCCCGAGGCCGACGATCAGCCCCGACTGTTCGGCGACCGGGATGAAACGATCGGGCGGGATCAGTTCGCCGTCCTTGCGCCGCCAGCGCAGCAGCGCTTCGACACCGACGATGCGGCCGCTGGCGAGATCGATCTGCGGCTGGTAGGTGAGGAAAAGTTGCTCGTGGCCGAAGGCGAGGCGCAGGTCGCGCAGGAGATGCGAGCGCTCGCGCGCCTTGCGTCCCATCTCCTCGGAATAGATCACCGACTGCCCGATCCCGCGCGACTTCGCCTTCTTCAGCGCGAGAAAGCCGTCCTTCACGTATTCGATGGCCGATCGCGGCGTGCCGTCGAGATGCACGAGGCCGGTACAAACGGAAACGACGTGGTCGATCTTCTCGATGGAAAACGGCGCGATGAAACACTGCTGGACGGCTTCGGCGGTAACGAGGTCGTGCGCCCCGAGCACGGCGAAGGCGTCACCGGCGAGCCGCGCGATGAAGACGGCCGGCGGAAAGGCATCGCGCAGCCGCCGGGCGGTGAGCCGCAGCAGCGACTCGACGTAATCGTTGCCGAGGATGTCGTGCGTGGTTGAAAACTGGTCGATGTCGACCACGGCCAGCGTCTGGCCCTGGCTGCGTTCGAGGGCCAGCCGGTCGCTCAGCTCGCAGACGAGCGCGGTGCGGTTGGGCAGGCGCAGCTGCCGGTCGAGGAAAGCGTCCTGGCGCAGCTCCTCGACGAGGTCGACGTTCTTCGCGCAAAGCGCGATGTTCGTGCAGAACACGCGCAGCAGCTCCTGATCGACTTCCCGGATCGGCAGCGCCGAGTCGATGAAGGCGGCGAAACCGCGCTCCGGCGTCTTCTGGAAGTAAAGCGTGATGCAGTGCGGCTGGATGATGTTCTGCTTCTTCTCCAGCGCCAGCGAAAGCTGCTGGACGATGCGCGCGTCGTCGATGTCGCTCAGGCGGCGCTGGATAAGGTGACGAAAGTTGCCGGCCGCGGCGATGATGCGGAATTGTTGCGTATTGACGCCTTGCTCCGGTTCATCCGTCGCCGCACAGACGACGCCCTCCGGCTCGGTGCCGATCAGGCTGGCGATCTGCGTGATGACGCCTTCGGCGAAGGCGCGTAGCCCCTGTTCGGCGATCAGGTGATTGCTTGCGGCGACGATCTTCTCCAGCCCCTTGCGGTTGGCGTCGAGGCGCTGCAGCTGGTCGAAGGAACGGATCGCTCCGGTCAGCGTGGTGAACAGCTTGATCCGGGTGAGTTCGCTCTTGCTCTTGTAGTCGTTGATGTCGTAACGCGTGATCGTTTCCAGTTCCGGCGCCTGGCCGGGCTGGCCGGTACGCAGGACGATGCGCGTGTTGTGCAGCTTGAGATCGTTGCGGATCGTGCCGACGGTGCGCAGGCCGGCGTCGTCGCTCTCCATCACCACGTCGAGCAGGATCACGGCGATGTCCTTTTGCTCGCGCAGGAGGGTCAGGGCCTCGGCACCCGAGTAGGCGTGCAGGAGCCGCAGCGGCCGACTCAGGATCAGGGTATCGGCGAGCGTGAAGCGCGTCGCTTCGTGGACGTCCGGGTCGTCGTCGACGATCAGGATGCGCCACGGATCGCGTTGCGTCGATGGCCAGGTCGCGCCACCTTTGGCGTCCTCGGCGATGAAAACGATGTCGTCGTTATCGGAACTCAATGACTTCCCTTTCCCCAGGATCATTTCCCTGTTGCGAGATAGTAAGGAAAGGGCGGCAAAAAAACCACCCGGCGAGACGAGACTTCACCGATGCTGGAGCGGGCGTTGCGACGGCGCTGCGCGCGCGATGAGCCAGCCGTCATCATGCTAAACTCGATCAACCTCAACACATTGCGAATCATCGCCTTGGCTACATCCACTCCTGCTTCTCCGCCTTCGTCATCACCCTCCGCGTCGCGGCGTGTGCGCGTCGTCAAAAAGGATCGGCCGGTGGCCGCTGCCACGTCGCCGTCGATCTCGGCGCTGGCCGCAGACTCCCTCGGCTGGAGCCTGTTGCTGGCGGCGCGTGTGCTGGCGGCCGTCCATGCCGGCAAGAGCCTGAGCGAGGCGCTCGGCGTCCTCGCGTCGGAGCCGCCTTCGGCGCGCGCGGCGGCGCAGGATGTTGCCTACGGCGTGCTGCGCCGTTACGGCTGGGGTGAGTTCATCCTCGGCCGGCTGATGACCAAACCGCTGACGCACGGCGAGACGCAAGCCTTGCTGCTGGCCGCGCTGTATCGCCTCGACACGCGTCCCGATGTGCCGCACACGGTCGTCGATCAGGCGGTCATCGCCGCCGGCGAACTGGCGGGCGGCGTCTTCAAGGGGCTGGTCAACGGCGTGCTCAGGAACTTCCTGCGCCAGCGTACCGAGCTGCTGGCGGCGATGGCTCAGGATGAAGAGGCCGTTTTCCAGCATCCGCGCTGGTGGCTGGCGCGCCTGCGCCGGGCGTATCGCGACGACTGGCAGGCGATCGTCGCCGCCGGCAACGAGCCGCCGCCGATGACGCTGCGCGTCAATCTGCGCCGAGGCACGGTCGCCGACTATCTCGGCCGGCTCGCGGCCGCCGGACTCCCGGCGCGCCCGGTGGGTCACGCCGGACTGGTGCTGGAGAGGGCGGTGCCGGTCGATGCCCTGCCCGGCTTTTTCGACGGACTCGTCTCGGTGCAGGACGCCGGCGCGCAACGCGCGGCCGAACTGCTGGCGCCGGCCGCCGGCGCACGTGTGCTCGACGCCTGCGCGGCGCCCGGCGGCAAGACGGCGCACCTGCTGGAATCGGCCGACCTCGACCTCGTGGCGCTCGACATCGACGCCGGCCGCACGCGGCGCATCGAGGAGAACCTGCAGCGCCTCGGACTGCGCGCCGAGGTCAAGGCCGCCGATTGCAGCGATATAAAGCACTGGTGGGACGGCCGTCCGTTCGACGCGATTCTGGCCGACGTACCCTGTTCGGCCTCCGGCGTCGTCCGCCGTCATCCGGACATCAAGCGGTTGCGCCGCGAGAGCGACATCCGGCGCCTGGTGCATGCGCAGGCGCAGATCCTCGACGACCTCTGGACTGTGCTCAAGCCCGGCGGCCGGTTGCTCTACGCGACGTGCTCCGTTTTCCCGGAAGAGAATGCTGCGCAGATCGACGCCTTCCTCGTGCGCCAGCCCGGCGCACAGCGGGTGAGCGAGGAACGGCTGTTGCCGCAGGACGACCGCGACGGGTTCTACTATGCCTTGCTGCGCAAGCCGGACTAGATTCCTCCTCGCCGCACTCTTCCTGTGGCTTTGTGCGCAGGTAGCCCTGGCGGCGGGAACCGGCATCAGCGTGCGCAATCCGCAGCTGGTGCTCGACGACGGCGAGTACGTCGCTTCCGCCGACTTCAACATCAACTTCAACCACCGTCTCGAAGAAGCGGTGAACAAGGGCGTGGTCCTCTACTTCGCGGCCGAGTTCGAGCTGAGCAAGTCGCGCTGGTACTGGTTCGACGAGCAGGTGCTGCGGCGCAACAAGACCTTCCAGCTCTACTACCACGCCCTGACACGCCAGTACCGCGTGTCCACCGGCGGTCTGCATCAGAGCTTTCCGTCGCTGGAAGAAGCGTTGCGCGTGATGTCGCGCCTGCGCAACTGGGTCGTCATCGACAAGGGCGAAGTCGGCGTCGGCCAGACGGGTACGGCGAAGCTGCGCCTGCGCCTCGACCTGACGCAGATGCCCAAGACCTTTCAGGTGAGCGCCCTGTCGAACAAGGACTGGATCCTCGAGTCGGAGTGGGCGCGCTGGCCCTTCGTCAACGCCGAGGCGGCGCCGGTCAGTTCGCCTGAAGACGAGTCGGTCAGCGAAGCGGAGGCGCCAGGATGAAGCGCCTGATCATCGTTGCGGCCTCGTTCGGCGGCATCCTCCTCTTTCTCCTCGCCTCGGCGACGGCCAACACGGCGCTCTTTGCCCGCCACTATCCGTGGCTGCTCGGGCTGAACGCGATCGTTGCGCTGTCGCTGTTCACGCTCATCGGCTGGCAGGTGCGCGCGCTCTGGCTGGAGCACCGGGCCAAGGTCTTCGGTTCGCGCCTGAAGCTGCGCCTGATGCTGATGTTCGGCCTGATGGCCGTGCTGCCCGGCGTCCTCGTCTATGCGGTGTCGGTCCAGTTCGTCACCAAGAGCATCGAGACCTGGTTCGACGTGCGCGTCGAGAAGGCGCTCGAATCGGGACTCAACCTCGGCCGCAGCGCGCTCGATTCGCTGCTCGACGACCTCGCCGACAAAGGGCAGACCATCGCCCTCGAACTGAGCGATCTGAGTGACGGCAAGCGGCGTACGGCGCTGAGCAATCTGCGCGACCAGACCGGCGTGCAGTACGTCGCCCTGTTCAGCACCAGTGGCCAGTTGCTGGCGACGGCGACGAGCGAACTCGCCGCCTTCATGCCGGAGCAGCCGACCAGCGACCAGCTGCGCCAGGCGCGCGTCGGGCGCGGTTATCGCGGGATAGAAAGTGCCGGTGACAACCATCTGCTGTTGCGTGTCCTCGTCACGGTGGCGCCGGCCGGTCTCGGCAAGGAGACGCGCGTCCTGCAGCTGACGCAGGAAGTGCCCGAGGGACTGGCGCTCAACGCCGAGCGCGTGCAGCAGGTCTATCGCGACTACCAGGAGCTGTCGCTCGGGCGCCAGGGCCTGACGCGCATCTACGCGATGACGCTGACGCTGACCGTACTGCTCGCGCTGTTCACGGCGATCGCCACGGCCTACGTGCTGGCCCGCCGGCTGTCGGCGCCGCTCTCGATCCTTGCCGAGGGCACGCAGGCCGTCGCCGCCGGCGACTTCACGCCGCGCCAGGCGATCTACAGCCGCGATGAACTCGGCGTGCTGACGCAGTCGTTCAACCGCATGACGCGCCAGCTCGACGACGCGCGGCGCGACACCGAGCGCCACCGCGCCGAGGTCGAATCGGCGCGCGCCTACCTCGAATCGATCCTCGCCAGCCTCTCGGCCGGCGTCCTCGTCTTCGATCGCCGCTTCATGCTGCGCACGGTGAATGCCGGCGCGCAGGCGATTCTCGAGGACGACTTCACCGGCCTCGTCAGCGAGACGGTCGACGCCTGGCCGCGCGAGCAGGTGTTCGGACAGGCGATCCGCAACGCCTTCGCCGAGCACGGCGGCAAGGAGTGGCAGACGCAGATCCAGCTCGACGAGCCGGGCGGGGCGCCGAAGATGCTGCTCCTGCGCGGCACGCAGTTGCCGGAAGGGGCGCACGGCGGCTACGTCGTCGTCTTCGACGACGTCACCAGCCTCGTCGCCGCGCAGCGCAGCGCCGCCTGGGGCGAAGTCGCGCGCCGCCTGGCGCACGAGATCAAGAACCCGCTGACGCCGATCCAGCTCTCGGCCGAGCGCATGCAGATGAAGTTCGCCGACAAGCTCGCCGGCGCCGACGCCGAAATGCTCGACCGCTCGACGCAGACGATCATCAACCAGGTGCAGGCGATGAAGCGCATGGTCAATGAATTCTCCGATTACGCGCGCATGCCGGCACCCGAGCTGGCGCGCCTCGACCTGAACGCGCTGATCCGCGAGGTGCTCGGCCTGTACGAGACCTCGAACGCGACGATCGCCGCCGATCTGGCCGCCGACTTGCCGGCCGTCTGGGGCGACGCCAGCCAGTGGCGGCAGATCATCCATAATCTCCTGCGCAACGCCGAAGACGCGCAGGAAGACCTGGCGCACGCGCGCATCGAGATTGCGACGCGCCAGGTCGACGAAACGGTGGAGATGGTCGTCGCCGATCACGGGCCGGGTTTCCCGCCCGAGATCATCGCGCGTGTCTTCGAACCCTATGTAACGACCAAGACGCGCGGTACCGGCCTTGGCCTGGCGATCGTCAAGAAGATCGTCGACGAGCACCAGGGCAAGATCCGCATCAACAACCTGCAGCCGACGGGCGCCGAAGTGTGCATTCGCTTGCCGCTGGCGTCGGGCCACGAACACAGACAAAAAAGAGAACAGTAGAGAGAACGGAAGATGGCGAAAATTCTGGTGGTCGACGACGAAATGGGCATCCGCGAGCTGCTCTCGGAGATCCTGTCCGACGAGGGGCACAGCGTCTCGTTGGCCGAGAACGCGGCCGAGGCGCGGCGGGTGCGCGGCGAAATGCGCCCCGACCTCGTCCTCCTCGACATCTGGATGCCCGATACCGACGGCATCTCGCTGCTCAAGGAATGGTCGGCCGGCGGTCTGCTGACGATGCCGGTGGTGATGATGTCCGGGCACGGCACAATCGACTCGGCGGTCGAAGCGACGCGCGTCGGCGCGGTCGATTTCCTGGAGAAGCCGATCGCCCTGCAAAAGCTGCTGGCGACGGTGAAGAAGGCCTTGAAGCACGAAGTCGCGCCGCAGAAGCCGCCGCTCACGCTTGATGCCTTCTCGCGTTCGCCGCTGCTCAAGGATCTCAGGAAGCGGCTCGAACAGGCCGCGGCCAAGACCTCGGTGCTCCTGCTCAAGAGCGCCACCGGCAGCATCGCCGAAATCTGCGCGCGTACCTTGCAGGCACCGAAGATGGCCTGGCTCGACCTGTCGGCATCGAGCGCACCGCTGACGCACGAGATGCTCGCCAACGCCGCCGGCGGCATCCTCTTTGTCTCCGATCTGATGCTGCTCGGCAAGCTGCAGCAGAAGAACCTCGTCTACGCGCTCGAACGCCTGGAAAAGCACAACCTGCAGCTGGTTGCCGCGTCCACGCATTCGATCTCGACGCTCGGCGAAGCCGGCTGGGAACCGGCGCTGCTGGCGCGCCTGGGCGAAGTCTGGGTGGCCTTGCCGCAGCTCTCCAGCCACCCCGACGACGTGCCGGAAATCGCCGGCATTCTCCTTTCGCACCTGGTCGAGCGCAACGAAGTTCCTGCGCGGCGCTTCTCGAGCGCGGCGCTCAACGCCTTGCGCCTGCATCACTGGCAGGGCGAGTGGGCCGAGTTGCTGGCGGCGGTGCGCAACCTCGCGCTCGCGGCGCTTGAAGATGAAATCACAGTGGATGACGTCAACAGCGTGCTCGAGCGCGACGTCACGCCGACGCCGAAGGCGCCGCCCGCGCTGCCGCTCTTCAACCAGCCGCTGCGCGAGGCGCGCGAGGCGTTCGAGCGTCTATACTTCGAGCATCACCTGAAGGGCGAAAACGGCAACATGACGCGGATTGCCGACAGGACCGGGCTGGAACGCACGCACCTGTACCGCAAGTTGAAGCAATTGGGGTTGAGCACCGGTCGGCGCAGCGAAGAACAGGAAGCCTGAGAGGTTGTGAGTAAATGCCGGAACATCCACCACAGAGTACTCCGTGGTGGATTTTGAGTTTTTTTACAGACTCTGACGGGAAACCACGCGGCAGGGGGAAAAATGAGAATCGTCATTCTCGGGGCCGGCCAGGTCGGCTCCAGCGTCGCGCAGAGTCTCGTCTCGGAAAAGAACGACATCACGGTCGTCGACACCGATCGCACCTGCCTGGAAAACCTGCAGATCCGCTACGACCTGCGCACGGTCGTCGGCAACGCGGTCCTGCCCTCGACCCTGCGCGATGCCGGCATCGAAGACGCCGACATGCTGATCGCGCTGACCAAGAGCGACCAGACCAACCTCGTCGCCTGCAAACTCGCGCACAGCCTCTTCCATGTACCGACGCGTATCGCCCGCCTGCGCTCGCGCGAGTATTTCGACCGCCCTGAACTGCTCAACGAAGACAACTTCGCCGTCAGCTACGCACTCTGCCCCGAGCAGGTGATTACCGACTACCTGATCAAGCTCGTCGATTTCCCCGAAGCCTTGCAGGTGCTCTCGTTCGCCGGCGGTCTCGTTGCGCTCGTCGGCCTGCGCGTGTATGCCGACGGCCTGATGGTCGGTCGTCCACTCAAGGAAATGAGTGAACACCTGGGTGACGGCATCGAGGCGCGCATCGCCGCCGTCTACCGCCGCGACCATCCGATCACACCGACCGGCGACACGGTCCTCGAGGAAGGCGACGAGGTCTTCGTGCTCGCCGCCGAGGCGCACATCCGGCGCGTCCTCGTCGAGCTGCGGCGGATGACCAAGCCGGTCAGGCGCGTCATCATCGCCGGCGGCGGCAACATCGGGCTGCGCGTCGCCAAACGCCTGGAAGGGCGCTGCATGGTCAAGCTGATCGACCACAACAGCGGCCGGTCGCAGTTCATTGCCAACCAGCTCGGCAACGGCCTCGTGCTGCTCGGCGACGCGACCGACGAGGAGCTGTTGCAGCAGGAAGCGATCGATGAATCCGATCTGTTCATGGCGCTGACCAACGACGACGAGGACAACATCATGTCGGCG
>RRZT010546632.1_pt1 | contig 12650 bp, 4 predicted proteins | sample 2165551 | NCBI WGS metagenome assembly RRZT01 (sample SAMN10456910, study PRJNA506462) | wastewater metagenome | biome: wastewater; feature: sludge; material: wastewater sludge; isolation source: wastewater sludge with Escherichia coli K12::gfp cells carrying plasmid... | place: USA: Moscow, Idaho ... | reverse complement strand
GGCATACCGTGCCGACCCCGGGCGACTCGATCGCGAACTGCGCGCTGACCATGACGCCGCCACGAGCGAGGAGGAGGTGCTGCGGGTCGTCATTGATCAGGTGGCCTCGCTGACCGACACCCGGGCTCGCCACCTCCATCGCGCCTGGAGTTGACGTCGGGGGGAGCGCCTAGACTCGCCGCATACCCAAGGAGGGCGTCAGTGGCGGGTCGGATCAACGCCGAGGACGTGGCCACGGTCAAGGAGCGCAGCTCGATCGAGGACATCGTCCGCGAGCACGTGACCCTGCGCCCGGCCGGGATCGGGACCCTCAAGGGCCTGTGTCCCTTCCACGACGAGAAGACGCCGAGCTTCAACGTCCGGCCATCGCTGGGCACCTATCACTGCTTCGGATGCGGTGAGGGCGGCGACGTCATCTCCTTCGTCCAGAAGACCGAGCACCTGACCTTCACCGAGACCATCGAGCGACTGGCCGGCAAGCTCGGCATGGAACTGCGCTACGAGGACGGTGGGCCGCGCGGACGCGACGACGTCGGCACGGGCCGTCGTCAGCGACTGCTCGACGCGCATCGGGTGGCGGAGGAGTTCTATGGCGCGGTGCTGGCCGACATGTCGCGCGTCGACGCGCGCGCCGGTCGGGCCTTCCTGCGGGAGCGCGGCTTCAACGGGGCGAGCGCCGCGCAGTTCGGCGTCGGTTTCGCGCCGCGCGGCGGCGACGAGTTGGCCAGGCATCTGCGGGCCAAGGGATTCACCGAGGACGAACTCACCCTGGCGGGACTGTGCGCGAGGGGGAGTCGCGGTCTCTACGACAAGTTCCGCGGGCGCCTGCTGTGGCCGATCCGCGACATCACCGGCTCGACCGCCGGGTTCGGGGCACGGCGAATCTTCGACGACGACCGGATGCCGGCCAAGTACCTCAACACCGCAGAGACACCGATCTACAAGAAGAGCCAGGTGCTCTATGGCCTCGACCTGGCCAAGAAGGCCATTGCCAGTGAGCGGGAGGCCGTCATCGTCGAGGGCTACACCGATGTCATGGCGGCCCATTTGTCCGGGGTGAACGGCGCAGTCGCCACCTGTGGCACGGCCTTCGGGGTCGACCACATCAAGATCCTGCGCCGCATCCTGCGCGATGAGGCCGACCGGGCACCGGCGCGGGTCGTCTTCACCTTCGACGGTGACGCGGCCGGGCAGGCCGCCGCGATGAAGGCCTTCAAGGAGGACCAGCGCTGGGCCTCGCAGTCGTATGTCGCGGTCGCCCCGGGCGGTCAGGACCCGTGTGAGCTGCGCCAGAGCGGCGGTGATCTCGCGGTCCGTGGGTTGGTCGCCGATGCCGTACCGATGTTCGAATTCGCGGTGCGCACGACGATCGGGCGGTTCGACCTGGACACCGCCGAGGGCCGGGTGCTCGCGATCCGGGCGGCCGCCCCGATCATCGGCGGCATCCGTGACCGGGCGCTGCGCCCCGAATACACCCGGTTGGTGGCCGGGTGGGTGGGTGTCGAGGTGGAGCAGGTCGCCGCCGAGGTGCGCCGCGCCGGCCGCGCCGAGGGCCGCTCGCCCACCGCTGCGGCCGCGAGCTCCGGCACCGCCGCGCCCTTGGGCTCTGCCATACCGTCCAGCACCGGGACAGGGCCGCCGCCATCGGCCGGGTTCCCCGACCCGGAGCCCGGCTCGATCGAGCCCAGCGCCGAGGAGCTGGCCGCCACCCTGCCCCGCCCCGACCTGCGTGACCCCGTCGTGCAGGCCGAGCGGCAACTGTTGCAGACCCTGTTGCAGTTCCCCGACGCGGCCGACCCGGCCTGGCTGACCGCGGTCACCCCCGGCGACTTCACCGCGCCGGCGCATCAGGCGGTGTATGCCGCGGTCGCCGGCGCCGGGGTGCCCGCCGGGCGCAGCACCGCCGCCTGGCATGCCGCGGTCGCCGAGGGCGCCGCTGCCGCGGTGCATCCCGTGCTGACCGAGCTGGCCGTCGCCCCACTTCCGGTTGTGCTCGACCCGTTGACCGGCCGGCCGGGGGAGCGGTATCTCGTGTCGCTGTTCACCCGGGTGCGCGAGGGCACCCTCACCCGTCAGATCGCCGACGCGATGAGCCAGCTGCGTCGTCTGGAGACCGCTGCCGAGCCCGACCCGGAGCGCAGCCGAGCCCTCGGGCTGCGGCTGCAACAGCTGCACCTGGAGGTGGCCGCATTGCGCGACCGAGGCGACCGATGAGCCGCGGGTCGGCCCCGATCGGGGAGGGCTGCTCGTGAGGTGGCGGCCCCGGCGCAGCTCCGATGCCCCCGGCCGACCCGGCCTGGCCGGCACCGCAGCGCCTGAGCAGGTGCGTGCGGCGCTCGTGCTGGCCCGGGCCGAGCGGTTGCTCGCCGCGGCCCGAGCCGGGCGTGATAGCACCGGTCACGTCTGGCTGCTTGCGACGACCTGGCGTCTGGCCACGGTCACCGAGACCGGGGAGCTGGGTTGGGCGCGGCCGTGGCACGAGGTCGACGTCGCGGCCTGGAGCCGGGAGGCCAACGAGCTCACCGTCACCTTCGTCGACGAGCGCCGCCCCCTGGTCTTCCCGTTCGGCCAGGAAGGTCTGTTCCTGCAGGTGTTGCGGGAACGGGTGCAGGCCAGCGTCGTGAGCTCCGTGGAGCTGCCGCTGCCCGGTCGGCGGCCACCGCGGGCCGTGTTGCGTCACGATCTCGCGACCGGTGAGCTCGTCGAGCAACTCGTCGGCGCCGGCGGCCGCACCGACGCGGCGGCGGCGCAGGCGGCCCGCGAGGCCTTCAACCACTTGCGCGAAGAGGTCGGTATGCCGCCCCTCCCGCCCCTCCCGCCGGACGCGGCCGGCACGCCGACCGCCGCACCGTCCGACTGAGCCGCCCCCGTGGTCCAGCCGTCGATGCCCGGATCCGGCACGGATCCCACACGCCGGCAAGCAATCTGCTCCTGGTGCCGGTCGGCGCCGGCGCGTCGGGTGCTAACGGTTTCTCGTGGCCCTCGGGAGTTTGCTACCCTTGCTCGGCACCATTCCTCCATAGCTCAATTGGCAGAGCAACCGGCTGTTAACCGGTAGGTTCTTGGTTCGAGTCCAAGTGGGGGAGCCCCGGCCGCAGGCATCGATGCCAGCGGCGCCCCTGGAACCCTCACCGCCCCAGCGGTGTGCAACGGGTCCATCGTCGCTCGTCATGCGTCATGATGCACGGCATGCACTGGTTGGCCGTGGGCGAGCACACCATCCCGGATGGCACCGACTGGCTCTCACCCCGGGAGGCCGCGCGGACCGCCGGGATGCGCTTCACGAAACGCCGTACGGAGTACCGGCTGCGTCGGCTGGCCGGCAAACGCGCCGTGGCGGCGGCGTTGGGGCGGCCGACGGATGCGGCCGGGCTGGCCTCGATCCAACTGCTCAACCGCCCGGGAGGGGCACCGTACGTCGTCGTCGACGGAGCCGAGGTGCCGATGGACGTGTCACTCACCGACCGCGCGGGCTGGGCCGTCTGCCTGGTCGGGGCGCACGGCGAATTCGTGTCCGGCACTCTCGGGGTCGACCTGGAGATCGTCGAGCCGCGCTCGCCCGGCTTCGTCAGCGACTACTTCACGCCACCCGAGCAGGCCTACGTGGCTGCCGAGGGCGGCGTCACCCACGTCGACGGGCAGGCCGCAGCCAACCTCATCTGGTCGGCCAAGGAGGCTGCACTCAAGGTGCTGCGGGTCGGGCTGCGCGCCGACACCCGGGTCGTCGAGGTCACCGTCGGTGAGCAGGTGCGCCCCGACGGCTGGGCGCCCCTGCTCATCGACGTGGTCACCGGTGAGCGGTTCCCCGGGTGGTGGCGCCGGGACGGGCGCTACCTGCTGACGTTGGCGACGCGGCATACCATGGCGCCGCCAACGACGCTGGCCGGCGGCGACGACCTCACGACCGCGGTGCCGGTGCACTCCTGGCTGGCCAAACCGTTGGCCGACTGACCGTGCGCCCCGGGGTCACCCCTGCGGTGCGAACTTCGCCATCCCCCGCTCCAGTGCGTCGATGACATAGGGGCGCAGCTGCTCGGCCTGGATGATCCGGTCGACCGAGCCCGTCCGCTGCGCCCGTTCGATGGTGTGGATCGAGTCGAACTCGTCGGCCACCTCGCCGAGCTTCTCGGCCCGCACCTGCGCGGTGATCTCTGCCGCTTGCGCGCGCAGCCGACCTGCATCGGCGCCCTTTGCGGCGGCAGCCGCCGCCCGGGCCGTCACGACCCGGGCGTCCTTGTCGGTGCGGATCTTCACGTCGCGGGCGAAAACCGTTGCCGCAGCGGGAGCGCCGCCGATCACCGAGGCATAGGAGCCTTCGATCGCGGCGATCTCCATCGTCTCGTTGAGTTGCTTGGAGAAGACCACGAATGCCCCGCCGTGATAGCGCGACACGACGACGAACACGATCGGGCCCTTGAAGTTGGTGATGGCCCGGCCGATCTCTGCGCCGTACTCCAGCTGCCACTTGCGCATCGACTCCGGAGACCCGTCGAAGCCGGAGAGGTTGGCCATGACGACCAGCGGCCGGTTGCCGCTGGTGGCGTTGATGGCCCGCGCCGTCTTCCGGGAGGCCTGCGGGAAGAGCGTGCCCGACGTCCAGGCCGGTGGGCCATCGGCAGGCACGAAACCCTTGCGCGGCAACGCCCGAGAGGACAGTCCGAGCATGCAGACCGGTATGCCGCCCACGGTCACGTCCCACACGATGGAGTTCTCGCCGTCCTGCCAGGCCTGCCAGCGCTCCAGCGGGGCGCAGTCGGCGTCGGCGACGGCCCGCATGACCGAGCGCATGTCGAACGGCTGTTTGCGATCGGGGTTGGTCGTGAGGTCGAAGACCTCCGCGACCGACGTGAAGCGGGTGCCGGGCACCTGCTCGTGCGCCGACTGACGGACGTCGCGTTCGCGCGGGTCACTCGTCGGCCGGCGCCGCGGGAAACGTTCCCCCGGAACGACATACGTGTAGTCGTAGTGGTCGAGCAAGAGCCGGCAGGCGTCTTGGAAGGACGGTGCCCAGTACTGCGCCTGCCCGTTGAGGCCCATCACCCGGTCATAGCCACCGATCCCGAAGTTGTCGTCGGCCGACACCGCACCGGAGAAGTCCAACGCCTGCTTGCCGGTCAGGACCATTGCACTCGAGGGAGTCATCACGAGGATCCCCCGGGTGTGCATGAGCATCGTCGACTCGGCGTTCCAGTACGGTTGCCCGCCGACGTTGATGCCGGTGACGATGATGTTGATCTCGCCGCCGGCCTGGGTGAACTCGATGATCCGGCGCAGGGTCAGCGAGATGAAGTCCATGTTCTCGGTGCCCGAGTCCATGGCGATGAGCGCGCCGGAGGAGCAGGCATACCACTCGACCGGAATGCGACGGTGCGCCGCCAGCGCCAGGGCGGCGTTGATCCGCCGACATTCCGGTTCGGCGAGATTGCCCAGTCCCTGCGTCGGGTCCGACAGGATCGCGACGCGGGTCATGCCCTCCGGCACGACGTCTGTGTAGTTGGTGAGCAGCCCGACCACGAGGTGGGCGGTGTTGCCGGCCACGGGGCGGTCGGTCGGCACGAGGGTGAGGCCGTCGGAGTCCAGCTCCAACTCCTGGAAAGTCCCAGGGGGGAAGGGCGATGGCTCACCCGGGCCGGGGGTGAGCATGTTGGTGATCTCGTAGGGGTAGGGCGCCCCGAACTTCTCCGCGGTGAGGACCTTCTGCGCGTAGCGGGTCAGCGGGCGGATCGGGTTGGGGCCGGGGTCGCCGAAGCGGATCGTCGTGCCGGCGCGGCCGATGCCGTCGACGGTGAGCACCTTGTTGACCAGCGTGTTCGGGTCCTGCTCGTCGGGGGTGCGCACGTGCAGGACGAGCTTCTCCAGGCCCGCGCCCCGAGCCAGCGGCAGGTAGCTGGCCGCCAGATCGGGCCACTGCTGCGGCGGGATCTTCCAGGTCGGGCGCACCCACAACACCAGACGGTTGGCGGTCGGGCGCTCGCGTGCCGGGAAATGGGCCAGGGCGGCTCGCATCGCCGCGAGGGCGTTCAAGCCCACGCGCCCCAGCCGTGGGTAGCTGACGGCACCGGTCTGCACGTCGCGCACCGCGAGCAGGTCGCGGACCTCGGCCAATGCGAAGAGCCGCTTGTCCTTGGGGTTGTCGTGCGCGACACCGAGATAGAGGTAGACGTCCTCCGGGGAGGCCAGCCGGGTGAGGTCGAAGTTGGACAGCCGCCACAGATCGAGGCGCTTGGCCAGCATGGGGTGCACGTTGCGGTACAACGGCTCCTCGACGAAGGCCGCTGGCATCGTGTCGGATTCGGGGTCCTGGCGGAAGCTCAGGTGCTGCGTGCCCAACCCCTGGGCGTCGGACTCCCCGAGGCTGGTCACCGTGAGGTCCAACCGGCGCAGCAGTCTGCCGAAGTCGCACCCGGCCAGCAGCGAGCTCAGCTGCTCGGACAGATCGGTGAGTTCGGGCAGGGTGCCCTCGCGCCACACGACGACGTCGACAATGCACTCGCGGTCGGCCGGTACCTGCGCCAGGTGAGGCGCCAAGGCACTGGCCAGACTCGGCAACTGCTCCACGGGCAGGTAGGCGACGGTGAGGTGGACCGGCATACCTTCGTGTTCGTAGTCGGCGTGTCCGACGAGGTGCTCGCCGAGCTGGGTGGTGCCCAGGTCGTGCAGCTGGCGGATCCGATAGAAGCGACGCAGGTAGATCTCCAGGACCGCTGCGCGGAAGTCCGGCGCGCCGGCATGGTCGGACAGGTATTCCGCGTCGCCGCGCCACGCGTCGAGCAGGTCGTGACGCAGCGGGTGCTGCGCCTGAACGAGAGCATCGATGTGACCGGCGCGCTCCGACCCTTGGGGATCGGCGGCCAGGGCGCTCAGATGAGCTCTGGCTTCTTGCTGTGACTGCTCGGCGGCGGCCAGCATCTGAGGCTCGTCGAAGAGGTGGAAGGACAGGTCGCGGGCGAGGTCGGCGACCTGCTGCTGACGCCCCTCGGCGGCCGTCACGAGCCGCTCGAGTCGACCCCTGGTGTCCGGGTCGGCCAGCGGTGCCAGGCTCTCCACGTGGGCGAGCCGGCGGTTGAGGATCGCGACGATGGCGGGTGCCACCTGCGGGATCCGGGCGAACGATCGGAACACCCAGACGACTGCCGCCTCCAGTGCCGGAGTGCGGGTCAACCCGCGCACGCCGTAGCGAGCCAGGGCACGCTCCAACCGGGTGCGGTAACGCTCCGGCAGCCCTGCCTGATCCGGGTCGAGCCACTGCAGGTAGGACAAGAAGTACTCCTGCGTATTGGCCGCCGCCGCATCCACACCCGAGGCCTCTGCCTCGGTGCGTGGCCGGTAGAGGGCCCCGATGTCGGTGAATAGATCCAGCAGGCGGTCCTCGGCTGCTCCGAGAGCGGGGTCGTCGGCTGCCAGGGTCGTGGCGAAACTGCCTTGCCGGGTCAGGAGCGACCTGAAGCCAGCCGGGTCGAGGTCGTAGCCGAGCAGATAGTCGGCAAGCCGGGCATAGACCTCACCGGGGCTCGACCCGGCGCCGCCCGATGCCGCGGCGGCGCCGTCGGGCAATGCAGGGGCGAGGTCGGCGAGTGCGACGGGTTGCTCGGTGCCGGTCGGCGCGGGAGCCTGGTCGTCGCCGGAGTCGGGCGTGAGCGCCTTGATCCGCAATAGCGGCGCGCCTCGCTCGGCCTGGGTGTTGCCGCTCACTTCGAGTGACGTGACCACGCCATCGAAGGGGGCCGTGAGGGTGCGAACCATCTTCATCGACTCGAGGACCGCGACGGGCTGCCCCTCGGTGACTCGTTGGCCGACCTCGACGAGCAGGGCCGACACGAGCGCCGGCCAGCCGGCCCGGACGACAATGCCGTCTTCGCGGCTCACCACGTGGGCGACGCCGTCGATCTCCAGGCGCAGGTCGGCGCCCTGTTGGGTGGCCACGACCCGGTGCTTGCGTCCACCGCAGACGATCCGCCGCTCGTAGCTGCCCAGCCGGTCTACCGTCAGTTCCACGGTGTCCTTCCCACCGTGTACCTGGTAGGTGTGCGGCCCGGTGCGGTCCACCCGGAGCCGGTGTTCAGCCCCCCGGTAGAGCAGGCGCAGGTTGGTGCCGACCTCCTCGGGGTGCTCGGGGCGCCCCCGTGATGCGCTGGCAAAGAAGGCCGAGTTGACCGCGGTGCTGTCCGACTCGTAGGCCTCGACGGCGGCTGCGGCCACGGCGAGCGCGTCCGCAGCGCCGCGGAAGCGGCCCTCGGCGCGGGCCTGGTCATACCACCCGGCAGCGGTCGGCTCGCTGCTGCGACGCAGGTGCTCGAGCACCCCGATCAGTTCGGCCCGGTTGCTCGAACCGCGCTCCATGACAACGGTGGTCCGGTCAAGTGCGCCTTGGGCCCGATCGAGTGCCTCGATCCGGTCGCGGCCCCAGGCCGTCACGGTGGCCAAGAGTGGGTCCACGCGTCCGTCCACCCGGTCGCCTTCGCGTATCGTCGCGTCGACGCGAACTCCGGTGCCGACCGGGAGCGCGAGCATGCGGATCGCGCCGGCGTCCGCGGCATACCCGCGATCGGGATCACCGGCGAGCAGCCGAGCTTCGACGGCATGACCGTTGAAGGTGGGCGGTTCGGTCGGCAGGGTGGCGCCGGCCGCGAGCTGCAGCCTCAGCGCGACGATTCCGGTGCCGGTCAGCTCCTCCAACAACGCCTGGCGCACCCGGGCCACCGGGTCGATGCCCAGCAACCAGAAGCTCTCACCGTCAGCGCCGAGGGCGTACTCGATCGACGCCGCGCCCTGGATACCGGCTGCGCGCACCAGCCGCCGGGCCGAGTGGCCCATCGCGCCGGCCGTCGTTTCGGGCACCCGCCACGCCGGCTTCTCGGTCACCAGCGCCAACCCGTCGCGGGTCGCGACGCTCTCGTGCAGGCCGAAGGTCCACACCGTCCCGGCGGTGTCAGCGAGGACGTCGAGAACGACTTTGCGGACCGGGTCGGGGCCCGAGGGGTCCAGTGAGCCGAGCTCCACGCCGGCTGACGTGGCGAAGGCACGCAGCTGGTCCGGGTCGGCCAGGGCTCGTAGGGTCGGCGCCGAACTCCCGACCACCCGGATCCCGGCCTGCTGCAGACCCTCGATGAGCTCGGTGCGGTCCAGGCAGGGGGTGTGCCCGACCCAGGCCATATCGGCGCGGGCCTCGATGACGGCCGCGACCAACGCCGCCGGTGCCACCCCTGGGTCGCCCGGTGCCGTGCCGGATGCCACGGTGATCAGCTCGTCGGCCTCACGAGCGAACCATGCCTGCTCCCGGCTGCGCTCCGACACGACGATCGTCGCCGTGGGCGCACCGCCCGCGCGGTTCTCGGTAGCGACGGCGGCGACGACCCGAGCCACGGGCTCTCCGCGCTCGATGACGGCGAGCCGGGCGATGTCCTGCATGAGGGCTCCTTCACACATAGTTCGGCGGCGCCCACCGTATTCGGTGGACGCCGCCGATGACAGCCCTGGGTCGGGCGAAAGGCTACTTCGAGGAGCCGAACGTGACGTCGAGAGCGCCGAGCACGTCCTGCGGGATGGGGGCCGGGAGCACGATGCTCTCGTAGCCATCCATCCGCACGAGCACGTTGCCCCTCCCGTCGACGACGGCGCAGTCGAACTTGCTCTCACCCTGCGGCCGAGCCAAGCAGTAGAGCGGGGAGTCGACGGTCGCCGGGTCGATCAGCACCCGCAGCCGGCCCACTCGGGTCGGCAGCGCCATCCGGTGCTGAGTGCCGGCCTCCCAGAGCCCGGAGGTCTGGAAGCACAGCTCGGCCAACCGCGGCGCGATGACCACCGGCCGGTCGCCCGTGTGGTTGTCCGGCAGCGGGTCGGTCATCCGCGTCATCGAGCCTTCGCCCTTGCGCCAGGCTTCGCCGACGACCTGGTAGGCGGGGCCGTGGAAGTAGAAGGCGTAGACCGTGTCGGCGGACACCGGGGTGCCGTCGACCTTCGTCTTGACCTTCTCGGTCTCCGGTGCCGGGGCATCGGTGGTGAGTCGGACGGTCCCGGTGAAGTGGGTCGTCTTCTGCGGGGTGGACTGGCCCGGCAGAGTGCGTTCCGCGGTGAGTGCGCAGCGCGCCAACAGGTCGCTGCTGCCGTCGCCGGCAGACTCGACCCGGGCGGTGACCGTGATCGTGCGCGGCTCGTCGCGGAAGAACTTCACCGGAGCCAGGAAGTCGACGTCCTCGACAGCTCCGACGCGGTACCCCTCGGGGGCCACGAGGGAGGCGGCCTCGGCGAACGACTCCATGCCCATCACACCGGGCAGCACCGGGGTGCCGTCGATGCGGTGGTCGTAGAGGAACGCCTGCTCCTTCGGATCCAAGGTGGTCGTGACGACCAGACCCTGGGTGTAGCTGAAGGAGACCTCGCCGGTCATCGGGCCGCGCGGGGCGGGCCCGAGGAGCGCGGCCGGGTCGACCCCACCCGTCGGGTGGGTGTCCTGGCACATCGCGCCCAGGACCCCGCCGACGACGACCTCTCCGCTGTATGCCGAGGAGGCCAGTTCGCGTCGGATCCACGCGATCCCCGCGTCCGGAGGCAGCATCTGCACACCGGCCATCTCCATGATCTTGGGGATGGAGCCACGGGTCGCCATGCCGATGCCGCCCCAGGCGGTCCAGTCCAGGGCCAGGCCCCGGGTTTCGGGCCGCTTGTGGCGCAACGAGGAGACGACCTTGCACAGCAGGTCGTTGGCCGCGCTGTAGTCGGTCTGGCCCTGGTTGCCGAACCGTCCGGCGACCGAGGAGAACGCGACGACTGCGCCGACCGGCATACCGCGCATGCCGGACCAGACGTTGAACCAGCCGGTGGTCTTCACGTCGAAGACCAGGTCGTACTCGCGCGGCTCCTTCTGCGGCAGGTTGCGGCTGATCTCCAGCCCGGCGGCGTGCAACAGCACGTCGACCTTGCCGCTGCGCTCCCGGACGTCGCTCATGACCGTGGCCACCGCGTCGGGGTTGGTGAGGTCCACCGAGTGGTAGTGGACCGTGCCGCCGGCCGCCTCGACGGCCTGGATGGCCGTCAGGGCTGCCGCCCGCCGCTCGATGCCGGCGAGCTCCTTGTCGATGACGACCGGAGTCGGCCGCTCGCCGCGTTCCTTCAGCCGTGCGGCGATGGTGACCTTGAGCCCGTCCTTGTCGTTCTGGAAGGCCACGAGGTCGCTGTCGGCGCGATCCGGGGTGGGAGTGAGATCGAGCAGGTGGAAGGTGCCACCGGAGGCCTTGGCCAGATCGGCGGTGATCGCCGAGACGATGCTGCCGGCCGCGCCGGTGACGACGAAGACGGAATCCTTGCCCAGCGGCATACCACCCTCGTGGTCGGCCGAACCGTCATCGTTGAGCGGCGCGAAGGGCACCTCGGTGAACCCGACGCCCCAGCGCTGCCCGTCGATCCGGCCGATCTCGACCGCACCCGGGTCGCGCAGGGTCTCCTCGATGAGGACGTCCGCGATCGCCGCGGTCTTGCGGCTGGCCGGGAAGTCGACCGACTTGACGAGCGCCTCGGGGCGCTCCTTCTTGTACGACTTCGTGAAGCCGGTGACCGCGCCGCCCATCGGAGCAACCGCGCCGTCGGCGTCGTAGCCGTGCTTGCCGCCGAGGCGGACCGCCGAGACGAGGAACGGGGCGTCCTCCCACATGCGGCGCATCGTCGCGTAGAGGGTCTTGACCCGGCGGCGCAAGCACTCGGTCCAGTAGTCGAGGTTGAGGTCGTCGTGGCTGCCCTCGTCGTCGAGCGCCGGCAACCAGTAGACGCCCTGGATCGGGCCGTCGCCCAACCAGGTGTCCAGCTGGCCGAGCAGGTCGTCGGTGCCGACGCCCACCGGCAGGACCAGGGTGGTCGCGCCGGCCTTCTCCAGGCGCTTCACCAGAGCGTCACCGACGCCGCCCTCGTCGAGCATGACGACGACCCGGGCGCCGTCGAGGACGACCCCACTGTCGGCGCACTGCCCGAGCGACGGACGCAGCAGCGACACCGGGATGCGCCGCGGCAGTGCGTCGATCGCAGTGAGACTGCCCGCGATGACCGCCGGTGCGGCCGGGGCACTCCCTGCCGCGGCCGGAGCCGGGGCACCGCCTTCGGCGGCCGCCGCTGCGGGTGCGGGTGCGGCACCGGGCTCGGGGAGGCCGGCCTTGCTGCGGATCCACCCGGCGACGTGCTTGATGGTCGGGAAGTCGCGCAGCTTGAGGGTGTCATCGCGTTCGACCTGGTAGTGCTCGCGGACGGCGGCGAAGACTTCGGCCTGCTTGACGGTGTCGACGCCGAGGTCGGCTTCGAGGTCGAGCTCGGGGTCGAGCAGATCGGCGGGGTAGCCGGTCAGCTCGGCGACGATGTCGATGACCTTCTGGGTGACCTCGTCGGTGCCCGCCGGTGCGGCGGCTGCCGCGGGTGCTGCGGGTGCAGCTGCGGCTGCCGGGGCAGCGGCTGCTGCGGGTGCGGCGGCGGTGGGCTCGGGGAGGCCGGCCTTGCTGCGGATCCACCCGGCGACGTGCTTGATGGTCGGGAAGTCGCGCAGCTTGAGGGTGTCATCGCGTTCGACGTGGTAGTGCTCGCGGACGGCGGTCGGAAGAGCGGCGTGCAGGGCAAGGGCGTAGCTGTCGGCGGCCGCCGGGTCGGTAAAGAGAACAAGCAGGTCGGCGGGG
>RRZT011810562.1_pt1 | contig 12652 bp, 9 predicted proteins | sample 2165551 | NCBI WGS metagenome assembly RRZT01 (sample SAMN10456910, study PRJNA506462) | wastewater metagenome | biome: wastewater; feature: sludge; material: wastewater sludge; isolation source: wastewater sludge with Escherichia coli K12::gfp cells carrying plasmid... | place: USA: Moscow, Idaho ... | reverse complement strand
GCCTGCCACATCGCGCTGCCCTGACGGGCGGCCCGCTCGGCCCGGTCCGCCGCGCGCTCGGTGAGGGCCTGCAGCGACAGCAGCTCGGCCGAGCCGCTCTCCACCAGCGCGGCAGCGACCACGCCCGGGCCCATCGCCGCCAGCTCCAGCAGGCGCTCCACGCGTGAGAAGTCCAGCGATCCGGCCGGATCGTCCTGTTCGTCATGCGGCGCGTCGTGCAACGGCGGCAGTTCAGGCGTCGCGATCGGTGGGGTGATCGGTGGGGCGATGGGGGCGGTCTGGACGGGCGTGGCGGGCATGGGCGGGGAAATGGGGGTCTCGGTCGTGGCGCGCAGCCGGGCCAGCAGCAGGCGGGTCCAGTCCGGATCGGCGCTGCTGCCGGGGTGCTCGATCACCCGGACATTCAGGCCGCGCGGCCACAGCGCCTGGCGAAGCGGCTCGCCGCGGCCGGGCGGCTCGGTCGGCACCAGCATCTGCAGCACCGGGCCGCGCCAGTGGTCGGGACGCAGGCCTTCGCGGATGCGTCGCACCAGGTCCTTGTCGCGGCGGGAGCCGGCCAGCACCAGCGCGGTGCCGGCGCGCGCCAGCAGATCCAGCGCCAGGCCGAGCGCGCGGGCATCCTCGGGCGAGGCTTCGACCTGCAGCACGCCCAGCCAGGTGCCTTCCGGCGTCGGCAGCACGGTGCCGCGCAGCAGGGCCAGCGGCATCTCGGGCTGGCTCTCGTGCAGCAGCACCACCTCGGACAGGCGGGTGCCGGCGCCGTGGGCCAGCGCCTCCAGGCTGAAGCCCGGCCAGCTGCCGTGCGGATCCCAGGCCACCAGGCAGTCGCCCGGCATCGGGGCCTCGCGTGGGAACAGGCTGTCGAGCGGCGGGGCCTCCGGCTGCGCGGCCCCGGTGCGCAGTTCGCGTCGCACCGACATCACACCAGCACCTGCTGGGCCTCCATGATGCGGTAGCGTGTCATCGCGAGATTGCTGCGCAGCTTGTCGAGCACCGACAGGATGAACAGATCGGGATGGGCGCGCAGCGTGCGCAGGATGTGGTAGCGGCTGCCGGCGGTCACCAGGATCTCCTCGAGCGGATCACCCGGGCGCGAATGGCCGAGCTGCCGCAGCGTGCGCCGGTGCGTCTTCCAGATCTCGGAGGCGGCCAGCGCGGCGCGGTCGATGTCGGGGCCGGGCGCGGGGCAGGCCACCACTGCGCCGGTGGCGCCATTGACCAGCGCGACGAAGATCAGCCCGTCGAGCACCGTCAGCTCGTCGAGCACCGCGCGGGCGCGCCGGGCGTCGATGCGCGGTTCGATGCCCGACTGCAGGCTCATCGGCGCGCTGACCGGGCCGAAGTCGCTGACCGGCGCGGCCGGTGGTGGCGACAGCGGCGCCAGCGGCGACATCAGCGTGGTCGGTGCCTGGCCGACGAACACCATCGAGGGCGTCGGCGAGGAGACGAGCGGCGCCGGCTCGGGCAGCGGCATCGGGGCGCTGGGGCTGGTCAGCGGCGCCGGCGCGCTGGGCGTGGCCTGCTCGGTGCGCAGCTTCTGCCAGTGCGCGAGCATGCGGTTCCAGACCACGCTGGCGCTGGTGAGCGATTCGCAGATCGCCTCGACCCGCACCTGGTCGGGCCAGTCGAGCTGCTGGATGCGCTGCATCAGCGCGCTCGAGCTGACCGGCAGCATGAACAGCAGATTGCGGCACTGCCAGTGCAGGCTGTGGGTGGCCTGGCGGATGTCCTCGAGCATCGAGGCGATGTCGGCCGGCGCCATCGGGCCGATGATCACCACCGACAGGTCGGAGCGCTCCATCAGCGCGATCTGCACCTCGGCGGCATCGCGGCCCTCGGCCTGGATGTCGGCGTAGTAGATCTTCAGCGTGTCGTCGGTGCGGCGCGGCAGCGTGGTGCGCTCGATGTCGGCCAGCGGCGCCAGGCTGGTCTGGTCGCGCATGTGCAGCCGCTCGATCGGCTGGCCGCTGGCGTCGGCCAGCGCACGGATGACGGCCGCGGCCCACATGTGGGACGGGTCGCAGATGGTGATGAGCTTCTGGCGGACGAAGGTGTCCTTGCGGCTGCCGGCGAAATGGGTGCGCATCGCCTGCGCGGGCGAGCCCTTGACCAGCAGCTCGTCGCGGTGCGGATCGACCGCGGGCGGCTCGGCGGGCATGCAGTCCTGCTCGTCGGCCACATCCATGATGGTCGTCGAGATGAAGTCCGCGTCGTGACGGTCAGGCGCCGGGTCGTCCTTGTGGCGACTGGCGCGACTGACCGCCTCCCGCAGCGGAGTGAGGTCGCCAAAGAGGCTCTTGAGCATGTTCTTCTCGGGGGTCTTCCGGGTGCGATGTCTGTCCGAAGAGGGTTCCGATGGATGATTTCGGCACGGCGCTACTTTAGTGCCTGAAACCTTGCGCTGGCTGATTCCGAGTGAAAGTTCATGCTGCAATCTTTTGTGTTGCGTCGGCCTCTTGACTTCGCGTGATTCGATTGGGAACAAAAAATCATGGGTACCCTGTTCGGGATGGTGTATGCGGCATGCCCCTTCATGGGACGGGCCTGCATTCCCGGGCACACTGCGGGCCGTGCCCCGTTTCCTGACCCTGATCCTGCCCCCGTCCATGCGTGACCTGATGCTTTTCCGTCTGCCGCTGCGCGCGCTGCTGTCTGCGCTGCTCGGGTTGGTGCTGCTGCTGCCCGCGCTGGTGCGCGCCGAGGATTTTCTCGAGCCTGACCGCGCCTTCCGTCTCGAGGTCGAGCTGCTCGACGCACGCACGCTGGGGGTGCGCTACACCATCGCGCCCGGCTACTACCTGTACCGCGAACGTCTGGCGCTGCAGTCCGAGCCGGCCGGGCTGGCGCTGGCGGGCGTGCCGCTGCCGCCGGGCGAACGCAAGTACGACGAGACCTTCCAGAAGGAGCTGGAGGTCTACCACGACCGGCTGGCCTTCGGCGTCGATCTGGGGCCGCTGCTGGAGGCGGCGCGTGCCGCACCGGGCGGTCCGGTGCGCATCACGCTCGGCAGCCAGGGCTGCGCCGACAAGGGGCTGTGCTATCCGCCGCGGCGCCAGGTCCTGCAGCTGGAGCTGAAGGACGGCGGTGCGGCCGGTCTGCAGGCGATGGCGGTGCGGCTGCTGCCGGAGCAGGAGGACGGAACGCTGGTGCCGCTGGAGGCCTTGCCGGGCACCGATCGGTCGCAGGGCCTCGGCGGCGTGGGTGGCGCGATCGGCGACCGCTTCGCCGCCGCGCTGGGCTCGGGCAGCCTGCTGACGGTGGCCGCGGTGTTCATGCTGGCCGGCCTGCTGCTGTCCTTCACGCCCTGCGTGCTGCCGATGGTGCCGATCCTGTCGTCGATCATCGTCGGGCAGGGCGAGCCGGTGTCGCGTGCGCGCGGCCTGGGCCTGTCGCTGGCCTATGCGCTGGGCATGGCGCTGGTCTATACCGCCTTCGGCGTGGCCGCCGGCCTGGCCGGCGAAGGGCTGGCCGCGGTGCTGCAGACGCCCTGGGTGCTGGGCGGCTTCGCGCTGCTGCTGGTGCTGCTGTCGCTGTCGATGTTCGGGCTCTACGAGCTGCAGATGCCGGCGGCGCTGCAGTCGCGTCTCAGCCAGGCCGGCAGCGGCCTGCGTGGCGGGCGCCATGGCGGCGTCTTCCTGCTGGGCGGGCTGTCGGCGCTGATCGTCGGGCCCTGCGTGGCCGCGCCGCTGGCCGGCGCGCTGGTCTACATCAGCCGCACCGGCGATGTGGTCCTGGGCGGGCTGGCGCTGTTCTCGATGGCGATCGGCATGAGCGTGCCGCTGCTGCTGGTGGGCCTGTCGGCCGGATCGCTGCTGCCGAAGGCCGGCGCCTGGATGGCGTCGGTCAAGCATGTCTTCGGCGTGCTGCTGCTGGGTGTGGCGCTGTGGATGGTGCTGCCGCTGCTGCCGGCGGTGGTGGCGATGATCGGCTGGGGCGCGCTGGCGCTGGCGCTGGCCGGGGTGCTGTGGCGGGCGGTGCGGCCCGGGGCTGGCGGTCTGGCGGTGCGGGCGCTGGCGCTGGTCTGCGCGCTGCTGGCGCTGGCGCAGTGGGGCGGCGCGGCCAGCGGCGGGCGCGATGCGCTGGCGCCGCTGGCGCATCTGGGCGTGAATCTGGGCCTGGGCGGCGTGCCCGCTGGCGAGCCGGTGCATTTCCGTCGGGTGCGCACGCTGGCCGAGCTGGAGACGGCGGTGCGCGAGGCCGGCCGGCCGGTGATGTTCGACTTCTATGCCGACTGGTGCGTGTCCTGCAAGGAAATGGAACGCTACACCTTCACCGACCCGCGGGTGCGCGAGCGCCTGGCCGGCGTGCTGCTGCTGCAGGTGGACGTGACCGCCAACCATCCCGACGACCGCGAGCTGCTGCGCCGCTTCGGCCTGTTCGGGCCGCCGGCCATCCTGTTCTTCGACGCGGCCGGGCGCGAGCAGTCCGAGCGCCGGGTGATCGGTTTCCAGAAGGCCGACGACTTTCTCGCCAGCCTGGAGGCGGCCGGCATCCGTTGACGCCTGCTGACCCGGCGATGGACCCGGCGATTCCGACCTGACGCCGGGCTGACGCTGCGCCAGGGTGCCGTCAGCCCGGCGTGGCATCGTCGCGGACCTTTTCACCATCCCGGCCTCGAGACTCGAGAGGAGAGCTTCCGTGACGACCGACCTGATCCCGACCTGCGACCTGTGCGACCGCTTCAAGGGCGACACCAGCGGCGACTTCCGCGTGCTGCCGCCGGTGTTTCGCGAGTTCGGCGGTCGCGCCGCATTCAGCGGCACCGCGGTGACCGTCAAGTGCTTCGAGGACAACACCTCGGTCAAGGCGCTGCTGGAGGGGCCGGGCGAGGGCCGGGTGCTGGTGGTCGACGGTGCCGGCTCGCTGCGCCGCGCGCTGGTGGGGGGCAACATCGGCGCGGCGGCGGCGCGCAACGGCTGGGCCGGCGTCATCGTCGACGGCTGCGTGCGCGACGTGGCCGAGCTGGCGGTCTGCGATGTCGGCATTCGCGCGCTGGCGCCGATGCCGCTGCCCACCGAGCGGCGCCAGCCCGGCCTGCTCGACCAGCCGGTGCAGATCCAGGGCGTGACGGTGCGCCCCGGCGACTGGATCTGCGCCGATGCCGACGGCATCGTGGTGATGGGCGCGCGTCCCGCCTGAACCGGGCCCGGGGTTCGTCCACCGTGAAGACTGCACGGACCCATGCTTACAGACAGGGCGCCCGGGGCCGAAATAGGGCGCATGACCGAGACCCTGCTGTGCGCCATCGCCAGGCCCGACAGTGCTGCCGACGAGGCGGCGGGCGGGCTGCCGCCGGCGGCGACCGGTTCCGTTCAGATGCTGGCGCTGCCCGCTGCGCCGGTGCTGCTGTCGCAGCTGCGCAGCGAGTCCCCGGCCGCGCTGTCCCGTCTGGCGGCCACGCTGGACGCCCCGAGCTGCGCACTGCTGATGCAGTGCGCGATCTCGCTGGGCCTGGGGCCGCCGGGCGGGCGCCGTTCCACCTTCGAGGCGGCGATCGACGCCTTCGGCGTGCGCCGTGCGGTCGATCTGTTCGGCACGCTGGCGCTGGTGGGTCAGATGCGTGCGCTGGCGCAGCAGCGAGACGGCGCGGGCGGTCCTTGCGCGTCCTGGGCCGGCTTCTGGGAGCACAGCCTCAACCGGGCGCGTGTGCTGGCCTGGCTGGCCCGCCGGCATGGCGGCGAAAGCGCCGATCTGGCGCTGGGCTTCGGCCTGCTGTGCGACAGCGCAGTGGCGCTGATGATGCTGGAGCTGCAGTCGCCCAGCTATCGGGTCACGCTGGCCGAGGCCAATCTCGGGCACCGTCCGGTCACCGAGGTCGAGCGCAGCCGCCACGGCATCGACCATGCCGAAGTGGCCGAACGCCTGGCGCTGCACTGGGGGCTGGACGCCGGTCTGGCCGGCGCGGTCGGGCGGCATCATGATGCCCGGGTGCTGACGCCCGAGCCCTCGTCGCCGGAGCAGCCCTGCCGTGTGCGGCTGCTGGTCGCGCTCGGCCTGGTGGCCGACCGCATGACGGTGCGGCCGGCCGCGCGCCATCGCCAGCATGTCGAGTGGCAGCGCGGCGGCGCGATGGCCCTGCATGTGCTGGGCCTGAGCCTGCAGGACTACGACGACTGGCTCGACGAGGTCAGCGTGCAGGCCACCCTGGGCGGGCGCGGCTGACCCCAGGTCGGCGCGCTCAGGGCCGCACCACCTCCAGCAGCCGGTCCAGGCCGCCGGATTCGATCGCCACCATCGCACGCTCGCGCACCGCCGGCTTGGCGTGATGCGCCACCGACAGGCCGACCGCGCCCATCATCGGCAGATCGTTGGCGCCGTCGCCCATCGCGATGGCCTGGCGCGGGTCGATGCCGTGCTGCGCGCACAGGGCCAGCACCGTGCGGCGCTTTTCCTCGCCGTCGCAGATGTCGCCCCAGTCCTGGTCGAGCACCCGGCCGGTGAGGCGTCCGTCGGCGTCGACCTCGAGCAGGTTGCTGCGGGTGTGGTCGATCTGCAGCAGATCGCGCAGCCGGTCGGTGAAGAAGGTGAAGCCGCCCGAGACCAGCACGATCTTCAGGCCGGCGGCCTGGCAGGTGCGCACCAGCGTCTCGGCGCCGGGGTTCAGGCGCAGCCGCTCGGTCCAGACCGCCTCCAGCGCCGACACCGGCACGCCGGCCAGCAGCGCCACGCGCCGGCGCAGGCTGTCCTTGAAGTCGGTGATCTCGCCGCGCATCGCCGCGGCGGTGATCGCGGCGACCTCGGCCTTGCGGCCGACCGCGTCGGCGATCTCGTCGATGCACTCGATGTTGATCAGCGTCGAGTCCATGTCGAAGGCGATCAGGCGGAAGTCGCTCAGCCGCAGCGGCGGCTCGAAGCCGCGCACCACCAGACCCGGCGCGATCTCGCGCGCGGCCGGCAGCACCCGCATCGACAGGTCGATGGCGCGCACGTCCTTGGTGAGCCGGCCGATCGAGACACGGTCGACGCCGGTGGCGGCGATCTCGCGGATGGTCGTCATGTCGACGCCGCCGGAGACCTCCAGCAGCGCGCGGCCCCGGTTCAGCGCCACCGCCGCGCGCATGTCGTCGAAGGAGAAGTCGTCGATCAGCACGCTGGTGGCGCCGGCGTCCAGCGCCTCCTCCAGCTCGGCGAGGTTCTCGACCTCGATCTGGATGCTCACGCCCGAGTCCAGCGCCTGCGCGGCCTTCAGCGCCGCGGTGATGCCGCCGGCCGCGGCGATGTGGTTCTCCTTGATCAGGATGCCGTGCCACAGCGCCATGCGCTGGTTGGCGCCGCCGCCGACGCGCACCGCGTACTTCTGCGCCTGGCGCAGGCCGGGCAGGGTCTTGCGGGTGTCGAGCACCACGCAGCCGTTCGGGTTGGGGCTCAGGCCCTCGATCGCGTCGACATGCTGGCGGGTCACGGTGGCCACCGCCGAGAGCATCTGCAGGAAATTGAGCGACGAGCGCTCGGCGCTGAGCAGCGCGCGTGCCGGCGCATCGATGCGGCACAGCTCGGTGCCGGCCGTGAAGCGCGCGCCCTCGGCCACCGCCCAGTCGATGCGGATCGAGGCATCGCAGCCGTGCATGCAGCCATCGAACCAGTCGCGGCCGCACAGCACGCCGTCTTCCTTGGCGACCACGCGGGCCTGCACGCGGCGGTCGGCCGGCACCAGCTCGGCGGTCCAGTCGCAGCGGCCGATGTCCTCTTGCAGCGCGTCGCGGATGTTGCGTGCGCGTGCGGCTTCCAGGGTCTCGTTGTCTTCGAAGTGCATGGCGGGTCGTCGGAGGAGCGGTGAAAACGGGCAGTAGCGGACGGGTCGCGAGCGTAGCAGGTCCGCGGGATGAATCCTGTTTCAGATATTTCAAATTTCCGGAGGCAAAAGCGGGGCCTGAATCGAGAAATCACTTTTGGCCGCGGTTTCTGTGTCCGGGCCGGAATACCCCCGAGTACCTCGGGGTGATCTTCCTAAGATCGCCCGATCATGAGTTTCAAGCTGTTCCAGGCCTACATCCTGCTGACCTTCTTCCGGCCGGTGGAGCTGTTCATGCCCGAGCTGGGCGAGCTGCGCCCGATGCTGTGGCTGTGGCTGCTGGCGGTGATCACCTCGGTGGTCGCCGCAGCCGCGAAGAAGGAAGCGGGTGCCCGTCCGATCCACTTCAAGCTGATCTTCGGGCTGTGGGCGCTGATCGGCGTGTCCAAGCTGCTGTCGCCCTGGTCCGGCGGCACGATGGAGGCGATCAGCGACTTCAGCACCTCGTCGATGCTGTTCCTGCTGGCGGCGCTGAACCTGACCACGCTGGAGCGGCTGAAGTCGACGATGAACGCGGTGGTGCTGGCGATGCTGCTGAACTGCGTCTTCGGCATCCAGGCCTATCACACCGGCGAGAACATGGACAAGCTGGTGCTGCGCCAGACCGCGCCGGCGCATGACAACGACGATCCGGCGACGATGCCGGACCTGAAGACGGTCATCCCGGCGCTCGACAAGTCGGGCTGGTTCCTGTGGCGGCTGAAGAGCGTGGGCTTCCTGGCCGACCCGAACGATTTTGCCCAGGTGCTGGTGATGACGCTGCCGATGCTGTGGGGTGCGGGCTGGCGGCCGGACCGGCGGCTGAACAATCTGGTGCGGGTGATCGCGCCCGGTGCGCTCATGGTCTACGCGATCTTCCTGACCCAGTCGCGCGGGGCGCTGCTCGGGCTGGCCTCGCTGCTGTTCTTCGGCGTGCGCAAGGCGCTGGGCACGACCAGGACGGTGCTGCTGCTGGGCTCGATGGTGGCGGTGCAGCTGCTGGGCAACATGTCGGGCGGGCGGGAGTTCTCCGGCAAGGAGAAGTCGGCCGAGGAGCGCATCGAGTCCTGGGTGATCGGACTGGATCTGCTCAAGCGCAATCCGCTGTTCGGCGCGGGCTACGGCAACTACCTCGAATACAACTACCTGACGGCGCACAACTCCTTCGTGCTGTGCTTCGCCGAGCTGGGCCTGCTGGGCTACTTCGTCTGGATGGGCCTGATCGTGCTGACCTTCAAGGGTCTGAACCGCACGCTCGATCAGCTGCCGGCGGGCAGTCCGGCCTGGCAGACGGCCTCGCTGCTGCGCTCGTCGATGGTGGGCTATCTGACCTGCGCCTGGTTCCTGTCGCGCACCTACGGGCCGGCGCTGTTCTTCCTGCTGGCGCTGTGCATCGGCGCCTGGCACTGCGCGGTGCGCTCGATGCCGACCCATCAGGTGCCTGCGTCGCTGCTCAGCATCGACTGGCGCCGCGACACGCTGCGGCTGATGGGGATCACGATCTTCGGCGTGCTGCTGTTCGTGCGTTCGCACTGATGCACGGATGCACGGATGCGGATCGGGCGGCATACTCCGGATCCGACATGGATCTGAAACAACTGGACTATTTCGTGCACGTCGCCGAGCTGCGCAGCTTCAGCCGCGCCGCGGTGGTGCTCGGCATCGCGCAGTCGGCGCTGAGCCGGCAGGTGCGCGCGCTCGAGATCGAGCTGCGCGAGACGCTGCTGCTGCGCAACGGCCGTGGCGTGACGCTGACCGAGGCCGGCCAGCGCCTGCTCGAGCACAGCCTGGCCATCCTGCAGCGCGTCGGCGAGGCCCGCGCCGACATGGCCTCCAACCGCGACGAGCCGGTCGGCCGCATCACCATCGGCCTGCCGCCGACCATCGGCCGCCAGCTCACGCTGCCGCTGATCGACGGATTCCGCCGCCGCATGCCCCGGGCCCGCCTGGCGGTGGTCGAGGGCCTGTCGACCCATATCGTCGAGTGGATCACCTCGGGCCGGGTCGATCTGGGCCTGCTCTACAACCCGGAGGCCCAGCCGGGGCTGGAGTTCGTGCCGCTGCTGGAGGAGCCGCTGTGCCTGGTGCAGCGTGCCGATGCGCCGGCCCCGGCCGGGCGCGGGCCGCTGTCGATGGCCGAGCTGGCCGACGCGAAGCTGGTGCTGCCCGAGCGCGCCCATGTGATCCGGCGCCTGCTCGAGACCCGTGCGATGCATGCCGGGCTGCAGCTCGACATCGCCTGGGAGGTCTCCAGCGTCGCGGCGATCATCGATCTGGTCTGTGCCGACTACGGCCAGGCGGTGCTGACCGCCAGCGCGGTGGCGGCTTCCGGCCGCGCGGACCTGCTGGCGGTGCGGCCGATTCTCGATCCGGGGCTGCGCAGCATCCTGTGCCGGGCGGTGTCGTCACGCCAGCGGCCCACGCCGCTGCTGCGCCAGGCGACCCGGCTGCTGTCGGATCTGGCACGCGGGCTGCCGCAGGCGGCGGCGGCCAGCTCGCTGCCGGGCTGAGCGCCGGGCCGATTTCTTGCGGAGGTGTCGTCGCGATGATTCCTGCCCCGATCCCGACCGACGAGGAGCAGCGCCTGCAGGCGCTGGCGCGCTGCGCCATTCTCGACACCGCCGCCGAGCCGCTCTATGACGAGCTGACCGCGCTGGCCGCCCGGCTGTGCGCCGCGCCGGCGGCGGCGATCACGCTGGTCGACCGGCATCGGCAGTGGTTCAAGTCGCGCATCAATATGCCGGTCAGCGAGACGCCGCGGGCGATCTCGGCCTGCGCCCACACCCTGCTGGGGGACGGACCGCTGGTCTGCGAGGATGCCTTCCAGGACGCGCGCTTTCACGACAACCCGCTGGTGGCCGCCGACCGCAACCGCTTCTACGCCGGCGTGCCGCTGCGTCTGGCCAGCGGCGAGCGGCTCGGTGCGCTGTGCGTGCTCGATCACCGGCCGCGCCGGCTCGAGCCTGAGCAGCTGGAGATGCTCGAGCTGCTGGGCCGGCATGTCTCGCGCCTGCTCGATGAGCGCATCACCGCTGCCCAGCAGGGCGAGGCGCTGAAGGACAGCGACCGCATGGTCGAGCTGCATGCCGGCATGGCCGACGAGTCGCGCGGCCTGCTGGTCGCGGCCGAGCAGGCGCGGCTGGCGCTGGTCGAGCTGCTGGAGTCGCAGCGCCGCCTCGAGCAGGAGCTGCGCGAGAGCGAGCAGCATTTCCGCACCCTCGCCGACCAGGGCTCGGCGCTGATCTGGACCTCCGGCCTGGACATGGGCTGCAACTACTTCAACCAGCCCTGGCTGAACTTCACCGGCCGCACCCTGGCCCAGGAGCTGGGCAGCGGCTGGACCGAGGGCATTCATCCAGAGGACATCGAGCGCTGCCTGCTGACCTACAAGGCGGCATTCGTCGCGCAGCGCAGCTTCAGCATGGAGTACCGGCTGCGCGCCGCCGACGGTCGCCACCGCTGGATCCGCGACGACGGCTCGCCTCGGCATGACAGCCAGGGCCGCTTTCTCGGCTTCATCGGCTACTGCTACGACATCACCGAGGCGAAGGAGCTCGAGTTCCAGATGCGGCGCTTCCATGCCGAGCTGGAGCAGCGGGTGGCCGAGCGCACCGCCGATCTGGCCACCGCCAACCGCGAGCTGGCCACCTTCACCTACACCGTCTCGCATGACCTGAAGGCGCCGCTGCGCGGCATCGACGGCTACAGCCGCATGCTGCAGCTGGTGCATGGCGATCTGCTCGATGACGGCGCGCGCGATCTGGTGGCGCGCATCCGCCACGGCGCGGGCCAGATGAACCAGCTGATCCACGACCTGCTGGCCTACTGCCATCTCGAGCAGCGTCAGGTGTGCTGCACCCGGGTCGATCTGGTCGACCTGGCGCGGCGGGCGATCGAGGCGCGCCGTGCCGACGATCCCGGCCTGGGCCCGGGGCCGGGTCTCGAGCGGGTGCTGCAGCTCGAGGCGCCGGACACGCCGGTCATGGCCTGTGCCGATGCCGACGGCCTGGCGATGGTGCTGCGCAACCTGATCGACAACGCGCTGAAGTTCAGCGCCCGCAGCCAGCCGCCGTGCGTGCGGCTGCGTGTCAGCCACGGCGAGGATGGCTGCGCTATGCTTTCTGTCCACGACAACGGCATCGGCTTCGACATGCAGTATCACGACCGGATCTTCGAGATCTTCCAGCGGCTGGAGCGCGCGGAGGCCTATCCCGGCACCGGCATCGGTCTGGCGATCGTGCGCAAGGCGATGCAGCGCATGGGCGGCCGGGTCTGGGCTCAGGGCGAGCCGGGCCGTGGTGCCGTCTTCCATCTGGAGATGCCGCAATGATCTCGAGCGAGCCGGTGCGCCGCGCCATCCTGCTGGTCGAGGACAACCCGATCGATCTGGACCTGACCCGGCGCGCCTTCGCGCGCAGCCAGCTGGTCAATCCGCTCGAGGTTGCCCGCGACGGCGCCGAGGCGCTGGCCTGGCTGGCGCGCTGGGAGGCTGGCGAACCGCTGCCGCTGGTGGTGCTGCTCGATCTGAAGCTGCCCAAGGTCGACGGGCTGGAGGTGCTGCGCCGCTACCGCGAGCATGCCCTGGCGCGCACCGTGCCGATCGTGGTGCTGACCTCCTCGGCCGAGGACTGCGACATCGCGCAGGCCTATGGCGACGGGGCGAATTCCTACATCGTCAAGCCGGTCGACTTCGACAAGTTCCTCGAGGTCACCTCGCAGATCAAGCTCTACTGGTGCCTGCTGAACCAGCCGCCGTCGGCACATCCGCCCGTCGTGCAGGGCCGTTCTTCCTGAGTCTGCGCGCCTGATCCTGTGGCCTTGCATGCCGGGCCGGCATAGCTGCTAGTCGCCGGTCTTGCTGGCGGATCGGGTTCGCGGCTG
>RRZT012735808.1_pt1 | contig 12655 bp, 10 predicted proteins | sample 2165551 | NCBI WGS metagenome assembly RRZT01 (sample SAMN10456910, study PRJNA506462) | wastewater metagenome | biome: wastewater; feature: sludge; material: wastewater sludge; isolation source: wastewater sludge with Escherichia coli K12::gfp cells carrying plasmid... | place: USA: Moscow, Idaho... | reverse complement strand
GGTACGCCGTGGAAGCTGGCACCGCTTAAGGGCGTGCCGGCCGATACCGCCTATATCGGTCTGGCCTATGCGCTTCGCGGTGATCAGCGCGACGCGCATTATGTGACTTGCTGCTCGCAGGTGTTCGACATGGACGGCGGCTTGGGTCATGTCAGATGGCGAGAAGGAGAGGTCCGGCTCGTCCAAAAGGGTGAACGGCGGCAGCTTAGTCAGGGCTGGATTCGCCATCACCTGCTCCTGTCGAAGTAGGTATGATGATGTCCCGGGCGGCTATAGCCCGTGACTGGTGCTACTTTGAACACAGCATCCATCCCGGTGCCTTCTTCAAGTCCAAAGGCATGCCGCGTGGTGCCCCCCGTTTCGGTCAAAAGCTGAGCCCAGGCCCCAATGATCTGGGCCCAGTTCTTGTTGTAGCGCTGCGCCCAGCGTTCACGACGCCAGTCACCTGCAGGGTCAGCCCCACGCTCGGAGTGCATACCCATCGGATCGTGCTGTTGATTGGCGGCCGAATCCCCGGCAGCAACCTCCGCTGGGATATCGCGCTTTGGTAGCTGGACGAAGGTGTAGGGCTCGAAGCCGCACCACCATCGGCGGTCGACCTGTTCCAGCTTCAGATGGATTCCCTCTTGAAATGGAAAGCCAAGCTTGGGCACCACTCCTGTGAGTTCGGTGCCATAAGCATCGCGAAGCCTAGACAAGGTCTGCTTCTGCCGACGCGTCCGCTCAGGATCATCCCCATCACGCGGGGTGGCGACAACAAGCGAATGGCCTGAGTGTCTATAGCGTGGAATGAGCGGGCGCTGTCGGGCGAGAGATCTGACGAGCACGTCGTAGAGCAGGCCCATTGCCCAACTGTGTGCGACCGGATCGAGGTCGATCGTACCGGCCGAGGAAGCGCCAAATGAGACCAACGCATCCAGGATCTCCTGATCCCGGCCAAACGCCGCCAACTCGCGGCCAACTGTCGCGATTGCTGCCCGGCAATTCTTCTCCTTAAGCATCTCGCGAACTTCGGGGGATGTCGCCGCCCGATCCAACCGGATACGCCGTGCGGCCCGCGGCATCGCTTCAATCAGCAAGGCGGAATAGCGCAGAACAGGAAATGGCCGGGCCTCTGCCGTCGGCAGCTGGACAGGCACTAAGCGTGGTGTTGGCCGTCCCTCCATCACGCGATCATAGAGTACCTGGGGCAGTTCTGTCGTCTTGATGATCTCGGCGGCCAGTTCATCGAACGTCGCACATTCGATCACCGCCACGTCGACACCTGCTGCATGAGCCTTGCTGAGGAATTCGGCGACCGCCGGCAACAGGCGCGAGGCTGAAGAAGCAACCCAATAAAGACCGTTCGGAAACGGAGACGGGGCGGCTAGGACCGTGTTCAATGCCTCCAGGATCGAGGCGTCCCGTCCACTATAGCCCACGAACAGCATTCCGAAACGCTTGGCGGCCTCGACAAGAACATGGCGCATCCGTGCGTCCTGCTGCTCAAGCTCCGATCCCGTATTCTTGATCGCAATCGACTGATAGTCGCCGTGGAGCTTTGCGATCAGTGGCCAGTCGGATTCATCCAGGCAGCGCATCGCACGATCGGCGGAGTCGATCGCTGCCACGGTCGGTCGCCTCTGGTCTCCGATGGGCAGGATCGCGTTTGCCGCGAGAGCCGAGTCCTCCCCAAGCGGGTCGAAGTTCGTCGTGAAGACGCAATTGACCTTGCCTGCCGCCATCAGGCTTCCGAGCACCTTGTGGCCGAAGCATGGCGTGCCCTTGGAGATTGCATCATCGATATACTGTCGGCGATGCCGGGGCTGCGGATAGACCGCCTCGAAGGCTGCGGCATATTCGGTCGGGTCGCCATCTGGTGGCAGCAGCGATGTCTGTCGGAAGAAGGCATCGATCCGTTCGATCCAGATAGGATCTGCTGTGTCGATCTCCCGGCTTGATAGGTTCGTCTCGCGGCAGAAGATCTTTGCTTTGAAATCTCGGATCATTGCATAGCCGGTCGGAATCCCCGAGGCGGCCGATGCGCCAGCGCCCAGGAACCATGACACCAGGTTTGGCCGAAGAGCGAAAGCAGTCGCGAACTGGGCGGCGGTCATGATCGGAACGGAACTGATGGCACTTTTCCTTCAGCGAGAGTTTAGATGGGCGCTACTGCTTGAAGTGGTAGGGTAACTGCTTGATACGACGATGGTCTAGCCGCAATTATCGAGTGCTTCGTGACGCTGCGAGGAGTTGTCACCACGACGATCGTCTTGGTTCTTGAAAGGGCGATGGATTGTGCGGCGTGCGGAGCATGGCGCCAATTCCATCGGAGTCTTGTCGCGGTCAGTGGTGAGTTGGATGATCAGTAGTGCCGTTCGACAAGGTGATTTTTTGCACATGTCCTTGTCCGGAAACACAAATCCACGTTGACAAACCTGCCCCCCTTGACGCAAGCTTCAATCATCGCAGAGGTGCGCCCGGAGAGAGATCTCGCGGGCGCCTTTTCGTTTCTGGCGAAGGGCGGGAATGGCACCACCCATCCTCATATCTCCCGCGCGAACCAGCGGATGCGGCCGATGATGCGGATCTCGTCGGCCGTGCGCTCGTAGGCGGGGTAGAGCGTGTTGTCCGAGATCACCCGCACGGCAGGAGGGTCGCTGTTTGGGATGTGCTCGAGGCGCTTGGCGACCAGCCCCATTCCGTCGTCCAGGACGAAGATGCCGGGGGGGCTGGGGAACTGGCGCGTCATGTCGACCAGCACTGCATCCCCGTCGTGCAGGGTGGGCACCATGCTGTCGCCTTCGACATGCATGATCCGGAGCTGTGACGGGCTGGCCTTCAGCTTGTGGCGGATCCACGACTGGCGGAAGTGGTAGGCGCGGCCGGGCGTGTCGCCATCCTCGGTCACCACGGCACCGCCGCCCATGGCGGGGCGGGGCGTGGCATGCGCGATTGCCACGAAGGTATCTTCGGGGGGCTCGGTGAAGGGGGAGGGGCCCTCGATCTCGCCGATGCCATGGATCAGCCATTCGCGGTCGACCTTCAGCACGCGGGCAACATCGGCCAGTCGGTCGATGCTGGGGCGCGAGGAGCGTCCGCGCAAGATGTCATAGACGAAAGAGCGGTCGAACTACCTCGACCACGGCATCCTCGAGCTCGACAACAACGCCGCCGAACGCGGCATGCGCGCTATCGCCCTCGGGCGGAAGAACTACCTCTTCGTCGGCTCGGAAGCGGGCGGAAAGGCCGCCGCCATCGCCTACACCCTGATCGAAACGGCGTAAGCGTCTGGTCTGACCGCACTGCCGCGCGCTGATGGTGGCGGATAGTGTCCACCAAGGATAGTGGACACTAAGGTGCGAGCGTGGCGCGGCGGACGAGGCGGCTTTGGACGGATGAAGAGAAGCGGTCGATCTGCTTGCAGACGACCGCTCCTGGCGTTTCCGTGGCCCAGGTGGCGCTTCGTTACACGGTGAACGCGAACCTGATCTTCAAATGGCTGCGGGATCCCAAGTATCGGCCCGCACCCGGAACTGGGTCAGAGGAAGCCGGTTTGCGCTTTCTGCCGGTTGAGATCGTCGCGGCGGCGAGGGCGCCTGCCGCAGCGCCTGTTGCCGCCAGCTGCATCGAGATCGAGCTGGCTGGCGGCCACCGGATGTGCATCAGCGGTGGGTATGATCCTGAAGCCTTGGCACGGCTTATCCGGGGGCTGACAGCTTGATCCCGGTCCCGGCGAATACGCGGGTCTGGCTGGCGGCGGGTGTCACCGACATGCGCAAGGGCTTTGCTGCTTTGGCCGCTCAGGCCGAGGCGGTGCTGAAGCAGGACCCGTTTGCCGGGCATCTGTTCGTGTTCCGAGGCCGTCGGGGTGACCTGGTCAAGGTCATCTGGTGGGATGGTCAAGGCGCCTGCATGTTCCTGAAGCGGCTGGAGAAGGGGCGGTTCGTCTGGCCCTCGGCCAAGGAGGGGAAGGTTGCGCTGTCGCCTGCACAGCTATCGATGCTCTTGGAAGGGATCGACTGGCGCGCGCCGCAGCGGTCATGGCAGCCTCTGGCTGCTGGATAGTCCGTTCAACAGCGGATCTCGGCGAAGGGAATATGGGGCATGTGGGGCTCAGCCCGCTCAGCTGTTGCTTTGTACTTTCGCGATGCTATAGGCAGGATCTCGAGCTGGAGTTTCAGAACGCCTAGTGGCTAGGATAGCCCAGCTAAACTAATGACCGGCGAACGGGGTAGGACCATGGCTCAGCTTCCCCCTCTGCGTGCGCTGCAAGTCTTTGAGGCCTTTGGTCGCCTGGGGACCGTGCATGCCACCGCGCAAGAGCTGAATGTGACGCCTGGCGCGGTCAGCCAACAGTTGCGCCTGCTGGAAGATCACCTTGAGATGGTGCTGCTGGTCAAGGATGGTCGGCGCGCGGCGCTAACGCCGGTGGCGCGCGGGTATCACGAATTGATCGCTCAGGGTTTTGGCCGGTTTGCTTTGGCGCAAGATTATATCGGCGAACATCGCGTGGCGCAGGGATTGACGATTTCTTGCCTGCCGACGCTGTTGCAGCGCTGGCTCAATCCGTTGCTTCCGGCGTTTCAGGCGGCGGCGCATGACACGTCGTTGCGGCTGATCGCCCAGGACCTCGAGCCTGATTCCCATATGCTTGAGCATACGTTTCGCCTGACTTATGGCGAGGTCGGGCGGCGCTATACCCATTCGCGGGTGCTGTTCACCGATTTCTGCTTTCCCGCCGCCTCGCCCCAATTTCTGGCCCGCCACCCTGAGGCCGTCACGCCCGAAGGCCTTGCCCGGCTGCCGCTGATCGGCATTGACTGGGGCGTGCAATATACGACCGAGCCCCATTGGCGGGACTGGTTTCTCGCCCATTTGACGACCGAGCCGCCGCCTCTGCGCCATGTTGCGGTCTATTCCTCCTCCGGGATGGGGCTAGAAGCGGCGGCGGCGGGGCAGGGCGCGGTTTTGGCGCAATGGACCTTTGCCCGCGACGATCTCGCGTCGGGTCGATTGGTCAGATTGTCGCAGGATCGCCTCTATCTGCCCGATCCCTATTTCGTCTGCTGGGGCCATACGACGCTGAATCAACCGGTTGCACGTCAGTTTCTGGATTGGTTGATGCAGGTGAGCAAACCTATCCGCGACCAGACGCGACAGTAAAACTAAACAATCGGAAAGGGCTTTTACACTTATTCCGCCCCGGTGCCGCGCTAAACTGCCCCCAACACAGCTACAAGGGATGCGGCCATGTTTCTGAAGAACGCCTGGTACGTTGCGGCCTGGAGCCACGAGGTGACGCAGAGCCTGCAGCAGATCGTCGTTCTGGGCGAGAAAATCTGCGTCTTCCGCAACTCTCAGGATGAGGTGATTGCGCTTGAGGATGCCTGTCCGCATCGCAAGCTGCCGCTGTCGAAGGGTCGCATCAAGGGCGACAATGTCGAATGTGGCTATCACGGGCTGACCTTTGACTGCGCCGGGCAATGCGTCTGGGCGCCGGGTGGCGGGCGCATCCCCTCGGCCGCGAAGGTCCGGCCCTATCCGGTCCATGAAAAATACGGGCTGGTCTGGGTCTGGATGGGCAATGCTGCCATTGCCGATGCCGATGACATTATCCACATCCCGAATTTCGACAGCCCCGATTGGGGCATCAACCGCGGCGCGGCGATGGAGCTTCAGTGCAACTATCTCCTGATGTGCGACAACCTGCTGGACCCGACCCATGTCGCCTGGGTCCATGAAAGCAGCTTTGCACAGGCCGCGACCAAGGACGCGCCGCTGAAGGTGACGCGCACCGAAGATGGCGTGATCGTTCACCGCTGGATGATGGATGTCGAACCCGCGCCCTTCTATGCCAAGATCGTCGAATTCGAGGGGAATTGCGACCGACTCCAGCATTACGAGGTCCGCTATCCCAGCCATGCGCTGATCCGCGCGGTCTTTACGCCCGCAGGCACCGGCGGGCCGGATGGGACGCTGGACGAAAAGACCTTCGTCATGGACAGCTATAACTTCATGACGCCGACGACCGAGACCGAGACGCGCTATTACTGGTTCCAGCTGCGCAATATCCGCCCGGATGACGAAGAGCTGTCGAAGATGATGTCCGAGGATGTCCGCCACGCCTTCGAGGAAGACCGCGCTGTGCTGAATCAGGTGCAGATCGGCATGACCTCGAAAACCTCGCCCCATATCGACCTGTCCATCGATGCGGGCCAGCTTCGCTTCCGTCGCCAGCTTGAGGCGATGATCGCCGAAGAGCGCATGGTTGACGAAAAGATGCAGGCCTAAGAATGGCGACGGCCTTTCGCCGGTTCCGGGTGGCCCAGAAACAGCCGGAAAGCAGCAATATCACCTCGTTCCATCTCGAGCCCGAGGATGGCGGCCCGCTGTGGGATATGCGTCCGGGCCAGTATCTGACGCTGCGCATTCCGGGGGGTGATGGTCCGGTTCTGCGCACCTATTCGCTGTCCGCGCTGCCCGAGGGGCAGACGGCCCACCGCATCAGCGTCAAGCGCGAAGAGCAGGGCCGGGGCTCGGGCTGGCTGCATGATCAGGTGGCGCAGGGCGACGTGATCGAGGTGGCCGCCCCACGCGGGAGCTTTGTTCTGGATGAGGCCAGCCCGCGTCCCGTGCTGCTGCTGGCGGGTGGGGTCGGGCTGACGCCGCTGCTCGCCATGCTGCACCGGCTGGCGGAGACGCAGCGCCGGGTCTGGTTCCTGCACGCGGTCGAAAACGGCGATGTTCAGGCGCTTTCCGATGAAACGGCAGCCTTGGCCGCCGCGTCGGACGGGCGCATTACCTTGCGCAATATCTATCGCGCGCCGAGCGCGCAGGACCGGACCTCTGGCCGCTTTCACGCCGAGGGCGTGATTGACCGCGACCTGCTGCAATCGCTGCTGCCGCTGGATGATTATGACGTCTATCTGTGCGGCCCGACGCCCTTCATGGTCGCCATGTGGCGGCTGCTGACCGGCCTTGGCGTCGCGCCCGGACGGATCGCCTATGAGTTCTTCGGGCAGGGCGGCTCTCTGTCGGCGCTGGCGGCGGCCAAGGACGCGCCTTTGGTTGACCGTCGGATGCCGGTGAATGCGCCGAAATCCTTGGCGCGGCTGGATTATCTGACCGATCCCGATGCCCGCGCCTTGCCCGAACGGATCGCCACCGTCGCGCCCGTTGCGACAGCAGGCGATGGGCCCGAGGTGGTCTTTCGCCGCTCGGGCGTGACCATCCCCTGGAGCGATGCCAGCACCTCGATCCTTGAACTGGCCGAGGCCGCCGGGTTGGAGCCCGCCTTCAGCTGCCGCGAGGGGATCTGCGGCACCTGTCGCTGTGGGATTGCCGAGGGCGCTGTCGACTATATCTCGGACCCGCTTGATCCGCCTCCGCCGGGGCAAGTGCTGATCTGTTGCTCGCGTCCTTCCGGGCGCATCGTGTTGGACCTATAATGGATGTCGCGCCGATGAACCTTGCCACGAGGGCAGAGCTAGTCCTTGCCCCGCAGCCCAAACCGAAGGGAATCCGGCCCATGGCCTTGATGCCACTAGACTATCCGACGATGCGCGCCGAATTTCTGGAAGCGGCCGAGGCCACGGGGGCCGAGCTGCATGCCTACCCACATCCGCAGCCGGGACCCAATGGCGAGGTCATTGCCACCGATGTTGCGCTGATCGGCAGCCCGACGGCGAGCCGGCTTCTCGTCATCAATTCCGGCACGCATGGGGTCGAGGGCGCCTATGGCTCGGCCGCGCAGGTCGCGTGGATGCGGCGCCATCAGCCGTGGCACCTGCCCGAAAACACCGCCGTCCTGATGATCCATCTGATCAACCCCTGGGGCGCGGCATGGTCGCGCCGGGTGAATGAGGACAATGTCGACCTCAACCGCAATTTTCTCGACTGGTCGCAGCCCCGGCCGCAGAATCCGGGCTATGCGCCGCTGCATTCGGCGCTGGTCTATGCCGATCTGGACGGCCCCGATCGCGCAAGGGCCGATGCGGCCTATGCCGAAGCCCGCGCACGCATGGGCGGCTTTGCGGGGCTGGCACCCTTTGTCGAGGCGGGGCAGTACAGCCATCCGGACGGGCTTTTCTATGGCGGCAATGGGCCGGTCTGGTCGAACCAGACCCTGAACCGCATCCTGTCGGATTTCGGCGCCGCCGCGCAGGATGTCATCGTCTTTGACCTGCACACCGGCGCTGGCCCCTATGCCTATCCCGCGCTGCTGTCCGTCGCGGTCGAGGACCACGCGGGCCTCGACTGGGGCCGCGCGCTGTTCGGTCCGGCCATGTCGGTTGTGCTGACGGGTGAGGGGCGGACGACCGATACCGGCATTGCCGCGACGGCGACGGGCTATGTCTCGGATGCGGTGCGCAAGGCGATGCCGCAGGCGCGGGTTCTGCCCTTGGTCATCGAATGTGGCACCCTGCCGGGTGAGCAGGTCAACAATTCCGTGCGCGAAGACAATTGGCTGCATCTTTACGCCGACCCGCTGTCGCCGCAGGGCCAGCAGATCAAGGACCGGCTGCGCCATGCTTTCGTGCCCGCCGATCCCGACTGGCAGGCGCAGGTGCTGGCCGCCAGCCTTGCCTATTTCGACCGCGCCTTGACCGATCTTGAGCGGCAGGGCGGCAATGCGCCGCGTCTGGCCGTGGCGAAACCGGTGGCCCGAGCGCCAGAGTCCGGTCAGCCCGCCGTCGAGGTCCGCGATCTGCATAAAAGCTATGGCCCGCTTGAGGTGCTCAAAGGCGTCGATCTGGTCGCGCAACCGGGCGAGGTCGTGTCGATGATCGGCTCAAGTGGGTCGGGCAAGTCGACCTTCCTGCGCTGCATCAACCTGCTCGAACAGCCCAAAAGCGGCCGCATCGTGATTGACGGCGAGGAAATCCGGATGAAGCCGGGCCGCGACGGCATCACCCTTCCCGCCGATCAGAAGCAGGTGGAGCGCATCCGCGCCCGCGTCGGCATGGTGTTTCAGAGCTTCAACCTGTGGCCGCATCTCTCGGTCCTCGACAACATCACCGAAGCTCCGATCCATGTCCTGAAGGAAAGCCGGGCCGAGGCGATCGACCGCGCCCATGAGCTGTTGAAGAAGGTGGGGCTTTCGGAAAAGCACGCCCATTTCCCCGGTCAGCTGTCGGGCGGCCAGCAGCAGCGCGCTGCAATCGCGCGCACTCTGGCCATGCGCCCCAAGGTCATCCTGCTCGATGAGCCGACCAGCGCGCTCGACCCTGAACTGGTGGGCGAGGTGCTGCGCGTCATCCGCCAGCTCGCGGAAGAGGGCAATACGATGATCCTCGTCACGCATGAGATGCAATTCGCGCGCGAGGTCTCGCATCACATCAAATTCCTGCATCAGGGCCGCGTCGAAGAAGAGGGCGCGCCCGATCAGATTTTCACCAATCCCCGCTCTGAACGGCTCAGCCAGTTCCTCGCAAGATGCAACTAAGCCGGACCACCGGACAGGACCCGCGCGATCACACGGGAAAAATCGTGACGAACCAACAACATAGGGAAACAGATATGAAACTGAACCTTTTCTCTGTCGCAGCGATCCTGTCGCTCTCCGCGGGCGTTGCCGCCCATGCCGCCGAGGGCGAGCTGGTGATCGGCACCGAAGGGGCCTACCCGCCGTTTTCGATGGCGGATGCCAATGGCAATGTCACCGGCTTTGATGCCGATGTCGGCAATGCCCTCTGCGACAAGCTGGCGCTGAAATGCCGCTTTGTCGTGCAGGCCTTCGATGGCCTGATCCCGGCGCTGAACGCCAAGCGCTTCGACGTCATCATCTCGGGCATGTCGATCACCGAAGAGCGCGGCAAGCAGATCGACTTTTCGCGCAGCTATGGTGAATTCCCGAACAACTTCATTGCCAAGAAGGGCTCGGAACTGGCCGGGGCGAAAGACCTTGATACGCTGAAGGCGGATCTCGGCGGGCTGCGCGTCGGCGTGCAGGGCGGCACCACCCATGCGGCCTATGTCGAGAAGAACATGCCCGACGTCCAGCTGATGACCTATGACACGCTGGACCAGATGCAGATCGACCTGGCCAGCGGGCGTCTGGACAGCTCATTCGCGGATGCCTCGGCGCAAAGCGATTTTCTGGCCAAGCCCGACGGGGCCGAGTTCCAGATGGTCGATGTGGTGATCGACTCCAGCTCGGATGCGACGCTGGGCACCGGCCTTGGCATCGGCATCCGCAAGGATGAAGCCGAGCTGAAGGAAAAGATCAACGAGGCGCTGTGCGAACTGGGCCGCGAGGGCACGCTGAAAACCTCGTCCGAGAAGTGGTTCAAGATGGACATTTCGCAGACCTGCGACTGATCCCTGATCGACCGGGAAGGCGCTGACGCCTCCCCGACCCATCCTTCAGACAGGCGGATTCCATGCAATTCGGGTTAGCTCAGCTTTGGGAAGGCGGCTGGATCGGCGCGCTTCTGCGCGGCGCGTCCATCACCATCGCGGTCGGCTTCGGAGCCATGCTTCTGGGGCTGGTCATCGGCATTGCCTGCGGGCTGATCAAATGGGGACAGGTCCGGCCGCTGAACTGGCTGGTCGATATCTATACGACCGTGGTTCGCGGCGTGCCGGAACTGCTGATCATCTATCTTCTGTTCTTCTCGTCGGTCGAATTCGTGGCCCGGATTGGCACCGCCTTCGGCTGGGCGGGGCTGGCGGACACGGGCTATCCCTTCCTGATCGGGGTCATCGCCATCGGCACCATCTCGGGCTCTTACGCGACCGAGGTCGTGCGCGGTGCGCTGGCCGCCATCCCGAAGGGCCATATCGAGGCCGCCCGGGCGCTTGGAATGCCGCGCAAGCGCATCTTCCGGCGGATCATCCTGCCGCAGATGCTGCGGATCGCGGTGCCGGGGCTCAACAACATCTGGCAGGCCACGATGAAGGACACCGCGCTGATTTCGGTCGTCGGCCTGCAAGAGCTGATGCGGACCGCCTTCATCGGCGCCGGTTCGACGCGCAACCCCTTCATCTTCTACCTGATCGCGGGGGCGCTTTATCTTGTCATCACCTTTGTCAGCCAGATCGGCTTTCGCCGCGCCGAGCGGGCGCTGGTGCTGAAAGGGAGGGCCTAGGATGGACGCCGATCTGATCACTCGCGCGGTCACGACGCTCGCCAAAGGCGTGAGTGTCACGCTGACGCTGGCCGCCATCTCTGTTTCGATCGGCTTTTGCCTTGGCCTTGGCTTGGCGGTGATGCGGCTCTCTGGCAATCGGCTGCTGTCAGGCTTTGCGGAAGGTTACAGCGCCGTCTTTCGGGGCACCCCGCTGCTGGTGCAGCTTTTCCTGTTCTATTACGGGCTGGGGCAGTTCGATGCCGTCCGCAACAATGCGCTTGCCTGGTGGGTGATTGGCGATGCGATGCATTGTGCCATTCTTGCGCTCGCGTTGAACACGGCCGCTTATACCTCCGAGATCCTGCGCGGCGGTCTCATGTCGATCCCCGTCGGGCTGATCGAAGCCGCCAAAGCGGCGGGCATGTCACGCGCCCTGCGCTTTCGCCGGATCGAGTTTCCGCTGGCGATCCGGCAGGCGCTGCCCGCCTATGGCAATGAGATCGTGCTGGTGATCAAGGGCACCAGCCTTGCCTCGACCATCACGGTACTTGAGATCACCGGCCATGCCAAGCGGCTGATGAGCCAGACCTACGCGATCTTTGAAGTCTTCACGATTGCAGGCCTGTTCTATCTGGCCATCAATATGGCGCTGATCTTTGCCATGCGTCGGCTGGAGGCGAGGATGTCCGCCCCGGGCCGGTAACGCCAGCACGGCAAAATCCAAAGCCCGGCCAGCCCGTCCCCGCTGGCCGGGCTTTGTCTTTGCGGAAGGACAATTGCAGGTCGCGTGAGCCTGCACGATTGTCGGTCAATCGCCGCCCCGCCTGTTCAGGGCAGAGAGCGGCTCTGATGATGTGACCGCCCCCCGACGGCATCTCTGTGCCAAGGTGGGTCTGCGATGATCCACAAAGGAGGACGGTCATGTCGGAGATTATCACGGTCGGGCTCGATCTGGCGAAGAATGTGTTCCAGGTGCATGGGGCGGACGCCGCAGGCGGTGCGGTGCTACGGAAGAAGCTGCGGCGCACGCAGGTGCTGGGGTTCTTTGAGGCTTTGCCGCCTTGCGTCGTGGCGATGGAAGCCTGTGGTGGTGCACATTACTGGGGTCGAGAGATTGGCAAGCTTGGACATGAGGTCCGGCTGATCCCCCCGGCCTACGTGAAGCCCTTCGTCAAACGGCAGAAGAATGACGCCGCCGACGCCGAGGCGATTTGCGAAGCTGCACAGCGTCCGACGATGCGCTTCGTGTCGGTGAAGAGCGAAGAGACCCAAGGGGCGGCGATGGTGTTCCGCGTGCGCGAGTTACTGATCCGGCAGCGCACCCAGGCGATCAACGCCCTGCGCGGTCACCTTGCCGAGTTCGGGCAGGTTGTGCCGCAGGGCGCTGCCAATGCCTCGAAGCTGATCGCCATCGTCGAGGATCCAGAGAGCGGGTTGCCCGCCGAGGCGACAGCCACCCTGCAGGTTCTGATCGGATCCTTGGCGCACCTCGAGGCGCAGATCGGGAGGCTCGATGCCGAGATCTCACGCTGCGCCAAAGAGAACGAGGTCGCCCGACGGCTGATGACGGTGCCGGGCATCGGCCCGCTGATCGCGACGGC
>RRZT011355691.1_pt1 | contig 12655 bp, 11 predicted proteins | sample 2165551 | NCBI WGS metagenome assembly RRZT01 (sample SAMN10456910, study PRJNA506462) | wastewater metagenome | biome: wastewater; feature: sludge; material: wastewater sludge; isolation source: wastewater sludge with Escherichia coli K12::gfp cells carrying plasmid... | place: USA: Moscow, Idaho... | reverse complement strand
GAATGCGGCGGTTGAGCTCGGCGCTGAGGGCGGCGAGCTGAATGCGGTCGTTGACCCCCTCGGCCTGCACCGAGTCGGCGAGTACGGACGCGCCCACCCGCCGTCCAAGGCCCCGGGCGCAGCCGACCACGTCGGTGAGATACAGCTCACCCTGGTCGTTGTCGCTCGACAGGTCGGCCAGGCCGGCACTCAACACCTGGGCGTCGAACACGTAGATGCCGGCGTTGATCTCGGTGATCACCCGCTCGTCGTCGGTGGCGTCACGCTGCTCGACGATGCGGACGACCTCGCCGCCCTCGCGCACGATGCGTCCGTAGCCGGTGGGGTCGGGGGCGATGGTGGTGAGCACGGTGACCGCGTTGCCCTCGCCGCGGTGGGCCTCGACCAGGGCGCGCAGGGTCTCGCCGGTGAGCAAGGGCACGTCACCGCTGGTCACCACCACGTCGCCGACCAGATCACCCAAGCCCGCCAGACCCGAACGCACCGCGTCGCCGGTGCCCAGTTGCTGCTCCTGCACCGCGGTGGTCACCTGCGGAGCCACCTCTGCCAAATGCGCCTCGACCTGGTCGCGCTGAAAGCCGACGACCACCACCAGGTGATCGGGTTCAACCGCACTGGCGGCGTCGACGGCGTAGCTGAGCATCGACCGTCCGGCCAGTTGGTGCAGCACCTTCGCGGTGGCCGACTTCATTCTGGTGCCGGCCCCGGCCGCCATGATGACGACTGCCGCGACGCGCGTTTGGTCGGTAGTGGTCACGAATACTCCCAGCTGTAGCCACGCGGCCCCCCGGCGCGACGTTGCCCACCACCGGAGGATTGCGATGCTCAGCCTAATGGACCCCGACCCCTCGACTGCCACGCAACCGAACAGTCCGGCCAGCGGTCATCGGGCTCGGACGTCGCCCAGCGCTGCGGCGATGAACCATGGCGCGGTGAGGGCCGACGGCACGATGCTGCCGACCCTGGTGGGCGGGTGTCGAACCTATGAGCACCTCGCCGAGTTCGACCGGCAACGACCAACAGACCAGCCTTGATGGGGTCTCGGACGGCGCTGTGGCCGGTATCGATGTCGAGGCCAACGCCCGCGCTCCCCGGGTAGGAGTCGAACCTACTTCGCTAATCCTGATTCAAAGTCAGGCGGGCCCTGCCGGAAGACCAACCGGGGATCGTCCCCTCACTCTACGGTGCCCGCGCGGGGCATCGCACCTCGGCGCGTTTGGCGCGCGAGCGGGGTGGGCGTCAGACTGAGCAGATGGCCAACCCTTCAGCCGCAGCGGCCGGACGAGCCCGGCGCGTGCGGGTGCGTATGACCCGGGCCGAGCGGCGCGAACAGTTGATCGAGGTGGCCCGCGGCTTGTTCGCCGAGCGCGGACTCGACGGCACGTCGGTCGAAGAGATCGCCGCGCATGCCGAGGTCAGCAAACCCGTGGTGTACGAGCACTTCGGCGGCAAAGAGGGCCTCTACGCGGTGGTCGTCGACCGTGAGGTGCGCACGCTGCAGACCGCGATTCGCGCGGCCCTGACCACCCCGCGCGTGGGCGCACGACGGCTGATCGAACTGGGCACATTGGCGCTTCTCGACTACATCGACGCTTATCCGGACGGTTTCGCGATCATCTCGCGCGGCTCGTCGGCCACCTCACACGAGGGGTCGTTCGCCACCATCTTGTCTGACGTGGCGAGCCAGGCCGAAGATCTGCTGGCCGCCGAGTTCGCCAACCGGTCGTTCGATCCGGCCCTCGCCCCCATGTACGCGCAGATGCTGGTGGGCCTGGTGGGCCTGGTCGGGCAGTGGTGGCTCGACACCCGTGAGACGACTCCTCTCGACAAGCAGGTGGTGGCCGCCCACGTGGTGAACCTGGCCTGGAACGGCATGCGGCATCTCGAAGTCGCCCCCCGGCTGGGACGCCCTCGCGTCACCCTCGTGAGCGACCCCGACGAGTAGGGCTATTCGCGGCCCAGTTCGGTGCAGACGCAGGCCAGGTTGCCGTCGGCGTCGGCCAGCACGGTGAACGACGGCTCGAAGCTGCGGTCGACGACGCGGCCGCCCGCCTGAACCGCGGCGTCGATGCGGGCCGCCGCCTGATCACCAGGCACCGTGATGTCGAGGTGAAAGCGCTGACGGTCGGCGGCGGTCGAGTCGGTCTGCTGAAACCACAGGGGCGGCAGCGCGCCCGTGGGGTCGTGCACATCGTCACCGGTGTCGACCAGGCCGAGCAGCGCCGCCCAGAAGGGACGCACCGCCGCCTCGTTCGGGGCGTCCAGCGCCAGCTCGAGCACCTGCAGCCGATCGGGCTTGGCGCTCAGACCGTGCTGTGCGGCCAACTCGCTGATGCGTTCGGCCAGTTCGGCCTCGCGCCGGGTGACGCCCTCAGAGGGGTCTTTCAGCGTGATCAGCACCCGGTCGCGGTTGACCTGAACGACGGGCACGGTCGCTTCGCCGTCGAGTAGCGGGCTGACGTCGGTGAGAAAGGCCGTCGCGTGGGCGAGCGACCGGGTGGCGAAGTCGGCGCGCAGGGTGCCCAGCTGCCAACGCCAGTCGGTGAGGTGTACGTCACGCGCAGCAAGTCGGGTCATGGGGCGCATGCTACAAGCGGGCTGTGACGTTTCAGCCGGGCGAGCCCTCCCCCTCCGGGGTCGGAGCCGGCCGATAGGGTCGCAGCATGCCGCCTGCACCGTCCGCAACCACGTCAGCCCCGGCCGTCGTCAACCTGTTCGCCTACAACGGCCTGGTGATCGGCACCTGGGCCGCGTCGCTGGCCGCACTGCGCGAGCGACTGGGGCTCGACGCCAGCGGCATCGCGATCATGCTGGTGGGTGCAGGCGTGGCTGCGATCACCGGCATGCAGGTCGGTGGACGACTGGCCGACCGGCTCGGCGCCCGCCGCGTGGTGTTGACCTGCGTGCCGCTGTTGATGGTCGGCCTGGTGGTCGGCGGATTCGCCGCGAACTACGTGGTCCTGTTCGTCGGAGCCCTGCTGCTGGGCCTGGGCAACGGCGGCATCGACGTGGCCATGAACGCGATCGGGGTGCAGGTCGAGGCGGCGCGGCCCAAACCGATCATGAGCTTCTTTCACGGCATGTGGTCGGTGGGCAACTTCGCCGGCGCCGCCCTGGTCTACATCGCTGCGCTGTCGGTGCCGAGCTTCGCCGTGCAGGCCGCGGTGCTGGTGGCGACCGTGGTGGGGGTGGCCGCGTGCGTGCTGGCCGTGCGCATCACCCCTGAGACCGCGGTGGTGACCCACGCCGACGAGACCGGCGCCAAGACGCCGATCCCCCGGTGGGCGTACCTGCTGGGGCTGATGGCCATCGCCTTCGGTCTGGGCGAGGGCACCGCCATGGACTGGTCGGGCCTGCACGTCACCGAGGTGGCCGGCATTCCCGCCGCGCAGGGGTCGCTGGCGGTCGCGGTGGTGGCGGGCTTCATGGTGGCGATCCGGCTGCTCGGCGACGCCCTGGTGGCCCGGTTCGGACGCCGAGCGGTCGTGCGCTTCGGCGGTGCCTGTTCTGCACTGGGCTACCTGATCACCGCGATCGCCACTCCCCTGCCGGTGCTGCTGATCGGCTGGGCGATGGTCGGCTTCGGCATCGGCATGATCGCCCCGCAGGTGTACGCGGTGGCCGGCCACGCGGCGGGCGGCCGCGGGCTGGCCGTCGTGGTCACGTTCGGCTACGCGACCTTCTTGTGCGGGCCGGCCGTGATCGGCTTTCTGGCGGCCCACTTCGGCCTGCAGCACACCATGTTCGTGCCGGCGGTGCTGCTGGCCTGCCTGCCGTTCCTGGCGTCGGTGATGCCGGCCGACGAACGTCCGGCTCCGATCAGTTGACGGGTCTCTCGCGACTACTCGTGACGCTCCGCCGAAACCCGTCATCCGGCGGACGCCGGGATCTCCGAAGCCGATCTTGAACTGGTCCTGGTCGTGGGCTGAGCTGGTCGAAACCCTTCAGCAGAAGGACTCGACACGTTCGACCGGCAGGCTTCGCCCTCAGGCGGTGATCAGCCGCGCACCGGGCACGGGGCCGGTGACTCGCCGCACCGCCCGGCACAGTCCCTGGCTCGACAGTTGCACCGACAGGTCGACCGCGGCGGCCTCGTTGGCGGCCAGAAACGCGCAGGTGGGGCCGGCCCCTGACACGATCGAGCCCAGGGCACCCAGTTCGGCGCCTGCCTGCAGAATGCGGGCGAGACCCGGCCTCAGCTCGGTGGCGGCGGGTGCCAGGTCATTGACCAGGGCCGCGCCCAGGGCGGCGGCGTCGCCCGCCACCAGCGCGTTCATCACCTCGGTGGGCAGGTCCAGCTCGTCGGGTGCGTCGGGGTTCAGCTCGTCGAAGCGGCCGAACACCGCAGGAGTGCTCAGTTCGTGCTCGCTCAGCGCCAGCACCCAGTGATAACTTCCGCGGCTCAACACCGGCATCAGCTCATCGCCGCGTCCGGTGCCCAGTGCCGTGCCGCCCATGAGTTGAAACGGCACGTCGGCGCCAAGGGCGGCACCGAACGTCCGAAGCTCGTCGGGGGCGGTGTCGAGGTCCCACAAAACAGAGCAGGCCAAGAGTGCGCCGGCCGCGTCGGCAGAACCACCGGCCATGCCGCCGGCCACGGGAATGGTTTTGCGAATCACGATGTCGGCACCCAACCGCGCGGGCCCGTAGTGCTGCGCCAGCAGGCGGGCCGCTTTCACCGCCAGGTTGCGATCGTCGCAGGGCACCTGGTCGGCCTGCTCGCCGACCACCGACACAGTGAACCGGTTCGGCTCCGCCCACCGCACCGAGACCTCGTCGAACAGCGAAACGGACTGAAAAACCGTAGCCAGCGGGTGGTAACCGGACGCGTGCACGCCCCCGACCCGCAGGGCCAGGTTGATCTTGCCGGAGGCCCGGACCCGGACCCAGTCCGGCTCGGGCTCTTGGGGTGTCGCCACGTCGCGAGGCTATCTGATGCTCGCCGTCGATGGCACCCGTGGGCCCGTGTGGATGGCCGCCCCCGCCGTCCACGCGCGTTCTCGCAGCCGGCTCGACCACCGCCCGGTCACACGGGTTCGATGGCTGCCAATCGGGCGAAGTCGGTGACGTCGAGCACCTCGCCCCTCGCGGTCGGGTCGATGCCGGCCGCGAGCAGGGCCTCGGACGCCTGGGCGGACGACCCGTACACGCCGACCAGGGCCGAGCGCAGCATCTTGCGTCGCTGCGCGAAAGCCGCGTCGACCAGGGCGAACACCTGCTCGCGGGTCGCGGTGGTGACCGGCGGGTCGCGACGTTGCAGCGCCACCAGCCCCGAGTCGACGTTGGGCACCGGCCAGAACACCCCCGGCGGCACCGAACCCGCCCGCCGCGCGCTGCAGTACCAGGCCAGCTTCACCGACGGCACCCCGTACACCTTCGACCCAGGCGGCGCGACCAGCCGGTCGGCCACCTCCGACTGCACCATCACCAGCCCGCTGCGCACGCTGCCGAACGTGGCCAGCACGTGCAACAGCACCGGCACGCTCACGTTGTAGGGCAGGTTGGCCACCACCGCGGTCGGCTGCGGATCGGGCAGGGTGGTGACCGTGAGGGCGTCCGCCTCGGTGACGGTGAGCCGGTCGGCGGCTGCGGGCAGCCGCTCGGCCACGGTTTGGACGAGCCGCCCGGCCAGCCGGTCGTCGATCTCGATGGCATGCACCCAGGCCAGCCGTTCGAGCAGCCCCAGAGTGAGCGAGCCGAGGCCGGGGCCGATCTCCAGGGCAACATCGTCGGGTTGTAGGTTGGCGGCGGCCACGATGCGGCGCACCGTGTTGGCGTCGTGCACGAAGTTCTGCCCGCGCTGCTTGGACGGCCGCAGATCGAGCTCTGCGGCCAGTTCGCGAATCGTCCGCGGGTCGAGCAGGCCCTCAGCCATCGTCACCCCAGCCGCCGAACAGGGCGGTCGCGTTGTCGTCCAGCAGCCGGCAGAAGCCGGCCAGGTCGGCGCCGCGGCGCTCGGCCAGAAACCGGACGGTCCACGGCATCAGGTACGACGCATTGGGCCTGCCACGCAGCGGCACGGGTGTCAGGTAGGGGGCGTCGGTCTCGACCAGCAGCCGGTCGTCGGGGGTCAGGTCGAACGCCTCCCGCAGCGCATGGTTGGGCTTGAAGGTGACGGTGCCCGGAAACGACAGCCAGGCGCCGCGGTCGAGGCACTGCCGCGCGAAATCGGCGTCGCCAGAGAAGCAGTGCATCATGAACCGATCGGGCACGCCCTCGGCGTCGAGCACGTCGAGAATGTCGGCGTGGGCGTCGCGGTCGTGAACCACGACGGCCAGGTCGTGCTCGCGGGCCCAGGCCAGATGCGCGGCGAACGAGTGCTTCTGCAGGCGTTTGCCCTCGTCGTCACGGGTTCGGTAGTAGTCGAGGCCGGTTTCGCCGATGCCGCGGACGTGCTCGTCGGCGACGAGGGCTTCGAGGGCGTCCAGTTCGGCGGGCAGCCGATCGCCGGCACGGGCGGCGTCGTTGGGGTGAATGGCCACGCAGGCGACCACCGCTGGGTGATTCTGTGCGATCTCGATCGCACCGCGTGAACTGGGCAGGTCGCAGCCGACCTCGACCAGCCGGTGCACGCCGACCTCAGCGGCACGCTCGATCAGCTCGGCGACCGGCAGGCCCGAGAACTCCTGCGTGCTGAGCAGGTGGGTGTGGGCGTCGGTGGTGGGCGCCGGCAACGGTTCGGGACGCTGCGGCAGGTCGCGGCTCATCGTCCACCCTCGCTCGTTGGTTCGCCTCGCAGCGACGCAGCGCCACTCATCGTTCGCCTCGACTCTTCAGTGCCGCGTCGTAGAGCTGACGCCGCGGCACACCGTGGGCCGCCGCCACCTCGGCAACCGCCTCCGACAAGCGCTGACCCGACGCCACCGCGGCCTGCACGGCCGCCAGCGCGCCCTCGGGGTCGCCCGATACCTGCGCTCCCCCGACCACCACGGTCAGTTCGCCGCGCACCTCGCCCTCGGCCCAACCTCGCAACTCGGCCAGAGTGCCGCGGCGCACCTCTTCAGAGGTCTTGGGCAGCTCGCGGCACACCACTGCGCGACGATCGGCCCCCAAGGCGGCTTCAGCGTCGGCCAGAAAGTCCGCCAGCCGATGCGGAGCCTCGAAGAACACCATCGTGCGCGGCTCGGCGGCGAGACCTGCGAGCCTGGCCCGTCGCTCGCCACCTTTGCGGGGCAGAAACCCCTCGAAGCAGAACCGGTCGGTGGGTAGGCCCGACACCGCCAGCGCGGTCAGCACGGCAGACGGCCCGGGTACCGCGGTGACCCGAATGCCGGCGTCTGCGGCTGCGGCCACCAGCCGGTAACCGGGGTCTGACACGGCGGGCATGCCGGCGTCCGAGACGACCACGACGCGGCGTCCGGCTTCGAGGTGATCTATGAGCGCCGCGACCCGACCACCCTCGTTGCCGTCGAAGAACGACACCACCGTGGCGGTGGGGTTGATAGCGAGACGCCGGCACAGGTCGCGAAACCGCCGGGTGTCTTCGGCGGCGATCACGTCGGCCTCGGTGAGGGCGGTGAGCAACGCGGGCGAGGCGTCTTCGGCATGGCCGATGGGTGTGCCGGCCAGCACCAGCACGCCCGGGTCAGTCATGCGGCTACCTTTTCACATCGCTCAGGTCGGCTCCGCTGCTGGGAGGAGGCGTGAACGGTATTGGGGACGGTTCCAATGACCATTCAGGCCTTGATGAACCGAGAGAACCTGGCCTTTGAAGCAAAGAACCGTCCCCTGAACCAGGAGAACCGTCCCCTGCAGCCGACGGTGGGGTATTCGCACTTGTCGTCCGCAGGGTCGAATGCGACCAGGTCAGCCAAAGATCGAGAGGCGGACCAAGATTCTGAAAACATCGCCCGCGACGACGGCCGCGCGCCGCGGCGAGCGTAGGCCCGTGCAACGCGGGCGATGATTTCAGAATTCCTCGGCGCTCCAGCACAAAGCGTATCGCTTGAATGAAAGTTGCCGGGTCGCACGTGCCCAGGCTGCGCCGCGGCCGCTCGGACGGCCCCCACCACCGGCTCGTTAGGATGGCCCGGTGACCGAAGCCACCCGCACCTCCGCCGTCGAGCCCGTAGCTGTCGACGACGGTGCCGCGGCGCGTGCTGAGACCGCCTCCGCAGACTGGACGGCGCCGTCCAAGGCCCGCGATGACGGCTGGCGAGGCTCGGCGAACCGCGACGACCTGAGCACCGTGCAGCGCCTGCGCGACGGGCGCATGACCGATGCGGCCGTGGGCTGGGCGGTCACCCTGACGATCACCCTGCTGGCCTTTCTGATCCGCATTCAGAACCTCGGCTACCCCAAGAACCTGGTGTTCGACGAGACCTACTACGCCAAGGACGCCTGGTCGCTGCTCAAGTTCGGCTACGAGCGCAACTGGCCCGACGACGCCAACGCCCAGGTCGTGGCCGGCACCCCCGACGTCTACTCGAGCACCGCCGAGTTCGTGGTGCACCCGCCGCTGGGCAAGTGGCTGATCGCGGTGGGCGAGCACTGGTTCGGCATGAATGCCTTCGGCTGGCGCTTCATGGCCTGCGTGTTCGGGTCATTGCTGGTGTTCGCCACCATCAGGCTCGCCCGCCGGCTGTCGCGCTCCACCCTGATCGGCGGCATCGCCGGCCTGCTGCTGACGCTCGACGGTCTCGCGTTCGTGATGAGCCGCACCGCCCTGCTCGACATCTTTCAGTCGTTCTTTCTGGTCGCGGCCGTCGCCTGCTGCGTGGCCGACCGCGACTGGTACCGGCACCGGTTGGCCGACGCGCTCGAACATCGCGGTCAGCACGACTTTCATGGCGAGTTCGGCCCGATCGTGTGGTTGCGTCCGTGGCGGTTCGCAGCGGGCGTGATGTTCGGCGCAGCGCTGGCGTGCAAGTGGAACTCGGTGTTCGTGCTGGCCGTGTTCGGCGTACTCAGCGTGCTGTGGGACGTCGGCGCCCGCCGGCTCGCGGGCGCCAACTGGCGCTCGTGGCTGGCGGTGCTCATCGACGGCATTCCGGCGTTCGTGCGCATGGTAGTGGTGGCCGTGGCGGTGTATGTGTCGACCTGGATTCCGTGGCTGCTGGGCACCGGCGGCTACAACCGCGACTGGGGGTTGAAGAACCCCGACCACCCGTGGGTGAAGGCGTTCGGCGAAGGTTTCGCCTCCCTGATCTACTTTCACAAAGAGATCTACGAGTTTCACACCGGCGACTACATCAACAAGGCCACCCACCCCTACGACGCGCACCCGCTGGGCTGGCTGGCGATGGTGCGTCCGACCGGTTTCGACGCGGTCAACGACATCAAGCCCGGCACCGACGGCTGCCTGGGCCCCGAGAACTGCATTCGGGTGATCTCGGCCATGGGCACCCCGGTGCTGTGGTGGATGGCTGCCATCGCCCTGGTGGTGTGCGCGGTGTGGTGGATCGGCGGCCGCGACTGGCGCTTCGGCGTTCCCGTGCTGGGTGCCATGGCGACGTACCTGCCGTGGTTCAACTACACCGATCGGCCGCTGTTCTTCTTCTACTCGATCACCATCATTCCGTTCACCGTGATCGGGCTGGCGCTGGTGATGGGCCTGATACTCGGGCCGGCGAACAGTCCGGGACGACGTCGCGGCGCCATGATCGTCGGCGTCGCGATCGCGCTGGTGGCACTGAACTTCGCCTACATCTACCCGGTGCTCACCGACCAGTTGCTGCCCTACTCGGAATGGTTGTCACGCATGTGGCTGCGGTCCTGGATCTGAGCACGGCACACACGGGCCGACCTAGCTGCCCGCGTTCAACACTGATGCCGGCATCGGTCACTGGTGCCCGATCAACTCACTGCTGCCGCGCAATAACGTGGCACCAGTGTGAGTGGACGGCACCTGACAAGGTTGCCGGCATCGCACGCCGTGCGCCGGCTGAGCTCGGTCGAACCCGAGCTGATCACGCGACGTTGGTGTAACCGACGACCTTGACCCGGACGCGGGTCGTCGCGGCGGTGGCCCGCACGCGCAGCCGTCCGTAGTCTCCGGGAGCGACGTACACAGTGCGGGTGGTGGTGCCCTTGGTGATCGGCATGGTGACGCCGTCCACGTCCGGCCGACTGTTGCTGGGGGCGACCTCGACGTAGCCCGCCGTCTTCTTGGCCGAGACCGTGACCGACAGCCGCACCCACTGCAGCCTGGTCTGTGCAGAGGTCCGCACAACACCCGATGCCCCGATGATGCGCGGGTACACCCGGGCACCGGCGTTCAGGCGCTTGTCGAGCACCGTGGCGCTGCGGCGCAAGAGGGTGCGCCGGTAGCTGGGCGCCACCGGGTTCTGGGCGAGGTCGTCCAGAATCTCCCGGGTGGCGAGCGGATCGTCGCTGCTCACCACCGCCTGCCCGTTGTTCACCGCGTAGCGCACCTTGGCGTCGGCGTTGAGGTCATAGGTGTGCACGTCCATGCCGAGGCCGCGAATGAAGGCCAGGTACTGAACCGACGGGTAGTCGATGTCGAAACCCATGGCGTCGACTCCGAGCGCCCTGGCGTCACGCGCCTGCTGGTACATCGCCGACGTCGGCTGCCGAACGTAGCGCACCGGCAGAAACCCGATCAGGTACGCCGACGGGGCGATCGACTTGACCGTGGGCGCCATCTCGCGCCAACTGAACGTCGAGAACACCACCTGGTCGAGCATTCCGGCGTCGACCACCTGGGCTACGGCGCGCTGGGCGGCCTGCCGCTTGAGGGCGGCGGGTTCGTCGGCGCTCCAGGCCTTGATCTCGAGGTTCAGTGTGGTGCCGCTGTCCTTGACGATCGCCAGCACCTCGTCGAGGGTGGGCAGCGGCTCGTCGCCGCACTGCACCTGCTGCACCTGGGCGTAGGTCAGTTTTCTGATCTGAGCGCCGTCGTTGGTGCAGTTACGCGCCGGCACCCGCACCCCGCCGACGGTGGTGAACGCCTTGGCGTCTTCGATGGTGTCGCTGTGGTTGATCACCGCCACGCCGTCTGAGGTGTGGAACACGTCCACCTCGATGCGATCGACGTGCGCGGCGACGGCCAGCCGAAAGAGCTTCGCGCTGCCGTCGGGTGCGCCCAACGCGGGCCCGCCGCGGTGCGCTTCGACCGCCACCCGGGCGGCCTCGGCTGCGGCCGGCGCGGCAGCACGTGCCGGCCCTGACGCGGTGGCAGCCGGTGATTGCGCGCCGAGTTGACCGGCGGTGAAGAGCCCGGCAATGGCGCATGCAGCGAGCAGCCGTCGCGTCACGCCACGTCGCACGATGCCTTCCCCCTGCCGTTCGGCCCGGCGTGGACGTCGTGCTTTCTTTCCACGCTGTGGTTGAAGCGTAAGCCCTGGCGACGACGAGCAGGGCCGAGACCCTTCTGCACCGGGCTGGGCTCTGGAGAGGCGCCGCACCGAGCACGTGACTGCCTTTGTGACACGTGACTGCCTGCACGCAGGCAGCGAAGTGTCACAAAGGCAGCTACGTCGAACTCCGGGCCCGAAGGCAATCCGTCGCCCATGAAACGGCACGGCTGACATGTGAGACGGGCCCGTCTCACGGCATTGGGCCGCGACGTGGCTGTCGGTGCACCGTTCTAGGGTGCTCACCGGGTCGAGTCGAGAGGGACGGTCATGGCGCTGTGGGCCTTGCACGGGGACGGCAAGCTGAAGCCAGGCGAGGTGGTGGCACCCGACGAACGGCTCTCGTGGGGCAAGACCATCGGCCTGGGTGCGCAACACGTGGTGGCCATGTTCGGCGCCACCTTCGTGTTCCCGTTGCTGATGGGGCTCAACCCCCAGCTCGCGGTGATGATGTCGGGCGTCGCCACGCTGATCTTTCTGCTCGTGGTGCAGGGCCGGGTGCCGAGCTACCTGGGCTCGTCCGCGTCGTTCGTGGGCGTGGCCACAGCCATCTACGGCGCCGGCGGCAACCCGGCCGACGTCACCGGCGCCATGCTCTGGGTGGGCGTGCTGCTGTTCATGGTGGGCATCATCATTCACTTCGCGGGCTCGCGGGTGATTCATCGGGCCCTGCCGCCGGTCGTCACCGGAGCCGTGGTCATGCTGATCGGCTTCAACCTGGCTCCCGTCGTGGCCGGCACCTACTGGCCGCAAGACCAGTGGATCGCCCTGTTCGTGATGATCGTGGTGGTCGTACTGAGCGTGGGCGTGAAGGGCTTCATCGGACGTATCGCGATCTTTCTCTCGCTCGTGATCGGCTATGTGGCGAGCTGGCTGGCCGACGTGCTGACCGGCCCGATCACGTCGTACAGCCCGGCGGCGGGCGAGGCCACCACCCACCCGCGGGTCGACTGGTCGGGCGTCGCGAGCGCCAACTGGGTCGGTTTTCCGCCCCTGACCGACCTCACCACCTGGAAGTTCAACGCCGCCACCAACGTGGTGGGTATTCACGGGCCGCACTTCAACGTCGCGTTCGCGCTGATCGCGCTGCCGGTGGTGATCGCGCTGATCGCCGAGAACACCGGGCACGTCAAGGCGGTGGCCGAAATGACCGGCGCCAACCTCGACCAGGACATGGGCCGGGCCATCGCCGCCGACGGTATCGGCTCGGTGGTTGCCACCGCGGTCGGCGCGGGCCCCACCACCACCTACGCCGAGAACATCGGCGTCATGGCGGCCACCCGGGTGTACTCGACGGCGGCCTACGTGGTGGCCGCGCTGGTGGCGATTCTGTTCGGCTT
>RRZT011273660.1_pt1 | contig 12656 bp, 13 predicted proteins | sample 2165551 | NCBI WGS metagenome assembly RRZT01 (sample SAMN10456910, study PRJNA506462) | wastewater metagenome | biome: wastewater; feature: sludge; material: wastewater sludge; isolation source: wastewater sludge with Escherichia coli K12::gfp cells carrying plasmid... | place: USA: Moscow, Idaho... | reverse complement strand
GGTTTTTAACATTGTCTTGATTTTCATAAATTTTATTTAAATATACAATTGCATTATCAACTGAACCTAATTTATAATATGCAATTCCCATATTTAAATATGATGGAACTTCAAGGATTTTTGATGTTTTTTTTAAAAGTGTTATTGCTTCTTCGTATTCAGCTTTACTTAAATGTAATACAGCTTTATTAAAATCCACTTGCAATGCTAAATTTTCTTGTGATTTTTTTAATTTCTCAAATTGAAAAATAATTTCTGGCTGAGATTCAATTAAATCCTTATTAGCATATAAAATAGTATTTATACTAAGTATTAAAAAAAATATTTTATATAATAAAATCTTCAAGATTTAACCTTAAACCATTGCATTAACTTGAGCATATAACTCTTCATTTCTTCTTTCTAATTCATCCAATCTATTTTTTAAGTTCATATTCTCCAGTCTTAACTCTTGTAAATCATCTCTTGCTACTTGAAGATTTCCTTGGTTATTTTTTAAAGTATTAGAACTAATTTTAACTTGTTTTTCATATCTATCAATAAGACTTTCCAGTTTTGCCATATCTTCTTGAATAATATTCTTTTCTTCATTAACCTTTTTATATAAAGATTTATAAACATTTGCACTAGAAAAGAAATATAGGAGTAAAACTCCCAAAACAGCAATTAAAATAAAATTTTCCAAATTTGTCCTACTAAATAAAGTAGAGTAAAAAATTTACTCTACTTAAAATTATCTTTTTAGATTAATAAGTGTATTTAACAACTCATCAGAAGTTGTAATAGATTTTGCATTTGCCTCAAATGCCCTTTGAAATACCATTAAGTTTACTAAACTTTCACTTAAATCTGCCGTACTCAACTCTAAAGTTTTTCCTTCAATTTTAGCAGTCTTATTATTATTTAAATTATAAATTGGATCACCTGAGTCATTTGTTTTTGCAAGTAGGTTATCTCCCATTGGATTTAATCCTCTATTATTATTAAATACTGCAATTGCAATTTGTCCTACTGCAAAATCAGCTCCATCTTGTTTCATAGTTATTAATCCAGTACTATCTACAGAAAACTCTCCAAATGCCGAGTCTGAAATTCCTAAAGTATCAAGTCTTAACTGTAAACTTCCTTTTGAAGCTGTTTGATCTACTTTATTTACTATTTCAATAAATTCAGCTCCTGCTCCTTTTCTTCCTGAATAACCACTATTTACATCAACTGGCGTTTCTGTAGCATCATCTTTTCTCATATTACTTGTAAATTCAACATCATAATTTGAATCTTTCGTTTCAATCACAAGATTTCCATTTACATTTCTTGCTACTATATAATTAGGTAAAGTATTAGGAAGAGCAGGTGATGTTAAAGTTCCATTATTCTCAGTTGCTGTTGTAGCACTATTTATCGCATTTACAACATCATCTACTGTAGTACCAGATATTCTAATACTTAAAGGTTGTGGATTATTTCCTCCTGTATTTGGAACAGGAATATTTTTATCTAACTCTTTATCATAAATAGTAATGTTGTACACAAAAGATCTTGTAGTCGTCCCATCCAATCCCAATTCAATAACAGGAGTATAAACATCCTGCTGTTTACCTGATATCAACTTTGATAACGCATCCTTTGATGTCTCTAGTGCAGCTATCCCTGAACCTTTTACTGCATTTGTTGATGTTTGATAGTTACCTAATATTGTAGTGTTACCTGATGTCTCACCAACCTCTGATAGTATAAATTCTTTACCTGGTATTAATGACTTTATTTGTATCATACCATACTTCATATCTGCTACTTTAGTTGATGCTGTAAAAGTATCATTTGATTCAAAACTATCTCTTGTTCCTGTATCTTTTACCATTGTTGCTACAAGTCCTGGTATTTGTGATATTTTATCTGCTAAAGCTTTATATGTTTCTATTTTACTTGCTTCTTTATTATAAACATCATTTTGTGCAGTTGGAATTGGTGTTGCAGTTGACGGATCAACGGTTAAACCTGCTGCTGTTCTTTCTGGAGCTGTTAATGAATTCCAATAATCTATTTTAAATTGATTTGAAGCACTTGTAACAAGGTAATTCTGAGAATATTTGCTCCCATTTATATAGGCATATATTTGATCTCCATCTTTACCTATTACAGATTCAGTTCCAGTTTTAAAATTAATTTGTGAAATTTGTGCTATTGATGTTGCAGAAGATGTATCTGGTTCATCTTTTAATTTTTGTAACCAGCTTGTATAATCTTTTATTGCTTCTTCAATATCAGATATTTTTGAAGATTTTGTTTTTGCTCCATCTCCACTAAATACAGTTGTTGAATCTGATTTTGCTGTTGATGAATAATCTGTTGCTTTTGCTGTAATTGTTTCAATATAATTACTATGTCTAATTACTTTTGAACCTAATAATTTTGTATAATCAGTATTAAACACACTTACATTTGGATTTGTACTTGTTACATCATTATCTTTGTCAAGAGAAGTCATCATCCAACCTTGAACTTCATTCCCTGCAGCATCTTGTAACGTTCCATTATCACCCATTCTAAAGTTACCTGCTCTAGTATAAAGTGTCTCGGCTGCACCTGATGTTCTTGTATTTACTACTGTAAAAAAACCATCACCACTAAGAGCCATATCATAGTTAACTCCAGTTAATTTTAGGTTTCCTTGCGTATAAAGTTTTTCTGAATCAAGTATTTTAGAACCTTTTCCAATTCTATCTTGATACATTTGATCTGCAAATGAAATTCTTGAAGATTTAAATCCTACTGTATTTACGTTTGCTATATTATTTGACTCATTATCTAAGGCTTTTTGTTGAGATGACAATCCTGAAATCCCTGTCCATAATGCTCCTATCATGATTCGTCCTTTATATTAAGGTTAATGAACTAATGTCCATATAATAATATTTGAAAAAATACTATTATAAAAACACTATTTTTTCATATCTATAGCTGTTTTTATAAATTCATCAGAAGTACTAATTGATTTAGAATTTGCTTCAAACGCTTTTTGATAAAATAGTAACGTACTTAAAGTACTGCTATAACTCACATTTGCATTTTCTAAGGCAGTAGAAATTAATTTATTTAAATTATCAGCATTTAAAGCTCTACCAGATTCCTCTGTAATTTTGAAAGTATTAGTCCCAACAGCTTTTAATCCTTGTTCATTTCTAAAATGAGCCGTTTGAATTTTACTTACTAAAAATTTATTATCCCCTTCTGTAACAAAAACCAAACCGTCATCAGAAATAGAAACTTTTCCTTTTGCATCTTCCATAAGACCAAGAGAATTTAGTCTTAAATTAATTTCATCATTTCCAATAACTGATTTATCTGAAAAAGACAATGTATTTGTTATTTCTAAAAATTTAGCATTTGCATTTTCTACAGCATTTTTAAATGCCGTTCTAGCACTATCAATCATAGCTAAACCACTTCCTGCAACTGCATTTTGCGTGTTAGAAGATTCAAAATAAGTATTATTAATTTTTGCATCATTAATTTTAAATGATTTTCCAGGTACCATCCCCTCTATAGTTAACATTCCCGTTGTAGTATCAATACTAGAAGTAAAACCTTCACTATTTGATAATTTATCTGAAAATTTATTTAAAGTTGTTTGTAAATCTGTATCAAAGTATTGTCTATAAGTATTTCCATTGAGTGTTATTGATATTGAATCATTAACATCATTTAATTCTGATAATGATGATGAAAAATCTACATTTGAAATCTGAGAAGTTGAAGGTACTGACGTATTACTAGGAGTTGTTTGAAATAAAGCTAATTTATCTAAATAATTCTTTCTTAAATAATCAACATCATTTATTTTAGAACTGGCCGTTTTTGAATTACTACCTGTTGAATTATCACTTGTAGCTAAACTATTATAATCGCTAACTCTAGTATTAATATTCATAACTGTTTCATTAAAATAAACATTAGTAGAGACCATATTTCTTGAAAAATCATTTGTGAACATAGTATCTGCAGGACTTGTAGAAACTACATTTTTAATTTGAGGAGAAAGACCTAATATTTTCATTTTATCTTGATTCTCTAAAAAACCATCTTCAGCTTGTTGAAAATTTCCTGCTCTACTATAATAAGTATCACCAGTAATTCTCTCTTTTGTAATAAAAAAACCTTTACCTTCTATAGCAACATCTAAATCGACATTTGTAAGTTTAATCCCACCTTGAGAAAAGTTTTTATTAATGGTTTGGATTGCAACACCTTTTCCAAATCCATCTCTATACATCAAATCTTCAAAAGTTATTTCATCAGCTTTATGCCCAACAGTAGTTGCATTAGTTACATTATTTGATTCTACACCCATTGCTCTATCAAAAGTAGCAATACCAATAACTCCATTCCATAATGCACCTATCATTGGACACCTCTAAAATATTTTTTTAATTGAAGAAAAAGGTAAACTAGATAATTTATCAGAATAAACAGGAAGTGTTACACCTGCTAATTTATAATTATGATCTGTAATTTTTTGATTATCTGAATTAAGAATAGTTAATTTTCCATCACTTACCAAAGGAACTCCAGGTGAAGTTAATACAACTTTATTTCCTGTCTTATTTCCTTTTTCATCTAAAATCTCACCACTGACATTGTAATTTATAGTTTGATTCTTTGTACTATCTTTTGGATCTTCTAAAACAACTTTATCTTCAAGATAAAGAATTTCTCGAGCTTTAACATATACTTCTCCATCAATATTTTCAACAGAAGTTACAGTATAAGCTTTTGTTACACCATTTGCACCAATATTTCCATCTTCAATATTTTTACCAATTACACTAGTTGCATTAGATAAAGCTGTTTGTGAAAATGTAGTTTGAATTGATTGCATAGCCTTAATCATCTCTTGATTCATACTTATTGTAGACATTTGCATCTGAGTTGAAAGCATTCTTGCTGAATCCATTGGTTTTGTTGGGTCTTGAAGCTTTAACTCTTGAATCATCAATTTCAAAAAATCATCATTTGTTAATTGATCATTACTTATTGTGGACGTGTAAGAATTACCATCAATTCCAATATTTGTATTAACTTTCATATTATCAGCCATTTTAATCTCCTAAATCATATGTTCTTCAAAGAAATATCTAACTACATTATCAGAATCCATAGAGTCTTGAACTCTTACAGCTAACTTATCGTCAATTACAATAATATCACCTGTACCGATAATTCTAGTATTAACATATATTTCCCCACCCGAACCTGCAGGTTTATGTAAAGAAATAATATCACCATCAGTCAAATTTAAAAAATCCATCACACTTATATTAGTACTACCTAACATTACATCAACAACTATTTCTGTATCAACTAATAAGTCATAATCTCTTTCACTAATTTCCATACGTTTACTTTAAATGTTCATTTTAAAATATTATATCATAAAGAACTATTATTTTGAATGAGTTAGAAAATTTTAAATTACTAAATCTAAAGACTCCAACATTGAGGCTACTTTTGATTCAATATTTCCATCAAAATTACCTAAATCACTTGCTATCACCACACCACCTGCAACAACATTTGCATCTTGGTGTAATTCTATAAAAGGTTCTAAATTTAATTGACCTCTTAAAATCTCATAATCTTTTGGATTTAAATGTATTTGAACTTTAGAAGCAGTTTTTATTTTATCTAATAAATGAGTAATTGTCTGTTTTGCGATTTTTGAAGAGTTTTCTCCAACTTCAATACTTATAATTTTTTGAGCAATGGCAATAGAAGTTTTTAGAAGTTTAGTTTCCATTTGAAACGTAGCTTGTTCAAAAAAAGCTGCATAATGCTTCAAATCTTTAATAGCTTGAACAACTTGGGCATCAACATCTCTTGGTTTAATACCATTTGTCTCAATGTTACTAACTTTTTGTGAAATCTCTTGTAATTTTGCAGCTAAATTTTTAACTTCATTTAATAAAGGATCAGGTCGTCCATTTATCCCATTATCATTTAAAACTACTTTAGCTTGTTCTACTATATTTGTTTCAACATTACCATTTACAAAATTACCTAATTCATATTTCTGAATATCATCATTTTTTGATATTATTTTGGCATTTGAATAAACATTATCTGCCATTAACTATTCTCTCTTTCAATTACACCATCTTCAATCATTTTTTGTGCAACATCCAACATTTTTCTTTGAGCAGATTCAATATCTTTAATTTTTGCCTTATTTATCATTTCAAACTCTTCCTTAAATCTATCTCTTGCTCTTTGAGACATTGCATTTGTAACTTTTTCCATATCTTCAGCAGTTGCATTTTTCATTGCGAGTACAACATCACCCGTATCAACATTTTGTAAAATCCTCATTATATATTCAGGTTCTAAACCTAATAAATCTTCAAATACAAACATATTCTCTTTTATTTTAGTAGCTAATGAAGTATCAATTCCATTTATATTTTTTAAAATATCCTGAGCTTTTGGTCCAAGTTTATTAAGCATATCTGCAACAACTTTTACTCCTCCTACATCAACGATTGAAGATAATAAAGATTCAAGTTTTTTCTCTAATACAAGAGAAATAGTTCTTACTACATCAGGAGAAACATCTTTAATAGTTGCTATTTGTATAGTCACTTTTACTCTTATTTCTTCATCTAATTGCATCAATACTTCAGCAGATTTCGCAGGATCCATATGTGAAAGAATAACTGCTATTGTATGAGGAGATTCATCTTTAATAAAATCACTTAACTGTTTTGGATTAATCCCATCAAGATAAGAAAAAGCTTGAGAAGCCATTTTCATTCTTGATAATTTTGCTAAAACTTCATCAGCTTCTGCTTTACCTAATGACTTATATAATATGTCCCTTGCAAAATCATATCCTCCTGAACTAATAAATGTCTTAGATCTAGTATATAAATGGAACTCTTCCAATATAGCTAATGACACATCTTTGTTTATTGAGTTAATCATAGTAATTGCTGTTGAAATATTTTCAACCATATCTTTTGGCAAATGTTGGAATATCTTAACTGTAGAATCTTCACCAATTAAAACAAAAAATCTAGCAACTTTTTCCATCATTGACATTCCTTTTAGAACATCATTATTTTTTACATCTTCTGCCATTTTAAACCTTATCTAAAATTCCCATTACCTTCTGTTAACAACATTTCAATCATTCTAGCAATTTCTGCTGGATTATTATTAATCTCTCTATCCAATTCTTCAATAAATACTTCATATTTAGCAGCTGATTCTTCATCAAGACCATCAATATTGTTTAATATTTGACTTTTTACTTTTGATTTTAATCTACCATGTGCTGTACTTGAATCAAACTCATTTTCATAATCAGTAAGCATATCACTTACAAGATTTTCATCATCACTTCCATCTGCTTTTTTTCTAACACCATCACCTAAAATAACTATTTCATTAGAGGCAATAAATTTTTTATAAAATACAAATAATAATACTGCCGCTATCATATATTGAATATATTCACTAAAATCTTTCATAACTGACTTAACCATCGAAATTGTGTCAACAGAACTATTATCAACTATAACAACATTTCCATTTTCATCAACCGTTTGAGATATTTGTTCTAGAGGCTTTAAGCCAATAAATTTAAAATCTCTAACTGTTACTTTATCACCTCTAGATTTATCAAATCCAATCGTATCTTGAACAACTGATTCTAAAGAAGTAATAAACTCTTCTTTATTTTGAACATCTTTTAAAACAGAAGTATCAAAAGTTACAGCTGCAGTTATTCTTTTAATATTCACAAAATTATTGTCTTTTTGAACAATTACTTTTTTAGATATTTCATAATTTGTTACAGTATTAGTACCTTGATTACTTGAAGATAAATTTGTATTTCCATTCCCAGTATTTGGTGTTTGAATATTATTATCAACACCAGCAACACCTCCAGCACTTGATGGTAATCCTTGAGAATTTGCAGAGTTTTCTATCACTTGTTGAGAACGGATACTACCTTCAGGGTTATAAATCTCCTCTTCAATATCTTTTTTAACAAAATCTAAAGCAACTGTAACTTTTGCGACAACTCTACCTGCACCTACAAATGGCTCAAGTAAAGCGACTATTTTTTTTGAGTAATCCTCTTCTAAATTCTCTTTATACTTATTTTGAGTCGAAGATTTCTGATTATTTATATCTTCAGGAGTCAATTCTAATAAAGTACCATCTTGATCAATCAATTGAATATTTTCTAATTTCAAATCAGGAATTGCCGATGCTATAAAATTTTTAATTCCATCAATTTGTTTTTGAGTTAAAAAAACACCTGGTTTTAATGATAACATCGCTGAAGCAGTTGTGTCAGTTCTTTTTTCAGTAAAAATAGTATCTTTAGGAATAGCAATTTTTACACTAGCTCTTAAAACACCATTTAAAGACTCTAATGATCTTGATAATTCACCTTCTAAAGCTCTTAAATACTTAACTTTATTCTCAAAGTTTGTAGTACCTAAAGAAGATTTTTCAAACAACTCCCATCCCACGTGTTTACTAGTTGCTGCTTCACTTGTAACTAATTTTATTTTAGCAATATTAATAAACTCTTTTGATGTTTTCAATGTTAAACTATTCCCTGAACCTACTACTGCAAATTGGATTCCAGCAGCTTCAAGTTCATCACTAGCAAGCATTACTTGTGATTTTGTAAGATTAGAAGCAATAGTATAATTTAATTTCTTATCTTCAGCCTTAATACTAGAATATATTAAAAAACCAACTAAAAGAACAAATAGTAATGAAAATCCCCCTATGATTACAGCTCTTTGAGCAGTATTTAAATTACCAACAAACTTTAAAAGTTGATCCATAAACTATTTTATCCTAATTAATTTTTTGCAGATGATTCAATAACAGATCTAAAAAGTCTTGAATCTCTTTTTATTGAAGATTGTATTGCATCAAATATAACCTTGTTTTTTGATTGTTCAGACATTTGACTATCTAAATTAACATTATTACCATCATTTTGTTCTTGTAGTCCTGAAACTTGAACTAATCTAGGATTGGTATTAATATTATTGATATCAGATGTTAAGATGTGTTTGTTATTTGTAACACGCATTCTTAAACTATTTTCATTAAGTGAATTATCTAATTCATTTTGAAATACTAAATCTTTTGTTTTATAATTTGGGGTATTAATATTAGCTATATTGCTTGAAATTACTTTTTGTCTTTCACCTCTAAAATTTAGTTGATCAAAAAGTTTATTAGTAATATTACTAGCTTCCATTATCTAGTTGTACTCCCTACTTTTTCAATTAGTGATGCATTTAATTCATCAATTGATTTAACTGCTTTTTGAGATTGTTCAAATCTTCTATGAGCATCTATTAATTCAACCATTGCAGAAACTGAATTAACATTTGATTTTTCCAAAGAACCTTGTATTATCATATTATCGTTATTCCCAAATATTTCCATTTGAGCATCTGCACTAGCCATATAAGTATTGTTTCCAATTTTTTCTAAATTCTCATAAGGAATTTTAACAACACCGATTTGTGACTCAAAACCATCTTCAATTACAATTGGCTCATTATCAGTATTTAATACATTATTACCATTTGAATCAACAAGAAAATTATCCAAATTTTTAAATGCCCCATCTCTTGAATAAACAATATCGCCTTTTTCATTTTGAATTTTAAAAAAAGTATCTGGTTTAGTAAGGGCAAAATCTAAACTATTTCCAGTTGCAACAACAGGTCCCATCTCAGTATTTATGTATTTTGAATCAATTTTAGGAATATTATTAGTAATAATATTTATATTAGTTGGCGGTGTAGCCTCTTTTTGCATTCTTTCCAAGTAATAGTTAAATGTTGTTTCAGTCGTTCCCTCTTGTTTAAAGCCATTTGTATTAATATTTGCTAAATTATTACTTATTTGATCTAATCTATTTATTTGATTAATCATTGAAGCAGCAAGAGGATAAACACCTTGATTCATATATTTTCCTTTCTATTTATTTGAAAATTCTGCGATTAATTTATCTAAATCATCACCAATTAAATCACTTGATGTATCACCATGTATATGTTTTGCAACAGCAATATCTTTTCCTGTTCCATCATCTTCAAATAGGTTATTTAGATATAGTGATAATTTTCTAATAACAGACATTACTCTTTCTATTTTTTGTCTATTAATATCATTAAATTGCATTAATTCCATTCCCTGGAAAATATGATTATCTTCATCATTTATCAGTTTTTTCAAATCTGACATTGAAGCGTTCACATTATTTGCACTTTTTAAATGTTCATTAAAAACTTTAATGTTTGGAAATCTACTATTTAAAGAATTTAATAAATTTATTTGAGAATTAACAAATTCTTCATACAACTTTATTTTCTTTCTTATTTCCCCATTGTTGTCTAAAGTCAAACTTAAAACATCAAATATTTGAGATACTTTTTCTTCCGAATCGTTTGCTACTTGACTTAACTGATTTACAACTTTAGTATCTTTTTCAGCAGGAAACGGGAAAATACCTTCACTTATTTTAGATTTTGTCCAATCATTTACAATCTCATCTTCAGTTCGTTCAACTCTTTTTAGTTCTGTTTTAACTTCTTTTAAAGTCTCAACAACTGGTAATAATTCTTCAACTTTGAAATCTTCTTTTATTTCATTATCCGCTTCTATATCTTTTAATAAATCTTCAATTTCACTATTGTCTAATAAAGTATGATTTTCAATAGAAATATCTTCAAAACTTACATTACTAGCAGTATCTTCTTTAGCAAGAGGTGAATTCTCTTTTAAGTCTTCTGTCTGAGACAACAAATCTTCTATCTCTTTTGTATTTACTTTTACAGTTTCTGAAACTTCTTCTGAATCGCTACTATCATCCTCAATCTCTAAGCCATTCATTAAAGCTTCAATTTCTTCTTGACTCATACTCATGATAAGACCTTATATTATTTTCTTAAAACTCCATCAAGTTTTTCTTTTAAAACTTCTGCATTAAATGGTTTAACTATATAATTATTTACTCCAGCTTTTAACGCTGTAATAACTTCACCTTTTCCACCTTCAGTTGTAATCATAATGATTGGTGTTTTTTGATGAGTACCTTCTGATCTAACTCTTTTAACAAGCTCTAAACCATTCATATTTGGCATATTCCAATCTGTTAAAATAACATCATAATGATCTTCACTAAGTAATTTCCAAGCTTTTAAACCATCTTCAGCTTCATCGAAATCCTCTTTAGTAAATCCTAATTGCATAACTACATTTCCAATGATTCTTCTCATTGTAGAGCTATCATCAACTATCAGAATTTTCATTAACCGTTCCTTCTTATTTAATAAATATTTCACTAGATTATGCATTATATATTATTTGTTTTAAATTTATACTTAATATCATTGAAAATAACTTTAGAAATTTATCAAAGTTTAATTGTTCTTAAAATATAATAAATTACTATTGAAATACCAAAGGAAGACCCATGATAAGAGGATTATATACTGCTGCCACGGGAATGAATTCAATGCAACATCAAATTGATGTTACATCGAATAATATTGCAAACGTTAATACAACAGGATTTAAACAAGATAGGGCAGAGTTTCAAGACTTAATGTATGAAACACTTAACTATACTGCAAAACAAACTAGCCAAACAACAATCAATCCAACAGGAATTGATGTAGGACTTGGTGTTAGATTAACAGGTATTCAAAAAAACTTTACAGAAGGTGACTTAAAACTTACTTCAAATCCCCTTGATTTAGCAATTGAAGGAAAAGGTTTCTTTCAAATTACACTTCCTAGTGGAGAAACTGCATTTACAAGAAATGGTGCTTTTAAATTAAATGCAGAAGGTTCAATTGTAAATGGAAATGGTTATCCTTTGTCACCTGAAATTGTTGTGCCCGATAACGTTACTAACGTTTCTATTGCAAAAGATGGAACTGTAAGTGCAACTGATCCACAGACAGGTACATCTGTACAATTAGGGCAAATTACTATTGCTGATTTTATTAATCCAGCTGGTCTTATTCCTCTTGGTGAATCACTATTTATGCAAAGTGATGCATCAGGAGATGTTCTTGAAGGAAATCCAACAACAGACCAATTTGGAAATGTTAGACAAGGTATGATTGAATCTTCAAATGTTAAATTAGTAAATGAAATGGTTGATTTAATAACAGCACAAAGAGCTTATGAAGCAAATTCAAAAGCAATCACAACTGCAGATAGTATGCTTGATATTGTAAATAGGCTTAAAAACTAAAATATAAAATAAGATAATGACCTTAGAAGAATTAAAAAAAAGAAGAGAAGAAAATTTTTTAGCTCATAAGAAAAAGAAAAAAAATTATTATCTAAAAAGTAAATTTAAAAAAACAATTATTGATTATGAATCTGAACTGAACAGTGAAAATTTTTTTAAAAATATTAAAAAAATTGCACATAATCAAAAGTTATATTTAGACTCTAGAAAAGATAGAATTTTAGAAAAGCTTAAAGAGTATAAGAATCTAAAAAAAGAGTATTATGAACAAAATAAAGAAAAAAGATTAGAATATAATAAAGAATATAGAGAAAAGAAAAGAGATGTTCTTAGGGAATATAGAAGAAAT
>RRZT011297133.1_pt1 | contig 12657 bp, 12 predicted proteins | sample 2165551 | NCBI WGS metagenome assembly RRZT01 (sample SAMN10456910, study PRJNA506462) | wastewater metagenome | biome: wastewater; feature: sludge; material: wastewater sludge; isolation source: wastewater sludge with Escherichia coli K12::gfp cells carrying plasmid... | place: USA: Moscow, Idaho... | reverse complement strand
TAACGCCTTAAATGGCGAAGAAACGGTCTAAATAGGCTGATTCAAGGCATTTACGGGAGAAAAAATCGGCTCAAACATGAAGAAATGAAATGACTGAGTCAGCCGAGAAGAATTTCCCCGCTTATTCGCACCTTCCCTAGAGTCTGAGATGGAATAGTGAATAAAAACAATTTTCGAATGTAAAATCTTCGTGATTGTTCAGGCTTTTACATAAAATAATTAAGAGACAACATGAAAATTTTAGTAACCGGTGGTGCAGGTTTTATCGGATCTGCAGTCGTCAGACACATCGTTAATAATACGTCAGACAGTGTTGTTAACGTTGATAAACTAACTTATGCAGGCAATTTAGAGTCATTAACTTCAGTAGAAAACAGCGAACGTTATGCGTTTGAGCAAGTTGATATTTGTGATCGAAATGCGCTTGATGCGGTTTTTGAAAAACACCAGCCAGACGCTGTCATGCATTTAGCTGCAGAATCTCACGTTGACCGCTCTATAGATGGCCCTGCTGCGTTTATCGAAACGAATATTGTCGGCACTTATACCCTATTAGAGTCTGCCAGAGCATATTGGAATAAGCTTGACGCCAATCGTAAATCAGCCTTTCGTTTCCACCATATCTCCACTGATGAAGTTTATGGAGATTTAGAAGGCACGGACGACCTGTTTACCGAAACCACTTCTTATGCCCCTTCCTCTCCTTATTCAGCATCGAAAGCTTCGAGTGACCATTTAGTTCGTGCATGGCAACGCACCTATGGCTTACCAACCCTCGTGACGAACTGTTCAAATAACTACGGTCCTTTCCACTTCCCAGAAAAACTGATCCCTCTAATGATACTAAATGCATTGGATGGTAAAGCGCTGCCTGTATATGGCGATGGTATGCAAATTCGTGACTGGTTATTTGTCGAAGATCATGCCCGTGCGCTATACAAAGTCGTCACTGAAGGAGAAGTAGGTGAAACCTACAACATCGGTGGTCATAACGAAAAAGCGAACATTGAAGTCGTGAAGACGATTTGTTCACTATTGGAAGAGTTAGTCCCAATCAAGCCGGAAGGCGTGGCGCAATACCAAGATCTCATCACCTACGTAACCGATCGACCTGGACACGATGTCCGCTATGCGATTGATGCGGCAAAAATTGAACGTGAACTTGGCTGGACACCACAAGAAACGTTCGACTCGGGCATTCGTAAAACAGTGGAATGGTACCTAAATAATAAAGAGTGGTGGAGCCGTGTACTAGATGGCTCATACAGTCGTGAGCGTCTTGGAGCGGGAGAATAAGAATGAAAGGGATTATTTTAGCCGGTGGTTCAGGTACTCGCTTGTACCCAATTACCCGTGGTGTGTCGAAGCAGTTATTACCTGTTTACGATAAGCCGATGATTTATTACCCGCTATCAACGTTAATGTTGGCAGGTATTAAAGACATTCTAATTATTACGACTCCAGAAGATAACGACAGCTTTAAACGCCTGCTAGGTGATGGCGGTGATTTTGGTATTAATCTGCAATATGCGGTTCAACCAAGTCCAGATGGCTTAGCTCAGGCATTCATTATTGGTGAAGAGTTCATCGGTGATGACTCAGTATGCCTGGTACTAGGGGATAATATTTTCTATGGCCAGTCGTTTGGTCAACAATTGCACCGAGCCCGAGAGCTTACTTCTCAAGGGCTAGCGACCGTATTTGGCTACCAAGTGAAAGACCCTGAACGCTTTGGTGTTGTCGAATTCGACGACACCATGAAAGCCGTCTCAATTGAAGAAAAGCCAACGGTTCCTAAATCTAACTATGCGGTAACAGGGCTGTATTTCTATGATAATAGAGTGGTGGAGTTGGCAAAGCAAGTAAAGCCTTCAGCCCGCGGTGAGCTAGAAATTACCACGTTAAATGAAATGTACCTAAACGATGGCTTACTTAATGTTGAATTATTTGGTCGAGGCTTTGCTTGGCTAGATACCGGTACTCATGGAAGCCTGCATGAAGCTTCTTCATTTGTTCAGACTATTGAAAATGTTCAAGGTTTAAAAGTTGCCTGTTTAGAAGAGATCGCATGGCGAAACGGTTGGTTGAGTGACACTGAATTAAAGTCTCTGGCACAACCAATGTTAAAGAATGGCTATGGTCAGTATTTAAAGTCTTTACTGAAATAGTTAGGGAAAGTAATGAGAGTCTTAATTACCGGATGCAATGGCCAGGTAGGCCATTGCCTTACTGAGCGTTTAAAAAACAAAACGGAAATATTGGCTCTTGATCGAAAAGAGCTAGATATTACTGACCAAAAAGCAGTTCATAAAACCGTTTCTGATTTTAAGCCTGATTATATTATTAATGCGGCGGCACACACGGCGGTTGACCGTGCGGAAGAAGAAATTGGACTTTCAAATGCAATCAATCGAGATGGCGCTCGATATCTGGCTGAAGCGGCACAACAAGTAAATTCAGTGATATTGCACATTTCAACAGATTACGTCTTTGATGGTGAAGGTGAGAAACCATATTTAGAGTCCGATCCAACTGCTCCTCAGGGTGTCTACGGTCAAAGTAAGTTAGCAGGTGAATTAGCAGTGGCACAGAGTTGTCCCAAGCATCTTATTTTGCGAACCGCTTGGGTATTTGGTGAGCACGGCAATAACTTTGTAAAGACTATGCTTCGTCTTGCTCAGACGCGTGATGAGTTAAACATTGTGGGAGACCAATTTGGTGGGCCTACTTATGCAGGTGATATAGCAGATGCACTGATCGCGATGATTGAGTACATCGAGCAAGGGCACACGCCAAAATGGGGTACGTATCATTTCTCGGGAATGCCTTATGCGAGTTGGTATGACTTTGCAGCTAAAATATTTCATTTGGCAGAAAGTAAAGGTGTATTGAATAAACAACCTTTACTATCGTCTATCCCAACTTCTGCTTACCCAACCCCGGCTAAACGCCCAGCAAACTCACGCCTTGATTGCAGAAGTATAGAAAATAATTTCGGTATTAAGCCAAGTGATTGGTGCTCTGCATTAGAAAATATTAAAGCTTATAAGTAGTAAATTATGAAAGTTATTGATACAAAAATTCCGGACGTCAAAATCATTGAGCCCACTGTATTTGGTGATGAGCGTGGCTTTTTCATGGAAACCTGGCAACAGAAAAAATTTGAAGAATTAGTGACAGGTAAACCAACTCAGTTTGTACAAGATAACCATTCAAAATCTAAAAAAGGGATTTTACGCGGACTTCACTATCAGACCGAAAATACGCAAGGAAAACTTGTTCGAGTGGTATCGGGTGAGGTTTTTGATGTAGCAGTAGATATTCGAAAAGATTCACCGACTTTCGGTCAGTGGGTTGGAGAATACCTGTCGGCGGAGAACAAGCGACAATTGTGGATTCCCGAGGGGTTTGCTCACGGATTTTATGTCACTAGTGATGAAGCAGAGTTTGTCTATAAGTGTACAGATTACTACGATCCTTCTTCAGAGGTTTCGATCAAATGGAATGATGAGGATATTGCTATTAATTGGGACTTTGATTGTCACCCTATATTATCTCATAAAGATAAAGAGGGAATTAGCTTAAATGAACTATATGAGTTGCTAGGAACTAAGTGATGAAAAAGCTAATTACAGTATTTCAAGATTTAGAAGAAGTACATATATATAAAGATGTTGGGATGATACCAGCTTGTGCAAGTGAAATTAGTAATAAGAAATCTGATATATACTATAAAAAACAAAATGGTAAAGAGATTAGTGATAAAAAAGAAATTACTTTAAAACCTATCGTGGCTAATAATTCTCTTACATTCTATATGCGGACTCTTATCGGTATTATCAAGGATAAAACCGAGAACAAGCTAGTGAATGTATACCACATGAATAAGCTTACAGTCATCTTCGTGATCGTATTGAGGCTTTTGGGTATAAAATCTTTTGTTAAGCTTGATATGGATTCTCGTGCTGTAAAGTATATATCCGAACAATTTTCAAATAAAACAATTAGATCGCATGTGATTCGGCTTTATATTCGAATGGCTAACATCATAACTGTAGAGCAGTCTCAGATTAAGGAAACGCTCAAAGAAATTGATCCAGTTTTCGAAAAGGTAGACTTGTTACCAAATTGTATATATAAAAATTATGCCCCTAAAGTATCTAATGAATTAATAAACTACTCAGAACGTGAAAACATTATACTTGTGGTAGGTAGAATAGGGGCTTTTCAAAAGAATCATGAAGTAATATTCGATACAATAAAAGATAGAAAGTTAAATGGCTGGAAAATATGCTTTGCTGGTCAACTTTCAGAAGATATGTCACCTAAATATATTGAACTATTGAATAATCACCCAAATTTTGAGTATTTAGGAAACTTGGATAGACAGGGGCTCTTCAAAAAATATAGCGAAGCCAAAGTTTTCTTAATGACATCAAGATGGGAAGGTTTCTCACTTGCTTTGCTGGAAGCTGCATATATGGGTCTTTACATTATTACTACAGATGTTGGTGGAGCTAGAGAAGTTACCTATAACGGTAAGTATGGTGAAATAATAGAAAATGTAAATGATGTCGGATTTTTAATAGAAGAAATAACAAAAGGTAATATTGATTTAGAAATGGATTATGACAGAAGGCTAAATTATATAAGAAAAGAATTTGATATGGAAGATAAGTTAAAGAATATTGTGAAGTAAATGGAGCTGATTAGATGAAGGCATATTATTCACTAGTCTATAGTTTGATAAATGCTGGGTTTCCTCTCTTAACACTCCCTTTAGTGTTTAGAGCTTTAGATCCTAATGTATATGGTGAATACGTTTATGTATATATCATATATAGCATGGTTTGCTCCATATTTTTTCTATCTATAACTCAATACCTAGTAAGGCATTATTTGGATTCATCGAAAAATAATGATGCGGATCAAATTAATGAGATATATAGTCTTCTTTTTTATCTGGGTTCTGTAGCATTCTTGATTTACTTAGCTATATCTTCAGTACTTTGGTATTTTGACTTAGTTGATGTATATGTAGTTCTAATATTTATTCCGTCTTTGATAAGTATGGCTATATACAGTGACTGGTATTACTTCGCGCTTCAGAAATACAAGGAAATTGTTGTAAGGAACTTTGTTATTAAGTTTATTCTGCTTTTGCTGATCTATTTTCTGGTTAACTCAGCAGACAGTTTATACATATTTTCAGTGTTGATGGTTTCTTCATTTTTATCAGTGAATTTAATTGGTTTTATTGGCGTGGTACGACATGGTAACTTTAAACTCCTTAAGTTTAGAGATGTAAGGGAGTTAATAAAGGATGTACGATACTTCTTTATGAGCTCAGTTGTAGGCTCTGGATATCAGTACTTTGACCAACTACTAGTTGGTCTTTTAATGTCTAAGTCTGAGGTCGCAATGCTAAATATTCTTAAGCAATTAATAGCGATGTTAGGGTTGGTGCCAACGACCGTGAACAAATATCTTATTCCTATAGCAATTAAAAGCTATCAGGACCGTAAACAAACTGCTTACCATAAAAAATATGATCATAAAGTAATTTCTTGTATAATAATAATATTTATAATTTCAATATTTTTTAGTCAAAAGTTTTTATCAGTGTTTACTGGTGACTCTTATAATTTTGACTTTTTCCTTGTATTTGTTACATCTTTGCTGTTTATGGTCAGCTCTTTTTCAGTTTTTATTGATAATCAATATAATATCCCATCTAGAATGGAGAGAATAACTACATATTCTAATTTAATAGTATTAGTAGTTATGCTATTGCTTATAGGGATACTTGCATCCTTTTGGGCCTTAAATGGCGTTATCCTCACCTTGTTTATTGCTGAGTTTATAGGACTTATGTTTATGACTTACAATCTACGGAGGTTGTAATGGAGGCTGGATTTTTTGTATATACAGTAGTCATTTTAACTTTGCTTTGGTGGACTAGGTTTGGTCTGAGTTTCCGTAAATGCACAAATCTTTACTTTGATTTTTATAAAATATTACCAATCATAGTTTTTGTTGTCGTTGTAGGCTTCAGATATGATGTTGGCGGTGATTTCCCAGAGTATTCTTATTATTATAATTCTCAAAAAGATCTTCATTGGAGTCAAGTTCCATATGAATATGGATTTTATCTCTTAATTGATTTTCTAATCGCATTGGAACTTCCCGCTCAGAGTGTTTTTGTTTTATGTGCATTCGTGCAAGTATTATTGCTTCTAAAGCTACTTGAGTCATGTGGTGAAAGTGCTGCATGGATAATACTATTCTACTTTCTCACTCTTTCATTTATAGAATCCTTAAATGTAATGAGACAGGGAATTGCAGTGCTATGTTTTATAGTCTTTGTAGTTAACTATTGTAAATATAGATACATTATAGGATTCTGTTACTTACTTTTCGGCTTAGCTTTTCATATTTCGATGTTAATTCCTGCAATAGTGTATTTTTTTGTTAAAAACTTTGACTTTAAGCGTGTATGGTATTTGTGTGTTGCTGCATTAATTATTACTCATGTATTTCCAATTGTGATCTTCAATATGATATTCGATGGTCTTTCCATCTTTCTTTCTGATTATAGTTCATATTTTAATATCAATAATGAATATTTATTTCTTGAGTCTAAGTCAGTTGCGGGAGTGGCCAAGTATTTATCTCTTTTTTCTGATATATTTATTATATATTCATTTTGTCAAGTTTTGAAATTGGAAAGAACACAATCATATAAAACGGTTTCTTCTACTTTTAATTTGTTTGTAGTAGGCACTATTTTATATCCAATTGTAGCTGAGACAGGCTTCATAACTTTGCAAAGAATTATGATGTATTTTTATGGTGTTAAATTTATAGTTTTAGGTTACGTGGTGAAAGCATATATTGAGTATAGATATGGTCTGTTAAATTTCTCTATTTCAATAATACTTGTTTTTTTATACTTTTTGTGGTTTTTTTCTGCTTTATACCAAGGGGCTGCACATTCAACTCCTTACTATTTTTATGATATTCTTTAATTATATGGTGTTGGTTGATATATGTGTAATGTTGCGATTGTAATATTAAATTACTTAGATTTTGATGAAACTATAAGGTGTGTAAATGATTACCTGTTGCAATCTTTAGATGTGCACATTGTTGTTGTTGACAATCACTCTCCTAACGAGAGTTTTTGTGTGTTAAGTGAATATTTTAGCAAAACTCCTAATGTGTCAGTTATTGATAGTGGCTTTAATGGAGGCTATGCATATGGTAATAATATTGGAATAAGATTTTTAGAAGCCAATCTGAATGTCTCCACTATTATAATTAGTAATAATGATATAGTCATAAGTGATCATGATTTACTTTTGAACTGGTTTAATATGCATAATTCTATTGAAAATGTAGGTATTACCGCTCCTAAAATGCTTGTTAATAGCCAGGAAACAAACTATTCAGCATGGAAGTCTCCCACATTTATGGATGACCTTAAATCCAATTCGGTTTTTCTAGAAAAGCTAGTAGGTGATAATAAATGTTACCCAAAATCATATTTATCTAAAACTATTAATGAAGTAGATTGTCTACCTGGCTCTTTGTTTATGGTAAATATTGAAATCCTTAGAAGTGTTGGTTATTTTGATGAGGGTACTTTTTTATATATGGAAGAGGTTATATTAAGTCATAAGATAAGAAATAATCTAGGTTTGAAAAACTACCTGATATCAAGTTTGCTTTACGAGCACTTATATTCTAAAACCATCTCATCAGTGATGTCCAAAATATCTATGAGAAATATAGTCTTTAAAAGTAATTTATATTATGCATCACGTTATCGTGTTGATAATCATTTGAAGTTGATATTACTTATTGCATCACATAGTTTGGGTAATTTTATTTACAAACTATTCAATAAGGGGCGGTAATGAAAATTTTAATTTTAGCATACCATATATCTCCTTACAGAGGTTCAGAGTGCTCCGTAGCATGGAATCATATTGTTCATATGTCAAAATACCATGCCATAACAGTTTTATATGGTTCCTCCGGTGACCATATGGGGGATGATGATGATATGCAAAATTTTTTGGCGTCAAACACCCTACCAAATGTTAGATTCGTTAAGGTTGAAACAAATCTTTTTATAGAGTTTTTTAATCAGCTTAATAGGAAAGGGATACTTACATATTCATTTTATTTTGCTTATAAGTTATGGCATAAAAAGGTCTATGAATTCTGTAAAAGTAAGATTGATATTAATGAATATGATCTAATTCATTATTTAACGCCTATTGGATATAGAGAACCTGGTTATTTGTGGAAATTTGATAAGCCATATATTTGGGGGGCAATTGGTGGAGCGCCTAATGTTGACTTTAGGTTGGTCTCTCGATTAGATCTAATTGGAAAATTAAAGTTTTATACTCGTGCGATTCTAAATACAATTCAATTGAAGTTTTCACGCAGGCTAAGAAAGGCACTCATCCACACTACAGTTCTACTAACAGCTACAAATGAAAATAAAAAAATTTTCGAGCGTGTACATTCTAAAAAATCTATATATATACCAGAAAATGGAACGTTCGGTAAGTTCCATGAATCAGAATTTTCCATGTCTAACAATAATGGAAAAATCAATTTGGTTTGGATTGGAAGTGTAAATCATCGTAAAAATTTACAGCTATTAGTAGACGCGGTATGTGGTGTTAAAGACAAGTTTTCTATACATATAAATGTCATAGGTTCTGGTCACTTATTACCTTACATAAAAGACTTAGTTAAAGATAAAGGCTTAAATGATTTATTTACCTTTTATGGGCAACTCCCTAGGAGTTCGGTCGCAGAGATAATAAAGAAATCTGACTTGCATGTTATAACTAGCATTAATGAAGGTAATCCTACAACAATTTGGGAAGTTATGTCCTATGGCCTCCCAACGATGACAGTATCTCATTGTGGTATGGCAGATACTATTAAACATGATAGTGGTTTCCATATAAATATAAATGACTACGATCGTATGGTTTACGATATGAGCAATTTACTAAACAAATTAATAAATAACCCAAGTGACCTTCATGAAATGAGAAATAATGTACGCAGAGATTTCTTCATTCATCATTGGGATAAACGTATAGAATTTTTTAATAATATTTATCGAAAAGCCGTTGTTGATTTTGACAAGAGTAAGGTACTTTAAAGTGTCTATTCAAAGAATTTTCGCTGTACACCAGTATAATGATTTTAGTGGTAGCCCTAAAGTGTTGTCTGATGCATTAACCGCTCTTACTGATAAAGGTTCAAATATTACTCTTCTCACAAGTTTACATGAAGGGTTTCTTTCAAAAATTAAGTGTAAAAAAATATTTATCCCTTATTTACGATTTAATTATAAGCTTCTGATTTTATTATCATACTTCTTTAATCAATTTTTGTTGTTTTTTATACTTGGTTTCCAATTAGTACTCTCAAAATATAGAGGTGAGCAGCCAATCGTTTTGGTCAACACAGTAATGCCCTTTTCTGCAGTTATAGTTGCTAAAATTCTATCTGTGCCATCATATTGTTACATTCATGAAGTTTCGGTAAAACCTAAAATTCTATTTAGTTTTTTGCGCTTTATATGTGTTCGTTTTTCTACACATATGATTTGTGTTTCGAAATTTATGATTAGTGAACTTAAGATTTCAAAATATAGTAATGTGACAGTAATCTCGAATAGTGTTGGTGCATATTGGCTGGAATCACATTTATTCAATACCGCTGAGAAGAAACTTGAAAATCCTCAGGTTTTGATGGTTACCTCTTTAAAAGTGTTTAAAGGTATTGAAAAATATATACAACTTTCAAAGTTAAATCCGCATATTCGCTTTGCTATTGCCTTAAATTGCGAAACAAGTGAGTTTTTGGATTTTGAATCAGAATATAAATCATCAAATTTTATTCCTTACCATCGTCCTAGCACTCTTAAGCAATTATATGCATCTTCTATGTGCATATTAAACTTGAGTGATCAGGAACTGTGCGTGGAGACGTTTGGTCTAACTCTAGTTGAGGGGATGTGTTATGGGTGTGTTCCTATTGGGCCACTGGTTGGTGGACCATCTGAAATAATAAATAATGACATAGGTTTAAAAGTAAACCCTAATGATTTAGATGTATTGTCTTATTTTATTCAAAAATTAACGGATAATCCCTTGTTGTTTGAAGGTTATTATGACCGTTGTTTGATCGAGTCTAAAAAATATATGTTTGATAACTATCGATCAAAATTTTGTAAATGCATTGGAGTAATATGAAAATTGTAGTTGTTGGCACGGTAGGTCTTCCAGCGTGCTACGGTGGCTTTGAATCTTTAGTTGAAAATATCACCTTAAACTCAACCGAAAAAATAAGTTATACTGTGTTTTGTAGTTCTAAGGCTTACAAGAGTAAGCTTATTAGTCATAACGGTGCAGATTTAGTTTATATACCCTTGAATGCCAATGGCTCTCAAAGTATTCCATATGATATTTGGTCATTAATCAAAACTATTAGTATAAAGCCAGATAGTGTCCTAATTTTAGGAGTATCAGGCTGCATATTTTTGCCGCTATTTAGATTATTTTCTAAATCAAAAGTAGTTACTAATATTGATGGCCTTGAATGGAAGCGTGATAAATGGAGTTTCTTTGTTAAGAAGTTCTTAAAGTTTTCCGAAAAATTAGCGGTTAAGTTTTCCGATATTGTTGTAACCGATAATCAGGCGATTACTAATTATGTTAAAGAAGAATACGGCATAGAGAGTAAAACGATAGCTTATGGCGGTGACCATGCTCTTCGTAGCATTCCAGTCGAATATGCTGATAGTGAAGCCTATGCTTTAGGGTTATGTCGTATTGAACCTGAAAATAATGTTGAGCTAATCTTAGAGTCGTTTTCTCAATTAAGCATACCACTCAAGTTTGTTGGAAATTGGAATAATAGTGAATTTGGAAGAAAGCTAAAAGCAAAATACAGCCAATTTAACAATATTGAATTGTTAGATCCTATTTACGACTTAGATGAGCTTTATCACTTGCGTAAAATGTGTTCTCTATATTTACATGGCCACTCCGCTGGCGGCACAAATCCATCACTTGTTGAAATGATGCACTTTGGATGCCCAATTTTTGCATTCGATTGTAGCTTTAACCGACATAGTACGGATAATCAAGCACACTATTTTACCGATGTTGACAGCTTAACACGGCTAATTCAATCTATCTCGCATGATCAAAAGTTCGTTAACGGGCAAAGTATGTTGGCAATTGCAAAAGATCGTTACACTTGGACTAAAGTTGCAGAGCAGTATGAATCTACGTTCTAAATAAATATTTTTTCTCATGATCCTGTCTCCTTTCATATAAAGCTTCCCTAATGTTAAAGTAGTCGAAGTACAGGACATCCATACATTTGATGACAGCCTAAACGTTTGAGTTGAATACGTTTGCCCTATCCTTAAATCAGTTAGTTGGCAGATAAGATTTATACGCGCGCCCTTTTGGCAATGACTAAAACAAAGAAAATGCTAGAACACTTATGATTAAAAAATGTCTATTCCCTGCCGCAGGATACGGAACACGCTTCCTTCCTGCGACTAAATCGATGCCAAAGGAAATGATGCCAGTGGTAAATAAGCCGCTGATTGAATACGGTGTGGAAGAAGCGATTCAAGCGGGTATGACCGATATGTGCGTGGTGACCGGCCGTGGTAAGCACGCGTTGATGGATCACTTCGATAAGAACTATGAACTGGAACATCAAATTAGTGGGACCAGTAAAGAATCTCTGCTAACAGATATTCGCTCACTGATTGATACGGCAAGCTTTACCTATATTCGTCAAAGTGAAATGAAAGGATTAGGGCATGCGATTTTAACGGGTCGTCCACTAGTTGGTGATAATCCGTTCGCAGTAGTCTTGGCTGATGACCTCTGTGTCAACCCAGACAAAGGCGTTCTGGCTCAAATGGTGGCATTGTACAATCAGTTCCGCTGCTCAATCATTGCTGTGCAGGAAGTACCAGAATCTGAAACCCATAAATACGGCGTGATCTCTGGTGAGATGATCAAAGACGATTTATTCCGTGTGGATGACATGGTCGAAAAGCCAGAAGCCAGGACGGCGCCGAGTAATTTGGCGATCATCGGCCGTTATATTTTAACGCCAGATATTTTCGAGCTGATCGAACAAACCGAGCCTGGCAAAGGTGGTGAAATCCAAATTACGGATGCGCTGCTGAAACAAGCGAAATCGGGTTGTGTGTTGGCGTATAAGTTTAAAGGTCAGCGTTTTGATTGCGGTAGTGTGGAAGGCTATATTGAAGCCACCAATTATTGCTATGAAAACATTTACAAGCAGCCTTCGAAGGCGACGCCTCAGAAATCGGAGCAAAAGTTGCTCGACGCAGAAGTCGCTTAATTCTTTTAAGAGCATCGACTTATCGGTGCTCTCTCTTCTTTATCTCCTTCCTCTTTCCTCTCTTTTTGTGGTCCATCGGATCGTAAGTATTCACCGGAACAGTATTGACACAGGAAAAATGAGACGATCGTCTCTTGATCCCACTTTCCTGCTTGCTTGATCCTGCTCCTTAGATACGCTCCCCCCATGAGCAAAAACACCATGCATTCCGCGGGAATGCCC
>RRZT012486302.1_pt1 | contig 12658 bp, 10 predicted proteins | sample 2165551 | NCBI WGS metagenome assembly RRZT01 (sample SAMN10456910, study PRJNA506462) | wastewater metagenome | biome: wastewater; feature: sludge; material: wastewater sludge; isolation source: wastewater sludge with Escherichia coli K12::gfp cells carrying plasmid... | place: USA: Moscow, Idaho... | reverse complement strand
GTGCCTGTAATTTTCAGATTAAGTTTCCCATTCAGCACCACAGCACCTGTAGCAGCCACTTTATCGGTAGCAGATATTGTTTTGTTTATTTCCATTTCGGCGATACTACCTGCAAGCATGTTTAATGAACCTACGGTCAGTGTGCCTGTATTTACAGAAGCAGCTGTGGCCGGGTCGCCCGGTATAATTGTAGCACCGGCTTGTACTTCAACCAGCGACGGCATTGTACCTTTTCCCGCCAGAGTAGCCTCATTCATCACCGTTACTTTTCCAGTACCGGTATGTACTCCGTTTACTATTAACATACCACCTTTCACCGTTGTAGTACCTGAGTAGATATTTGCTCCGCTTAATTTCCAGTACCCTTCACCATCTTTAACGATTGAAGTAACTCCTTTATAGCTTCTATTCGAACATTCGTTGTTGATAACACCACTAAAAATTTCGTCGGTTCCTACGCCACCCACAACCCATGTCATGGTAGCCGAATTATTTGTTTTATCCGAACCCGACAGGTACGAACCCGATGGACCCGACAATCCACCCAAATACATAGTACTGCCATTTTTCCAACAAATAACTTTCGTCCCCGAAGTCAGAACAACTCTGGCATTTGGAATACCCTCAGTATTGTTTAGCAAAAACTGATTTCCATCGGTTGTAACACCTGCTGCATTCGCATTTACAGTACCACTAAACTGCGACCAATCACCTTGCAAATACTCACGTACATACGTAAGCACAAAATTCAAAGTACCTGACCCGCTTACTTTACTTTTAATATAACAATTACGATAAGGCTCAAACGACGATGTTTTTCCTGCAGCCACTTCAATATCAGCATAGTAATCTTCGTAATCGGCTGTACTACCACCACTTGTTTTCAAGTATCCACCATTCAGTTTAATTTTCTTTCCCGATGCAAATGCATTTTCAATAGCAGTCACACCATTTATTTCCAACTTCCCTTCGTTTACCGACGTAAGTCCCTCATAAGTATTTATACCTTTGAGCAATATAGTACCTGCACCGCTTTTGCTTAAGCCTCCTGTACCGTTAATCACACCCGTAAGGGTAACAACCGATGCAGCATTCGAAACTCCCAATTCACCATTACCTTCCAGTTTCATATTTCGGTCGGTAGTGACGCTTCCACCTGTATAGTCCAGCTTGCCTCCGCGGAAAAGTAAGTTGAAATCATAGTTTTGCGAAGCTCCAATCGAACTTGCAACACCTCCATTTGCCAGACTATTGGCTTCAACTGTACCATTGTATATCACTGTAGCTCCTGTATATGTATTGTTGCCAAGCAGCGATAGCTTTCCACTTCCAGTTTTATTCACCGAACCCTTTCCGGAAATTACGCCAGCGCCACTAAATACAAAACTTGTATCGGCATCTACCACCATGGCTTTTACACCTACGTTTTCAGCTATATTAATATTCTTCACATCTGAATTACCAAAATAAACCATGGCACTATCGGCAAAAACAGCTGCCGCACTTCCGTTCAACCAGTTTAGCGATGTTTTTTCCCATTGAGCATTTGCGGCACCTGTCCATCGTAAATCAGGCTGATATGTGGTCAAATCAAGTACCGGAACCGGTATTGGTTTCGATTTTACGGTCAGTTCATTCGAATATGCAGAATACCCATTGGCATTGTAAGCACGTACACGTAATACACATACCTCTTCAGGGCTAAGTCCACTCAATGCATATGTAAAACCATCCACTCCGGTTCGGGCGATTTCGGTAAACGTACCATTAACTTTGCGTTCCACACAATAGCCCTGTTCCTTATCAGTAAAGTCGAACCATGCCAGATACACGGTATTTTGTGTAGTGGAGTCGGCTACAAGGTTTAGAGGCGCACGCAAAAATTCCTGCGAATACGATTTACCTATGCTATTAATGTAGTTTTCAATATTAAGATATCCATTGGCCGCATACGCCACAGCATCACTGGCCAGCGAAGCATTTAATCCGTTGGCATTTTCCCATTCATCCGGCATACCATCATTATCCGTATCGGTACGTTTTGTACCTGTCCACACGGTCCAGGCAGTAGGTATGCCCATCGGGTTTTCTGTTTCATTGGCTATAATTGCGCCTTTTTTACCAAAACTACGCACCTGATATTTCATGTAACAGTCAAGTAAATCGCTGTAAGGCAACGAAGCACCAACACCCGGAATAACAGAATCGACCAATTGTGAAGCCGACCATGTAGGCACTACCGGATAATTGTAAGGTGCCGACTGAAAATCGGGACCTCCACTGTATTCACTTTGCGGTACCAGATAACCATCAACCACACCATTACGGTTTTTATCCCACCAGTTATCCAGCGCATAAATATGGAAGTTTGTATTACCACCACCCAGTGCGGCCCCCGAATTTTCGGGTCCGTTAATAAAATAATTGCTCACACAGTTGGCATACGAGTCGCCTTCAGAGTCGCCTCCCATAATATATGCTCCTGACGACCAGTTGTAAACAATATTATTCACATACTGATTTACCCCTTTAATTTTGTTGTTACGCGTATCGTTGTTTACATACATATTACGGTACAACGTTACGCCTCCATTCGTTTGTATTAGTCCACCAGCTGAGTGACTCAGCAAACCCTGCGAAATTATGGAATTCTGAATTGTAATATTACTCGGGTTTTCTCCGCTAATCGAGAAAGTTTCGTCTCTTCCCCAGGCCACCGACACGTGGTCGAAAATCATATTACTACCATTTGCTATACCACAAGCATCTTTGCCACTATCGCCTACAGCTCCCATACGTATACGCAGGTATCGGCATATGGTATTACTTGCTCCCGAAAACGAAAAACCATTGCCATAAATGGTAATACCTTCGCCCGGAGCCGTTTGCCCTGCTATATAAATATTCGACGACACTACCACACGCGATGTAATTTTAATCACACCCGCTACATCGAACACCACAATACGGTTCGATGCACTTACAGCATCCCGAAACGAGCCGGTACCCGTATCGTTCAAATTAGTTACGTGATATACAGTTGGAGTTGATGATGCGCGTGCACCCTTGGCATACTTCCCGAATCCCTCGGCGCCCGGAAAAGCCACAAGCTGTGCATACGACACACAGGTAGCCACAAAGAATAAGACTATTCCTAAGAATGATTTTCTCATTATTATTTTGGATTAAAAAATTAGATTACGGTTCTAAAAACGCAAATATACAGCTATTCATTTACTTGCCTGCAAAATAAAATGACCTTAGCACTATCCATTTTGACCTTATCAGGGCGCGTCCCTTCGGGTCGGGCTTTCCGTTGCTGCCCCATCGCTACACGCTGTGGCATACACTTCAATCCCTCGCGCACAGTGCAAACCCACAAGCTCCACTCACTTACTACAACATCTTACCTGAGCCGTCCTGAATATTAACACAATTGTTGGTATTTACAGTCCGTTTTACTACAAGTAATTACCAACAATTAGGTATAGGTTCAGAACAAGCGCCGACGTACTTTTGTATTTAATTATTATACATTCAAAACATTGAAAATAAAAAACATGAAAACAATTTACTTATTAATACTCGCACTTTTTTGCTCAACATCATTTTTCGCTCAGGACAGTAACAATCAATACCAGAACACAGCCGATATACTTACATCATCCGATAAAAATCTGACTATTGGGGGATATGGCGAAGTCCATTATAATCAAACATTTTCAGCAGACAAACGCTATAATGGTGCTATGGATGTTCACAGAATGGTATTGTTCTTTGGATATAATTTCTCTGACAAAACTCAGTTTGTTACCGAAGTTGAAATGGAACATGTAAAAGAATTATGGGTTGAGCAGGCCTATTTACAACACAAACTCCACAAATACATTAACATCAAAGCCGGATTATTATTAATCCCAATGGGAATTATAAACGAGTATCATGAACCAACCGCATTCAATGGTGTAGAACGTCCGCTCATTGACAGCAAATTAGCTCCAACAACCTGGCGTGAAATTGGTGCCGGAATTTCCGGTACAATTTTGCCCGTATCGATAAAATACCAGGCATATGTAGTAAATGGTTCAAGCAGTTACGATGGCTCAACCGGATTGTTTAGCGGGGCAAATGGTATGCGTTCAGGACGTCAAAAAGGAGCCGAATCATACATAAGTTCACCAAATTTCGCCGCAAAAATAGAATATTTCGGTTTAAGAGGCTTAAACCTTGGTCTATCGGGGTATTTTGGCAATTCGCAGAGTAAACTTTACAACGGTATTGACAAAACAAATGCGGCCTCAATTGCCAAGGCAGACTCATCGGTTGTAGGAGTTTCAATGTTAGGTTTCGATGCCCGTTATAACCTGAAAGGTCTTGAACTAAGAGGTCAGTTGTATTACACTTCGTATTCCAACACCTCAGCATATAATAAATTCACACAGAAGTCGGGGAAATTAAATGATTTGGCCGAAGAAATGATCGGATATTATCTGGAAGCCGGTTACAATGTCTTATCGCTTGTACCACAGTCAAAAATGCAATTAATACCATTTGTTCGCTATCAGGACTACAATATGCATTTATCAGTTAACCCAAATCAAACCGTAAATAACAAATACATCGGAAATGTGCTCACTACCGGTTTAACCCTACACTTGACGAAGGGAGCTGTAGTAAAAGCCGATGTTGATTTTGCAAAAACCAAGGCCGACATAAAAGCAACAACCACTTTCAACGCCGGAATAGGTGTTATGTTTTAAATTGATTCAATGAAATTTAAGTTGATATTTTTATTGCTATTGATCTGTGCTTCAGCTCAAATAAGTCCGCAAATAATGGCTGAAAAGCCACTGCGGACAGAGCTAAAGCGATATTTCAACACTGAAGCTTTCAATCTGAAAGAGTTGGCTGTTCCGACTCAGTACAAAGTCAGCGGTAAATTTTACGAAATACAATCATTAACCAAAACGATCGTAAAATACGTCTATACAGGGAGAGTTAACAGTTCACGCGGCAAAGGTGGTGGCGATAATTCTGATTTTCTGGACTACTTCATACTTTATTCACCCGGGCAGGAAGTAATAAAAGTAAAAGTACATAATATTCAATCATCTCACGGACAAAGCGTATCTGCACCCGGCTGGCTAAAGCAATTTATAGGGCATAACAAACAAAAAACACTTGAAATAGGCAAAAACATCGATGCAATTTCCGGCGCAACCATATCAGTTAATAAACTCACATTCGACATACAATCTAAAACGATAATACTTTCCGATATCACAAAGCAATAAGTTAGCTGCTCAGTACTAATCATTTCCACTCATACTGTAATTGGTCATAATTTACTATCTTTGCAGTCCGAAAAACAAAATTTTAAATACTAACAAAAATGATTACTACAGACCAACTAAAAGATGTGTTGGAACGCGAGATCGCGTTGAGGAGGTACCTTTGACGTCGATACAAAGAGTATACAGATAGAAGAAGAGGAATTGCGTACGCATGCACCCGGCTTTTGGGACGATGCCAAAGCCGCCGAGGCTCAGATGCGTAAGATTAAAGAACTCAAAAATTGGGTTGAAGGTTACAAAGGAGTAAAAACCGCCATTGAAGAACTACAGCTGGCTTACGACTTTTTTAAAGAAGAAGCCGTAACCGAAGAAGAGGTAGATGCAGCTTATCAGCATGCTTTGGAACAGGTGGAAACCCTTGAAATGAAAAACATGCTCTCGAAAGAAGAGGATAAACTGGGAGCAGTTATAAAAATTGTGGCAGGTGCCGGTGGTACCGAAGCACAGGATTGGGCTGATATGCTATTCCGTATGTATCAGCGATGGGCCGAACGTCAGGGCTATAAAGTGGAAATTACCAACATACAGGATGGCGATGAAGCCGGCATAAAAACCGTTACCATGCAGTTCGATGGTGAAATGGCTTATGGCTACCTGAAAAGTGAAAATGGCGTACATCGCCTGGTTCGCGTATCGCCTTTCAACGCGCAGGGTAAACGTATGACCTCATTTACATCGGTTTACGTAGTACCTCTTGTCGACGATACAATTGAAATTGAGGTAAACCCCGGAATGCTTTCGTGGGATACGTTTCGCTCTTCGGGAGCTGGTGGACAGAATGTAAATAAGGTGGAAACCGGAGTTAGGTTACATTACAAGTTTATTAACCCGGTAACCAATCAACCCGATGAAATTGTGATCGAGAACACCGAAAGTCGTTCTCAGTTTGGCAACAAGGACAATGCCATTCGCTTGCTGAAATCACAACTTTACGAATTAGAACTCGAAAAACGACGCGCTGCAAGTGCAGCCGTTGAGGCAGGGAAGAAAAAAATTGAATGGGGCTCACAAATACGCAGTTATGTGTTTGACGACCGTCGCGTAAAAGATCACCGCACAAACTACCAGACTTCGAACGTAAACGCTGTAATGGATGGCGATATTGATGCATTTATCAAAGCCTATTTGATGGAATTTTCTGAATAATTCTTCAAAAAAGGGACTTTTTAGTTAATGTGTATAAATACTCAAACAATAAACAGCTTTTTTATGTTTGAATTTCGAAAATTGTTGATATTTTCGCATATTCAGAAAAAACTAATTAATAAAAAAAAAGACAATCATGAAAAAGAACATCTTTATGCTGGCTTTGGCACTTGCATTTGCAACAGCAGGCCTCATGGCACAAACTCCACAAGCTCCACAGAAAAAAGAAGCTGTAAAAACTGAGAAAAAAGAATGCTGCAGCGAGAAAAAAGAATGCTGTAAAGATAAAAAAGCAGACAAAAAAGAATGCAAAAAAGAATGCAGCAAAGAGAAAAAAAGCGATAAAAAAGCAAAATAATCAGTCTGCAAATAATTTTATAAAAACGAGATGGTGTAAGCCGTCTCGTTTTTTATTCGCTTAATGTTTCGAAAAACCAGCTATTTTACCCAATATTAATGTGTCGAGTAACACATTTGATGCTACAATTTCACGACCAAAAAGAAAGTTACCACCTCCTGAATAATCAGTAATAGTGCCACCGGCTTCGGTGACCAAAACAGCTCCACCGGCCACATCCCATGGTTTCAAATCGTACTCCCAAAAAGCATCAAATCTACCACAGGCAACATAAGCCAAATCGGCTGCAGCTGAACCTAACCTTCGCACACCACGGGCATTTTTCATAGCCCACTTCAAAAACTCCATATATTCATCCATCCGGCTAAAATCAGAATAAGGAAAACCGGTAGCAAGCAAAGCATCGTGTATGTCGGCTCTATCCGAAACTCGAATCGGAGTTCCATTCAGATAGGCACCTCCACCCTTCCAGGCATAGAAGCACTCATCTCTACCGACTTCATATACCACTCCTAATACAAGTTGATCATCCATTTGCAAACCAATACTTACACAATAAACCGGTACACCCTGTATATAATTTGTAGTACCATCCAGTGGGTCAATTATCCAGTTATACTTTTCACCACGAGTATTTGTTGTTCCTTCCTCTGCAATAAAACCCGCCTCCGGCAACAGCTCCTTCAGAGCATTAATAATACGAATTTCCGACTCTTTGTCAACATAACTTACCAGGTCATGCATACCTTTGCTTTCAATTTTATCCGGGTCATATTTCAATCTTTCGTTCGCCATTATTTTTCCTGAATTGCGGGCAATCTCGCAGGTTTTACTGCAAAGCTGTTGTAAATCTAATTCCATATATTTTCATCTGTTTGTTATTTTTTTTAATGGTCAGATGGAACTCACAAAACAAATTTGAAACATTCCCCTGAGGGTCTCCCCATAGTTAACGGGATGTTTAAATAATGTCATGTTCGTTTCATGTATTTATAAGTTACAAATGTAAGTTTAAATCCGGGTATTAACCCACAAAAAAAGCGGAAAATCAGTCAAAACTGAGTTTTCCGCCTAATTAATTATTTACAAGCAAAATCAATATGCATGATCATCGCTGTTAATATCAGCAATATCGGTACGTTTTTTCTCCATTGAACGCCAGGCATAAAATATGTAAGCCAAAACAAATGGAATAAGAACCGAAACAATTGTCATTGCCTGCAAAGTAAATTCACTTGACGATGAATTAAAAATTGTGAGCGAGCTTTGCAAATCGGGCGTAGCCGGATAATACGAAGTATTGTTATAACCAGCTATCAACAATAAACTACACACTGTTAATACAGTACCTGCACCTGCAAACCAAATACCCTTTTTAAAGCTATCTTTTAATACAGTACCTGCAATTCCCCAAAGTACTCCTACCACACCTAAAAGGAAAAGAACCAATACCACCGGCATCTCTATCAGGTTAAAGAAGTATTTATACTGTTCCATATATACTTCGCCGGTTGAAGGATTAACTGCAAAACCTTCGCCCAGTAGAATCCAGATTACAAACGACAGAAAGAATACCAAAAATGGAACTGCATTGTACAACACATACTTTTTAGCACGTAGTTCAAGCACAGCATCGCTTAAGCGATTTACAAAAAATAACGATGCCAAAGTGCGTGCCAGAAAAAATACGGCTAACCCAAGCAACCAGTTACGCACATCCAGCAAAGCCTCAAGCCCATGCCACTCATTGCCCCAGCGACTAATTGCAGGCGCCAGCTGATTGGTCAGATTTCCCTTGTTGACAATAAAATCAGAACCTGTAAAAAATGTAGCTACAGCCGCACCTATAAGGATGGTGCCTAAAAGTCCGTTTATAAATAAAAAAACACGATAGGTCTTTTTGCCATACACATTGCCCGGTTTCGATTGAAATTCGAAAGAAACAGCCTGAATAATAAAACAGAACAGAATCGCCATCCAAACCCAGTAAGCTCCGCCAAAACTGGTAGAATAAAACAGTGGGAATGATGCAAAAAACGCGCCTCCGAATGTAACCAGTGTTGTAAAAGTATATTCCCATTTACGACCAAGCACATTAACTACTAAACGGCGTTCGTCCTCCGTTTTTGCAAACGAAAACAACATGGACTGACCACCCTGAACAAACAACAGGAATGTAAGTATACCGCCTAAAAGCGAAATAATAAACCACCAGTAATGTTGAAGAAATGAATATGTGAACATAATAATTCGATTTTTAAGTTTGTAATTAAAAAATAGATTGTTGAACTTAGTCGTGGTGCGGACCTTTACCAATTTGCTTGAACATGATACGCATTTCAGCAATTAGCAATGCAGTAAACAATGCCATAAAGAGCACAAAGGTTATTTGCACCGACGTAGCCGAAACTGCGGATACAGAAGCACTTAAAGGTAACACATCCTGAATAGCCCAGGGTTGACGCCCAATTTCGGCCACTAACCAACCGGTTTGTGTAGCAACATATCCTAACGGAATACTAATTACAGCAGCCCATAACAATATTTTATTTTTTTCGAGAATAAATTCCTTTTTGAAACTTAAAAATGTAAATATGGCAAACAAAAGAATAAAATACATTCCTAAAGTTACCATAATGTGGAATGAATAGAATACCAATGGCACATGTGGAATTGTCTCTTCAGCTTTATCCAGATAACCGTAACCAAAATAATCGTAGTTGGCCATCAGGGTATCTTTGTGTTGAGCAGCAGCTGCAGTATCATTCGTTTTTTGAGCCGCTTTATAGTTTTCCAATGCAGCCTGAGCTGCCTTACCCCGTGCTTGTTTTTCAACAAAGGATGGTGCTATACCATTTTTGGTTTGATACCCGCCCTCAACAATATCCTTCATACCCGGAACAAATGCATTCAAATCGCGATAACCCAAAAACGAGAGTGCTTTAGGAATGCCTATTTTAAACAGGTAAGGATCGACATTGTCGTTATATGATTTTTTTTCAGGATTCAACACACCTATTGCAACTAATTCAGCTCCATTCTGTCCTTCGTACAAGCCTTCCATAGCCGCTAACTTCATTGGTTGGTTTTGAGCTACATTATAAGCTGAACCATCGCCACTTGCTGCAGTAAGAATTGAACCTACCAGACCAAAAATTGCCGCTACACGAATGCTTTTTTTAGCCAAATCCACTTCGCGCTTCTTAATTAAATACCACGCACTTACACCCAAAACAAACAAAGCTCCAACTATCCAGCTCGACCATACAGTATGCAAAAATTTGTTCAATGCAAAAGGAGATAACAAGGCCCAGAAATCAACCATTTCGTTTCGAACTGTATCCGGATTGAATTCCATACCTACAGGATTCTGCATCCAGGCATTTGCTACCAAAATCCAGAATGCCGATAATGTAGCACCCACAATTGTTAACCATGTTGATGCAAGGTGAAAACCTTTGCTCACTTTATTCCAACCAAAAAACATGATGGAAATAAATGTAGCTTCCATAAAAAAAGCCAGAATACCTTCAATAGCCAGCGGAGCACCAAAAATATCGCCCACAAACCAACTGTAGTTGGACCAGTTTGTTCCAAACTGAAACTCCATGATGATACCTGTTGCAACACCAATTGCAAAGTTGACCCCGAAAAGAGTCATCCAGAATTTTGTTACTTTTTTCCATTTTTCATCGCCTGTACGATAGTAAATGGTTTCCATAATAGCCTGGATAATACCTAACCCCAAAGTAAGAGGCACAAAAATCCAGTGATACATGGCTGTAAGCGTAAACTGTGCTCTCGACCAGTTTAACAAAGACACATCTAATAGTTCCATAAATGCTTAATTTGTTGGATTTAAAGTTATATAATTCTGTTTACTAAGTTTTGCCTTAATCCTTAAAAATCAAACCCGGATCATACTTTGAAGTTCCGGAATAGCAAACATAAGAAAAAGTTTTTACAATGCAATAGGTGATGAACTCTCCCACTTTAAGGCTTTTAAGCCCTTTGTATTACAACACAAAGTTGCAGAACATATCCAACTTCATATTCTACTATATTAATTCCAATTATAAGTGTGGATTAAAAACAAAGATAATACATTTTTTGATATCTTTTCATTTCTGTAATAATTTTCATATTATCAAAAAATGTAATTAGCTATGGAATGCTGTAATGATAACAAAAAAAAGCACAACAAAGTTGATATACATTGTTGTGCTTTTCTTATTATTTTTGGAAATGATTTACTTCTCCGATTGTTCGGCCTTCTCTACTTTTTCCTTTTTAATTAGATAATTAACAACCGCATTGGGTTTAAGAATTGTTTTCAATCTATCGTAGGGTAAACGCACTTCGGTAATACCCAGGTAATAAGGACCTATTTCATACGGGTTAAATACATAGTTAATACTTTCGTCAGTAATATAAAAATTACCATTGGGTTTAATAGCATCTACCCAGTAATCCGTTTTATTCAGGCTCTGAATTGGTTCAATATCCTTGTCCTCAATACTTTGTTCAACAATACGTTTTTTAAGTAATTCAATTAGCTTTGGAGTCGTATTTTTAAGGAATAAATCGCTTTCAGTAATTAACTTACCTGTTTTAAGGTTAAAGTTGAAATAATTTATAGTATTCAATCCGTGCGCGCCACCCATAAATACATAACGATTAATACCATACGAATAGATATTCTCGTCGTTCAGCAACGAAAAACCATCCAGAATATGCTCATTATTGAATGAATAAAGCGACTTATCATCCATTTCGTTCAGGATGGGTAAATTTGTAAGTCTGTACTCCGATTTAATGTCGTTGGTAAATTTGCTTAGCAAAGTATCATTACCATACTTAATATACTCAACACCAAAAAGATTTGCCACAATCGTGTTACGAACAGAATCCAACACACTATTATTATCATAACATACCGGCAATTCAATTGTAATTTCAATTGAAAGAGCACCTTTTGAGGTGTCGGACGATAAGAAAAAGCGCTCAGTATGGTCTTTTTCTATGGTACGTATTGTTTTTTGGCGACATGAACTTGCTAAAAACACAACTATCGCACAGGAAATCAAAGCTATAGCTTTTATTCTCATTCTTTTAATTCAAAATTGATTTTATAATGCAAATGTATAATTTTTAGATTGATATTTTTTGAAATAAATCTAAAATATGCATATTTTTTTCGCGTTAAACAAATTAGTTGTATTTTTGTTTGACAATTGAATAATGATACACGCAATTAAACATAGTATATCGCTCATTTTGATGCTTTTTTTTACATTGGCAGGCAACGGCTTTAATGTATTAAACTATTGTTGCGATACCTGTGCCGAAAGTGGCATAATAAAGGTAGCTACACATTCGTGTGCTGAGTTACACCACGGGCATTCATCAGATTGCTGTGCCGATATGCATCATCATCCCGATGAGAAGGCAGACATTGCATGTTCTATTGTAGAACATATGAACAACGGCTGTCATCTGCTTCGAATAAACACCGAGACACCAACATTTCATCTTACAACGACTACAGAGCCTGTACAGTTATTGTTATTTTACAGCATCGTGCCTGACTTTTCAAATTTGCTGACTAACTTCAATTTTACCTGCTATAATTCTTTATCGCCTCCTCCCCTACTAAAATCCCGTAATACAGGGAGAATTATACTTACAAAAATTTCAACTCTGTTAATTTAAACGCGCATTTTCGAAAAAAACAGTTGTCGACAGTCAATGTACTGCCGACCTTATTTCGTTATGTATAATTTAAATTAATAGAAAAATG
>RRZT010459093.1_pt1 | contig 12658 bp, 14 predicted proteins | sample 2165551 | NCBI WGS metagenome assembly RRZT01 (sample SAMN10456910, study PRJNA506462) | wastewater metagenome | biome: wastewater; feature: sludge; material: wastewater sludge; isolation source: wastewater sludge with Escherichia coli K12::gfp cells carrying plasmid... | place: USA: Moscow, Idaho... | reverse complement strand
TAACAGAGACTACCGGCATCGCTTCAACCTTCTCGCTCGCGTCGATGCTTCTATTCAATCCTTATATTCCCTTACTCAGTTCCCGCTTAATAGAAAAGACAGTCTATGCGATGGACATGCTCGTATTTCCTACACATCCTTCCCTGTGCGTAGGCTTGATCACTGGCCATGACATACTCCACCGAAGTCCTCAACTTCAGCAACCCATCAGAGTATTCATCCGGATGGGTTGAGCAGGCAGACTCAGCGTCCGCTTTTGACGACAACACCGCTCCGCCCATAGCCGAGCGCTCAGTTTTTTACTGGCCGAGTGTGCTCCTCAGCGATAGCGTGAGTATATGAGTGATCTGTTGCTGAGCGTCCTTGATTTAATTCCCCTGCGTCGTGGCCAGAGTAGCCGCGACGCACTCGTTGCCAGCCAGGCGCTGGCGCGCGAGGCCGACCGGCTCGGGTACACGCGCTACTGGGTGGCCGAACATCACAACATGGATGCGATTGTTTCGACGGTTCCCGCGGTACTGATTCCGTTCCTTTCGCAGGGAACGGAGCGGATTCGCTTCGGTTCCGGTGGCGTTATGCTCGCCAACCACGCACCCTTCGCGGTGGCTGAGCAGTTCGCCTTGCTTTCCGAGATGTTGCCTGGGCGCGTCGATCTGGGGCTCGGGCGCGCGCCCGGTTCCGACCAGCTGACGGCCGCCGTGCTACGGCAGGCTCTTCCCGGCGACGGCGTCCAGAACTACATCCGTGACGTGAGCCTGGTACGAGAGCTCCTTGGCCTCGGAGAGAACCCACTCGGCGAGAAACTTCCGGTGGAGATTGGGCAGCGGCTCTTCGAGCTGCGTGCTACTCCGGCCATGACGACGGTGCCCGAGATGTGGCTGCTCGGCTCCTCCGCATACTCGGCTGAAGCCGCCGGAATGCTCGGCCTCCCTTACGTGTTCGCCAACCATTTCGGGATGCCTGGGATTGACCAGACTCTCAAGATTTACCGCGATAACTACCAGCCCTCCGAACAGTTCCCTGAGCCGAAGACACTGGTGCCGGTTAACGCCGTCGTCGCCGAAACCGAGGAGGAAGCGCACAAGCTGGCTCTTCCGCAGAAACTCTCGACGGCGCGACTGCGCAGCGGCGGGAAGATCGAGCCGCAGCCCACGGTGGAGGACATGGAGAACTACGCGTGGACGGCGCGCGAGCTGATGGTTCCAGCGGCGAACCCAGATTCGTTATTCGTTGGCACGCCGGAGAAGGTGGCCGAGGAGCTTGTTGGCCTCGCTAAGCGACTCGGTGCGGATGAGGTGATGATCAGCCCGGTCGCCGGTGCTTACGCAGGTGACGCACTGGATCGGGGCGAACAGCGCGAGCGCACGTTGCAGCTGCTTGCGGAGGCAGTGGCCTGACGTTTACGTCGGTTTGTTTTATTTTGTGGCGGTGAGAGCGGGCGATGTGCCATATATGGCACATCGCCCGCTCTCACCGCCAACCAGTCACGTATAGGCCCCAAGCTACTTATGCGGAGCCCGAAAATCTACGTGACTAGAAGCACCTCGCGTAACACGTTCACTTGATCCACTTCCAGACCGTTGTCACGGAGGAAAGTTTCCGCAGAACCGCTGGTGCGGTCAATCCAGTCGAGTGCCGAACGCATTGCTTCGGGCGGTGAGCCTGCGAGCAGCGGGTCAAGGTCACTCACGTTGAGCTGTGCAAATTGGGCATCTCGTTGTGCGAGCTGCCTGAGCTTCGCGTGCATCCCTATCAACCACTCGCCGGAGAGGTTGGCTTGCGTGCGGGCATAGGTGGCGATGACATCGTCGTCGCGAGCACCAAGCAGCGACTGGATAAGAGCGATAACCATACCCGTGCGATCCTTGCCCGCCGTACAGTGGACGAGGACCGCACCGCCTTCCACCGAGTTCGCAACATCACCGACGGCCGCAGCGAGCTGAACCGGAAAACGTTCCAACATGGTGAGGTAGAGCTGCTTAACACCCGGCACCCCGGTGGTCATTGACGCGATGGAACCCGAAAAAATTGGCCGCTCCACAACGCTGAAACCCGCGTCCCAGAATACCTTGGGGGTAGTGTCAATTTCGTCGGGATCCCGGAGGTCGATGACGACGCCCAGTGGCAAGCCCAGGAAGAACTCAGCCGCATCGAGGCTGATTGCGGACGGGAAGTCGGAGCGTAGGAGGCGGCCGGTGCGGATTCTGCCGTTGGCGGCGTGCAATCCACCGGCCTCACGCAAGTTATAGAAACCGGCATGCGGGTACTTACCCGTGGAGTCAGCGGATCGTACGGGATGACCACTGGGCGCTGGGGTACTAAATACCGGGATGCTGTCCGATGTGGCGCTGGTGGGGCGTGCAGAATCGGGTATGGCTGTCATGCGGGCGCTTCTCCTTTGGTGCACATTCTCATGCACTCTCCACTATAGGAGAAGCAATCCGCATAAACCCGGGCATGGCACGCCTGCCCTTCCCTCACAACGAATGGGTCGGATTGAGCCGCTGAAACAGGGCGTGATCCCGCCACTGCCCTTGAATGAAGAGATACTCTGGTGCAGTTCCGTACCTGACGAATCCACACCGTTGCAGCGTGGCCTGGGAGGCGTGGTTCGTCAGGAGCGTCTCACCTTGCAGTCTATGGAGATCAAGTTCGGCGAACGCAAAGTCGACCACCTGGAGAAGCGCTGCGGTAGCAATCCCACGCCTCGTGAGCTCTCGATCCACCGCGTACGCGACACTTGCAGATTGAAAAGCCCCACGAATGACGCTATTCAAGCTCACCCGGCCGACAATCTGACTGTCGTGCTCAACCAACCACGCATAACCATCGCCCGATGCCCGTGCCGCCCTCCAGCCCAGAATCGCTTCGCGTTGTGCGTCCAACGTGAAATAGGAATCCGGCCGCAGCGGCTCACCGGGCGCGAAGTGCTCCCGGTTTCGAGAGACAAGTTCCAGAAGCTCAGCAGCATGATCAACCTCGGGGACCACCAGGGAGACCACAGCCCCAGCACGTCCTGCGCTACCATTTGCCATCTCGCCACGCTACCATTTCACACTTCCCACGCCGCATCCGTGAAGCCTCCGCCACGCGGTCCCGACCCCAGTATCCCCCAGTATCAGCTCGTCATTTCAGTAGACCGGGTCTGGCGCCTTCCGCACAACCACCTGCTCAGTTATGGTCGGACCCAGCTTCCCCATCATGGTCAAAAGTATCAACGAACTGGGTGCCCAGAACCTTTCGATTCTGGGCACCCAGTTCGTTAACGTCGAGTCACAGTGAAACCAAGTGACCTATAAGCTCGAAACCACTGGTCACGCGTTAATCTTCGCGATGTCCTTGCGTCCGTGGGCAAGGTGGTAGAAAACCGCGGCGAGCACCACGAGCATAGCCAGAAGCGCATACATCGAGCCATAGCCTGTCTTCGCAACAAGGAAGCCAAGGAAGATCGGGCCAATTCCAATCCCGAGATCGGTAAGCAAAAGCAGCGTGGAGATGCCGGTACCAAGCTTGTGGACAGGAACCATACGGACAGCGATCGCCTGGGAAGCCGGCATCAGCGTGCCATAACCAAGCCCGGTGAAAGCGCCTGCGACGATGACCTCCCAGTCCTGATTCGCCATAGCGAGAATAACGAGCGCAATCGCGAAGGACACGAGGCCGAGGTAAACCACAACGTTATCGCCGCGACGGTCCTGAAGCTTACCAAGCACGAAACGCATGATGAACATCGAGGCGGCGTAGGCGAGGAAGAACATGCTCGCGCCGGAGACGACGTCGCGCTCCTCGGAGTAAGCATTCAGGTACGTGATGACTCCCGCGTAGCACAGGCCGACAATCAACATGAAGGTGCCGATCGGAACAACCGCGGGATGGGCGATGTTCCGCAGGGAGAATCCTTCTCGTTCTTCAGTCGAAACAACAGCCTCGGAATCGGACATGGTGGACGGTTCAACAATGTCAACCGAGTTCCGTGCGTCGGCCTCATCGGGGATGGGCTGGCGAGTGAAACGATGGAGGGCAAGGCCCAGGAGCAGACCAAGAATCGCGGTCCCCAACGAGGTCCAGAAGAGTACGCCGTAGCTGAAGTCGTTGACGATCATGAGACCGATAGCCGGTCCAATTGCTGTGGCCAGGGTGGAGCCGAGGGCGTAGTAACCGGTTCCTTCAGCGCGGCGATCAGCTGGGATAGCCGACTGAGCCAAAGCCATCGTGGCAGTGCTGGCAAAGGCATACCCCACACCGTGGAGCATCCGTACCAGGATGAGCAGCGGCAACGATGCTGCCGGAAGGTAAAGACCGCAGGCGATGACCACAACGATAAGGGACACAAGGAGAATCTTGCGCTGACCAAAAGTGTCAACGAGGTAGCCCGAGAAGACACGGGCAAATGTGGCGCCCACAACGAACGCGCTGGAAGCAAGTCCGCTTGCGGCATCCGACGCAGCAAACTGCTTGACCGCATACAGGGCCATGGTCGTGACGAGGACGTAGAAGACCAGGTACTGACAGAAGTTGACAACCCAGGCCAAGATGAAGGCAGGTGTCATGAGCCGGGCTTGATTCTCACCCTTGGCTGCCGTGGGGTTACTTGTAATGCCAGTCTTACCGTTCTTGCGGTTAACGTGGCCTAATTCTTGATCGTCAGACGCTGTCAGCACAGCAGGTTTCACCCTTCGTGTAGAAATTTGTATGATGCAATTTGTATCATACAATTATGACGGAAATGAGGTCTGCTCACTCACACACATGCTTCTGACCACCGTTTTTCAAGGAAAGCAGGCACCTCGTGTCGGCTTTCTCATAAATCTTTCGTAGCGTTTACTCCAACTCCACACCGACGACGGCGAACGGCCACAGCAAGTAGGGTCGAGCACCTAGGAATCTGCGACACGGAGAAATAAGCCCAGCTGCGAACCACAACCCAACTGGAGAAAATAATGTCCGATCCACTCAATTCCCTGCTTTACGAGCACATGCTGATGCAACGGCACGTGGTTCACAGCACTGGACCCTACGGTAGGCAGGCACATCTCGACCGCAGCGCAACACTGCTTCTAGCACGATTGAAAGCCGAGGGACCGATGACGGTTGCGCAGCTGTCCGAGGCGTTTGGACTCGATATTTCCACCGTGCACCGACAGCTCGCCGCGGCAACCAAACACGGACTTATCGAAAAGGTCCGTGACCCCGAAGGCGGAGCAGCCTGGCTCCATCAACCATCCGAGGAGGGAAACGCGCGACTTGAGGAAGAGTTCGAAGCCCGGCACACAACCTTCGCGGCGATCACGAGCGGCTGGAACGACGACGACGTCCGTACCTTCGCCGAGTTGATGCGTCGTTTCAATGAGAAGGTCGAGGACCAGCGCGGTCAGCCATGGCCGCGGCGCGTCACCCTTCCCGCAGATCCTCAGCAAACATGACGAGGATGCCACTGGGACCACGCAGGTACGTCAGTTTGTAGACGCCCTCATAGTTTGCGACTCCGCGAAGCGGATAACATCCGTGCCGGGCGGCAATCGCAAGTGACTCGTCAATGCTGTCCACTTGGAAGGCCACACGATGCATACCAATCTCATTGGCAAGAGTTGGCTCCGTCTCGATCGCGTCGGGGTGGATGTACTCGAAAAGTTCGATATGGCCGTTTCCATCAGGAGTTTGGAGCAGCGCAATTTTGGCGTGGTTGCCGTCCAGACCAACGGCGGTACTGGCCCACTCTCCGCTCACAGTGTCCCTCCCAAGCACGGTGAGCCCGAGGTCCGTGAAGAAATCGATGGTCTCCTCGAGATCACGGACGGCAATACCCACGTTATTCAGCTTGATGGCCATAGCTGGATGCTACCAAAGGTAGCTGGATACACCGGGCGGCAAAAAAGCTCCTATGCCTCTTCGACCCTCAGATTCGGCCACCTCTGCCTCCATCCCTTCGTATCAACGCGACGCCGGAAGACCTCGATTCGCTCCGAGTTCCGAAATTCGGGAATCGGACGCGCGGTGAGACCGAACAGATCCTCTGAATCATGGCAGAAAACGAACTCCAGTTGGCCGCAGGTCAACCGGACTCCAACGCACGTCGCAGTCTCCACCCAGTGCGCGATGCCGTCCTCAGTCGAGCTGTAAGGTGGCAGGCCGTCTCTTTCGTGCATTCTTGCCTGGTTCCGAACCTCCCACCTAGCAAATGGAAAACGTTGTCGGAGGTCAGCATCAAGGTCCCAGTCCCGTTGCGCAGTCGTGTCAGCGGCATCAAAGTAAACAAGGTCGACGTCGGCGTCGTTCCGCGGCTCCCTTCCAGACAACCAGTCCCACACAGCATTTCGCAGGAATCCAGCGCCAATCCACCAATCAGGCAACGCGACCATGTCAGCGGCACGAAGCACTCGCATCATCCAGTCGTCACCGCGAACCAATCTGGCGAGATCATCCTCGGTCATTGGTGTCCCACTCTCCTCTGCACACTCACCTTTCACTGATCCGTCACAGGAAGCCGCCACACCGAAACATGCGAGGTGCTCTCAGATGTAAAGGGGGATCGGTCCCAATCCGCGTATCGCGCCTCAAACTCCAACCCGGCGAGCTGCGCCATGAGGTCGAGCTCAGAAGGCCAGACATAGCGATAGTTGTGTGGGACGTAATCAAAGGCGCCGTCGCCACGGCGAATATAGTGGTGCGAGACAGACCGTTGCGTCACGAGATCAAAGGTATCGATCCCGGTGTGATTCTCCGAAATCTCAAACGGCACTCCAACCTGCCTCGGAGGAAGTAACCGTAGCGGCGGCACGCCCACCTCAACTACAAATCGACCTCCCGGAGAAAGATGCCGCGCCGCGTTGCGGAAGCATTCAACCTGGGCTTCCTGAGTGTAGAGATTCCCGATGGTGTTGAAAACGAGGTAAACCAACGAGAATTTACCGCTAATCCGTGTGGTCGCCATGTCACCGATGGCCACTGGTATCTCCCGAGTTTTCTCCCGCAACTTCGCGGCCATCGCTCTGGAATACTCAATCCCCCAGACACCCACCCCTCGCTTATGCAGCGGAATGGCAACCCTCCCGGTCCCAATTGCGAACTCTAGGGCGCGGCCGTCGTCGGCAAGATCGGCGAGGAACGACGTAGTCACCCCAAGGATTTCGGGCGCAAAGGGGCCATCGGTTGAGTCATCGTAGTGTTCGGCCTGAACCTCAGTCCAGAGGTCACTAGGAACATCGTTGTGCATGGTTTGACTGTAGCCGACAAGCCGATTCCTTCCACATGCTGAAATATCAATACCTCCACCCGTAATTTACATTAGGTTAGGCTTACCTAATTACTAGCGATCTCCGCGGATTACACCGATCACTGACAGATCTACAGGACACGTGAGCATCGCTACCTGACCGATGTACGCCATCTACCGGCATGCCATACGGCCTCATGCCACACGGCTTCACGCCGCGCGACAAGGAAACAAACACATGCACCACAAGAAATATTGGGCTCCCGCAGCCCTCGCCCTTTCAGCCGCCCTTGCCCTCGCAGGTTGCGGTTCGCAGGACACCCCCAGCTCCGAAAGCTCACAGAGCCAGTCCCAGGAATCCCCTGCGGCACCCGCTGAAGTGACGTTCGAGGACAATCACGGCAGTCATACCGTCACCGTCCCACCAACCTCGGTCGTGGCGCTCGACAACCGCACCTTCCAAACACTCTCTGACTGGGATATCAAGCTTTCGGCTGCCGCAGTCTCCCTCATGCCTGAGACGATCGCCTACACCCAGGACTCATCAATCGTTGACATTGGGGCACACCGCGAGCCCAATCTCGAACTAATCATGGCCGCAGAACCGGATCTTGTGGTGACCGGCCAGCGCTTCGGCGGCTACTACGAGGACATTATCAAGCTCGTTCCTGATGCCACCGTCATCGAGTTGGATCCGCGCGAGGATCAGCCTTTGGATGCCGAGCTCAAGCGCCAGGTCACTATCCTGGGCGACATCTTCGGCAAGCAGGCCGAGGCCAAGAAGTTGGGCGACGACCTCGACGCAGCTATCGCACGAGTCAAGGCCGCCTATGACCCAACTCAGACCGTCATGGCTGTCAACGTTTCCGGTGGCGATATCGGCTTCATCTCCCCTGACCATGGCCGCACACTCGGCGAGTTGCAGCGTCTACTTGATCTGACGCCCGCTCTGACCATTGAGGATGCGACGGACAACCACGAGGGTGACGAGGTCTCGGTTGAAGCAATTGCTGATTCGAACCCCGCCTGGATCCTCGTCATGGATCGCTCCGCCGCCGTCGACTCGGACAATCCTGACTTCCAGCCGGCTGCCGAAATCATCCAGGGCCAAGAAGCTCTGCAGAATGTCGACGCCATTAAGTCAGGCCAGGTCGTCTACATGCCCAACGATGCCTACATCAACGAGGGAATTCAGACCTACACCGAATTCCTCAACACCTTCGCGGACGCCCTAGAAGCAGCGAAGAAGTAGCAAGGGCGCTCTGAGCCTCAACACATAGGTGAAATCAGCTGAATAAAAAGAAGGCGTGCCCCGACCCATCATCGGTCTGGGCACGCTTCTTTAAATCCTGCTTCTTTAAAGCCCGCTTCTTTAAAGCCCGCTTCTTTAAAATCCGCAATCAAAATTCCGTCGGGCCCCAAACCAATTGTTAAAACTCTGTTAATTCCCTGAGATGCTCCCGTTCCGAATCATGAACACCGTTAGGCTGGCGACCAAGAAATTCTCAGTCGCCGCACGTCTCACTCGTTGCGGCGCCGAAAGGAAGTACACATGACCGAGAACATCCAGGAGTTCCTCGACTGGCTCGGCGGCATCGTCTGGGGTCCATTCGTCCTCATCCCCTTGCTGCTAGGAACGGGTATCTACCTGACCATTCGGTTGGGAGCACTCCAATTCACCAAATTATTTCCAGCGTTAAGCCTTGGCCTCATTCGCCGTCGTGACGAAGGATCCGAAGGTGACATCTCCCAGTTCCAGGCTCTCACGACCGCTCTCGCAGCAACAGTCGGAACCGGAAACATCGTGGGTGTCGCCACGGCGATCGGTATCGGTGGACCGGGCGCGCTCTTCTGGATGTGGGTTACCGGCCTGTTCGGCATGGCCTCGAAGTATTCCGAAGCATTCCTCGCCGTTCGTTTCCGTACCACTGATTCCGCTGGCGAACGCAATGGCGGTCCCCAGTACTACCTCGAGCGTGGTATCAAAGGGCCGATAGGCAAAATTCTCGCGTGGTCCTTCACCATCTTTGCGGTGCTCGCTTGCTTCGGCATTGGAAACATGACACAAGGCAACTCGATCGCCGCCAACATGGAGAATAGCTTCAGCGTGGCCCCGTGGATCACGGGCATCGTCCTCACGGTTGTGTCGCTCGCAGTGCTCGTTGGTGGCATCAAGTCGATCGGCAAGGTCACAGCAGGATTCGTGCCGATTATGATCGTCTTCTACGTAGCCGCAGCGCTGTACATTCTTGCTGTCAACATCGCTGATGTTCCCGCAGCTCTTGCCCTCATTTTCCACGACGCTTTCACCGGCTCAGCAGCAGCTGGCGGCTTCGCCGGTTCAGTCCTTATTATCGTCATGCAGTACGGCATGGCTCGTGGCATCTTCTCAAACGAATCTGGCATGGGATCCGCCGCAATCGCCGCAGCAGCAGCTCAGACCAGCCACCCGGTACGTCAGGGCCTCGTCTCCATGACGCAGACCTTCATCGACACCATCATCGTTGTCACCATGACAGGTCTCGTTGTCATCACGACCGGCGCCTACACCTTTGTTGACGAATCCGGCGAGCAGATCTCCGCATCCCTCATGACCGGTCAGGCTTTCACTCACGGGCTCCCTGGCCAGTGGGGCCACTGGATCGTCACCATTGCGCTCGCTATGTTCGCCTTCTCCACGATCCTCGGTTGGTCTTACTACGGCGAACGCAACATTGAGAAGCTCTTCGGACGGCGCGCGGTTCTTCCGTTCCGTGTGGTTTTCTCGCTCATCGTCTACGTTGGCTGCACCACCCAGCTCGGCGTGGTCTGGTCCTTCTCTGATGTGATGAACGGCCTTATGGCCATCCCGAACCTCATCGGAATCCTCATTCTTTCAGGACTCATCGCTCGCGAGACACGAGCATACCTCAAGCATGATCCCAAGCTGCTGGCTTCCACCTCGGACGTCGAAAACTTCATGGCAGACGATCCGGGATACCAGGATTGGAAGCGCCGGGAGATGGCTGGACCCGAAATTCGCTAGTAGTCACAATTCAGATCAAACTCGTCGCTTAGTACGGACGGTCCTGTGAACACATCGGTTTGCAGGACCGTCCGTTGTTTCATGTGCCCGTCTACCCACCAGGTCGCTGAGCTGTTGCCACGACGGGGATACAACGTACGACACAACGTCGTTATGGAACTGAGAATCTCGCAGGTACTCACGGTCAGCTCTCGCGTGAGGCAAACTTAAAGGCATGGACGATTTGCAGGTACCTCCAGGCCCCGGCGCTCCGCGCGGAATAACAATTCCCGCCTCGGAGCTCACCGAGCGGTTCTCACATTCGGGCGGCCCCGGCGGGCAGGGAGTCAACACGTCGGATTCACGCGTCCAGTTGAGTCTAGATATTTCGACGACGACGGCACTCAACGAGATCCAACGAGCCCGCGTTCTCGAGCGGCTGTCTTCCCGATTGGCCGACGGCGTCCTCACCGTCACCTCCGCGGAACAGCGGTTACAGCATCGTAATCGGGCGGCAGCACGCAAGCGCCTGGCCGAGATTATCCGAGAAGCAATCATTCCGCCGGTCCCCCGGCGTGCCACCAAACCAACGCGGGCGTCACAACGTCGTCGACTCGAAGCCAAGAAACGGCGATCCAGCATCAAACGGGACCGGCGCAGGCCCAACACAGAGTGAACCCTCGAAATGTATCTCCATAATCCCGCTACCCGTGTGTCATGGGCACGCAAGATGCGGGATTTCGGAGATAGATTTCGGTGCGGGCCATCTTCCTTCTTCTTGGTTGCAGGTTGCACCGGTTGAGAGGGGCACGAGCATTCGGGACGTCTACGTATCTCCCGTCGCAGTGTTGCCTGCGTAAACGCTGGGATACACTCTGAGCATGTCGAGCGAGATTGATGACTTCATCGCGAAGGTTACCCCGGTCAAGCGGCGTCGTGACGCCGAAACGCTGCTTGCCCTCTTCGGCAGGGCAACCGGCCTAGAGCCTGAACTCCGAGGCACGATCATCGGCTACGGCGAGTACCACTACCGCTACGACAGCGGGCGCGAAGGCACGGCGCCCGCCGCCGCGTTCGCACCGCGTAAGGCGGCGATGTCGGTCTATCTCAGCGACGGTCTGGGATCACATGAGCAGTTGCTGGCACAGCTTGGCCCTTACCGAGGAGGCGTCGGTTGCCTCTACCTCACCGACTTGGAAAAGATTGATCTCGGTGTACTCGAACAGATCGTCGCAGCATCATTCAAGACGCTAACCGCTGACACCTTCACCAACCGGGCGCGCGAGGGTTCGTCCGATAGATAGTTGGTTTGGATTCGCTCGTGCGATTGGCTAGCTGGTCCGGGTCAACGGTTGGCCCGGGCCGACCCGAGAATGGACCTTTTTGTCGAGAATTGAGTGCTGCATCAATGTCCCAGAGCTCAATTCTTGACAGGACAGTCCATTCTCCATCCTGGATCGCACAGGTTTAGTGACCTGTGGGGTTGTAGAGGGGTGAGGATTTGTTGTCTGTGGGGGTGATGGGGTCGCCTGCGGTAAGGGTGGCGACCCGTTCGAGCCGGGCCGGGTCCGAGGATCTCACACTGGACGGGAAGTGACGGAGACCCGCCCACTCCTCTCTACCGAAAGAGGCCCACTCATGGCAGATCTGAACATGGTCGAAATCTTCGAGCCGACGCGCGAGGATCGGCCGCAGATCATCTGCATTTGCGGTTCGACCCGTTTCCGTGACGAAATGGCGGACGCCAACCGCCAGTTGACTCTCGCGGGAAAGATCGTCGTAGCACCGGCCGTCTTTCAACACCGGGGCGACGCCATCACCGACGAGCAGAAACAGATTCTCGACGAACTTCACCTGAGGAAGATCGACCTCGCGGACGCGGTGTTCGTCGTCGACCCCGGCGGATACATCGGCGAGTCAACCACCCGCGAGATCGCGTACGCCCGATCCACTGGCAAGCCCGTCGTCAGGCTTTCGCAGATTGAGGACAGCGGCACGGACCCACGGAAGTTCTGAACAAGGCGCCAAACTGACGCCGTCGTCGCCCCATGCGATCCGCTGGTGGCCAGACTCAAGGCAGCTCGATCGGCTGCTGGAGCTCGGTTACCCAGTCCGTCTGATCCTCGGGGTATGAACGAACGTAGAGTTCGCGACATGCCGCAGATGGCACGTAGCCGCGCGCGAGCAGATCGGTGTGCAGCGCCTGCCAGCTGTTTCCGATACGGTCCATCGAACCCAGATGGACGCCACAAATTGCGGCGTCGGCCGCCGGAATCTCTACGATGTCGAAGCCTTCGCGGGCCTCGCCCTTGTACACGTAACCGGCCGTGACCCGCATGCCTTCTTCAACCGTCTCGTACAGCGCAACGGGTGTATCAAGTGCGCCGGGCACGCCGCCGATGATGGCTGCGATGTCATCGAACATCGGGCCGACGACGCCC
>RRZT012879572.1_pt1 | contig 12660 bp, 12 predicted proteins | sample 2165551 | NCBI WGS metagenome assembly RRZT01 (sample SAMN10456910, study PRJNA506462) | wastewater metagenome | biome: wastewater; feature: sludge; material: wastewater sludge; isolation source: wastewater sludge with Escherichia coli K12::gfp cells carrying plasmid... | place: USA: Moscow, Idaho... | reverse complement strand
TCCCAGACCCAGCTCCCCCGCGACGAGATCATCGCCACGTTCCTGGAGCATTTCACCTCGATGTACGAGACCGCCCGGCGCGACTACACCCCGCAGGAACTGGAAGCGGCGGAGAAGCTGGTCGAGACGAAGTTCTCCTCGGAGGCCTGGACGAAGCGCATCCCGTGAGCAGACACGACCCTGGCCCCGTCTCTCGACGGGGCCACGATCGTCTTCGCGGGCGCGGGGTCAGGGAAAGGGGATCCCCTGGCCCGCGGAGGCGGCGGCGCAATGGTCGCGCGTGCTGGTCGGTCCCCCAAGGCCCCACCAGGTGAGCGCCCAGAGCCCGACGATCAGGAGCGCGCCGACGAGCACGATCCGCAGGACGCGACGCGTGGCGCGGTGCTGTTGGGTCGTCATCGGCACAACCTCCTATCCTCTAGACGCTCTGAGGCACCGATCTGGTTGCATCGACCTCGAGATCAGTCCAGCCCGATCGCCTTCGCCAGCTCGGGGCTGGGCTTCCACGCCTTGTCGTTGCCCTTGCCGTCCATGAACGTGTAGCGGCCGTCGGCGAGTTCGGTGAGGGTGAAGATGCCCCCGAAGCGGTCGACCAGCTCGATCCGGCGCTCCGGCGTGCGGAACTCCCACGAGTCGCCGACCTCGGTGACGTCCTGCTCGACGGAGTCGGCGATCTGCCGAGCCAACTCCTCGTCGGCGCCGAGACCGGCGGTGTCCCACGCCTCCCCGTTGCGGGTGCAGACCTGGGCCGCGACCAGCTGGGTGAGATCGACCGGGATGATCGGCTGCCTCGCCTCGGCGCAGGCGGTCATCGTGTCGTTGGTGAAGTCGCTCGACGCGCGCTGCTTCGTCCAGAGCCCCTTGACCGTGTCGAGGAACTCCTGTCCGCCCTCGCGCTGCGTCGCCCCGTCGCTGGTGGTGCGGCAGCCGTGCAGTTCACCCGTGACCGGAATGATGGTGGAGTCGGGGTACTCGAACACGACCGTGTAGGTCATCGTGTACTCCATGGTACACGCCTGGTCCTGCGGAGCCTCCGGCTGGCTGAGGAAGGCCCTCACCGCGTCGTCGGCCCCCTCGGTCAGCGGGTCGAGCGGGCCCTGGTAGACGCCGTCTCCGCAGAGCCACGCCTTGGTCGCGCCCTCCCTTACCGGCTGCGGCGACGCCTCGGCGAGCCGCTTGGCCATCTCGTCGGCCCCCGACTGACAGATGGATGCCCCCATCGGCGGGTCGACCGGATCCGACGGATCGGGGCCGGCGCTCTCTTCGAGGTCGCTGGGCGCGACGCTCTGCGACTGGGTGGCCGGCGAGGCGACGGGCGTGCCGCCGGAACGGTTCACAAGGGTCACCCCCACCGGGACCGCGAGGCCGACCGCGAGTACGCCGGCGGCGACGCCGGTCAGCACGCGGTTGCGGCGATGCCTCGTGCGGACCTCCTCCGCCCAGCCATTCGTGGTGGGGTCGGCGGTGTCGTTGTCGTGGAACAGGTCATGGATGTCGCTCATGATGCCTCCTCGGTCAGATGCGTTGAGCGGCGCAGGTTCGCGCAGCCACGGGAGGAGTGCGTCTTGACCGAGCCCTCCGAGATGCCGAGCAGTTCGGCCACCTCGGCCACCGCGCGGTCCTCGTAGAAGCGAAGCACCAGCACGGCGCGCTGCATCTTCGGCAGCTCCCCACAAAAAGGAGGGACGGCGCCGCGTGGTCCACGGCACCGCCCCTCCCCGCGGTCAGCCTTCGATCGCGAAGACCGTGTACTTGTCCGCGTTCGAGGCGTCGATCAGCACGCAGTCGACCGACTGCTTCTCCGGCTGGCCGGTCTCCCCGGTGCGGATGAAGGCGTCGGCCTGCTCAACTGCCATCTCCGCGATCTGGACCGCGGGGTGGAGGCCGGTGGCGAGCAGCTTGCCGTCCTTGAGGGCGGCAACGGCGTCCGGGCTGCCGTCGAAGCCCGCGACGGTGACCTTGCCGGTCAGACCCGCTGCGTCGACCGCCGCGACCGCGCCGAGCGCCATCGTGTCGTTACCCGCGATGATGCCGGTGACGCTCGGGTTGACCTGGAGCAGCGTCTGGACCTTGGTGAGTGCCTCCTGCTGGTCCCAGTTCGCGGTCTCCTGGGGGACCATCTTCATGTCGGTGTACTGGTCGATCACCGAGTGGAACGCCTGGGAGCGGACGGCGGCGTTGGTGTCGGTCTCACGGCCGAGCAGTTCGATGTAGTCACCCTTTCCTTCGAGGGTTTGGACGAAGGCCTCGCCGACGAGGCCCGCACCCTGAGAGTTGTTCGCGACGATCTGCGACGTGGCGATGCCGGTCTCGTTGATCTCACGGTCAATCAGGAACACGGGGATGCCCGCGTCGACGGCCTTCTTCGCGGCCCCGACAGTGACGTCGGCCCCAGCGTTGTCGAGGACGATCGCCACGGCGCCGAAGGTACCCGCGTTTCACCCTTACCCAGGTAACAAGCGGCCTTCGTGTAGGCCGGCTCACGTCAGGGGCGCGAGTGAGTCGCGCCCGTGATGGCGGCCAGGATCTCCTCATAGGTGGCGGTGGCGGCGGGGAAGGAACCGTTGTTGCGACCGTGCCTCAGTACCTCGACCCGGTCGGCGACCGCACGCACATCGGTCAGGTTGTGGCTGATCAGGATCACCCCGAGCCCACGATCCCTCAGATCTTCGATGTAACCAAGCACCTCGGCGGTCTGGCTCACCGACAGCGAGGCGGTCGGTTCGTCCAGCACCACGAGCTTCGGCTGCGTCACGAGGGTGCGGGCAATGGCGACGCACTGGCGTTGCCCTGCCGACAGTTCCCCGAGCGGCTGGTAGAGATCGGCGATGCGCGTGTTGAGGCGCCCGAGGTATTGCCTGGCGAGGTCGTCCATCCGGCCGCGATCGAGAAGCCCTCCCCTGATCAGCTCGCGGCCAAGGAAGATATTAGTGGTCACGTCGAGCTTCTCGATGAGGGCAAACTCCTGGAACACGGTCGCGACCCCCAACCCGATAGCGGCCTGAGCCGTCGGAATCGACACGGCTGCGCCATCAAACTCGATGGCACCCACATCGGGCTGCAGCACCCCGGCGATGAGGCGGGCAAGGGTGCTCTTACCTGCGGCGTTGTCGCCCACAAGCGCGACGACCTCACCCCGACCGACGCTCAGGTCGACGTCATCGACAGCCCGAACCCCTCCAAAGTACTTCCCGATTCCGCGGACCCGCAGCAGGGGAACTCGATCACTGACCATCCTGCTCATCCCTTCTGCTCACCCACGGACCAGACTGGTCACCGGCGACGGCGAGTGCGCCGCGGACCTCTGCGTCCGCCACCTCGCCATGAATCAGACAATCTACGGGCACCAACGGTCGGGTTCTCAGCACCTGCTCTACCGCCTCCAGGAACAACCCACCCGCCGTCAACGGGCCAGACAGGCATACCCGCTGAGGCGCCAACAGCGTCGCCGCGTCCGCGATCCTCGCGCCCACCTCGGTCGCCGCATGGGCAACTACCTGACGACAGCCAAGGTCGCCGTCGTTGGCCCGCTGGACGATCGCCGAAAGCGACAATGGGCCGTGCGAGACCCGCACGAGGTCGGCCAACGCCTCCTGAGACACAACGGTGTTGAGGCACCCGCGGGCACCGCAGCGACAGATTCGGCCATTGGGATCGGCCACCATGTGACCCATCGCACCAGCCCAACCGCCTACGCTCTGCGCGAGTCTGCCATCGATCACCAGGGCCGCCTCGGTCACCGAGGATGCACGCACCACGAGTGCCGACCCGACACCTCGCAACGCGCCGAACCTGGCCTCAGCCACCGCGACCGCCTCGGCCTCCCGGACCAGGACCACCCCCCGCCCGAGCCGCTTGCCCAGCACCTCCGCCGGATCGATCTGATCCCAGCCGGTCAAGGCGTCGAGCCCGCCTGGCCCCCCGGGGATGGCGAGGCCGACCGTTCCAACCTCATTGAGCGAAGCCCCCACCTGATCGGTGAGCTCAGCGAGCAACATGGCGACGCGATCGAGCGTGGTGTCGTAGCGGTGCTCGACCGGCAACGGGAAGCGTTGCTGAGCCGTCACGCTCCATGACGCGTCCGCGATCAGGACCTCCATGCGGCGACGCCCGATGTGGACGCCGACAGACAAGTCCGAGGACCGCACGAGCGACACTGCCTGGGCCCGCCGACCCGAACGCACCGTCGCGCTCGTCTGCACGATGCCCGCCGCTTGGAGATTCTTGACCAGATTCGAAACGGTGGCCTGGGACAGCCCCGTCAGCGCAGCCAATTCGACCTGAGTGACCTGGCCGTAGTGCCGGACAGCCTCGACGAGGCTGGCACTATTGGCTTCACGCAGCGACGACTGCGAACCCCTCGCGCCTGGCACCTCGATCACGCCCCAAAGCTACCCCACGCGCGCGATACAGCGGGTGAATGCGCCTGCGCCATGGACCACTCCCTTCACCAAAGAAACACAAGAGCACCCCCTGAGCCGCAGCGTTGCGATCGCTCGAAACACTGCCTGGCAACCCCGTTGGCCCGCTCTACGTCCTTCACGGCCAAAGTCCAGACCCGATGCCACCTCGAGAAACGTCACAGTTCGATAACACTTGGCTTTACTAGTTGACGTCAAGCGAAATGGGATACTAACTTTGCCTTCACTAGTTGAAGCCATGGGGCCGAGGTCGATCCCAGGCAGTCACAGAGGACTGGAGCGCAATGACGAACGGTCATGTGTTACTCGAAATGGTGAGCATCACCAAGGAGTTCCCCGGCGTGCGGGCGCTGGACAACGTCACCATGCAGGTGCGGCGCGGAGACATCCACGCGATCTGCGGGGAAAACGGCGCAGGCAAGAGCACCCTCATGAAGGTGCTCTCGGGGGTCTACCAGCACGGTACGTACGACGGCCACATCCTCTTCGAGGGTAGGGAGATGAAATTCTCCTCCATCCGGGACTCCGAGGAGCAGGGAATCGTCATCATCCACCAGGAGTTGGCGCTGATCCCCGAGCTGTCCGTGACGGAGAACATCTACCTCGGCTCCGAGGTAGTGCGGGGCCTGCTCATCGATTGGAACACGGCACGAATCCAGGCCATGGAACTGCTCGCCCGAGTCGGCCTGGAGATCGACCCCGACACGCCCGTGAAGAACCTCGGCGTCGGGCAGCAGCAACTCGTCGAGATAGCAAAGGCTCTGTCCAAGAGCGTGCGCCTCCTCATCCTCGACGAGCCGACCTCGGCCCTCAACGAGGACGACTCGGAGAACCTGCTCGAGCTCATGCGCGGGCTGAAGGCCAAGGGCATCACGTGCATCATGATCTCCCACAAGCTCAACGAGATCGCCGCCGTCTCCGACGCGGTGACGGTGATCCGTGACGGCAAGACGGTCGACACCTACGACGTCACCGCCGGCCAGGTCGACGAGGACCGCATCATCAGGGCCATGGTCGGGCGCTCCATCGAGAACCGTTACCCAGAGCATGAGCCGCACATCGGTGAGACGCTCTTCGAGGTCTCTGGTTGGAACGTCGAACACCCGAACATCCCAGGCAAGCTGGCCAGCTGCGACGCCTCCTTCACGGTGCGCCGCGGCGAGGTGGTCGGCTTCGCCGGGCTGATGGGGGCCGGCCGCACCGAACTGATGCGTTCCCTCTTCGGGCGTTCGTATGGCACCTACCTCTCCGGCCAGATGTGGCTCGACGGCAGAGAGATCAACCCAACCTCCGTCGCCGAAGCCATCGGCGACGGCCTTGCCTACGTGACCGAAGACCGCAAGACGCTCGGGCTGAACCTCCTGGACTCCATCAAGTCGACCATCGTCTCAGCCAACCTCACGGACATCGTCTCGCACGGGCTGCTCCAGCTCGACAAGGAGTCGCACGTCGCCGAGCGCTATCGCACCGACTTGAGGATCAAGACGTCCAGCGTCGATGTGGGGGTGGCCACACTCTCGGGGGGCAACCAGCAGAAGGTCGTCTTGGCGAAGTGGATGTACACCGAACCGCAGGTGCTGATCCTCGATGAGCCCACCCGTGGCATCGACGTCGGCGCGAAGTACGAGATCTACAAGCTGATCCACGCTATCGCCGACCAGGGCAAGGCTGTCATCGTGATCTCGTCCGAGTTGCCCGAGCTGCTCGGCATCACCGACCGCATCTACACAATCCGCGAAGGGAAGATCACCGGCGAGCTCGCCTCGAGTGACGCCGACCAGGAGACACTGATGCGCCGCATGACCACCACCTCGACCGTGCCAGCGGACCCGGCACTGTCCTGAGCCTGAAACACAAGGGATAACAACCATGAAATACCTCAAGCAGGTGTTCGGAGGCAATCTCCAGCAGTACACCATGGCGCTAGCGCTGATCGCGCTCATCGTCGTGTTCAACGTCATTTCCGGCGGGCGGATGCTCACCCCCTCCAACTTCCAGAACCTGATCTCCGGCAATGCCTACGTGCTCGTCCTGGCGATCGGCATGGTGATGGTGATCGTCGTGGGCCACATCGATCTGTCGGTCGGCTCCGTGTCGGCCTTCGTCGGAATGTGCGTCGCGCTCAGCATCCGCGACCTCGGCTTCCCCTGGTGGCTGGGCCTACTGCTCGGCCTCGTCGTCGGCATCGTCGTCGGCGCGTGGCACGGATTCTGGCTCTCCAAGATGGGCATCCCAGGGTTCATCACGACGCTGGCCGGGATGATGATCTTCCGTGGCCTCGTGATCTGGATCTCGAAGTCCATCTCCGTCCCGGTCCCCTCCGAGTTCACCGTCTTCGGCGCCGGCTACCTGCCCGAGTGGGGCCCAGACACGGGGCTGAACAACTCGACCCTGCTGCTGGGCCTCGTGGCCATCGCTTGGTTCGTTGTACATGAGCTGCGACGTCGGCACGCCCTGCTCGCCCGCAAGCACGAGGCACCGCTGTGGGCCTCCATTGCCCGCATCGTCCTCGTGTCCGTCATCATCGGCTACGCCACCTACCTGTTCGGCAGCGGCCGTCCTGGCACCTCGTTCCCGATTCCCGGGCTCATCCTCGTCGGTCTCGTGATCATCTACCACATCATCACGCAGCGCACCCGCTTCGGACGCCACATCTACGCCGTCGGCGGGAACAAGGCCGCCGCTGCCCTCTCCGGGGTCAGCGTCCCAAAGGTCTACTTCTTCGTGATGATGAACATGTCCTTCCTTGCCGCGGTCGCGGGCATCCTGTTCATCGGCCGATCCACCGCGGCCGGCCCGACCGACGGCACCGCCTGGGAACTCGACGCCATCGCGGCCGTGTTCATCGGTGGCGCGGCCGTCTCAGGCGGCATCGGTACCGTCACCGGGTCCATGATCGGCGGCCTCATGATGGCCGTCCTGAACAGCGGCCTGATGCTGATGGGTGTCGGCGCCGACCAGACCCAGGTCATCAAGGGACTCGTCCTGCTGGCCGCCGTCGCCTTCGATGTACGCAACAAGGTCGCAGGCAAGCCCTCGATCATCGGCACCATGACGCGCCGGTTCAGCAAGGACAAGGCCGAACCGCTCCCCCTCAAGGCCGACTGACCCCTCAGTCACACCCCAGACCCCATCTGGAAACCAGCCTCCGATCCCCTCGTAGGCTTGAAAGGAAACACGATGAAGTTCAAGGCAGCACCACTCGTGGCATCGATGATCGTGGCCGCTCTCAGCCTGACCGCCTGCGGCGGCGGTCGTGAGGGCACCACGTCAACCGACCCGAGCGCCTCAGGCAGCTCCTCAACCGCGGCCGGAGGATTCGCCGCCGATGCGACCATCGGCGTGGCCCTCCCCTGGCTCGGCACCCAGAACTGGAAGGAAGCCCAGACGCTGTTCGACAGCCAGCTCACGGAGGCCGGCTTCACGCCCCTCATCCAGGCGGCTGACAACAAGGTGCCTCAGCAGCAACAGCAGATCGAGGCCATGATCGAGCAGGGTGCCGAGGCGATCGTCGTCGGCCCCATCGACGGCACCCAGCTCGGGTCCGTCCTCGAGACGGCCAAGTCCTCTGGTGTGCTCGTGCTCGGCTACGACCGACTCATCGAGAACACCGACGCCGTCGACGGCGTCATCCAGTTCGGCAACATCCGCACCGGTGAGCTGCAGGGACAGGCTCTGCTGGACGGCCTCGCAGCCGAGAAGGGCCCCGGCCCCTACAACATCGAGCTGTTCGCGGGCGGCCCCGCAGATCCGAACGCACCGAAGTTCTTCGAGGGCGCAATGAAGGTTCTTCAGCCGAAGATCGACGACGGCACGCTCGTGGTCGTCTCTGGCCAGCTGGACTTCACCCAGGCCGCGACGCAGGATTGGGACAACTCCAAGGCCCAGGCCCGCATGGACTCCCTCCTGTCGGGCTTCTACTCCGGCAAGAAGATCGACGGCGTGCTTGCCCCCAACGACGGCATCGCCCGCGCGATCATCACCTCTGCCGAGCAGGCCGGCCAGGAGATCCCCGTGACCTCAGGCCTGGATGCCGAGAACGAGACAATCGCCTGGATCGCCTCCGGCAAGCAGTACTCCACCGTCGCAAAGCCCACGGAGGATCTGGTCGCTAAGACCGTGGAACTGATCAAGGCAGCCCAGAAGGGTGAGGCCCTGCCCGAGGGCGACGCCACCGAGAACAACGGCAAGGTCGATGTCCCGATCTACCAGCTCGATCCCGTCGTCGTGACCAAGGCGAACCTCAAGGAGGTCTTCGCCAACGATCCGGAGCGGATGAAGCTGATCGAAGAGAACAGCTGATCTCCGAACAACGGGAGGGGCGCCAAGCGAGGCGCCCCTCCCGTTGTGTGCGTCGTGATGGGAATCAGGTGGTGCGCACGCCGAGCGTCAGCATGACGTTGGCGTACAGGCGCTGGTCGGCCGACTGGATGAACACGGTCACATCAGGGCGCTTTGCCACCTCATAGAACTCCCACCGCTTGATCTCTGTGAACGGCACGCCATTCATGGTCTCGCGGTACTCGTCGTGAGCGGGAATGGTCTCAGGGCGCTCCACGCCGACGGCGTCGTCGGCCGGGACCATGATGCAGACCTCCTCGACTGGGATTGTCTCCTTCACCACGTCGAGGATTTGGCTCACCGTGAGCAGGCCGGGGGCGAGGTTGAGGTAGATCCGCTCGGCAGACGGGTTGACCCCGTTCATGGACGGGTAGTTCCCGTCGCCGATGAGGACCCTACCCCCGTGACCAGCCCTGCCGAGGGCGCCGAGCAGTTGTGGGTGGAGCATGGGGCCGTAGAGCACGGTTGTTCCTTTCAGGTGGATTCTCTGACGATGAGGCTCGGGGCGACGACGGCGGTCGTTGCCTTCTCCCCCGCGAGCATCAGCTTCAAGGCTTCGACGGCGAGCTCGCCGACCCGGGTGAAGTCCTGTCGGACGGTGGTCAGCGCCGGGAACAGGGCATCGGCTCCGGCCATGTCGTCGAAGCCGACGACGCGGACCTGGCCGGGGATGGAGACCCCACGGCGCTGCAGCGCGCCGAGGCAGCCGAGTGCCAGCTGGTCGTTGGCGGCGAACACGCCGTCGAAGTCGCCGTCCGGCAGGGCGCTCATCAGTTCGGTCGCGGCGGAGGCGTCCCAGGACCTGGCGTGGAGCACGCGCTCGGTCAGCCCGGCCTCCGCGCACACCTCGCGGTATCCCTCGAGACGCAGGTAGGCGTCCATCCAGTCGAGCGGTCCCGCGATGTGCACGATGTCACGGGACCCGCGTTCGATGAGGTGGCGCACGGCCTGTCGCGCGCCCTCCTTGTGGTCCATCGCGACGCCCACGAAGGTGCCGGGAAGCTCGTGCACGCGCCCGACGATGACCGTCGGCACCGTCGAGGCGATCTCGTCGACCCAGGAAGGTGGCTCGGCACGGCCGCCGAGGATGATGATGCCGTCGGCGCTGAGCGGCACGAGGTGCCGCGGATCGGGGGTGTCGGTCAGGCCGAAGGGCACGACCGTGGTGGAGATGTGCAGGTCGAGCGCTGCCAACTGCTGGCAGATCGCGACAAAGGTGGCGGCGTGGCCGTGGAAGAGCGGGACCGCGTCGATCACGTGGACGGAGCCGGTGCGGTGCGCCGAGAGCGAGCGTGCCGCGAGGTTCGGCTGGTAGTTCAGCCGCTGGATGGCCTCCATCACGCGTTGTTTCGTCGTCTCGGCGACGACGTCGACCCCGCGCACGACGCGCGAGACGGTCTGGATGCTGACCCCGGAGGCATCCGCGATGTCGCGCAGGTTCGCGCGGCGCAGGTTCGGCTTCACGACGCGGGCCTGTACTCGACGGTGTGCGCCGTGGCGCCGATCACGTCGTTGCGCTCTGCCGGGTCAAGGTGGCCCGTGATCTCGAGCTGGGCGAGCACCGAGCCGAGCGCGGACGCCTCGTTGGGACCGGCGATCACCGGGATGCCGAGCGCATCGGCGGTGAGCTGGCACAGCAGGGCGTTGCGCGACCCGCCTCCCATGAGATTCAGCTGCGTGGCTGGGGCGCCCGTGAGCGCCGTGAGGTCTTCGATGCCGCGCTGGTAGCGGGCGGCGAGGGATTCGAGCACGAGACGGACGATATCGCCCTGCGAGAGCGCTGCCGCATCGACGCCCTCGGCCGCGACGGCATCCCTGACCCGGTCGACCATGCCCTCGGGGAGCGCGAACTGAGGCTCGTCGGGGTTGAAGGTGACGCCGAGCGACGGTGCCGCTTCGGCCATGCGGATCAGTTCGACGATGTCGTGGGTCTGGCCTGCCTCGCGCCACTGGCGCTGGCACTCCTGCAGGATCCACAGGCCGGTGATGTTGAACAGGGGCCGCAGACCCGAATCGCCCCGAGCCTCGTTGGTCAGCCCCAGCTCATAGGCCGCACGGCTGAGCAGCGGCTCGTCGCGCAGCACCCCGAGCACCGACCAGGAGCCGCAGCTGAGGAAGTATGACTCCTGGGTCACGTCACGCTGGAGGGCGTGGACGGCGCAGGCCGTGTCGTGGGCGCCTGCACGCATCACGGTCAGGTGTTCGAGGCCCTCGACGGTGCACGGCCCGACGACGCTGTGCTCGGGCGAGACGTCGCCGAACCAGTCGCGTGGGATGCCGAGCGCCTCGAAGACCTCGTCGTTGAACTCGTTGGCCCCGGGCGCACACAGCCCGGATGAGGAGGCGTGCGAGCGGGACCAGCCGACCTGGCCGGAGAGCAGGTAGGTGAAGTAGTCGGGAAGCAGGAGCACGTGCGCGGTGTCGGCCGCGGCGCCCGGCTCCTCGTGCAGGTAGGCGAACAGCTGGTTCGCGGTGTTGATCGTGGCGGGCGCGATGCCTGTGGCGGCCCAGGCAGCCTCGTCGCTGAGGCGCGAGCGGAAGGCGGTGTGGGTGCGGATGGTGCGCTCGTCGCGGTAAGCGCGTCCGGGCACGACCCGCTTGAGATCGTCGTCGAGGCAGACGGAGTCAACGCCCCACGTGTCGACCGAGACGCTCACCGCGTCCGGGAAGCGGGAGACGGCCTCACGCAGGCCTCCCACGACCTCACTCCAGATGAAGTCCAGGTCCCAGGTGAGGTAGCCGTCGACGAACCTGGCCTGGTGCGGGAAACGCCGCACCTCCACCTCGTCGATCCGGCCGTCGATCAGCGATCCTGCGACGATCCGTCCGGAGGACGAGCCGAGGTCGACGGCCAACGCGGTCACGTGGTTCACGGGATGCTCCTGGGATGGTTCCTGGTCGGGAGGGTGCCGGTGCCGCCGACCGACGGGTCGACGGCACCGGGGACCCGTTGCGGGTCAGCTGTACAGCGGGCCGTAGGTCGCGCAGGCGCGGAAGTCCGCACCCTCGAGATCCTGCGTGCCGAACGCCGACCAGACCTTCGGGCGGAAGATCTGCTCTGCTGGGACGTTGTGCATGTTGACCGGGATGCGCAGCATCGAGGCGAGCGTGATCAGCTTGGCGCCGATGTGGCCGTAGGCGATCGCTCCGTGGTTGGCGCCCCACTGGTTCATCACCTCGTAGACGCTGGTGAAGGCGCCCTCGCCCGTGAGGTTCGGCACGAACCAGGTGGTGGGCCATGCGCGGTCGGTGCGGACCTCGATCGTCGTGGCCACCTCGTCTGGCAGCTCGACGGTGTAGCCCTCGGCGATCTGGAGCACCGGGCCGAGTCCGTCGACCAGGTTGATCCGCGACATCGTCACGGGCACCTCTCCTGCGGAGCGGAAGTGGGTCGAGAAGCCGCCGCCACGGAAGTAGCCGACGTTCGCGGGGTGGAACTCGGTCGCCTCGAGCATCGCCGAGACGTCCTCGTTGGTCAGCTCCCACCAGTCCTTGATCACGTTCTCGCCGTCCTTGACGGCCGCGAAGGTGCCGTCGAGGGTGGTCGAGCCCGAGTTGCGCAGGTCGATGACGCCGCCGGCGGCCCTGCCCTCGAGCTTGTACCCGGTGACCCGCTCGACCGCGTCGGCGCTCCAGTAGGTGCGCACATCGGAGAAGAGCTGGGCCTGGTTGGTCAGCTGGTCGTTGAGCAGCAGCGTCGCGCCGTTGAGGGCGTCGTTCTCGGTCGCCATGATGTAGGGCGCGCGGGTGCCGTTCCAGTCGAACTGCGTGTTGAGGACGGTCTCCATCACATCGCCGTTTGGCATGCCGTCGGTCCACTGACGCTGGCCCTGGAAACCGGCCGCGATCGCTCCGTGACCGAGTGCCTCCTCACCGAAGCCGAGCTCGTCGAGACGCG
>RRZT011871215.1_pt1 | contig 12660 bp, 10 predicted proteins | sample 2165551 | NCBI WGS metagenome assembly RRZT01 (sample SAMN10456910, study PRJNA506462) | wastewater metagenome | biome: wastewater; feature: sludge; material: wastewater sludge; isolation source: wastewater sludge with Escherichia coli K12::gfp cells carrying plasmid... | place: USA: Moscow, Idaho... | reverse complement strand
GTCCTTGGCCTTGAGGTAGTCCAGCAGCTTGCGACGACGGCTCACCATGCGCAGCAGGCCGCGGCGACCGTGGTGGTCCTTGGCGTGCGTCTTGAAGTGAGGGGTCAGTTCGTTGATGCGGGCCGTCAGCAGGGCCACTTGCACTTCTGGGCTACCCGTGTCGTTGGCAGCGCGTGCGTTGGCCTTGACAACTTCGGCCTTGATAGAGGATGCGATCATTGGGCTTCCTTTAAATAGCCCGCTGGAGAAAGCCCCAGGAGCATGGTTTTACTTGCGCAAGCGGCTGGAACGACCCCTTGCGTGCGTCTTGCACCATGCAAAACCTGTCGATTATAACCGGACCTGCGCACCAGCCCGCCTGCCACCCACCCGCACACCCTCAACCTCACCCCAAGCCCATGCCACAAACCACCCACCCCGCCCTGCGCGCCCTGCTCTGCGCAGGCATCGCCCTCTTCCTGACCGCCCACCCCGGCTCGCCATGGGCCAAGGGGAAAAACAACCACGCATCCGCCACCGACGCCGCCCCCGCCAAGAAAAAAGGGGTGAGCAAGGTGACCTACCAGCGCAGCGCCTCCGAAGAAACACCCGCCCAGCGCGACAAACGCATGTACCGGGAATGCAAGGGAATGCACAACGCCGGGGCGTGCCGGGGATACACCCGCAAACCTTGAGTGAGCCCGTCAAAATGGCAAAAGCCCGCCGAAGCGCAATGCCAGTCAGTTAAGCCCTGACTGGCATTTTTTTTGTAGGGAACTTGCTGCGAGAGCGCTTGACCTCACGCGGGAATGAGCGCCCGGCGCGGCGCGGCGGGTGCACGAAGTAGCGGGCTTGCTCCAGCAGTAAACTGCCGCCCCCCCCCCGGAGATGGCATGGTCCGCCTACCTCTGTCACTGCTGCTGACGTACGGTCGTCATCCCGTAAAGCCGGGGTAGATGTCGCAAGTTCAGCCGCAAAGTGCCAGAGTGGCAGCTCTCGCAACCACTGATCCTGGAAGCCACCATGCAATCGACTCTGAATCTGCCCGTCATCGGTCTGGACTTGGCAAAGTCGGTGTTCCAACTGCACATCGTTGATGTGGAGTCGGGCGAGATCCAGCGACGCCAAATCAAACGAGCCAAACTCACGGAATTCTTCGCCAAATGCACCCGCAGCCTGGTGGCGATGGAGGCTTGCGGGTCATCGCATTACTGGGCCAGGACGATCCGGGCGCTGGGACATGAGGTCAAGCTGTTGCCTGCCCAGCATGTCAAAGCCTTCTTGCTCCGTGACAAGACCGATGCGATGGATGCACAGGCAATCTGGGTGGCGGCACAACAGCCGCACATCTTGCCGGTCCCCGTGAAATCGGAACGCCAGCAAGCTTGTCTGGCACTGCACGGAATGCGCCGTCAGATGATGAAGATGCGAATCATGCAAACCAATGCCCTGCGAGGCATCCTAGCCGAGTTCGGCATTGCCATGCCCATAGGGCACAACCAATTGCTCAAGACGATACAGGCCGAAATCGACGAGACCCAGGAGAAGAGCCACCTGCCTGCCGATCTGGTCATCTGCATCCAGGAGCAGCTCAAACGCATCGATGGGTTGCAAGATGACATCGACCACATTGGCCAGCGGCTGGGCGCCATGATCCGAGAGGACCGGCAGATGCAGGCCCTTCAGCAGATTCCTGGTGTCGGAGACCTGACGGCCTCTGCGCTGGTGGCGGCAGTCGGGGACTTCTGCACATTCAAAACCGCTCGGCAGTTCGCCTCATGGGTAGGACTGGTCCCTCGTCACGTTGGCACCGGCTGGAAGACGCAGCAGTTGGGCATCTCCAAGCGTGGAGACACCTACTTGCGGACCTTGTTGATCGCAGGCGCCAGGGCCGTGATTGCCCGATCCGGAAAATCTGGCTGGATTGAACGGCTGCTGCAGCGGCGACACTACAACGTCGTTGTGGTCGCGTTGGCCAACAAGATGGCGCGCACCGCGTGGGCGGTTCTAGCCAGGGGTATGGCCTTCGACCGCGCCCGTTGGAATCCGCTTGAGACAGTGACTGCCTGATCCGTCAGCGCGGAGCGCCCAGACCTACAACACCGATTTGAAGGAGAACCTGCACAAAGCGTATTGATGGAATGACGGTCAAACCGGGTTGGGAAATTCCGATGAATCGCCAGTACCTTGAGTACATCCCGGAGATAGGAACCCAGCCGCGAATAGCCATCATGGGCAGCAGCAACCACTGCACCAACAGCCCGGATGTAAGGCCGCAAACCCTTCAGACCATCACGACGTAGAAGCTTGTTCTCCTTGGGCGGACCATGTAGGCGGTTCAGGAGTGCGCAAACTACTTCGCCTCAGCAGGATATGTCAGCACATAAATCAAAAATGCTCCAGCGCCTCAAGGCCGGGTCAACGCCAGATACAGCACACTCGCGACGGCGTGCCCATCCCTGAACGCGGGGGTCATGGGAGTTTGATTGAACGCCGCAAACATTTGCTGGATGTGGCGCTCGCCGGGGTCGGAGCCCTGCACCTGCCAACCCACGATGGCCCCAGCCTCGGACACCCACACGGCCACGCGCAACTCGCCCACGCCGAAGGGCCAATGCTCCACCTCCAACAGCAGCTCCCCTAACGGCTGGGCCGTCAAGTCCACTTCAGACGGTTCCAGGTAAGCCTGCGCCCCTAAAAAAGGCGCACCGCTTTCGTTCGCCCCCTGGTGCGGCCCTTGCTGCTGCGCTTGCTCGGGCGGCAATAAGGGTGCCGCCGCCTTCGATTTTGGCGGCCACGGCTTGACAACTTCCTTCTGCGCTGCCGGAACGGGGACGGTCAGCAATTGCGCGTGGATGACCCGTGGCTGCTGCGCAGAGCTGGTGGCCCCGCGCCCATGCGCTCCGCCATCCACCCACGAAAACACCTTCAGCAGCCCCACATGCACTAGCAGCGACAACCCAACAGCAAAAACCCAGCCGGGCCGCCAAGTCCGGCTGGGTTTTAGGTGATGTTTGCGTGGGTCAGCGCCAGCAGGCATCAATGGCCGCTGCCTTGCTAACAAAGCCCGAATAGTTAGCCAAATCCTTTCGGCCCAAATGGTCCAGCGAGAAATCTCCACAGCGGTCAGCAGTCATGGACGCGCCCGCCTTTCGCGTGGCCCTCACCGAATATGCGTCCCGCGTGTTCGCAGGTATCACCACAGCAATGGTGTACACGGCAGAACCCTCGGTAGGTGACTGGCTGAACCGCGCCGGGAACTGTGACGCATCAGTCACCGCCGTGCCCGCACTGTTCTGGTCATAGCGGAAGTTCTCGGTATAAAACCGCTCCATCCATTGCTGCGCGCTCAGCAGCACCGTCTTGGCTTCGGCCCTGCGGGACTTGGCCACGTACTCCCGGTACGACGGATAGGCGATGGAGGCAAGAATCCCGATCACGGCCACCACGATCATCAACTCAATCAAGGTAAAACCTTGGTGCTTGCGAAGTTTCTTCATTGGTCAGTCCTCAGGCCGGGGATTTCGCGCCATTGCAGTCGGGGGGATGAACTAGAGCACAGCACCACGTCAGCGCTCTTGCCAGTGGCGCGCTTGGCCCGCTGGCCAGCGCTGCATGTGGGAGCTTCCTTGGTGCATTCAGAGCCCGTGCAAGTGCAGCCCGGCTCGCCTGCCTTGCACTGCTTGGTGAAAGCCTTCTTGGTCCTGTCACTCACCACGCGGATTTTTTGATCGGCAATCTCCTGCCCTGCAATCACCACCGTGTTGCCACTCACGTCCACTGTGCCCTGCGTATTGCGCTCGGCCCGGCCCGAAATGGGGTCCAGTGCGTACAAAGTGCTATAGGGCGTGTTCGAGCAATCGTCGCTGCTCGCAGGTTTGGGGCGAACGCCCACCAGCGTCAGCACACCTGCGTCCACCGACGGGTCGGACAGCACCGACTCGGAGCCTCCAGGCAGGTCGAAGTACCAGCCGTCCTTAGTGCTCCAGTCCATCGCCGTGGCGGACGACGTGGTTACGATGCCAGTGGAGGCATTGCGCGTATAAGTGCGCAACTGCAAAGTGTTGCCACTCGACGGGGGCAGAGCCCGCGCCGCTCCCATGCCGGGGCGGTCCCAGATGCCATATACCCGGTTCACCATGTCAGGGTTCGGGAAGGTGCCAGCCGTTTCGTCAAACGCCGAGCCCGTTCCAAAGTTCACCATCATGCCACCCTTGCCCATATACATCACCTGCGGTATCGTGCTGATGGGCAGATTGATGGGCGCGGGTGTCACGCCGCTCACGGTGGGGCCTTGATAAACCGCCTGGAACAGCGGCAGATTCGTGGAGCCCGACTTGTAGGCCACGTCCCAATTGGCAGGGTTGGCGTTGGACACGTCGAACTTCCACATGTTGCCCTTCAGGTCGCCGGCATACACCACGTCTGCCATGCCGTCGCCGTCCACATCCTCCCAGCGCGGGGTGGACAAGCCATTGCCCGAGCCCGCATCGGCCACGATCTTGTCGTAGCGGCCCGTCCAACTGCCCGCGTTCGGGCCATCCATGTACAGCACGAAGAGCACCGCCTTGCCCGAACTGGATCGGTTGCCGTTGCCCAGCAGCATGGCAAACTTGCCGTTCTTCATCTTGGCAATGGGCGTGGGCTGGTTGGTAGCCGGGTGGACCGACACATCGCTGGTCACATAGCCCAGGTCAGCATCGTCATCCGACGTGAACTGCCACTTGAAAATGCTGGCCGCATTCGACTCGGACAGGTAAGACACAGCAGGGTCCGTGGTCAACGGGTCCGCCGACATGGACACATCCAGCGCATATACGGCCTTTCCGCCGCGCCCCAGCGTCCCTAAGAGGTAAGTGCGCCACACGCTGTCCGCACCGCTGGTCACCTTCACATCCGCCGTGAAAGGGTTTCCATCCACATAGGGCCACACCGTGCCCGTGGGCTGATTCTCGGTGGCGCCGCTGGTGAAGTTGGCTCCGGCCAACTTCGTGCGCGCCGTGGTGCCGCGCTGCAGCGGAATTTCCACCAGCCGGTTGGCCAGCGCGCCCGGCACGTAAGCAAACAACTCCTCCCCAGTGGTCACGTTGAACGCATGCAGCATGCCGTCGTTGGCCGGCACCCATAGCACCCGCTGGCGCGCCTTGTTCTTGGCAAAAAAGTCAGCATAGCCCGTGCTGCCGTAAATCTCGGCGCTGGGCGGCCCTTGAATCCAGGGCGTGCCGTTGACGATGGGCCCCAGCAGGCTGCCGTCGCGCTGGCGCAGGCCATTGAGCCCCTCCAGCGACTGATCGCCACGGACGTAGGCTACTACCTTGGGCGCATTGGCCGCCGACACCGTGATGGCCCCGCCAGTCTGCACCTGGGTCTGGTAGTCCGCGGGCAGCGAATCCCAGCGGAACGCCACGCCCGCCGAGGTGCCATTGCCATAGTTGGTAATGATTTTTCGGGCATTGCTGCCCGTCTCCAACAGCTTGGCGCCCGCCTCCCACGTGGGGCTAGCCTCAAAGTCGCCGTCATCCTTCACTTTGTAGGCTTTGAGAAAGCCCGTCACCGTGGTGCTATCGAACTCGGCCACATACTTATCGCCGCCAGCAATCAACTGCGCAGACGAAATAGCCGGGGCGGCATTCGAGTCCTTGGCCAGTGAATCCAATGCCCGGCGAAGCTGTGCTTCCAGAATATCAGGGCGACGCGCCAGGAAATACCCATCTGGCACGCCATCGCTGCCAAGGGAACCATCGGACTTCAGGTTGTCCCAAGACGCCTGGTCGGGCGGCATGGTCACATTCGCGTAAGTCCCGTCGCCATTCTTGCTGGAAGAATTGAAAGATCCATACTTGGCCGCATACCACAGAGGTTCCTGAATCAGGACATTATTTACCCCCAACATCTGGAAACTTCGCACAATGGGATAATCCGTATTCTGAATACGATTCCAATCCGAATTAACACGGCACCTTGAAACGCCCGAATTGGCCGCTCCTTCACACTCAAAGCCTTCCGCGCCCACCATGGGCCCATCGCCACTAAAAGCCTCGTGCCGATGCGTCAAGTAACGCCGATCGTTATTTGTACCCATTACACTGAAACCATGGGTGCCAGTGTAACCTGCGCCAACGTTCAGGATATCCGTGGTGATATCGATGCTGTAGCCGCTGGGACTTGCCGCGTCGGCACGCACGTCGTAACGAAGGAAGCCGGCAATATCCATGTCATAGTCGCCGCCAAAAAGGCTGTCATTCCATGTCACCACAAACGTGCCATAAAGAGGCCCAGAATTAATTGAAGCAAAGGTCAGCAATGCCCCAGGCATGCGCTTACCGTTAGCATTCCATAGGCTTTCAGGTGTTATGTAAACGTACTTCTTGGGGTTTGAGTTGGGAATCAGCACTTCTACCCGTGCAGCCCCGCCCGACAGCGAGGCCGCCATGGTTTTTACCTTCAAGGCATTTTGAACAAACTTCAAATCTGCCGGAGGTGTGGCCACATTGCGTATTTTTGCCGTATTGGCATACAGAGCCGCACCTGCCACTTGGTACGTCCCCCCAATGCCAGGAGCTTCGGGGCAGATGCCTGACACATTGGAGAGTGTCGAAACGGTTTTGCCGGAGCACGTTTCACCAAATGTATTTGCACCATTCACCGAACCTACGGAGCGCACCGTATTATTGATATTTTCCGCGGAACCAATAGCGTCAACATAATCAGATATCGAACCCGTCGTGTTTGGCAGCGTAGTGAAATTGGTGCCCGCTTGCCCGTCAAAGCTCAGTGCGCTACTGGACAATGCCAAGGTGTACATGGGGCGGCAGATGGCATTTCCATATTTTGCCTTTCTCGTGCTGCTGGCATTGGACAACGGGTCTGCCCACGTCAGCACGGGCAGCCCTTTGCTCGTATCGTTCGTTGTGGACGACGGATTGGTGGAGGTCACGCCAGAGTAGTATTGCAGCGCCTGCACCACCATTTCCCCAATCGGGTTGCCCCATGCAGGCAATGTCCCATCGGCCATTTCACTGGGCAATTGAGCATTGGAGCCATCATAAATCGGGTTGCCCCATGCATCATAGTCACCAGCGCCTCGGCCATAGAGAACATAAGAATCAAGTGCCTTGATGGCTCCCTGGCCCGTAGCACGCCCGTCCACCGTCGCAGCGCAAGAAGCCCCCGTCAAGTTCAAGTGGCAGAAAATACCCGTCGTGGAGTTAATCTCATCCGCAAAGTCCCCCATGTTCTTTCGCAAGGCACCCGCCGTCAGATTTTTATCGTAACTGCCCGTGACAACGCCAAACTCTGATCGGGCCACGCTCGAGCTCCCACCACTCAAACCAAACTCCTGAAATATCCCATATGGCTTGAAATTGGTGGTCGAATTGGCAGGGAATGCTTGGCATCGCTCATCTCCCAAAAGTCCTGCCTTGCAGACTTGAACTCTTACATAAACTTCGGGACCAATCGAACCATATTTCGCGCCATCATTTGTCTGGTTGGGCGGACTTTCCTCGTGGGCAATGCCACCATTCCCCTTATCCGCATCCTTGTAGTAGCGTGCTAGCTTTGGCCCGAGGCTGCCAGAACCCCATTCACACACCGTTCCTTGTACGGTGGCCCACAAACGATAATTTCCCTTTGCCATACGAATGACGGGATTTCCGCCTTCATCCATGACATCAGAGCGATTGCATATACTCAGTCCAGCATATGTATTCTGATTGTTGCCAATGGTTTTTGTCAAATCTGCGGTCGTGAAAGGTGTGTAATCCCGAATATCAGTTCCACGATAATATTTCACGAAAGAATGAGAATCTTTCGAGAGGTTGGCACGTTCTAGAATCGTTCCACTCTGATTGGCAGCAGTGACATTTGTATCGGTGCTGCGCTTGCCACCGTAGAGCATCTTGCGAATTACATCCAAACGGGTCATGGTAGCCCAGTTCAGAAAATTTCCACTCCACCACGATTGAGCTGATGGGCAGGTGTAACGCTTGTCCGTTGTAAGAGTGGCTATCGCTGCTGGCTCAAAGCGGGAATTATCATAGCTATAGCATTTCGTGGCATCAAAATACCCGTAGTATTTAAAATCGGGCTTGAATGTGGTATCAATAACTCCATCTTCATCAATATCTTCAAAATCGGTATAGATGGGGCCAAAGAGCGTGTGGTCCTTGGAGGTGGCCAGCATCATCATGGGCTTGTTGGCCGTGGTGACGATGTTGGGTGGGACACCGTTCACAGGCGTGGAAACCTGCAGCGGCGTGGCAACGCTCCAGAGCGGCGAGCACAGCGCAGCCGCCATGACGGTAAGGCTGCGTGCGATGTGATTGATGAGTTTCATGGTCGTTCCTACGGGTTTGATGCGTTTGGCACAGAAGTCAAGCGGCATCAAGGAAAGAAAACGGTCTGCAATACGACCTGCGTGCGCTGGGAATATCCGTAGCCACGCGCGGTAATTCGGTACATGGTGGACCACTGGTTGGTTTTTTCACCCGAGCCGGTGACTTGGGTTTCTTCAAGGTTCATGCGCACATTCTTGCGGTGAAATGCCTCGATGATGTATTCAGGCTGCTTGGCCACGCCCTCGATGGCAGGCACGCCCGTATAGGTGCCCATGGGCACGCCGCCGGTGAAGTCGCAGTTGCCCGCCGTGGCGGGAACGCGAACCGGCTTCTCATCGGGGTCGTCGTTCCACAACCCGCCCTTGCCCGTGGGCCACCACGGTTCGGCCACGGACTGATTGCTGGCATCGGCGGTGGCCCAGTTGGTGACGGCGTAGCTGGCGTCGTCCTTCAGGCACAGGCCCCCGGAACAATCGGCCTTAAATTCGGCTGGGTTCAGGCCAACACTGTCGGCGGGCGCGGGATTGCGCTGGCATGAGGCGTTATCGGGCAATTGCCCCAGCGACGCGGTATCGATGTCGCGCTCGGCATCGCGCAGGGCAGACTCTGCGGCCTGGCGCGCGACCTCCTGGTCCATCTGGTTGCGGGCCATGCCCTCGGCCAGCATGGACTGGCGCACGGTCCAGACGCTAATGCCGGTAATGGCCACCAGAAACAGCAGCACCACGACCAATGCAACCCCGCGCTGCCGCTGGCTGTGCGCAGGGGTTTGCACAGGGGCTTGTGCCCGCCGCTGCGTGAGACCGCCCATGGAACTGCGTCCATATTGCATGCTTTGCACCTCAGTAATATTGCTTCAGGCCATTGCGCAAGCCAAACACCTGCACATACCGCGTGATGGTGTCCCGGGCGGGCTGCGCAGTGTCTGCGTCTTGGCAGTTCTTGTAGGTGCGCGCCGCGCCGGTCTTGTCGGCAATGCGGGTGTTGCCGCCCACGGTGCGCACCAGCACGCACACGCGCACGGCGGTTACGCGCTGCCAGGGCGTCAGGCTGAGCCCATTAACGGCGAGGTTGCCCAGCGCAGTGACCTCGCTGGCGGTGTAGTAGCGCGAGGGGGTAAAGGTATCGGCAGAGGTGTACACGCCGTAGGTGAACTTCAGGTCTTCCACGCCGGGCACGATGGGCTGGTAGATGGCCAGGTCGCCAGGCTTGCTGCTGCCGTTGCCGCTGCAGGCCAGGCTTTTGGTGTTTACGTCCACGCCTTCCACCGACATCTTGAGGTCGGATAGCGTATAGCGGTTGGACACGAACACAGGCAGTTGCGGCGGCTTGGTGACGTCGGGGGTAGAGCCGTCGGTGGTGACGCGGAAGTTGTTGTGGTTGGCGGTGGAGGTTGCGGCAGAGCCCGCCGGGTCGCTGCCGGTGCAGTCGTACCGCCCACCAGAGGAGGAGGTAGAGGCCATGCTGAGGGAGTCGCCCGAGAAATAATTGATGACGATGGTGTCGGCCTTGCTCGCATCAGGGGTGGGGCAGGCGCTGGTCTGGGTGTTGAACGGCCCGCCGTCGCAGCCGTAAATGCCGGTCATGAAGGCGGTGGGAGGCCAGGTGACGACATTGGCCGCCACGGCCTGCCAATCGGTCTGGGCAGAGTTACCCGATGCGTCCAGCGTGGGCAGAGGCGGGTAGGTGTCGTACATGCCGGTTTGCGTAGCGTCGCCGGGCACCGGAACCATGTTGGCAGGGTAGAAGCCGGCGTTCATGATGTCGCGGCCGAGCATCTGGATGATGAACGCCCCGGTTTCGCGGCTGTTGCTGCTGCGGTCTATGGCGCGCTGCGATTCGCGCGAGGCCAGGTACACATAGGCGGCGGCCACCACGATGATGAGGCTGATGGCCATGGCCACCATCAACTCGATGAGAGTGAGGCCGCGCTCGTGCCGCAGGGGGAGGTGTTGTCGTTCTTGCATGGCGGGCCTCAGGGCACGAAGGAGAAACGGGCACAGCGCACACCCGCGGGCGCATCGGCGTCAGCAGGGCAGCACGATTGCTGGGCCATGCCGGTTTCGCTGCCGTCACAGACGGGGGACTTTTTCAAGGTCGGGTTGTCCTTGTCACCGTCAGTCATTTCCTTGTCGAGCCACATCATGGTGACTTTAAAACCATGAGCCAGGTCGCCAGAGACGAGAGCTGCGCCCTGGGGCATGCCTTCGCGCACGAGCTTGCGCCACATGACCAGGTCAAAGGCGGCACGCTCGGTCGATGTGCAGGCGCTGGTTTCGCAGTTGGTACTAGGGTCACCCAACGAGTTTGCCTGCTGCGCACCCCAATCGTCGTCCAGCACGTAGAGCGATGTGGACGTGGCCCCGTTGGCGCTGAAGTTGGTGCCTCCGGCCCCGGGATTGATGCGCACACGCTCGGCCAAATCGGATAGCAGCACGGACGCCTGCGAGCGCGACCAACTATTGATTTTGTATTTGGATGTGGCCGCCTGCATACCCGCTATGCCCAGCAGGCCAATGGACAACACGAGCACTGCCACCATCATCTCGATCAGCGTGACGCCGCGCGCATGGCGCAAGTTGGAGGTCATGGTGTTCTTCTTCACTTGTAGGTGGAGCAGGTGTCCAAGTGCGGCACGGTGCGCGTACGCCCCAGGCCGTCCATGCAGATGTTGACGCCAAATTTTTCGTTCAATGCGTTCTCCGTATGAAGGAGCTTGAACAACCCCGCACTACCCGTTCCGGGAGAGCCCCGCGTGTTGAACATCAACTTTTTGGTGGGGCCTTGCGTGACGAGCGTTATGTCGGTCCCAGCGCTCTGGTGGGCCAGCAGCATATCGGTGATGGCGTCTGCGGGCGCATTCAATGAGCTGTCACAACTAAGGTTGAGGAAGCCGATCCAACCAGCCTGCCAATCAGTGCCCGTCGTAGTGCATGCGGTGCCGCTGGAGCTCATGCACAAGGTGACGCAGACGTTGCGGTTGACCGCCTCATTACGCGCCCGCAAGACGCTGCCGGAGAACTCGTTGCTGAGGTTCGTCATCTTGCTGCGCACGATGAAGTCGCGAATGGACGGCGCTGCAAGACTGGCCAGTACGGCGGCCACGGCCAATGTGACCAGCAGTTCAATGAGCGTAAACCCCCGCTGAGCTGGGCATGTGCGATTGAATGGATTTGTAACCATGGGTGGGATTATGGAGATTGAACAGGCATTTGCGGCCTCCATTGATGCCGCCTGGAAGACCGCCGGTCACTTTTCTGCCCCCTCGTCGCCCGTGGCAGCCACCCTGCGCGCCATGCATGCGGTTTGGCGACTGCGGCTAGCGTAGCATGGTGGCCCCATGCATCCGAACACAGTAGCCGCCGCCCACATTGTCCAAGCGCTTGGCCTCGCCGCCCAGGCGCTTTTTCTTTCCAACCCCAACCCGCGCGTAGGCTGCGTCATCACCGCGCCGGACGGCCAGGTGCTGGGCCAGGGTTTCACGCAGCAGGCGGGTGGCCCGCATGCCGAGGTGATGGCGTTGCGCGACGCGGCGGCCAAGGGGCACGATGTAGGCGGTGCCACGGCTTATGTAACGCTGGAGCCCTGCTCCCACCACGGCCGCACGGGCCCTTGCTGCGATGCGCTGGCGCAGGCGGGCATCGCCAAGGTGGTTGCCTCCATCGCCGACCCCAACCCCCTCGTGGCGGGCCGGGGGTTCGAGCGGTTGCGGGCGGCGGGTGTCGAAGTTGTCGTTGGCCCTGGCGCTGCAGAATCGCGCGAGCTCAACATCGGCTTTTTCAGCCGCATGGTGCGGGGCACGCCGTGGGTTCGCCTCAAGCTGGCCGCTTCTTTGGACGGCACCACGGCGCTGAGCAATGGCGCCAGCCAGTGGATCACGTCGCGCACGGCGCGCGCCGATGGGCATGCGTGGCGGGCGCGCGCCTGTGCGGTGCTGACCGGCATTGGCACCGTGCTGGACGACAACCCGCGCCTGGATGTGCGCGACGTGCCCACGCCGCGCCAGCCGCATGTAGTGGTGGTAGACAGCCAATTGCAAACTCCGTTGGATGCTCAGTTATTTATAGCTGGTCGCGCTTGCTACATATACGCCGCAAGCCAAAATGATGCAAAAAAATTCGCACTGGAGGCGCGGGGTGCCACTGTGATCTATTTGCCCAACCCGCAGGGCAAAGTGGATTTGCAGGCCATGCTGCGCGACCTGGCCCAGCGTGGTGTGAACGAGTTGCATGTGGAGGCCGGCAACAAGCTCAATGGCTCGTTGGTGCGCGAAGGGCTGGTCGACGAAATGCTGGTGTATCTGGCGCCCACTTTATTGGGGCCTGGCCTTGGCATGGCCAAT
>RRZT011284879.1_pt1 | contig 12662 bp, 13 predicted proteins | sample 2165551 | NCBI WGS metagenome assembly RRZT01 (sample SAMN10456910, study PRJNA506462) | wastewater metagenome | biome: wastewater; feature: sludge; material: wastewater sludge; isolation source: wastewater sludge with Escherichia coli K12::gfp cells carrying plasmid... | place: USA: Moscow, Idaho... | reverse complement strand
TTCTGCAATACTTCTTATTTGTGCTATACTTTCTGTAGAAGAAATGAAAGAATTCTTAGATTTAGCAAAAATTTTAGATCTTGATGTTCTTGTAGAATCTCATAATGAAGAAGAACTACAAAAGGCTCTCCAAGCTGGAGCAGAAATTGTAGGAATCAATAACAGAAATCTTAGTACTTTTGAACTTACTATAGATACAACTTTGAATCTTTTACCTTTAATTCCTGAAGGGAAAATTATCGTCTCTGAAAGTGGATTTCATACAGCAGAAGACATTAAAAAAATAAAAGGAACTAGAGTAGATGCCATACTTGTAGGAGAAAGTTTTATGAGAACAGAAAATATAGTAGAAAAAGCTAGGGAATTTAGAGAAAATTTCAAATAATTTATAACCATAAAATTTTTTAGTCACTAATTGCACAAATTGTCACTAAGATTTAGAGTTTTCAATTATTACCCTGCTTCTGCAGTTTGATAAAAGTACTTAAAAATCATGCTTTCTTTATTTGTTTAAAAAGAGTACAAGACAAGTTATTAGTGAAATTTTGAGAAATTCGTGACAAAATCAAGAAAATCTTTGGAGGTAAAATGAAAATCAAAATTTGTGGAATAAGAAGACCTGAAGATATAGAAATAGTAAATGAATTTTTACCAGATTATATAGGTTTTATATTAGTCCCTGCTAGTAAAAGATATGTTAGCCCAGAGAAAATTGTAGAACTAAAGAAAAACTTAGACCCAAGAATTAAAACTGTAGGAGTAGTTGTAAACGAAAGTGTGGAAAAACTTGGAGAAATAAGAAAAATATGCGGGTTAGATGTAATTCAATTACACGGAGAAGAAAGTCCTGAATTTTGCAAAGAATTAGGTGGAAGGATTTGGAAAGCAATAAGAGTTAAAGATGAAGATTGTGTGGAAATTCTTGAAAAATATGCAGAATATACAGAACTTCTACTATTAGATACTTATGTAGAAGGAACTCACGGAGGAACAGGTCAAGCCTTTGACTGGGATTTAATAGATTTTCTTTCAGCAGATTATAATATAGGTCTTGCTGGTGGAATCACAAGGGAAAATGCTGCTCTTGCCAAGAAAAAAGTGGAACCTGAGTTAATAGATGTAGCTAGCGGTTCTGAAACTAATGGAGTAAAAGACAGAGAAAAAATAAAAGATATTATTCAAATAATTAGGGGGAAAAGGAATGAGTAAATTTGGGAAATTTGGAGGACAGTATGTAGGGGAAACTTTAATGAGACCCCTTGCAGAATTGGAAGAGGCCTTTAATAAATACAAAGATGAAGAAGAGTTTTTGAAAGAATATCGTTATTATCTTAAAAATTACGTTGGAAGAGAAACTCCTTTATATTTTGCTGAAAAACTTACTGCAAAATGTGGTGGAGCAAAAATTTATCTAAAAAGAGAAGACCTTAATCATACAGGGGCTCATAAAATAAACAATGTTATTGGACAAATCCTACTTGCCAAAAGAATGGGTAAGAAAAAAGTCATAGCAGAAACAGGAGCAGGACAACATGGAGTGGCTACAGCAACAGGAGCAGCTTTATTTGGGATGGAATGTGAAGTTTTTATGGGACTTGAAGACATAGAAAGACAAAAACTTAATGTATTCAGAATGGAACTTCTGGGAGCAAAGGTAACAGCAGTTACTTCCGGAACTTCAACTTTAAAAGATGCTACAAATGAGGCAATTAGACAATGGGTTGCAAGGGTAGAAGATACTTTTTATGTAATAGGTTCAGTAGTTGGCCCTCATCCTTATCCTACTATAGTTAGAGATTTTCAAAAAATTATTGGAGAAGAAACAAAAATTCAAATGATGGAAGCAGAAGGAAGATTGCCTGATGCAGTTATTGCTTGTGTTGGTGGTGGTTCTAATGCTATGGGGATGTTCTATGACTTTGTAAAAGAAGAAAATGTAAAAATTTACGGAGTAGAAGCCGCAGGCCACGGAATAGAGACTGGACAACATGCAGCATCTTTTCAAGGTAGCGAAGGAGTTATTCACGGAATGAAAACTTATCTTTTACAAGATAAAGATGGAAACATCACTCCGGCTCACTCAATATCAGCAGGGCTTGATTATCCCGGAGTTGGACCAGAACATGCTCACCTTCATACAATAGGAAGAGTAAATTATGTTTCTGTAACTGATACAGAGGCTCTTGAGGGATTCAAAACTCTTACTTTAGAAGAAGGAATTATGCCAGCTCTTGAAAGTTCACACGCCATTGCTTATGCAATGAAATTAGCTCCTACTATGAAAAAAGATGAAATTATAGTGGTAAATCTATCAGGTAGAGGAGATAAAGATATACATACAGTTGCTGCACATATAGGAGGTCTAAGCCATGAGTAGAATAGGTAAAAAATTTGAAACTTTAGCTGGAAAAACAGCATTTATTGGATATATCACAGCAGGAGACCCTAGTATAGATAAGACTAAAGATTTAGTTCTTGCTATGGAAAAGGGAGGATGCGACATAGTAGAGCTTGGAATACCTTATTCTGATCCTGTAGCAGATGGTCCTGTAATCCAAGCAGCAGCTCAAAGAGCTCTGGATAATGGAACTACTGTAGATAAAATATTTGATGTAGTAAAAGATATAAGAAAAGAAAGTCAAATACCTTTAGTATTTTTAGTTTATTACAATACTATATATGCTACTGGAATAGAAAAATTTGTTAATAAATGCTTAGAAGTTGGAGTAGATGGGCTCATTATTCCTGACCTTCCTCTTGAAGAAAGAGAGGAGATTTTACCTCATCTTACAAAAGATATTGATTTAATTCCTCTTGTTGCTCCAAACTCTGGTGACAGAGTGGAAAAAATTCTTGAAAATGGTGGAGGATTTGTGTATTGTATTTCTTCTTTTGGAGTAACTGGAACAAGAGAAGAATTTGATAGTTCCATCGAAACTTATTTAAAAGAAGTTAAAAAGGTTTCTACTTTACCACTAGCTATAGGTTTTGGTATTTCTACTAGAAAAGATGTAGAAATCTTTGAAAAACTAGCCAATGGAGTAATTGTAGGTTCAGCTCTGGTTAAAGTTGTAGCTGAAAGTAATGGAAGTTCTGATGCTCTTTATGAAAAAGTGAGAGAACTTAGAGGAATGTAACAAATAAGAGAGACTAACTTTATAAGTTAGTCTCTCTTATTTGTTTCTTAAGAAAACCTTAAGATTCATTTAGATAAATTTATGAAAATATTTTAAAAAATATTTGATTATTAAGAAAAGTAGAGTTATAATTATAATTAGTTAAAATACGTAGGTTGGGAGAATATATGAGTTTTGATATAAAAGCTAAAACTTGGGATACTGAAGATAGAATACTGAGGGCAGAAGAAATTTCAAAAGAAATAATTAAAGATTTGGATTTACCAAAGGAAAGTAAGGTCATGGAATTTGGCTGTGGTACTGGCCTTATATCTTTTAATTATAAGGAATTATTTGATGACATTACCCTTATTGATTCATCTCAAGGAATGATTGATGTAGTAAATGAAAAAATAGAAAAACTTCAAGCTTCAAATATGAAAGCTTTTTGCATGGACTTTACAAAGGGAGAGCGCCCTTTAGAAAAATTTGATTTTATTTATAATTCTATGGTTTTGCATCATATTCCAGATACCAAATCTATAGTCTTCGATTTTTATAAGAGATTAAATAAAAAAGGCCTTCTTTCTATTGTAGATTTGGATACTGAAGATGGTAGTTTTCATAGTAATGACAATTTCAATGGACACAAGGGGTTTTCTCAAGAAGAACTTACAAATTTACTAATGGAGACAGGCTTTGAAATTATAGAGAGCAAAAGTTTTTATAAAATCAATAAAAATGATAAAAAGTATACACTTTTTGTTATAAAAGCAATAAAATTTTAAAATACAGAGGAGAAAGAAATGAAAAAATTAATTATGTTATTCTTTATGCTAGGAACTTTTTTATTTGCAGAAACTGCAGTACAAACTGAAAAATTTAGTCTTGATTTTCAAAATGATTTTGTTTTTCAAGAATTTTCAATACCTACCCCTGAAAAAGATTTACATCTATCCATTTATTTGGGAGAAGGAGATACTTTTTCATCAACTTTGACTGTAGCAGATATAAATAAAGAGTCTTTAGAAAAATACAAAACTGAAGAAATTCTGGAAAATACTATAAAAACAGGAATAGCTCAAATTAATGGAGAAATATTAGAAATTAAAGATATCTCTTTTGAAACTTATAAAGGTAAAGAATGCAAATGTCTCGTTGCTCAAGAAGAAGGTACATATACTTGTTTTATTAGAGCTTATGTTGTCAATGAAGAAATCTATGTTTTGGGAACTTCTTCTTTGAATGATGACAGAACTATAGTAGATAAATTCTTTAATTCATTCAAAATAATAAAATAATTGTAACTGTTCAGGTTATATCCAGATGTTCCCAAACCAAGGGCGTGGAAATTTGGATGGTAAATTACAGACTTTATCCTGAACCAAAAAAATAAATTGAATTTCTTTATCTAGCTATGACTGATCGGGTACAGATAATTAAAATCAAGAAAATAGACTGACCATGAATGGTCAGTCTATTTTTTATTAAATATCTTTTATGAATATATTTTGTACTCTATCAGGACCAACAGAAACCATTGAAATTGGTGCTCCTATTAATTCTTCTACTCTTTTTATATATTTTTTACAATTTTCCGGCAATTCATCATAATTTGTAATTTGAGAAATATCTTCAGTCCATCCTGGCAATTCTTCATATACTGGTTTTGCTGCTGCTAATTTTTCAATAGAAGCAGGAGGTGCATGATAAATCTCTCCGTCTATTTCATAAGCAGTACAGATTTTTAAAGTATCGTGTCCACTTAAAACATCAATTTTTGTCATAACAACATCAGTAAGACCATTTATGTCTACTGCGTATTTCCCAACAACTACATCTAGCCATCCACATCTTCTAGGTCTTCCAGTCGTTGCTCCAAACTCTCCACCAGTAGCTCTTAATGTTTCTCCAAGACTGTCTAATAGTTCTGTAACAAAAGGACCTTCTCCAACTCTTGTTGTATAAGCTTTCATAACACCGATAATTTTATCAATTTTTTTAGGACTAACTCCAGCCCCTACACAAACCCCTCCAGCTGTAGGAGATGATGACGTAACATAAGGGTATGTTCCATAATCTATATCAAGCATAAGTGCTTGAGCTCCTTCAAATAATACAAATTTATTATCATCAAGAGCTTTATTTATTTCTGGAACAGAATCAATAATTCTATGTTTCAAAAGTTCTGCATATTTTTTGTAATCTTCAAATATTTCATCAAGGTTCATTGCTTCTACATCATATAATTTTGTAAATAATTGATTTTTTTCATCTAAGTTATTTTTTAATTTTTCAGCAAATTTTTCCATATCCAAAAGATCTACAACTCTTATCCCTGTTCTAGTTATTTTATCAGAATAACAAGGACCTATCCCTCTTTTTGTAGTTCCTATTTTGTTGTCTCCCATTGATTTTTCTTTACACTCATCAAGTTTAATATGATAAGGCATAATAAGATGAGCTCTGTCACTTATAAATAAATGATCTGTTTTTGCACCTTTTTTATCTAAAGTTTCCAGCTCTTTTAATAAAACTTTCGGGTCTACTACTACTCCTGGACCGATTATACATTTACCATTTCCATGAAGCATCCCTGAAGGAAGTAAGTGAAGTATGAATTTTTCTCCATTAACAACAACAGTATGCCCAGCGTTATTTCCACCTTGGAATCTAACTACATAATCAGCCTTATGAGCTAATACATCTATAATCTTTCCTTTACCTTCGTCTCCCCATTGTGTACCTACTATTACATAACTTGACATTTTATACCTCCCACAAAATATTAGTTAATAGTTAGTAATTAATAGTTAATAATTATAGAAAAATTGCTTAGCAATTTCAACCAAAACTCTTAATTATTAATTTTTAACTATTCATTAGTTTTTACGACTTTCCCAATATATTTCAAATTTCTATGCTTTTCTGCATAATCAATTCCATAACCAACAACAAATTCATCTGGAATTTTAAATCCAGTATATTTCACATCTACTGCTACTTCTCTTCTTTCTGGTTTATCAAGTAAAGTACAAATTTCAAGAGATTTCGGCTCACGAAGTGAAAGCATTTCGTAAACTTTTTTAAGTGTAAATCCAGTATCTATTATATCTTCTACTATTATAACATGCTTGTCTTTGATGTCATCTTCCAAATCTTTTTTAATCTTAACATCTCTAGAGCTTTCCATAGATTTTCCATAACTAGAAACAGTCATAAAATCAAGCTTTATATCATAATCTTGAAGTTCTCTTGCTAAATCACTAAGAAAAATTACAGAACCTCGCAGTAAAGCAACAAAGATAATTTCTTCTTGAGAAGAATAATCCTCTCGTATTTTTTGAGCTAGTTGGATAACTTTGTCTCGAACTTCTTCTTCAGAAATCAAAGTTTCAATTCTGTATTCCATATTTTCCTCCTCGAATTTATTATATATATAAAAATAATTATAAATACTTCATTTCATAAAAAAAGCCTAAGTTAAACTTAAATTAGTTTACACTTAGGCCTTGAATTTTTTTAAACTTATATTTATTTATGGGTATACTACAATCAACTGTACTTTTTGTACAGCTAAAAAGGCTTTTCTCTTTAAATAAAGAAAAAATTTCCATGCTTTCCTCCCAAAAATATCATCATCACGAACTATATTTTAACACAAAAGAAGGTTTTTTGCAAGCTTTTGCTTAGCTAGATATTTTATTTAAATTATCAATAAACTCTTCATAAGATGAAGCATTATAAAGGAATTCTAGCTTTTTAGAATTCTTTGTAAATTTAGCAACTTCAGAAAGTAACGCCAAATGTGCCTTAAGTTCAAGGGATTTTGGAGATAAAAGAAGTATAACTAGCTTATAATTTTGATTATTTATTAAAAGTCCTTTTTTGTTACTAATCAAAATAAACTCAGGCTCATTTACACTAGAAACATGAGTATGATATAAAAGTATATCATGACTTAAACTGATACTTTCTTCTTTTATCAATGATTTTAAATAAAAAGCATAACTAGGTGTATTCTTTCTTATAAAATCATCTACTATAAGCTCTAAATCTGTGTTTTTATTATTCAAAATAAAGTTATTATTCTTAATATTCTTTATGAAGTCATCATTAATGAAGAAATCCTCAATATCTGAATCATTTTCTTCGTGCAAATAAGGATATAGAGCTATAAAACTATTTTTTGAGAAGATTTCAGGAATCTTTTCAGATAGTTTCTCAAAATCCAGTCTCCACGATATTTCATTAGGTCTAGAACAAATCTGAATAATTAAATCATTGTTTTTTATATGTTTTTTTAAATCCTCATGTAAATTTTTATAGCTTTCAATATTTATATATGATATTTCTAATTTTTTCTCATTTTTTAGAATTTCTTTAGTGTCCATTATACTTTTGTCATCAGCAAATATAGTTAAATTATCATTTAAGGTCTTTGATAATTTTAAAACCTCAGTTAGGGTATTAACATAAGATTTTTGCATACTAACAAAGGGCGGAAGTATTAAAAAGACATTTCTACTCAAATCAAGTTTTTCGATTATTCTAGCTATAAATACCATCTCTTTACTATTTTTTAAGTAATGGGCATAAATATTTCCATAAAAAATGTTTTTTAATCTATTTTTCTTGCTATAACCTAAAACAACTTTTGAAATTCTGTACTCTTTACAAGTTTTAGCAATGGCATTAGAAATATTATTATCTATTTTTGTAAGAGGAATTACATTCTTATTAGATGAAACTCCCTTAAGCAAAATCTTTGTCAAAAGGTCTTCACTTCTTTCAATATCTTCTTCAAAATTATCACCTTCAAATACAACATTCAAGGGATAAATTGCTTCTTTGTTATTTTCATCAGATAAATAAAAAGATAAATCTCCCATTGAATTTACATTTTCTAAATTATTTATAGCTAATAAAACTCTTTGAGAAAGCTTTTCTTCTTTGTTTTTTGTAGCTTTTTTAGCCTTGCTTAGAATTTTTTTGATAGCATTATTCGTTACAAAAGCTCCTGCAAAGGTAGTAAATATTATCATCATAATTGTCCCAGATAAAATACTTTCATCAAATATACCTAATTCAAATCCAATAAGAACTGCTGCAAGAGTTGCTGCTGCTTGATTTACACTAAGTCCAAACATAAGACTTCTTTGAGCTTTTTCATACTTTACAAATTTACCAAATATTTCTGCTGCAAGATATTTGGAAATAAGTGCAATTATAATCATCAGAGCAGAAACCTTTAGAGTATATATATTGGAAAAAAAAGCCTTTGGCTCTATTATCATTCCCACTGAAATTAGAAAATAAGGAATAAATAACGAGTCTCCAACAAAATGTATTCTATTCATTAGTATACTTTTCTCTGGTATAAGTTTATTTAAACTAAGTCCTACTAAAAAAGCCCCTATTATTGGCTCTAAACCTGCAATATGAGCCAAATATGAAATAAAAAATAAAAAAGTAAAAACAAAGACATATTCTTCAATACCATTTTCATTGGCATATTTTTTGAAAAACCAACGAGTTATTTTAGGAAATACAAATATTATCATAAGAGTATATATAGTAATTGATATAACAAGGCTAATCCAAAAACTAATATCAACTGTTCCCTTATACATTTTTACAATTACTGCAAGGATAAGTAGAGCTAGGGTATCAGTTATTATTGTTCCACCAATAGTAGTAGAAACCTCTGACCTTTTTGAAAGTCCCATTTTTGTTACTATAGGAAAAGTAAGCAAAGTATGAGAAGAAAACATACTTGCAAGTAAAACAGACTGTAAAATATTTAATTTTAGAATATAATAAGCACCAAGTATTCCTAAACTTAGAGGAATGGCAAAGGTCAAGAGGCCAAAGAGTATGCTGTGATGTTTGTTTCTTTTGACTTCTGAAAGATTTATCTCAAGTCCTGCTTGAAACATAATATAAAGTATACCTATAGTTCCAAACAAATTTATTGTAGCATCTCTTTCTATTATACCAAAAAGATGTGGTCCAAAAATTACTCCAGAAATTATAAGCCCCAAAATCCCTGGAAGCTTAAGTTTTTCGGCTATTATTGGAGCTATAAGTACATTAAGCATAACTATGGAAAAAATCAGTAAGGGGTCGTGTATGGGTAAAGTCATAAATTACCTCCTTCAAGTTTTTTTATTATTTCATCTAGTTCATTATCTTTAATATATAATGTTTCTTTGTATTTATATTTGTATATCTCTTCTGTTTGATTTGTATCAGGATTAAAAGAAATACCATAAAATTCAAAACCTAAATTATTTAGAAAAACTATTTTCCTCTCTTCTTCTTCAGATACAGTGCAAAATATGTCTAAATCTTTTAAAGGAGACACTTTTATCAAGTCTGTAAATTCATTTTCATTAATAGAATCAGAAGTATTAAGTATTTCTGCTTTATCTTCATAAAATTTTATAAATTCTTTATTCTCATTTTTTAAAACATAAAATTTTTCACTTTTTTCTATTTTTAACATAAAATCACCTCTTTTGAGTTTTATATATAATTTTGGCTATTAGATTTTTAGGAAAAAACCTTTGAAAACCTAATAAAAATCTATTATAAAAGCCCCAAATTATAAATTTTCTTTCTTTTTCAAGCTCTTTGTATAAATATTCAGCTACTTCCATTGCTGAAGGTATTTTCCCCCTTAAAGGACTACTTTTAGGTCTTTTTGCTACTTCCTGAAATTCTGTTTTGGTTTCCCCGGGACAAAACAAAACTATTTGGGGCTCAGTAATTTCTTGCTGAATAGCTAAGGTAAAATCATTTACAAAACTTTTGCTGGCTCCATATACACTCATTAAGGGTATAGGTTGAAAACCTGCTGTAGAGCCAATATTTACTATTTTTCCTGTTTTTTTCATAGTAGAGGAAAAAAGTTTTGTCAAAATAACGAGAGAACTTATATTTAAATTAATCATATTCACATCTTCATTAAGATTGCTATCTAAAAAATTTCCAAATTTTCCAAAACCGGCATTATTTATTAAGATATCTGTATCTTTATACTTATGAGAAAGGATTTCTAAATTTTCCTTTATTCCTAAATCCATAACTTCTACATCTACACTTATCCCATAATTATTTTCCAATTCTCTTTTTAAGTCAAATAATCTGTCTTGTCTTCTTGCTACAAGAACTAAGTCATAGGAATTTTTAGCAAAAACCTTGCTTAAAGCTAGTCCTATCCCGCTACTTGCTCCTGTAATAACTACTTTTTTCATAAAATCACCTACTACATTATACCCTAGTTTTTTAGAAAAATGAAGGTTTTGAGAAATTATATAGTATAATATAGTATGGATAGAAGTGATACTTAGAAAGAAAGGTGATACATATGAAAATATTTATAGACATTGACGGTGTTTTATGGAACACAGCTAAAAGTATTGTTAATCTTTATAACAAAAAATATGGCCACAATGGTAAATGGGAAGAAGCCCTAGAATGGAACTTTAGCCCTGCTATTCCAATAGGAACTTCTGAAGAAATAATTGATGAACTTTTTGCAAGTCATGAAATTTATGAAGGTGACCATACTATTGAAGGGGCTGTAGAATATATTACCAAGCTTAATCAAGAATTTACCAATGTATATTTCTGTACAGTGGGAAAAAATATTAATAATTCCCAAAAACTTAAAATGCTAAAAAGACTTGTACCTGAAGTTAAAGTAATAACTATAAGTTTTCCAGAAGAAGTTTTAGCCGATAAATCTATGATAAATATGGAAGGGTCTATATTTATTGATGACCATTCTAAGAATCTAAAAAGTTCCAATGCCAAATATAAAATTCTATTTGAACCCCATGGGGAAAAAAATTGGAATAAGGGTTATGCCGGAATAAAGCTTAAATCCTGGGAAGAAGTTTATAATTTTGTTAAAACTCTGCATTTAATAGAAGAAAAAGGACTTCATGAGTACTCAGACTTAATAAGATGCGAGGACAATATCGAAATTGAAAAACTTTTGGAAGAAATTATTAAAATGTCAAAAAAATAGAAATAAAATAGGTGCTCAAGATTTTGAGCACCTATTTTATTTAGCTGAAGTTATGCACTGGGCTTCGCTCCGAACCCCTAAAAAAAGGGAAAACTCCTTGTTTTACTCTAATTATTTAACCAAAGGAATTAATTCATCTAAGGACTTTATAATATAATTTGCTTTTATACTTTCTTTAGGTTCTATATTATTAGGGTTGTACCAGCAAGTATCTATTCCAAAATTTATACCTCCCTGTATATCAGAAGAAAGGCTATCTCCAACCATTAAAACTTTGCTTTTGTCAAAAAATTTCAAGTTTTTTAAAGCTATCTCAAAGATACTTGGATGTGGTTTTGAATAATTGACACTTTCAGAAATAATTATCTCCTTAAAATACTCAGATAATCCAGAGTTTTCTATTCTAGGCTTTTGAACATCTTCAAAACCATTGGTTATTACAGCCAATTGGTGATTTTGGCTTAAAGCTTTTACTGTATCTTGTGCTTTAGGGAGTAAAAAAGAGCCTCTTCCCAAATTCTTTATATATGCCTTATTAAAAATTTCATAGTTAATATCTATACTCAAATTTTCTAAATATTTTTCAAATCTTTTATTTTTCAGTTCCTTTAAACTAATCTGATTTTCTTCAAGTTTTTTCCATAAAACTTTATTCATCTCTTTATATTTAGCCAAATGAAAATTCTCTTCATATTGAAGATTAAACTCTATAAATGTATTTTTTAAAGCTTCTTTTTCTGTTTTTTGAAAATCAAAGAGAGTTTCATCTATATCAAATAATATTACTTCGTACTTCATTTTTATCTCCTTGTCTTTCGTATTCTACCTATTTTACTATATTAAAATAAATAAGTGAATAGAAATAAATACATAAATTTTAGAATTTATGAAAATCCTTAAATAAGTAAAATGTTAACGATAATTCCTAAGTAAAAATTTCCACTATTATAAATTTTATAAATCCAAAGTGGTTAATAGATCCTTACTAACGAATTTTTCTATATTTTCTACGTTTTGACACTTTTAGTTTATTGAACTATACTTAACTTAATGAAGCCAAGATGGCTAAAATATTTTTAGGAGGTATCAAAATGGTAATAGTAAATTGTCCATTAATGCAAAATGATGTTATAAAAGTAGTAGAAGGAATTGTTTTAAATGACACAAATCCTTTTAAATTTATTGAAAAAAAAGGTATGAAAATGTATTTTGAAACAGCTGATGTAAAAGTAGATGAAGCCTGTGTTATCATAAAAAGCGAAATGAGAAAAGCACCTTTTGGAAGTCTTCTTAATTTTAATGTAGTTCCTGCATAAAAATTCTTATTTTGTCACAATTTTGCCATAATCCTATTGTATTATCTCTGTATAGAAAGAAAATAACTAAATCAAACGGAGGTAAGAAAATGAAAAAATTAATTATTTTAGGAATGGCTTTATCTACTATGGCTTTTGCAAAAGGTAACTTTAATAATGATAACTTTGGTGGAAAAGATGGGCAAGGAAAAG
>RRZT010155823.1_pt1 | contig 12664 bp, 8 predicted proteins | sample 2165551 | NCBI WGS metagenome assembly RRZT01 (sample SAMN10456910, study PRJNA506462) | wastewater metagenome | biome: wastewater; feature: sludge; material: wastewater sludge; isolation source: wastewater sludge with Escherichia coli K12::gfp cells carrying plasmid... | place: USA: Moscow, Idaho ... | reverse complement strand
TGAATACGTAGCCCGCGATACAGCCTTGTATCATGGTAGAGTAATGCTAGAGTCTGCCCACATATAATACATATATTATCGGTCTTGGTCTTCGTTTTTCACCATTCCTTTATATTTCTCCGGAAGTGCACTCTCTACGGCAGTATAGGCTTCGGCCATAGTAGCTTTGATATTCTCCATTCCTTTTCCTTTGGGAGGAATAGGATCGTGAATTGTCAGGATCATGCGATGGCGGTGTATCCATTTTCCGGTACGTGGCAGGATTTCAAACGAACCGTCGATGGTGACAGGTACAACAGCTAGTTGTAAATCATCCGCTAACTGAAAAGCTCCCTTCTTGAAATATCCCATGTGTCCTGTGAAAGTACGTGCTCCTTCGGGGAAAACAACCAGAGAAACACCGTCTTTCAACGAGGCTTTAGCCTGTTGAATGGTCTCCAACACTTTTTTCGGTCCCGAACGGTCTACGAAGATATGTCCCGCGCTTTCACAGGCTTTTCCTACAAACGGTAGTTTACGCAGACTTTTTTTCATCATCCACTTGAAGTTTCTTCCGATGAAACCGTAAATAAGGAATATATCGAATGAACCCTGATGATTAGGTACGAAAATATAGGATGTCTTGCCGTGTAACTTTTCACGTCCACGAATCTTTACAGGAATTAATAGAAAAAGACAAATTAATTGTGACCATATTTTTCCTGGATAATATCCCCAAAAGTGAGCTCCTCCCACGAGAGAACCTACGATAGTGACGATTGCCGTGAGGATAGTCAATACCAATAAAATAGGCAAAGCAATACAAATTTGATAAATATAATACAGTATCTTCATAGGGTTGGATTTTTATCCTGCAAATATACATGATTATTTGGTAAAAAAGAGAGGTGGATACGATATAATCTTTTTGATTGTACTATTTTTGTATCTTATTATATGAGATAGTTACAAAAATATGATACGTATATTACATACTGCCGACTGGCATTTGGGGCAAACTTTCTTCGGGTATGACCGTGCCGGTGAACATGAAGTCTTTTTGAACTGGCTGGCCGGAGAAATTCGTGAAAGGGAGATTGATGCACTGATTATAGCCGGAGACGTTTTTGATGTTTCCAATCCTTCTGCTGCGTCTCAAAGCCTGTATTATCATTTTATTTATCGAGTGACGGCGGAGAATCCCACTCTTCAGATTGTGATTGTTGCCGGCAATCATGACTCTGCGGCGCGGTTGGAAGCTCCTTTACCCTTGCTGCAAGCGATGCGGACGGAGGTTCGGGGGGTAGTACGCAAGTCGGACGATGGGGAAATTGATTACGATCATTTGACGGTTGAGTTAAAGAACCGTGACGGGGAGGTGGAATTGCTTTGTATGGCAGTTCCTTTTTTGCGGCAGGGAGATTATCCGACAGTCCCGACAGAAGGTAATCCGTATGCGGAGGGAGTCCGGGAGCTTTATACGCAGCTTTTGCAAAGGCTATGGAAGCGACGGAAAGAGAATCAATCTATACTTGCTATCGGCCATTTACAGGCTATCGGTTCGGAGATTGCGGAGAAAGATTATAGCGAACGTACAGTGATTGGTGGTTTGGAATGTGTGTCACCTGATGCATTTTCCGAACAAATTGCTTATACGGCTCTTGGTCATATTCATAAGGCGCAACGCGTATCCGGCAGGGAGAATGTGAGATATGCCGGAAGTCCCATTCCGATGTCTTTTGCAGAGAAGCATTATCATCACGGGGTCGTGGAAGTGACTTTCGACGGAGGGTGTGCGGTAGATATAATGCGGGTGGAATGCCCGAGGTTAATACCTTTGATGAGCGTGCCGAATGGAGAACCTGCGTCTCCGGAAATTGTGTTGGAAATCTTGAAAGAGTTGCCGGTAACGGAAGGAGCAGCACCTTATCTGGAGGTAAAAGTGTTGTTGGATGAACCGGAGCCAATGCTCCGGCAGGAAGTTGAGGAAGCATTGGCTGATAAAAATTATCGGTTGGCGCGTATTGTCTCTACTTATCGTAATGAAACGGGAAATGCAGAGAAGGAAAATGAGAATTGGAAAAGAGGATTACAGGAAATGTCTCCGTTGCAGATCGCTCAATCTGCATTTGAAAAGATTTATCAGGTGGAAATGCCTGAGGAGTTGACGGACTTGTTTCAGGAAGCCTACCTGGCTGCTACACGTAAAGAGGAGGAAGAAGAATGAAGATATTAGCGATACGATTGAAAAATCTTACTTCGATAGAAGGAGCGGTAGAAGTTGATTTTGCAATGGAGCCGTTGAACTCGGCAGGAATATTTGCGATTTCAGGTGCTACGGGAGCTGGCAAATCTACTTTATTAGATGCATTGTGTCTGGCATTGTATGATAAAGCACCTCGTTTTGCAAATTCGGTAGAAAGTATAAATTTGGCGGATGTAGGAGATAATCAGATTAATCAGTCGGATGTAAGGAATCTGCTTCGTCGTGGTACGACCGACGGATATGCAGAGGTTGATTTCTTAGGAGTCGATGGTCATAGATACCGTTCTCGCTGGTCGGTGAGACGGACAAGAAATAAGGTGAGCGGTTCCTTGCAACCACAAACGATGGAAGTGAAAGAGCTGGATACAGGGAAAGAGTTTCAAGGAACCAAAAAGGAACTGCTGGCTCAACTGACAGAATTGGTGGGTTTGACGTATGAGCAGTTTACCCGGACTGTCTTATTGGCTCAAAATGATTTTTCTACATTCTTGAAATCGAAGGGAGCCGCAAAAGCCGAACTGCTTGAAAAATTGACGGGAACCGGTGTTTATTCCCGTATTTCTCAGGAAGTTTTTTTACGAAACAAGTTGGTACAGGAAGAAGTGACTACGATTCGAAATAGAATGAGTGTAATCGACCTCTTGCCGGAGGAAGAACTTCTTGCTTTACAGAAAGAAAAAGAATTGCTGATTGCGAAACGTGCAGTGGGGATTCAATTACTGGCGGAACAGAATGCCCGGTTGAACATTGTCCGTTCGTTAAAGATGCAGGAGGAACTTTGGAAAAAGAAGCAACAGGAAGAACAAGGCGAAGAGGCAAAGTTGAGACTCCTGCAGGAAACACTGGCTTCACAGGAAGAAGGGTTGGTACGTTTCAAAGCACAATGGGAAGCTATACAACCGGATTTGAAGAAAGCCCGTCAGTTGGATGTGCAGATACAGTCTCAACAGGAAGGCTATAATCAGTTGCGGCAGATATTGGAAACAGCTTGCGGGCAGGTGGCGGAGCAGGAAAAGAAGATGCGGATGGCAACGAAACAGTTGCAGGGAGCTTATCGTTCATTAAATCGTTTGTTGACGAATACGGAAACGGAGTCGTTGCCGCTTGAACAAGTAGAGGATATTCTACAGCAGGAAGAAGATAAACTGAAAGCCGCCATAAAAGCCAATGAGGAACGACTGGTCCGGCTAAATGCTTTTGATTATGTATCATTAGACGAAGAACAGAAGAAACTACAAAAAGAACTGGTTCGCCAACAGAATGTCCGGCAGTTGACTGAGTCGCAGGAGAAAGTGAAAACAGAAATAGTAAGACTGGAGAAAGAAACGGTTGATTGTTCGACGCAGTTAACAGAACAGGAAGCGACACGAAAAACGATTCAGCGTCTTTATGAAAATGCCCGTATGGCAGTGGGAAAAGACGTGAAAGCATTGCGTCAACAGTTACAGGAAGGAGAAGCTTGTCCGGTTTGCGGCAGTACGTCACATCCTTATCACCGGGAACAGGAAGTAGTGGATATTCTTTTCCGAAATATAGAGCAGGAGTATAATACGGTGGTGATTGCCTGTCAGCAAACAAATAATCAGCATATAGCCCTGCAACGTGATCTGGCGCATCAAAAAACTGTTGCCGGACAGATCAAAGAACAGTTATCCATATGGCAGAAAGAAGAAATTCATGCAGGAAACGAAGAACAGATACAGAACCGTTTGCAGGAATTGGCAAAACGTATTCAGGAGTATAGTAGTCTCTATACGGAGTGGCAACGAAATGATGAGGCGATAAAGAAGATACGTGTCCATTGTGAGGCTTTGCGTGAAAATGTTTCCCAATGTCGTTTGACTATGCAGCAAGTTTCGTCCGCTAAAGAACAGTTGGCACTATTACAAAACGCTGCTTCTGCCGAACAGAAACGCTTTGAAGTAGTAGAGAAAGCATTGGATACACTTCGTCAGGAACGGTCGCAATTATTAAAAGGAAAGAGTGCGGATGAAGCGGAAGCCGCTGTAGCCAAAAGGGAAAAAGAGCTGACTCATGCTTTAGACGGGGCTCGGTTGGGAGTAGAAACTTCGCACAACCGTCTTTTAGGTTTACAAGGGGAAATGAAACAGATTGCCGCAACTGTCGGGGAATTGCAGGAGCAACAGAAAAAGATTGAATCTCCCGAACAACTTCCCGAAATAATAAAGCAACAGCAGGAAGACAATCTAAATACGGAACGTAGCCTTTCTGCTATCGAAGTCCGCCTGTTGCAACAGGCAAAAAATAAAGTAACAGCCGAACTGATAGCTAAAGAGCTGGCCGAAAAGCAATTGATTGCCGAACGTTGGGCTAAACTGAACAAGTTGATCGGTAGTGCCGACGGAGCAAAGTTCAAAGTTATAGCACAAAGCTATACATTGAATTTATTGTTACTTCATGCCAACAAGCATTTGTCTTATCTATCCAAACGCTATAAATTGCAGCAAGTACCCGGCACTTTGGCGCTTCAGGTGATTGATTGTGATATGTGTGATGAAATACGGACTGTATATTCTCTTTCCGGAGGAGAGTCGTTTCTGATATCTTTGGCATTGGCACTGGGACTGTCCTCGCTGTCGAGCAACAACCTGAAAGTAGAATCTCTTTTTATTGACGAGGGATTCGGCTCTTTGGATGCCGATAGCTTGCGGACAGCTATGGAAGCGTTGGAACAATTACAGATGCAAGGAAGGAAAATAGGAGTAATTTCTCATGTACAGGAAATGAGTGAACGGATCTCCGTCCAGGTGCAGGTGCATAAGAAAGTCAATGGAAAGAGCGTGCTTACCGTCGTAGGGTAAGCACAGTGATTTCCGGCCAGGCGCCGAAACGGAAAGGTAATCCCACGTAGCCGATTCCTACATTGACGTAAAGCCCGCGAGTACCTTCCAAATACATCCCTCCCCATTCCGGATAAATATAAACGGAAGGGGAATAATTGCCCAGTTGCAACTGCATGGCGTGGGTATGTCCTGCCAACATTAAATCTATATCCGATTCCGGAAGTACTTCCCGTCTCCAATGTGTCGGGTTATGGCTTAAAAGTAGCTTGAACATTCCTTCAATTCCTGCTTTCGCTTTTGGAAGGTCGCCATGTTGCGAAAAGGGAGGTTCTCCTTGGTTTTCTACTCCGATAAGGGCGATGCTGTCATTGCCTTGAATCAGAAATGTATGTTCGTTGTTTAATAACTTCCAGCCCATAGCTGCCTGCCTTTGTTTAAGTTTGATCAGATTATTGTCCTGATCTTGTTTGCTTTTCCAATGAAAATAAGGTCCGTAATCATGGTTTCCAAGTATGGAATAAACTCCGTCTCCGGCTTTCAGGCCGGCTAGTATTTCCTGGAAATCATTCAGCTCGACAGCCCGGTGATTTACCAGATCTCCGGTGAAAACAATCAGGTCGGGTTGCTGGGCATTCACTAAATCCACTAACTTCCGAATAGCAGGAGTGTTTCCTTGCCAACTGCCGATATGAAGGTCGGATAACTGTACAATACGATAACCGTCGAAAGCCTGCGGGAGTCGGGGAGAGGTGTAAGTGACTTCTTTTACTTCAAACCGGGTTCGTCCGACAAAAGAGCCGTAGAGAATCATAACAATACTAAGTACGGCCAGTGTCAGTCCGGTGCATATAAACGGTGTGCGCGGCCAGCGAAGCCATTTATGAAAAGGGATTCCGAGTACGGTAAATAAGACCAGCAATAGTTTGGGAGCTGTAAACAGGAAAAAGATGATAGAGAACCACCCGATGTCCTGTGTATGGCGTTCCGCAAAAGCATTGTTGGCAAAGTAAACCAAGTAAAGAAGCCCTGCGGTTAGCAAGAAACTGGGTACCCAGTAAAGAACGCGTAACCACCATTTTGCGGTGAGACGAACAATGAATCTCAAGTAAAGATAGAGGTCCGGAAGTACCAGAAAAAGTAGGAGGAATATAAATAAGCGTTGCAACATATGTGTCTTTAGTTATAATGGATATTTACATTAATTCGTTTAATTCACTTAAATTCTTTTTGATTTCGTGGATACGGTTCAGGAATTTCTTGCGATAAATCCATAGAATGAGTATAAGACCTCCTCCCCACAACAGGATGAAGAACAGAATCATACCTATTCCGTATTGCCATATCTGCCAGTAGACGAAAGAAAGAATGGCAAGTATCAGGAGGAAAGCGGTGGCAATCAGCCGTTCTCTGATTGTCCAGTGATGAATGCGGTTGACACGGGCAATCACTTCCACAAGAGGCATTTCGTCTATTTGAGTCCGTTGAAGAAATCGCGTGGTGGCGATATCCCAGCAAAGAGCGGGAATCCATGCCAGAAGGATAATGATGTAGATCGGGTTTAATCTGTTGTGCAGTATCACTTCCGTCAAAAATAAGATTAATATCGGCAGGGAAATCAGGATTAGCCTGATGTTCAGGCGGGCAATGGCATGGATACCTTTGTCGGCGTGTCCTATCAGCCTTTCAAGTTCGTCTTCTTTGATGAGTTCTTTGTCCTTTAAGTGCTCATCGAGGGCGTTCCATGATTTTTTCAGTTCTTCCAGTTCCATATATCTTATTCCTCCTTTTTCATTCTTTTAAGTTTGTCTTTGATACGGCTTAGTTTGGTAGCTATGTTAGTCACCGTCAAGCCGGTAATTTCCGCTATTTCCTCGTAGCTTTTATCTTCAAGGTATAGCAGGATGATTGACTTGTCGAGTTGTCCCAGTTGGTTAATCATCTGGTAGAGTTGCTTCAGCATTTCATTGATAGGGTCATGTGCTTCTATTGTCCGGTCAATGTCTTTGGTGAGGCTGATAATTTCCGGTACATTCTTCTCTTTACGATAAAAACTGATACAAGTGTTCAGGGCGATACGGTAAATCCATGTCGATATTTTACATTCTTTCCTGAATTTAGGATAAGCTTTCCAGAGGTTCAGTACTACATCCTGATAGAGGTCGTTGAGCGGAGCGTTGGGATGAGTATACAGATAGCATACTTTGTAGATTACCCGCTCATATTCGCGTATAACCGACAAGAACTCTTGCTCAATAGGGTTGTTTGCCTCTGTTGTTGGTTCTCTCATGGATTTTAGGATTGCTTTTCTGGTTAGTTAGTCGTGAGAAAAGGAGAAAAATCACACGAAGATGCAAGCTATTGCAGATTGGCTGCCAGGAATTTGCGCATTTCTTCAATACTTCTTCTCCGGCGGCGGGCATAGTCTTCGAGTTGGTCTTCTCCGATCTTTCCGACAGAAAAATATTCGGATACAGGATGTGCAAACATCAGGCCGCACACCGATGCATGAGGATACATTGCCCCGTTTTCAGTCAGTGAAATGCCGATCTGTTTCATGTCCAGCAGTTCGTCCAGCAGGAAGTTGACGGACTGATCCGGCAAAGAAGGATAACCGACGGCAGGACGGATGCCTTGATATTTCTCGACTAATAAGTCCGCCATGCCTAAATTTTCGTCTTTCGCGTATCCCCACGCTTCTTTTCTCACATACTCGTGCATTTTTTCTGTGGCTGCTTCCGCAAGTCGGTCAGAAAGGGTTTGTACGAGCAAATGTTTGTAAGGATCCTGTTCGTATAGTCCTTCCATGTCTGCGTCAATGGAAGAAGCGAAAGCTCCCAACGTATCCGGAATGCCGGAAGAAAGCGGACGGATGAAGTCACTCAGGCAAAGGAAAGGACTTCCGTCCTTCTTAGGTGTTTGCTGACGGAGTAAGGGAAAGACCATGAACTGATTCTCTGCTTTTTCAATTACCAGATTATCCCCGTCGGAGTTTGCCTTACACAACTTGAAGATTGTTCTGACCTCATAGTCCCGGTCGAGTACATCCAGCATACGGTTTGCCTCCTTGAACAGTTGCATGGCTTCCGAAGCCTTGTTACGTTCCTCTACCGGAAAGGAGGCCAGCCACATGGCACGGCAGGCATCGCAACCATGAATATTGGTGATAGCTGCATAGCGAGGTTGGAATCCCCAGGCATGGAAAAAGTAAATCCAATTGATGTAGGGGGTAACGGTATGTATTTTATAAGATAGAACAGTGCTCATAAGTTTGCCGATGACGAATTATATTTATCTGAATCTTAATTCTTGTCCACGATAAGTTTCGTCTATTTTTCCGTTATCGTATAACAGGTGACCGTTCACAAATGTTTTCTCCACTTTCCAGTTGAAGGTATGACCTTCCAGCGGACTCCATTGGCATTTGCTTACAATGCAATCCGTTGTTACTGTCCATTTGGAGTTGGGACGTACTAATACAAGGTCTGCCTGATAACCTTTATGGATAAATCCGCGATTATTTATTTCATACATTTGAGCAGGCGCATGAGACATCTTTTCTACTATTTTCTCGATAGAGAAGATACCTTTATCTACAAGTTCCAGCATACTGGCCAGAGAGAATTGGATCATTGGCATTCCGGACATCGCTTTCAAAGCGCCTCCCTCTTTTTCGCTTAGCAGATGCGGGGCATGATCGGTCGCAATGGCGTCGATCAGACCGCTGTTGACAGCTTCCTGCAAAGCCTTCCGGTCTTCGGCTGTTTTAATGGCAGGGTTACATTTGATGCGTGCGCCTAAAGTCTGATAATCATCTTCCGTGAAAAGTAAGTGAGAAACACAAGCTTCCGCCGTAATTCGCTTCGTTATCAAAGGAGCGTCGGAAAATAAATCCAGTTCTCTGGCTGTGGAAATATGCATGATGTGCAAGCGGGCATTTGCCTCACGTGCCAGTTGTACTGCCAGTTCGGAGGAACGGTAACAAGCTTCTTCCGAACGGATAACCGGATGAAGGGTCAAAGGCACATCGTCCCCGTATGCTTTTTTATATTTGTCTGTATTTTCTTTGATAATTCCCTGGTCCTCACAATGGGCGGCGATAAGTAAATCGGTTCCGCCGAATATATTGCGCAGGCTCGCCATGCGGTCTACCAGCATATTGCCTGTGCTTGATCCCATAAATAGTTTTATGCCACAAACACGGTGTTTGTCCAGTTGGGCAAACTGCGGGTAGTTATTGTTGGTTGCCCCGAAGTAACAGGAATAGTTGACGGCCGACTTCCCGGCCAATAAAGCAAGTTTCTCATCCAGAGCCTCTAACGTTGTCGTCTGCGGATTCGTATTCGGCATATCCATGATAGAGGTAACGCCTCCGGCGGCCGCAGCACGGCTTTCGGTAGTTATATCCGCTTTATGAGTCAGTCCCGGGTCACGAAAATGCACGTGTTCGTCAATTGCGCCCGGCAAAAGATAACATCCGGTTGCGTCTATGATTTCATCGCAAGGTGTAGTTGTTTTTTCTTCTCCGGTCAGTATTTCGGCAATCTTCTCGCCTTCGATAACAACCGAACCCAGAACTTTTCTTCCTTCGTTGACTATAACGGCATTTTGAATCAGTGTACGTTTCATTTCTTTTGGGGGAATTTGTGGAACCAACTATTTACTTTTAATTTAATCACTCCGAATACGGCCTCTCCGAAGATACTGCTGTTCATTTTCGAAGTACCCAACTCGCGATTGATGAAGATAACGGGAACTTCGATAATCTTGAAACCACATTTATAAGCGGTAAATTTCATTTCGATCTGGAAGGCATATCCCTTAAAACGAATGTGTTCTAGATCAATCGTTTCGAGTACCTGTCGGCGGTAACAAACAAATCCGGCAGTGGTATCGTGGATAGGAATACCTGTAATGAACTGCACGTATTTGGATGCGAAATAAGACATCAGTACTCTGCCCATAGGCCAATTGACTACATTCACTCCGCTGACGTAGCGGGAGCCGACAGCTACATCTCCTCCTGCTTTCGCACACGCCTGATACAGACGGGGCAAGTCATTCGGATTATGACTGAAATCAGCATCCATTTCAAAAATATATTCGTACGAATGTTCCAGTGCCCACTTGAATCCGGCGATATAGGCAGTGCCCAGCCCTAACTTTCCTTTGCGTTCAATCATAAAAAGACGTTCGGGAAATTCTTGTTGCAAAGTCTTGACGATGTTTGCCGTTCCGTCCGGCGAACCGTCCTCTATTACCAGAATATGGAATATCTTAGGAAGTCCGAAAACGGCACGGATGATATTTTCTATGTTCTCCCGTTCATTATAGGTAGGGATAATTACAATGCTATCCGATATTTGCATATAAATACTATAAATTTTAGAAACAAAAGTAGTTCTTTTCCTTTAGTTACGAACGGACTAAGGATAATTTAACGTGGAAGTATATGGTAAGTTTAGCTTTTTAGTACTAGTATTTAGATGTTTTTGCCCTTAAGGACTAAGTTCTTTTATGCAAGATTCTATTTGTCTGACAATAGTTGAGTTTGCGTTTGACAGTTGTTGAACTTTCGTTTGACAGCTGTTAGACGAAAACTCAACAGCTGTCAAACGAATAAAGGATAGTATATTGAGAAGTAAACGAATGGGGAAATAGAATTAAATTCAAGCGGTACTGCCTTTAATTTCTAACGGTAATGTACAAGGTGCTCGCGTTATTTTTGTACTTTTGCGGGGAAATTTTTATAGGTATGACGATAACTGAGTTGCAACAACTATATGCTGCCCATCCTAACATGGCAGTGATGAAGCGTTTGTTGAAGGATACTTCTGTTCAAACTATTTTTTGTGGAGGATTATATGCGTCTGCTGCTTCGCTTTTTTCTTCTATATTGGTGCAGGAGGGAGGTTGTCCTTTTGTCTTTATTCTGGGCGATCTGGAGGAAGCGGGGTATTTTTATCACGACTTGACGCAAGTGTTGGGGACAGAAACTGTACTTTTCTTTCCTTCTTCGTTCCGCCGTTCCATTAAGTACGGGCAAAAAGATGCGGCAAATGAGATTCTCCGCACGGAAGTATTGAGCCGTTTGCAGAAAGGGGAGAAGGGCTTGTGCATCGTCACCTATCCGGATGCATTGGCGGAGAAAGTCGTATCCCGTAAAGAATTGAGCGATAAGACTCTGAAACTGAATGTCGGCGAGAAGGTAGACACGACCTTTATCACGGATGTGTTGCATAGTTATGGTTTCGAATATGTGGATTATGTATATGAGCCGGGGCAGTATGCCGTTCGTGGTAGCATCATCGACGTCTTTTCTTTTGCTTCGGAATATCCTTACCGCATTGACTTTTTTGGAGACGAAGTAGAGAGTATCCGTACCTTTGAGGTTGAATCCCAGCTATCTCGGGAGAAGAAAGAAGGAGTGTCTATCGTGCCCGATTTGGCTGTGACGGGAGATGTTACTACCTCGTTTTTGGATTTCATACCGAAAGAGACTACCTTGGCAATGCGTGACTTCCTTTGGTTGCGTGAACGGATTCAGGTCGTGCACGATGAGGCGTTGACGCCGCAGGCGATAGCCGTACAGGAAGTCGAAGAAAATGGCGGTATTACGTTGGAAGGCAAACTGATAGACGGCAGTGAATTTACCGTGCGTGCACTTGATTTCCGCCGGCTGGAGTTTGGTAACAAGCCGACCGGTACTCCGAATGCCAGCGTCACTTTTGATACTTCCGCACAGCCTATCTTTCATAAAAACTTCGACTTGGTAGCCGGCTCTTTCAAGGAGTATTTGGAAAAAGGATATACCCTTTATATTTGTAGTGACAGCATGAAGCAGACGGATCGTATCCGGGCAATCTTCGAAGACCGGGGGGATAAGATCAAATTTACTCCTGTAGAACGTACTGTGCATGAAGGTTTTGTTGATAACACATTGCGTCTCTGTTTCTTTACAGATCACCAGTTGTTCGACCGTTTCCATAAATATAATCTGAAAAGCGATAAGGCTCGTTCAGGTAAAGTGGCCCTGTCCTTGAAAGAACTGAATCAGTTTACTCCGGGTGATTATGTGGTGCATACGGACCACGGTATCGGACGTTTTTCCGGATTGGTGCGTATTCCGAATGGAGATACTACGCAAGAAGTTCTGAAACTGGTTTTTCAAAATGAGGATGTGGTGTTTGTCTCGATTCATTCTTTGCATAAGGTCTCTAAATATAAAGGTAAGGATGGCGAAGCTCCCCGCCTTAATAAGTTGGGAACGGGGGCATGGGAGAAACTGAAAGAGCGTACAAAAACCAAAATCAAGGATATTGCCCGCGATTTGATTAAGTTGTATTCGCAACGTCGTCAGGAGAAAGGCTTTTCTTATAGTCCCGACAGTTTCTTGCAGCGTGAGTTGGAAGCGTCTTTTATTTATGAAGATACACCCGATCAGAGCAAAGCTACTGTCGATGTGAAGACCGATATGGAGAGTGACCGCCCAATGGACCGTCTCGTCTGTGGGGATGTAGGCTTTGGAAAAACGGAAGTGGCTATCCGGGCAGCTTTTAAGGCGGTGGCGGACAATAAGCAGGTTGCAGTTCTGGTGCCGACCACGGTGCTTGCTTAT
>RRZT010941082.1_pt1 | contig 12665 bp, 13 predicted proteins | sample 2165551 | NCBI WGS metagenome assembly RRZT01 (sample SAMN10456910, study PRJNA506462) | wastewater metagenome | biome: wastewater; feature: sludge; material: wastewater sludge; isolation source: wastewater sludge with Escherichia coli K12::gfp cells carrying plasmid... | place: USA: Moscow, Idaho... | reverse complement strand
TCAACCAGATTGACATCAACCCCAAATTTCTGTTTCAATTTCTGAGAAATAATTTCCAGATGCATTTCGCCCAAACCAGATACCAGAGTTTGCTTGGTTTCCTTATTACGGCTGACTGTCATGGTTGGATCTTCTTCCACCAGACGATGAAGGCCAGTAGCCAGCTTGTCGATATCAGCCTTTGTTTTTGGTTCAATGGCCATCGAGATAATCGGTTTTGGCAGTTCAATTTTATCATAAACAATCGGTGATTTGATGCTGGTTAAGGTATCCCCGGTGACGGTATCACTTAACTTGGAAAACGCTCCAATATCGCCGGCTTCGAGTTTTTCAACCTCGATCTGTTTGTTTCCTCTTAACACATAAATGTGATTGGCTTTTTCTTTTACTTCCTGAGTTGCATTATATACCTCAACAGAATGATCCAGTACCCCTGACATAACTTTAAAAATTGATAACTTACCAACATAGGGGTCAGCTACGGTTTTAAATACCAGTGCTGAAAAAGGTTCGCTGTTGCTGCACTTACGTTCGATTTCTTTTTTATCCCGGGGATCTTTGCCCACTTCAAATTTTCCCTTGCCAGGTGATGGCAGATATTCGATGATCATGTTTTCCAGGGTTTCTACGCCAATATTTAAAACTGCCGAAGTACATAATACCGGAATAATTTCACCGTTATCAATTCCCTGGCGAATACCGGTATGGATTTCATTTTGGGTCAGCTCTTCACCTTCAAAATATTTTTCCATCAGGCTTTCACTGGTCTGAGCTACCGACTCCATAATCATATCCCGATAGGGTTCCAGTTCAGCTTTCATTTCATCGGTGATCGGCACATCAAAACAGCGGTTTTCTTTTCGCTGGCTACCGGTCAGATCAACGATATTGACAACCCCATTCATCGCTTCACCTTCACCCATTGGTAATTCAAAGGGGACAACCTTGTTGCCGAAGGTTTCTTTTAACTCGTCCATGACCTTGGCAAAGGTGGCATTTTCCCGGTCCATTTTATTAACGACAATAAATGCTGGAATATTTGCCTTTTCTAAAAGTTCAATGGCTTTTTCAGTTCCAACCTGAACGCCTGATAGTGCATCAACTACGATAACAACGGCATCAGCCACTCGAAGTGCCGCATAGGCGTCCCCAATAAAATCAAAATAACCTGGCACATCAATAAGATTGATCTTATGTCCACCAAATTCTAAAGGAATAATAGATGATGAAATAGAAAATTTTCTTCTTTTTTCTTCTGGATCAAAGTCCGATAGGGTATTTCCCTCGTCAATTTTTCCCATACGATCAACGGCACCTGCATTAAATGCCAATGCTTCAGTCAAGGTTGTTTTTCCGCTCCCACCGTGACCTAGTATAAGAATGTTACGGATGTTCTTTGTTGGATACGTTTTCATGCTGTTTCCCCCTCGCTTATTTTGCCAATGATTTAATTGGTTTTTTTGGTATAAGGCTATTTTATAATATTTCTAAAGAATAATCCACAAAAAGATTTTTTTATAGATCCTCTTTTATTTTTTTCATTACTTTTTTTTCGATTCGTGACACCGTCATTTGCGATTTATTGATATATTCTGCCACTTCTTTTTGGGTTTTTCCCCGGAAAAACCGTTGCTCCACGATAATTCGCTCAACCGGATTGAGTTCTTGAATTTTTTGCTTTAAAAGATCAATATTTTCGACATTTTCCATGTTGTTATCCAGGTTCCCCAACAGATCCATCAAACTGACCTCCTGGCCATCCTGGTTGCTTTCGTATTCCATCGATAAGGATTTAGGATAATAAGCATTACTGCTTTCCATCGCTTTGATGATGCTTTCCTCTGAAATTTCCAGGTAAACGGCAATTTCCGAAATCGTCGGCGATCGCATCAGCTTGTGTTCGAGAGTGGTCCGGGTTTGATTAATCTCGCGGTTGAGATCCTGAACCTTCCTCGGGATGCGAATCAGCCACTCCCGATCCCGATAATAACGCTTAATCTCACCAATTATGGTTGGTGTGGCAAATGTATCAAACTCATAGCCACGACTAACGTCAAAGCGCTCTACGGCATACATTAAACCTAAACAGGCAACCTGAAAAATATCTTCATTGTCACCATTTTTATGCCCATATTTTCGTGATAGGATCTTAGGTATATAAAGATAGTTTTCAATAATCAGATCCCTTAATTCGCGATCCCTGGTCTCTTCATACTCGGCAAATAACTTTTTAACATCTTCTTTACTGATTTTTCGCTCATACTTCATGGGTCGTCGATAGGTTCTTTATCATGGTAATTGTGGTTCCCGATCCTTGCTCACTAATAATTTCCACCCTATCCATTAGTGATTTGATGATAAATAAACCAAAACCACCGAGTTGCTTACCGTTTAGATCTGGCATCGCCACATTCTCCGGTTCAAAACCGACACCTCGATCGGTTACCGTAAAGACCAATTTCTGATTCTCTACAACATAGGTCAAATCATAGGTTGTGTCAGGGTTTTTACTGTGATTCAAGGCGTTTGTACAGGCCTCAGAGACGGCCACTTTCAGGTCCTCCACATCACCGATGGAAAAGCCCATATTGTTTGCTACTGACGCAATTGTAAGACGTGCCAGGCTGACATATTCTGGTTTTGTTGGTAGTGTCAGTTTTATACTATCCATTCTTCTTCCCCTTCTTGATTTGCTTAATTAACAGGATTGTCCACGATTTCAATGATTTTATCAACACCAGTAAGGGCTAATAATTTTCTGATATTAGGCCGGGGATTCATCATAATAATCTTTTGACCTAATTCTTTTGTTTTATTTCGGAGTTCAATTAAAACACCCATACCAGTACTATCCATGTAGGATAATTCGGAGCAATCCAGGATAATTTCCGACGCCTGAGTCTTGATTTTCTCTTCAATGGTATCTCTGAATTTTTCAATAGAATAAATGTCGATTTCGCCCCTAATACTAACCATGTTTGTTTTACTCACTTCAATTATGTTCTTGCTGTTCATATAATCTCCATTTCACAATTAATCACTATCCAAAACTAGACCCAATGAGGTGTTCACCGTCATTGGGCCCAGGGTTGTAATCCACGGCCTATACCTTATCTTTTCTATTTCTGGTTTGAAAAACTCCCAAGCCTCTTTTTAGCACCGACGCAGCTTTTACAACTGGATCAATCACATCCTGTTTAATAGTATTCAAAGCGACTTCGACCTCATCTACCACCAAACTGGACTTGTCCACAATATGGGCAGTTGATTTGGTAATATCATCGGCATTCTCCATGATACTGCGAAGCGCCAGACGATTGTCTTCCATCAGCTTGGTGGTTGTGTCAAAGGTTGCTGCCAAACTTTTAAACAGTTTAACTAAATAAACTGTTCCAACCACAAAGGCAACCCCAACGAGTAACAGCGCCAGTTCCCACAAGCTAAAATTTAACGTTATCATTTATCGCTTCCAACCCTTACACTTCTTCTTGATCAGCTACTTCAGCTTCTTCTTTTTCAAGGGCTTCCAGCTCTTCGTTTAAATCAGCAATATCCTGTTCTACTTCATCCTGAATTTCCTGAATTTTACTTTCAATCTGGTTTTTATATTCGTTAACGCGTTCAGTAAATTGTTCCTGCATGTCCTGGAATTGTTCTTTGAGATTTTCACCATATTCGACGGCTTGATCATAAGCATTGCCCAGGGCTTCTTCTGTGCCTTCAGCCAGTTTTTTCCGGGTTTGCTCGCCGGCATCTGGTGCCAATAATACACCCAGTGTTCCGCCGATGATGGTTCCAAGAAAAAGTCCGCCAACAAAATATAATTTGTTACTGCTCATTTTAAATTCCTCCACTTTTCATTGTGATATTTACTACATTTTACCTCAAAAGACCCTTGATTAACAGTTATTTATTTTATTTTTTATTTTAAAGAAACTATTCACCAAACTTATCGTTGATTAATTGCACCAATGCATCCACTGCATCATTTTCATCATCGCCTTCGGCCTGAATTTCGATTGTTGTTCCCTGGGATATTCCGCCAGCCATAATCCCCATAATACTCTTCGCATTAATTGCATTGCCTTCTTTGATTACAAATATCTTTGATTTGAATTTTCCGGCTGTTTGCACAAACATCGACGCCGGGCGCGCATGTAAACCTGTTGCATTTAATACTGTAACTTCTTTTTTGACCATTTTATTTCCTCCTAATGATTCTTTTTTAAATATTTAAATTCAATTTTTTCATTGAGTCTCTAACAAAATCCATTATTTCCTCACCAGTTTCCATACTAAGCGCAGCGGCCGCAATATTTTTTGCATCTTCATATCGGACACTGCGAATGATTTTTTTGATTTGGGGAATTGCCAGGGCACTCATGCTGAATTCATCAAGCCCTAATCCCAACAGCAGTACCGCTGCTAGCGGATCTCCAGCCATTTCCCCACACATGCCGGTGAAAAAGTGGTCTTTCTTGTCAGACGTTGCGGTAACCTGTTTAATCAGACGTAAAATAGCAGGATTAAATGGATCATACAGGTATGATACTTCCTGATTCATCCGGTCAACTGCCAGGGTATACTGACAGAGATCATTGGTGCCAATACTGAAGAAATCAACCTCTTTAGAAATTATATCGGCAGCAATGGCGGCTGAAGGAATTTCAATCATCACCCCTACCTTGATCTCCTTGTCGTATGGGAGATGCTCTTCGTCCAGTTCTTTCATGCAATCGAGCAGAATGGCCTTTGCCTGTCTGACCTCAGTGATTGATGAAATCATCGGAAACATGATATGAGCATGGCCATAAACACTGGCCCGCAAAATTGCTTTGAGTTGAACTTTAAACAAGCCAATCTCTTTGAAGCAAAGACGAATGGCCCGTAAACCCAAAAATGGATTCAGTTCATCATCCATTGGTAAATAAGGCAGTTTTTTATCACCACCGATATCCAGGGTGCGAATAATTACCGGTCCATCGGGAAAAGCTTCTAAAACAGATCGGTATGCCGCAAACTGCTTTTCTTCGCTGGGCATCACATCGCTGTTCATATATAGAAATTCAGTCCGATAGAGTCCAATCCCGACACCACCGTTCTTTAAGACACCCGTTACATCATTGGGCTCACCAATATTTCCGACCAGTTCGACTTTTCTACCATCTAAGGTGACGGCGTCCAAATCTTTGAGAGCTTCCAGTTCTTTTAAATAATTCTGATATTTCAGTTTTTCATTTTCATATGATTCCAACTGTTCCCTCGTCGGATTCACACACACCTTGCCAGTCAGTCCGTCAACTACCATTAAATCCCCGGTTTTGACGGTTTCAGTGATATCACACAAGCCAAGAACCGCTGGTATCTCCAGACTTCGCGCCATAATGGCGGTATGGGATGTCCGGCTGCCGATATTGGTGGCAAAGCCCTTCACTCTTTTTTTATCCATTTGTGCCGTATCCGACGGCGTCAGATCATCGGCAATGATAATGACGTCTTCATTCAATTGGGACAAATCAGCCTGAACAATCCCCAGGATATTTTGGAGCACCCGGGTACCCACATCTTTAATATCCGCTGCCCGGGCACTGAAATAAGGATCATCCATCTGATCAAAGATTTCATAAAAGCGATCGGTGACGATTTTTACCGCATAATCAGCCCCCAGGTGATTGTCATTAATTTCTGCTTCAACTCCTTCAACAAATTCAGGATCATCCAGAACCATGGCATGAGCCTCAAAAATTGCTGCTTCTTCTTCACCAAGCTCGCTCACGGCTTTTACGCGAATGGCTTCCAGTTGCTCATGACTCTTTTGAACAGCCGCCTGAAATTTTACAATTTCAGCTTCTGCGTTTTCAGCTTTATTCTTGTTTACATCAGCGATAATTTTTTCGTAAACAAGTGCTTTAGCAATAACAATACCAGGTGATGCAATAATACCTTCTTTTATCAACATCTTAATTCTCCTTTATTTAAGGGTTTAGCTCATTTCTTCCTTCAAAGGCCTTAATTAATGTAATTTCATCGGTAAATTCAAGATCTGCGCCGATGGGAATGCCCTTAGCCAACCGGGTAACCTTAACGCCAAGGGGGCTGATCAGATTTCCTAAATACATAGCTGTGGCTTCACCTTCAACCGTCGCGTTTGTCGCCATGATGACCTCTTTTATGTCGCTTTCGCCAATCCGCAGCAATAATTCCCGCGCTTTAATATCCTGCGGTCCAATCCCGTCCAGGGGTGAGATGGCCCCATGTAATACATGGTACAAGCCATTATATTCTCGGGTTTTCTCAATAGCAAAGATATCCCGACTGCTTTGAACCACACAGATTGTTTCCTGATCCCGCTTGGGGTTTTCGCAAATATCGCAAATTTCTTTATCGGTGATGGTAAAACATTTCTGACACAAGACAATTTTTGATTTCGCTGCTATTAATGCCTCTGAAAGGCTTGATATTTCTTCATCCGAGAGATTGATTATGTGAAAAGCTAACCGTTGAGCTGATTTTTCTCCGATGCCTGGCAGTTTTGCCAGCTCCAGAACCAACCGCTCGAGGGTTTTTGGGTAATAGCCCATCGTTAAACTACATTAAACCGGGAATATTCATGCCACCGGTAATTTTTCCCATTTCAGTATTGACCATATCTTCTGCTTTGACAATAGCTTCATTAACCGCAGCCAGCACCAGGTCTTCCAGCATTTCAATGTCATCTTCGTCAATCACTTCTGGATCAATCTTAATTGACAGGATGGTTTTTTTGCCAGTTGCGACAACTTTAACGGCACCGCCGCCGGCAGTCGCCTCAACTTCGCGTTCTTCCAGTTCTGACTGAAGTTTAGCCATATCTTGTTGCATTTTTTGCACTTGCTTCATCATATTATTCATATTTCCGCCGCCCATTCCGGCCGGTAATTTTCTTTTTGCCATACTATCCTCCTGTAATTTTCTATTCTAAATAACTTCATTATTATAACACTAAAGGCCAATCGATATCACTATCTTTTTAACCTAATTTTCCTGGTCCTGGTCGATTCTAATTATTTTTACCGCATCATCGTTAACAATTCGCAAGGTTTTTTCAACCAGATCAAGCTCATTGAAATTCTCTGTTTCCAGTTTAATTGAGACCATAATTGCTTTTCCTGTTATCTGCAAGAGCACAGTTTGGAAGGCTTTAATCAACTCCGGCTTATTGACAAACTGATAGAAATTCTTATTCTCCAATGAATAAAAAATAGACAGCTGTCCTTCAGCCTCCAGCACTGGTTCCCCACGTTTTAAAAACATTGCCTGACCAGAATTAGTTTTTCCTATTTCATCGCAGAGAATTTTAAATAACCTCATTCCATCATGGCGACTGTTACCAGGATCTGCTTTTTTTTCAGATTGCGGTTGACTCGTCGTTTTTTTTTGCCCGGTTAATTCACCACCCCGTTCCGGTTGTACCGGTACCGTTTCCATGGCCTTTACCACCGATGTGAATCGCTCCTCCGGCTGATCATCAGAAGTCGTTTCTAATAACCTTTTATCAGATAGCTGATTTTCAGAATGTAGCATCGTTTCAGGCTGATCCCTTACTATTGCTGGTCTGACTTGCGACTTTTCGGGCGCGGTAGACTTAATTTCTTTTTTCTGCGTAACCGTTTCTGCTTGTGGGGATAATAATGGTATCTGATCTCCCAAACACAGTTTTAATAAAGCCATTTCTACAATGATTCCCTGAAGGCTGCTATATTTCAGTTTATTTTTTTCATCAATAAGTTGACTGATCATTTGATATAATTGATTAAATGACAGTTGTTCACTTAATTCCAGGTAGGCAGCAAAATCTTCAATGGTGCAATGCAAAATTTCCTGAGCAGTCTCTTTTGCCGTTTTTGCAATCAAGATTCCTCGCATAAATTCGATTACCTGATCCATTAATAAAAGATTGTCTTTACCATTACTAACCAAATCTCTTAATCCGCTTAAAACTCCGGCACTATTATGAGCAATAATCTGTTTCACTAATTCATAGATGCTTTGCTTATCTGTCATTCCCGTAAATGCCAATAAATCACTGAAAGCAACACTGCCATTTTCATCTTTCAAGTCTATAATCTGATCCAATAAACTGAGGGAATCCCGCATTGAATTTTCGCCCCGAGTTGCGATAAAATCATAGCATTCGTCAGTCATATTTACCTGAATGTCCTGACATATTTTTTTCATCTGTTTGATAATAAGGGCTTTTGGGATTGGCCGAATTTCATAACGTTGGCATCGGGATAATATTGTCACAGGGCACTTGTTAGGCTCGGTGGTGGCCAGAATAAACACAGCATGGTCTGGAGGTTCTTCAAGGGTTTTTAGCAGTGCATTAAAGGCTTCTTTAGTGAGCATATGGACTTCATCAATGATATAGACCTTGTAACGGCCGATTGTTGGCGGATACTTTATCCGTTCTCTTATTTCGCGTATTTCATCAACACCGCGATTGGATGCTCCGTCGATTTCAATGATATCCATCACACCGGGACGATCAATTTTCAGGCAGACCTCACATTGATTACAGGGATTTCCGTCAATCCCGTTGGGACAATTAATAGCTTTTGCGAATATTTTTGCCAGCGAGGTTTTACCTGTTCCTCTGATCCCTGAGAACAAATAGGCGTGTCCAATCCGCTGATATTTAATTTGGTTTTTTAGAATTCTGGTTATGCTATCCTGACCTACCACCTCATCAAAGGTTTGCGGTCGATATTTTCGATAGAGTGCTAAATATGACATCGTTCCCTCTTTATCTTGTACTTTTAGGCATTTGCGATACTGGATCCAAAGATCTCGGAGCTTACACAATTACCTGCAACACTTTTTATGGCTTTATTATAATACAACCTGAATTAATTGTATAGCCTAATACATGCCCCTATCTGGGAGCTTTCATTAAAAAAGGAAGCTCCTCCCAGTAAGGAACTTCCCTTTTTTTATAACAGGTGAAATGGCAAATCTTTTTCTCTTTTCGTTTTTTTTGCCAGTTCTTTTTCAGCCTGAGCTTTTTGTCTTTTTGCAGCTATTTCAGCCCGTACTTTATTTTCTTTGGCAATAGCCCGTTCAGCTGCTTTTGCTGTCATTTCCTGAAGTTCTTTAACTTTATTCCTGACTTCTTGCCGGAGCTGTTCCTCCAACTCAATTTTTTCTTTCTTTTTGGCTGCGGCCTCTTGTTCTGCTTTTAATTTTAAGGCTTCGTCCGCTTCTTTTTGTGCTTTAAGGTCTGCCTGTTTTTTTGCTTCTTCTAAGGTTTTTTTGTCTTCGGCCGCTTTTTTTATTGCCGCCGCTTCATCCTGAATTTTTTTGTGAACCTTTTCGATTAGCTCCCGGGATTTAGCTGCTACAGCTTTAGCTTTCTTTTCTGCTTCCATTTTCGCTGCCGCTGCTTTTTGAGCCATTTCCTTTGCTTTAGCTTCGGCTTCCTCTAACTGTGCTTTAGCCTTGGCTTCCGCTATGGCTTTGGCTTCTGCTTCCGCCTTGGCTTTTGCTTCCGCCTTGGCTTTCGCTTCTGCCTCTGCCTTGGCTTTCGCTTCTGCTTCCGCCTTAGCTTTCGCTTCTGCTTCTGCCTTAGCCTTTGCTTCTGCTTCCGCCTTAGCTTTCGCTTCTGCTTCTGCCTTGGCCTTTGCTTCCGCCTCTGCCTTAGCCTTTGCTTCTGCTTCTGCCTTAGCTTTCGCTTCTACCTTGGCCTTTGCTTCTGCCTTGGCCTTTGCTTCTGCTTCCGCCTTAGCTTTCGCTTCTGCTTCTGCCTTGGCCTTTGCTTCTGCTTCTGCCTTGGCCTTTGCTTCTGCTTCCGCCTTAGCTTTCGCTTCTGCTTCTGCCTTGGCCTTTGCTTCCGCCTTAGCTTTCGCTTCTGCCGCTGCCTTGGCTCTGGCTTCTGCTTCCGCCTCTACCTTGGCCTTTGCTTCTGTCTCTGCTTTGGCTTTTGTATCATTCATGTCTGTACTCATTTTATGGGGATTGTTGTCGCTCAAATCATCAGCATTTTCTTCTTTCCCGGTGATCACTCTGCCAACCTTTTTTATAAAATCATCCAATTTTCCCACTTCTTCATTCCCCACTTCACTTGAATTCGATGTATCCAAACTACTTTGAATCGCTGTGTCTTTAACTAATTGTGATTTAGGTTTACTTTTTCGAGCCATGACAATCTCCTTTTAATGACGTAGTTATCGTTCTATTTTTTATAAATGGCCTTGGAGCATTTATAAAAAATAGAAATCTTGTGTATAAAAAACAAATGACCGAAGCCATTTGTCTTTTATACATTTTAATTTTTTAATCTTATGTTAAAATAGAATTTTTGCTATATCCTTATGTGGAGATGAGATCACCGAATAACTTGTAATAAGATTCGATTCTGCCATCTCAGTCTGGGCCGTTTGAATGGCCATTTTAACAGAAGATATTTCACCAGTGATTAATACAAAGCCTTTACCACCCAAGCCTCTAGCAATTCGGATTTCGAGGAGTTCTACGTTTGATGCTTTCGCACAGATATCTCCGATCAAAATTGAAGAAATAGCATTAATCGTTTCAACAATACCTAGTGATTTTACATCACCAATCTCACCAGCACCTAACATGGCTGGTAAAACATCGGGATGAATATTCGGTATAACGTGAGACTCTAACATATGGATACCACCCACATGTGCTCCATTCTTTATTGATGCTTCGACGGCGCCCACATCTCCGGCAATAATACTGACGTATTTTCCAGGACATAAGGGTGATGCCATCAGCAGCTCAACATTTGCGGATTTCAGCATTTCATCAGTGGATTCTATACCAACTGGAATGCTCTTAAATTCCATAAAACCAACTGCTTTTTTCAAAATACCACTTCTTTCTATACTGTGAATGTTTTAATTTTAAACCAAATACTTCAACTACAGATTAAACTAAGATTAATCCGCCTAAAATTACAAAGTTGATTGTTTGAGTAATAAAGATTGTTACCGCTGGAGGGTCGATGTGGGTATCGCAATGACTGTTTAAAGTTTTTGCAGCCCATTCGCCTACGAATGCTGTAAACATACCTGTGATTGCGCCACCAATGATAGCAGCAAAAGGATTCAAGGTAGCTGTAAATACGATTACTGCTGTTGAACCAGATGGTAAAACAATATGATGCCATCCTTCGAAATAGTGTCCACAGGTGATGAAGATTAAAGAAATAGCTGCAACAGCAAAACCGATTACCGGTGTGTTTGCGAATAAAGCTGCAGCCATCGCGTCGCCGTCAACTAAACCCGCAGTTCCTAATGCAGCAGCAATACCACCAATTAAGATACCAATACCAGCACCGTAAGTCAGAACAAAACCTAAACGGCTTCCGGTAGCAACCCATTCGCGTTTTTCGCCTGCTGGAGATTTTCCTGTCAGGCCTGTTTTACCAAATACTAAACGTACAATAATACCAGATAACATAACAGTTAAAGCAACCGAGTCAGTCCAACCTGCTCCGGCACCTTCACCAAGAAGTCCGTCAAATACTGCTGTTCCAATGACTGGTCCAACGATGTATTGAATCAGGAAACCAACCATACCAAAGATACCACCGACGATCAATACCATTGGATCTCCAAATTTTACCATTGGAGTTACGATATCTTGACCATTTTCAATGTGATTTCTTGTCATTGCAAACGCAGCACCGGCTACAGCACCAGCGAAGGCAACATGTGGACCAAACCAGGAACCAAAACTAATAATACCAATTGCAGGAGCTCCAAAATCTCCACCCATGATTGCCGCTAAAACGGTTAAACCGGTGAAAATAAATGATTGAAGCCCTCCCATAAATGTGGCTAATACGCCACCGCCAAATGCGGCGATTAACATTGTAAAGTCCATAATTATCCCCCTTAAAATATGATTTAGGACTCGATAGTGATTTTTTCACTATCCGCGGCTGAAATCCTACCGCTAATACTAGCAAAAACTTTTGAGCTCAGTTTACCCTCGGGAATATCCCCGATAAGTTGTCCTCGTTCCACATGATCACCAACGTTTACAACTGCTACTGCAGGAGCACCTATATGTTGTGACAATAATAGGTTGACTTTAGAAAACGCTTTATCCGTTTCAACCATCGGGGCCGGAAGATCATACTTCGTCAGTCCCAATCGTGATACTAAACGGTACACGTTAAACTGTTTGCCTTCTCTGAAGGGTACGGCTGATGTTGGTACATTGTGATGAGGATTTTTTATCCCTTTGCTGCCCAGTTCTCGCTTGAGCATGGTATTGAACTTCCAAGGTTGTAGGTCCATTACACATGCATATTGACATAAGCCACATTCACAGCATAGAAAAGCGTTTGTAGCTTGGGTGGACGTATCGCAGGTTGAACCATAGGCGGCGATCCGCATGAGTTTATGGGGTTCCAGGTTATGTCCCAATGCGTATCTTGGACACAGCTCGGTACAATAGTTACATTGCATACAAGCCATCCCAGCCATTTTCATGGTTTCCTTAATGGACTTCGTTTTAGAAATAATCAATGGATGATCTTTAGCTAAAACAATTAGTCCTTTCGTTGTTTTTGTAATCGTTGACTCTAAATCGACGATTTTTCCCATCATTGGTCCGCCGTTGATCACGACAAAATCCTCGATGGTTGTTCC
>RRZT010817109.1_pt1 | contig 12665 bp, 8 predicted proteins | sample 2165551 | NCBI WGS metagenome assembly RRZT01 (sample SAMN10456910, study PRJNA506462) | wastewater metagenome | biome: wastewater; feature: sludge; material: wastewater sludge; isolation source: wastewater sludge with Escherichia coli K12::gfp cells carrying plasmid... | place: USA: Moscow, Idaho ... | reverse complement strand
TAACCCAGATGTTTTAAGGGCATGTAAGCCAAGTCAAAATGAACTCCTTCTATCAATAAATCGGTAGAAACCAGTACTTTTTTTTCCTTAAAATCAAGAACAGCCGCATCATCGCCAATTCCTTTTAGGGTTGATGGCTGGTTGATTTCGAAGTTTTTTGTCAAATGGTCTATCAATCCAAATTCTCCTAACTGAGCAATACTAGTACGTTGTGGGTTTTTATCTTCAATCATTATCTTTATTTAAAAGGCAAAGGTACAAAGTTGTATTCCTATAACGAGATAAAGTAGAAGAGATTTTAGATTAGCCTGTATTGGCATAATTTTTTTTCGCATCTTTAAGAATAATTAAAAAAGGCAAGTATGAAATCATTTGATATAATTACCCTAACAGTAAATCCAGCTCTAGATAAAAGCGCTCATTTTTCAGGATTAATTCCTGAACAGAAAATAAGATGTGAGGCTCCGCTGTATGATGCAGGCGGCGGCGGAATAAACGTCTCTAAAGCAATATCTCGTTTAGAAGGAACCTCATTGGCAGTAATAGCTTCTGGAGGTCCGTCAGGCGAAATGATAAAAGAAATTCTACACAAAGAGTCAATTGCATTTCACGCTATTGAAACTAAAAATTGGACCAGAGAAAGTTTTGTTGCCGTTGATGATAATACTAATTCGCAATACCGTTTCAATTTTCCAGGAACCTCCATTTCGAATACTGAAAAAAACGAAATCATCTGCGCTGTTGAAGGACTTGAATCGAGATATCTTGTTCTAAGCGGAAGCTTAAGAGAGGGTTTATCGGTCGACTTTTATCAAAAAATGGCTAAAATTGGGAAGCAGTCAAATGCAAGAGTGATTGTAGATACTTCGGGTGAAGCATTAAAAAAAGTGCTGGAGACTGGCGTTTATATGATTAAGCCCAATGTGGGTGAATTGGCCAAACTAATTGGTGTCGAACATCTCGAAATGGAAGAAGTAAGTGATGCCGCCAGAAAAATTATTGCCGTAGGTGGCGCCGAAATTGTGGTTGTTTCCCTTGGTCCGCAAGGCGCAGTTCTAGTAACTGGGGATTCCTATGATTTTGTTCCCGCTCCTAATGTTGCCAAAAAAAGTACGGTAGGTGCCGGTGACAGTATGGTAGGAGGAATGGTTTGGGCACTATCTCAAAACAAAAGCCTAAAAGACGTCATCCGTTGGGGTGTGGCTTGCGGTTCAGCAGCTACCATGAATGAAGGAACTCAGTTATTTAAACTAGCAGATGCAAAACGATTGTTTGCATGGTTGAAGGATAAATAAATTCGAAGTCAGATTATTATTTGAATCATTTTTTTGACTTTCCGTTGGTTTTAACCAACGGAAATGGATAGATAAATTTGAAATCAGATTATTATTTGAATCCGCCTTTGAATTGCCGTTGGTTTTAACCAACAGTAATTCATACGAGCTGTGTGAATGTAATCATAGGTTCTTTATAAACAGATGTAAATGTTTCTAAATTAGAAATGACTATGTATAAAAAAACCTGACAATTTTTAAATCATCAGGTTCTCTCTATATATTCTTTTCTCTTTCTTCTATTCTCTAAAAAGATTAATCATTCAATTTCAACACCGCCATAAACGCTTCTTGCGGAATCTCAACATTTCCTACCAATCGCATACGTTTTTTACCTTTTTTCTGTTTCTCCAATAATTTACGTTTACGAGAAATATCTCCACCATAACATTTGGCGGTAACATCTTTACGTAAGGCTTTTATCGTTTCACGCGAAATTACTTTCACCCCAATTGCGGCCTGAACAGGAATATCAAATTGTTGGCGCGGAATTAATTCTTTCAACTTCTCGCACATCTTTTTTCCAATAGAATAAGCGTTGTCAACGTGCATCAAAGAGGATAAAGCATATACAATTGTTGCGTTTAATAAAATATCTACTTTAACCAAATTTGAAGTTCGCATTCCAATTGGCGTGTAATCAAATGAAGCATATCCTTTAGAAACAGTTTTCAAACGGTCATAAAAGTCAAATACAATTTCAGCCAACGGCATATCAAAAGTCAACTCTACACGTTCGGTAGTCAAATACGTTTGATTGGTAATCAACCCACGTTTTTCGATACATAAACTCATTACATTCCCTACATAATCGGCTTTTGTAATAATAGTCGCTTTGATAAAAGGTTCTTCAACATGGTCTAAACGAGATGGCTCTGGTAAGTCGGATGGGTTGTTTACAATCAGTACTGTTTCGGGATCTTTTTTGGTAAAAGCATGATACGAAACGTTAGGAACCGTTGTAATTACTGTCATATTAAACTCACGCTCTAAACGCTCTTGAATAATCTCCATGTGTAACATTCCTAGGAATCCACAACGAAAACCAAAACCTAATGCTGCCGAACTTTCCGGTAAAAACACCAACGAAGCATCGTTCAACTGCAGTTTTTCCATCGAGTTTCTTAACTCTTCATAATCTTCGGTGTCAACAGGATAAATTCCAGCAAAAACCATTGGTTTTACGTCTTCAAAACCAGTAATTATATTGGTTGTAGGGTGTTTTGCATCGGTCAACGTATCTCCTACTTTTACTTCCTTAGCTTCTTTTATTCCCGAAATCAAATAGCCAACATCACCCGCAGAAATTACTTGCTTGGGAACTTGGTTCAATTTTAAAGTTCCAATTTCATCTGCAAAATATTCATTGCCAGTAGCCATGAATTTAATCTTTTGCCCTTTCTTAATCTCTCCATTTTTGACGCGGAAAATAACTTCAATTCCACGAAACGGATTGTAATGCGAGTCAAAAATCAATGCTTGTAAGGGCTCATCAATATTTCCTGATGGCGGCGGAATTTTTTCAATTATCGCTGCCAATATATTTTCTATACCAAAACCAGTTTTTCCCGAAGCATGAATAATATCTTCTAGTTTGCAACCTAATAAATCAATAATATCGTCGCTCACCTCTTCAGGATTGGCACTTGGTAAATCCACTTTATTCAAAACCGGAATAATTTCCAAGTCGTTTTCTAAAGCCAAATATAAATTCGAAATCGTTTGTGCTTGTATGCTTTGAGCCGCATCTACAATCAAAAGCGCACCTTCACAAGCGGCAATAGAACGAGAAACTTCATAAGAAAAATCCACGTGACCAGGAGTGTCAATTAAGTTCAGGATATATTCCTCGCCCTTATACGTATATTCCATCTGGATGGCGTGACTTTTTATGGTAATCCCACGCTCACGCTCCAAGTCCATATTGTCTAGCAATTGCGCCTTTTCTTGACGAGCGGTTACGGTTTGTGTAGCACCTAGCAAACGGTCAGCAAGCGTACTTTTACCATGGTCAATATGTGCAATAATGCAAAAATTCCTTATTTTTTTCATTTTATCCATCTGTCAATTTTATATGTCATAATTGAGCGGAGTCGAAATATGGGCGTGACCACAAGGGTCGGGCTCTTCGTTACAATCTTTTCCTTTTTAAGAAAAAAGGAAAAGGATTTTCACTACTATCCCTCACGCACACTCGCAAATCGCGACAATTAATCTGCAAATATACGCTAAAATCAATAGCTTCAAAGTCCTGAATTCGTAAACTAATCGGTTTAATACTAAGTCTTTCTCCTTTCTTCTTTTATCCTTTCATCTAAAAAACGTAATTTTGCACCAAATTAAATGAAGATGATTAAGATTGGCAACATAGAACTACCTGATTTCCCTTTACTTCTCGCACCTATGGAAGACGTGAGCGATCCGCCGTTTCGCAGATTGTGCAAGATGCATGGTGCCGATTTGATGTACTCGGAATTTATTTCCTCCGAAGGATTAATTCGTGATGCCATCAAAAGCCGAATGAAATTAGATATTTTCGATTACGAACGACCAGTTGGAATCCAAATTTTTGGTGGTGATGAAGAAGCCATGGCTTTATCTTCCAAAATTGTTTCTGCCGTAAACCCGGATTTAATAGACATTAATTATGGCTGTCCAGTTAAGAAAGTGGTTTGCAAAGGCGCCGGCGCCGGAGTCTTAAAAGATGTTGATCTGATGATTCGCTTGACAAAAGCCGTTATCGATAGCACCCATTTGCCCGTAACGGTAAAAACCCGTTTGGGATGGGATGATAATTCTATCAATATTGATGAGGTTGCTGAGCGTTTGCAAGATATTGGCGTAGCTGCTTTGAGCATTCACGCTAGAACTCGTGCCCAAATGTACAAAGGCCATGCAGATTGGTCGCACATTGCCCGAATAAAAAATAATCCTAGAATAACAATGCCTATTTTTGGGAACGGTGATATCGATTCTCCTGAAAAAGCATTGCAATATAAAAACGAATACGGCATCGACGGGATTATGATTGGTCGTGCAGCAATTGGATATCCTTGGATTTTTAATGAAATCAAACACTATCTCAAAACAGGGGAACATTTACCAAAGCCAACCGTTATCGATAGAGTCGAAGCAGTGCGAAATCATCTCACTTGGGCAATGGAATGGAAAGGAGAACGATTAGGAATTGTAGAAACAAGGCCCCATTATACCAATTATTTCAAGGGAATTCATTCTTTTAAACCCCACAAACAAAAATTAGTAACGCTAGATCGTCCCGAAGAGTTATTTGCTGCTTTGAATGAAATCGAAGAAACGTATGCAGGTTACGAGCTAGTTTAAAAAAAATAGGTAAACACGAATTCCACTAATTTCCACAAATTGATTCGTGTAAATTAGTGGAATTCGTGTTTTATATATATCATAAATCGTTAATCAATCTGACACCTTATTCTAGCAGTTTCTTACTCACGCGACTGCTGGCAATCAATGAAGCAATAAAGCCAAGCGTAACAATTGTTCCCATAACAATCAATACGTTTTCTATGGTAAAAACAACTGGATAAGCCAGTGTAGGAGTAATCATAATCAGTTGAAAATATTCTTGTAACAACACGATTAGTATTCCTAAAACCAAGCCAATAATTCCACCAAAAAGACTCAATAAAGTACCTTGAAGCAGAAATATTTTGCGCAAATCCTTGATTTCGGTTCCTAGGTTAAAAAGGGTTTTTAAGTTTCCTTTTTTGTCTAAAATCATCATAATCAGTGCGCCAATCAAGTTGAAAAGTGCCACCACAATCACCAAAGTGAAAATTAAATACACCGCAATATTCTCGGTATTCAACATTTTATAGAGCGCTTCATTGAGTTGTGCCCTATTCTTTACGGTGATTTTATTATCGAAAATAGTTTGAAGTTGTGCTGTAATTGTGCGTTCATCAGCACCCTTTTTTACTTTGATTTCAATCCCAGAAACCTGATTGGTTTTGTATTCTAATAATTCTTGGGCTAAACCTAAATCAGCAAACACATATTTAGAATCTAAATCTTCGCTGATTGCGTAAATGCCAACAGGAATAAGATCCGTTTTATTAAAAGCTTGTTCGGGATTTTCAATAGCGCCTTTTCCTGGTTTTGGAACTAAAACTTCCAATTGATTATTGAAATCTAATAACCCCATCGAGAATTTCTGTGCAATTCCATAGCCCACAACTACTTGATAAGTATTTGGTTGCAACCATTGTCCGTTGAAAAGCGTTTTTTCTATCGCATTTACTTTGCTAAAATTCGAATCAACACCTTTTAAGTAGGTTACTTCTTGTTTTCCGTTGAAAGTGAATAAAACCCGCTCTTCAATAATTTTGGTGTACGAAACTACACCGTCAACTTTCTTAATTTGGCTTTCTTGATTTGGAGAAATAAAAAAGGATTTTCCTAAAGTGCTGCTTATTTTTAAATCAGGATCAATATCATTTGTAAACGAAAGACTAAAAACTTTCAACCCGCTAAAAACGGATAAAACCACAAACAAAGCCATTGCGCCCACAATAATTCCCAAGCTCGCAATGCGATTGATAATATTGATAGCATTGTTTTTACTATTACTAAGAATGTAGCGTTTGGCTATGTAAAGAGGAAAATTCAAATTTTATTGAAATCTACGTTTGTCTAGCAGCTCTCTGTTTTCTATAGGATTGTCTCTATTGGCTAGCGCATTGTCAATTTTTTCAATGTAATCTAAAGAGTCGTCAATAAAGAAAACCAAATTTGGAACTTTTCTTAATTGCAAACGAACACGTTGTGATAAATCATGTTTTATGGTTTTAGAATTGGACTTAACCGCCTCTAAAATTTCTTTGGCTTTCTCCTGAGGAAAAACGCTTAAATACACCGTAGCTACAGATAAATCTGTAGTTACAGTAACCTTGGATACCGAAATAATTAAATTAGCTACTCCGTTTTTTCTCACTTCACCTTGCAGAATATCAACCAAATCTTTTTGGATAACTCCACCTATTTTTTTCTGTCTATTTGTTTCCATGCTGCAAAAATACTACTTTTAAGTTTTATCCCGAAGTTTCGGGACAATTTTTAAAAGTAACCTAGTTATAGTTGTGTTTTTAGGAGCTGTTTCCTGCTATCCGTTGCAATCTTTTATAAAGCGGCAAGCCTTTGAAAGGCTTACCGCTTTATAAAAGGATTTTCACTTCTATCAGGGCTAGGGGATTTAGGAATTTAGGTCATAAATTTTAAATCAGAAATATAAAATCGTTAATCAGAAATATAAAATCGTAATGCAAAGACCTTCATTCTCCATATACGACGCATCAGCCGGCTCCGGAAAAACCTATGCGCTTGTCAAAGAATACCTTAAAATCATTCTGGTCGCACCAAAAAATGATGCCTATCGTCACATTCTCGCCATTACGTTTACCAATAAAGCGGTACATGAAATGAAAAGCCGAATCGTAGGTAGTTTGTCTGAATTTGCCAAAGACGAACCAAGTTCAAAAGCGCAGGATTTAATGCAGGATTTGGCCACTGATACAGAATTGTCTATTATCCAAATCAAAACCAAGTCACAGCAAATCATCAAGCATATTATTCATAATTATGCTGCTTTTGATATTTCGACCATTGATAAGTTTACGCACAAAGTAATTCGAGCTTTTGCGCACGATTTGAATTTACCCATGACTTTTGAAGTTACTTTGGACACCGAAAATTTATTAGTAGAAGCCGTCGATGCCATTATCGCACAAGCCGGAGAAGATGAGACATTAACAAAGTTGTTAATTGATTTCACGATGGAAAAAACCGATGATGATAAATCTTGGGATATTTCTCGTGAAATACTAGAAACCGGCCGTTTGGTTCTTAACGAAAACAACCGAAATGAAATTACTCATTTTCAAGACAAATCCATCGCTGAGTTTGTCGAAATAAAAATGAAACTATCCGAAGCGTGTACAATTTTGGAAAAAGAAAGCATTGTTTTTGCCGAGGAAGCGTTGTCGTTAATTGATAAAAACGGAATTGACACTAAATCTTTTTCGGCAGGACATTTTCCAAAACATTTGTTGAGCATTCAGGAAGGGAAATTCAATCCAAAAAATAAAACCTATCACGAATTTGATGATATAAAAATCAATAAAACGGCAAAAGACCGAGCGATTATTGAAACTATAATCCCGGATTTATTGCAGTTGCTCGATAAAGTGTATAAAACGTTCGAAAAGATAAATTTTTACAAAGCGTTTTTGAAAAACATTACTCCTTTGTCATTGTTGAATACGGTAAGCAACGAATTAGCCAAGATTCAGGGAGAACAAAACGTGCTTTCTATCTCAGAATTTAATGCAATTATCCATCGGGAAATTCAAAATCAACCCGCACCTTTTATTTACGAACGATTGGGAGAGCGTTACCGCCATTTTTTTATCGATGAATTTCAGGATACTTCCGAAATGCAATGGCAAAACTTGATTCCGCTGATAGATAATGCGCTTTCGGGTCAGGATGATTTTGGAGTAAAAGGAACTTTGATGATTGTAGGCGATCCAAAGCAATCCATTTATCGCTGGCGTGGAGGGAAAGCGGAGCAGTTTATCGAATTGAGCAAGGACCAAAATCCGTTCAATAATCCGGATAAAAGACTCGAACATTTAAATAAAAATTACCGCAGTTATTCTCAAATAATCAAATTCAACAATGATTTTTTCAAATTGTTGTCGAATGAATTCGAACATCCTGATTATAAAGATTTGTATGAAAATCACAGCCATCAAAAAACGAATGACAAAACCGGCGGTTATGTAAATATCTCCTTTATTCCAAAAGTAGAAACTGCGGAGGGCGATGAAGAAGCTTTGGACAAAACCGATTTGTATGTTTTAGCGACTTTAAATACGATTCAGAAATCAGTACAACAAGGTTTTCAATATAAGGATATTGTAATTCTGACTCGAAAGCGAAGCCAAGGAATTGCAATTGCCAATTATTTGACGGAGCAAGGAATTCCACTTTTATCTTCGGAAACCTTAATGATTCAAAATGCGACAGAAGTTCGATTGATTATTCATTTATTAAAATACTTAAAAAACAGTTCTGATTTAGAATCTAAAGCTAATTTTCTTCAATATTTAGCTCAAAACAGTCAGGATAAATTACCAATTCATGATTTTATCGCTCAAGGAATGGCGTTGTTTCAGGAAACTGATTTCGAAAATTGGTTGATGAGTTTCGATGTTTCGCTTTCCTTTCAAAACATTCGAAAAAAATCATTGTATGAAGCAGTGGAAACTATAATAGCTAAGTTTCTTTCCCCGCCCGAAACTTCGGTGCTTTCCAAAGGAGTTGGGAATGCCTATGTTCAATATTTCTTAGATATTGTTCTGGAACGAGATATTCGGAACCAAGCTGGGATTTCGGACTTCTTAAGTTTTTGGGATAAAAATGCGGAGAAATTTAGCATTCCTTCTCCGGAAGGGACCAATGCAGTACGGATTATGACTATTCATAAATCAAAAGGATTAGAATTTCCGGTTGTGATTTTTCCTTTTGCCGAAGAAGATTACAATCGAAAACCAAAGGATAAATTGTGGCTCAATGCTGAGGAGCAGTATTTTGGCTTGCCCAAAGTTTTAATAGACAACAGCAGCGCAGTAGAAGGATTTGGAGAGGAAGCTGCTGAGGTTTACAATCAAAAGAAACAAGAAGAGTTGCTGGACAATATTAATGTATTGTATGTGGCTTTGACTAGAGCAGAGGAGCAATTGTATATGATTTCGAATATGAATTTATCCAGTAAAGGCGAGGTTCCAAAGAATAATATGTGTAGCTTTTTTATTAATTATTTGGAAAATAACGGCGGATTTGATAAAAATAAATTGGAATATGAATTTGGAAACGCAACAAAATTATCTGTAGCCAAACAACATGTCGATACCTCGAAAACAATTCCGTTAGTTTCAGAAATTTTAAATCCAAAAAATATTAAAATTGCGCAACGAGAAGCTTTGATGTGGGGAACGCATCAGCAGGAAGCAATTGAATACGGAAATGTTATTCATGAAATTTTATCTTTTGTGAAAACAAAAAACGATGTTGATTTGGCAATTACTAAGTCTATTGAAAACGGACTGATAACATATGCTCAAAAAGAAACAGTTTTCAATACGATTAACGAGATTGTCAATCACAGCGAATTAGAAATTTGTTTTGCCGATGGGAATGAAGTGTTGAATGAGCAAGCAATTATTCAAAAAGAAGGCAAAACGATTAAGCCAGACAGGATGGTTTTAACAAAAAACAAGGAAGTGTTGTTGCTGGATTATAAAACGGGAAACCATAATGTAAAATACCAACAGCAATTAGAAAATTATCAAACAGCAATTGAATCTATGGGGTACAAAGTTGTTAAAAAAGCACTTATTTACATCGGAAAAGGAATCGATGTAGTAAATTTGTAGCCTAAAAAATATATTATTCGCAATATTGAACTTTAAAAAACATAAAAAATGTACGGAAAGATAAAAGAACATCTTCAAGGGGAGCTACAAACGATTGAAGACAATGGAATTTTCAAAAAAGAAAGAATTATTACGTCACCACAAGGAGCTGAAATTACTATTGCTTCAGGAGAGACGGTTCTGAATTTTTGCGCTAATAATTATCTTGGATTATCATCCCACCCAGAAGTGATTCAGGCTGCAAAAGATACTTTGGACACGCACGGTTTCGGAATGTCATCGGTTCGTTTTATATGTGGAACGCAAGATATTCATAAAACATTGGAGAAAAAGATTTCTGAATTTTATGGTACCGAAGACACGATTCTATATGCAGCGGCTTTTGATGCTAACGGAGGGGTTTTTGAACCATTATTAGGAGAAAAAGACGCTATAATTTCGGATAGTTTGAATCATGCCTCTATTATTGATGGTGTTCGTTTGTGTAAAGCAGCTCGCTACCGCTATGAAAACAGTAATATGGAGGATTTAGAGCAACAATTAATCAAAGCTACAGCAGCTGGGAGTCGATTCAAATTAATTGTTACAGATGGAGTTTTCTCTATGGATGGAGTTGTAGCCCCTTTGGATAAAATTTGTGATTTAGCTGATAAGTATGACGCAATGGTTATGGTAGATGAATGTCATGCTGCCGGGTTTATTGGTGCAACCGGAAAAGGAACGCTTGAAGCAAAAGGTGTAATGGGGCGAGTAGACGTTATTACAGGAACTTTAGGAAAAGCACTTGGAGGTGCAATGGGGGGCTATACGACTGCCAAAAAAGAAATTATCGAAATATTGCGTCAACGTTCTAGACCGTATTTATTTTCTAATTCTTTAGCGCCTACAATTGTTGGAGCATCTATAAAAGTTTTTGAATTATTAGAAAAAGACACTTCATTGCGTGATAAACTAGAGTGGAATACCAATTATTTCAAAACAGGAATGAAAAAAGCAGGTTTTGATATTATCGAAGGAGACTCTGCTATCGTTCCCGTAATGCTTTATGACGCAAAACTGTCACAAATAATGGCCGATGAGTTGTTGAAAAAAGGAATTTATGTTATTGGATTCTTTTTCCCGGTAGTCCCTAAAGACAAAGCAAGAATTAGAGTGCAATTATCAGCGGCGCATACAAAAGCACATCTAGATAAGGCAATAAATGCATTTATTGAGGTGGGTAAAGTGTTAAAAGTTGTGTAATTCCCATGTTTTTATGATTTTGTAGGTTTATTTTAACATTTCATTTTGTATTTAAAAAATTACTCATTACTTTTGTAGTCAATTAACTAAATTGTAATTAAAATAAATTAAGTATGAAACATCTTAACAAACTTTTTGTTGCTGTAATGATGGTGATGGGATTAAGTTCTCACGCACAAGACAGTAACAATCCTTGGGCTATCTCTTTTGGAGTTAATGCCGTAGACACTAAGACTAGCGCTGGTGGTGGAAATAATTGGCTTGATCGTCATTTCTCTCAACCATTTGCAGTTAAAGACAATTGGAATATCCTTCCTTCCGTATCATACCTTAGTGTATCGAAATACGTAGGAGATAATTTCTCTTTTGGTCTTGCTGGATCTGTTAACAAAATTGAAAAATATGTACGATTTGCTCCAACAGCTCCGGGTCACGATTCTCGTGGTTATGTAGTGTCAAATCCAGGCGATTTGATGTATTATGGTATTGATGCAACTATCAAATATAGTTTCATGAATTTAATTAATTCTAAAGTAATTGATCCGTCTTTATCTGTTGGTGGAGGATATACTTTCTTCGGAGATAGTAGTTACGGAACTCTTAATCCAGGTGCTGGTTTAACTTTTTGGTTTACTGAAAATGTTGGTTTAGAACTTGCTACAAAATATAAGAAATCTTTTGGAGATAGAGACTTATCTGCTACAACTCCTGATGCTCCTTCTCATTTTCAACATACTGCTGGTATCATCTTCAAATTTGGTGGTAAAGATACAGATGGTGATGGAATATATGACAAAGATGATGCTTGTCCAGAAGTTGCTGGTTTGAAAGAATTTAACGGATGTCCTGACACTGATGGAGATGGTATTCAAGATAGTGAAGATGCTTGTCCAACTGAATTTGGTTTAGCTTCTTTACAAGGTTGTCCAGATAGAGACGGTGATGGAATTGCTGACAAAGATGACGCTTGTCCAGACGAAGCTGGATTAGCTGCATTGAAAGGTTGTCCAGATGCTGATGGAGATGGTGTTGCAGATAAAGATGACAAATGTCCTACTGTTGCAGGTCCTAAAGAAAATGCAGGTTGTCCTTGGCCAGATACTGACGGAGACTCTGTTCTTGACAAAGATGACAAATGTCCTACTGTTAAAGGAACTGTTGCTAACGAAGGTTGTCCTGAAGTAAGTGATGAAGTTGTTAAAAAATTGAATGACTATGCTAAAACTATCTTGTTTGACACAGGGAAATTCTCTTTCCAAAAACAAACTTTCCCAGTATTACAAGCTATTACAGCAATCTTAAAAGAATACCCAACTGCTAAATTCTCAATTGAAGGTCACACTGATAATGTAGGTAAAGCAGACTTTAACCAAAAATTATCTGACGGTAGAGCTAATGCTGTTAAACAATACTTAATTGACAACGGTATTGACCCATTCAGATTAACTTCTAAAGGTTTTGGTATGGATAACCCAATCGATACTAATAAAACGGCAAAAGGAAGAGCTAATAATAGAAGAGTTGAAGTAAAATTATTTAAATAATTTCTTTTAAAATATTTCTGAAAACGCCCCGATTTATCGGGGCGTTTTTTTATTTTTATAGAATGACAAAT
>RRZT010985097.1_pt1 | contig 12666 bp, 9 predicted proteins | sample 2165551 | NCBI WGS metagenome assembly RRZT01 (sample SAMN10456910, study PRJNA506462) | wastewater metagenome | biome: wastewater; feature: sludge; material: wastewater sludge; isolation source: wastewater sludge with Escherichia coli K12::gfp cells carrying plasmid... | place: USA: Moscow, Idaho ... | reverse complement strand
TCGAACGCCGCCAGCAGGTCCTTGACCTGCATCCCGGCTTTCTCCTCGCCCTCAACATCCATGATGATCCGCCCCTGATGCATCATGATGAGGCGATTGCCCATCGTCAACGCCTGCTCCATGTTGTGCGTGACCATCAGCGTGGTGAGATTGTGGCGCTCCACCAACTCGGCCGTCAGCTTCGTGACGAGCGCGGCGCGCTGGGGATCCAGCGCGGCCGTGTGCTCATCCAGCAGAAGGATCTGCGGATGGGTAAACGTTGCCATGAGCAGCGACAATGACTGGCGCTGCCCGCCCGATAGTAGCCCCACCCAGTCCTCGAGGCGGTTTTCCAGCCCCTGCTCCAGGGTGAGAAGCTGCTCCCGAAACTCCTGACGCCGTGCCTTCGTGACAGCGCGGCGAACTCCGCGCCGCTTGCCTCGCGTGTAGGCCATCGCGAGATTTTCTTCGATGGTCATGTGCGGAGCGGTTCCCGCCGAGGGATTCTGGAACACGCGTCCGATGTAGGCGGCACGCTGGAAGTCGGTCAGCCTCGTGACGTCACGCCCACCCACCTGAACCGTGCCCGCATCCGTGCGAATAGAGCCAGACACAATGTTGAGCAGCGTCGACTTTCCCGCACCGTTCGAACCAATAACGGTGACGAAATCGCGTTCCTTGAGGTGCAGATTGACGTCAACCAAAGCCTTACGCTCGTTGACCGTCCCCGGGAAGAACGTCTTGTTGATACCGGTAAGTTGGAGCATTAGAGGTCCTTTCCGGTGGCGGAGGTACGTTCGCCTGCGGTGCCGTCGTCGTTCGAACGTCCCGAAGTTTCAGAGAAGACGACGGCGAACTCGCCCTCCGTCGATCCGTCGGTTCCGATTGCTTCGCCGCCGCTACTACCACCGTTGCGGGGCTTGAAGGCGGCCGGGACGCGCTTGAAGAGCTTGACCTGGGGCAGCACCAGCGCAAGCACCACGAGGATGGCGGAGATGAGCTTCATGTCGTTCGGGTTGAGGCCCACCTGGAGCGCCAGCTGGATCACCACGCGGTAGAGAACCGCACCGACGACGACGGCCGTCGCCGCCCGGAACACCGTGAGGCGCCCAATGATGGCCTGGCCGATGATGACGGAGGCGAGGCCGGCGACGATCATGCCGATGCCCATGCTGACGTCGGCGAATCCCTGGTACTGGGCAATCAACCCGCCGGAGAGTGCCACGAGGCCGTTGGAGAGGGAGAGTCCGAGGATCTTCTGGGCGTCGGTGGAGACGCCGAAGGAGCGGATCATTTCGGAGTTGTCGCCGGTAGCGCGCATGGCGAGGCCAAGATCCGTGTGGAGGAACCAGATAATGATGGCGAGAACCACGATCGCTACCGGTCCCAGCACGCCCGGGCCCGTCCACGAGTTGGTGCCCATCTGACCCGAGGCGCGTAGCCCGGAGAACAGCGTGTCCTCGCGCAGCAGCGAGAGATTCGCGCCGCCCATGATGCGCAGATTGATCGAATAGAGGCCGATCTGGGTGAGAATTCCGGCCAGCAACCCGTCGATATTGGCTTTGGTGTGGAGCACGCCGGTCACCGCGCCAGCCATCATTCCGGACACGAACGCAGCCGCGGTAGCCACGATTGGATCGTAGCCGTTGATGATAGCGACGGCGACGACGGCGGCGCCCGTCGTGAAGCTGCCATCCACCGTCAAGTCGGCGAAGTCCAGAATTCTGAAAGTGAGGTAGACGCCCAACGCCATGATGGCGTAAAGCAACCCCAGTTCGACGGCGGTAACCATACGGGCTCCTTCTATAAGGATGAAAAATGGGCGGCTGCTGCTCCGAGAAACGAGCTACTTCGTGGTGGTCTCCGGGGTGGCGCGGTCAAGGACAGCTTGCGGGATGGTCACGCCCATACGCTCGGCTGCACCGAGGTTAACGTAAACGAGCAGGTCCTGCTGGGTCTCCACAGGCATGGTGGCCGGGTCCTCGCCGTCGACGAGAATACGGACGGCCATCTCGCCGGTTTGGTATCCGAGGTCGTAGTAAGAGATGCCGTAGGTGGCAAGGCCTCCCTTGGCCACGGAATCACCCTCGGCCGGGTAGACGGGGATCTTCTTGGATTCGCCGACCTGGAGGACCGAGTCGAGAGCGGAGATAACGGTGTTATCCGTGGGGAGGTAGATGGCGTCCACGTCCAGCGAGTTCGCGGCTTGCTGCACCTCGGAGGTGTTGGTGACGGTCGCTTCCTTGACCTCAATGCCCAGCTTGGCGGCGGCTTCCTTCACCCACTCCACCTGGACCTTCGAGTTGGCCTCACCGGAGTGGTAGATGACACCAACGGTCTTGACGTCAGGATCGATCTCCTTGATAAGTTCGATCTGCTCCTCCACCGGATTGGCGTCCGAGGTGCCGGTGATGTTGGCGCCGGGAGCCTCCAGTGAATCCACAAGGCCCGAACCCACAGGGTCGGTCACGGCGGTGAAGAGAATCGGAACATCCTTGACCGACTGCGCAAGGCCCTGCGCCATCGGGGTGGCCACGCCGAGCACCAGGTCATAATCGCCAGAAGCAATCGAACCTGCGATTGAGGCAACGACAGTCTGATCATTGTTCGCGTTCTGATCGTCATAGGTGACGTCAAGACCGGCGTCCTTGATTGCCGCCTTGAATCCCTCGATCGAGGCATCGAGCGAAGCGTGGGTGACAATCTGGGTCACGGCAATCTTGTAGGAATCGGAGTTGGCGCCCGAAGAGGCGTTGTCCGAGCCGTCCGAAGAATCGGAGGAGTTAGAGCCGCAAGCGGTCAGCAAGAGTGCGGCAGCCGCCGCGAGAGCTAGTAGTGATCGGGTCCTCTTCATTGAGATGTCCTTCTGTTGAGTCCGCGTGGAAGTTGTTGGGGTGGCGAAGGTTGAGTTGTTGTGGTTACTCCGCCACGACAGTGTCCGAAGCCGATTCTATACGCCTTCCCCGCGTCCGATATATTTCGGACGTCCTGATCCCTAGAGTTCTTAGCTCTCCGGTTCTTAGCTCTCCGGCTCGTAGCGCAAGATATCACCGGGCGTGCAGTCCAGCTCTCGGCAGAGTGCCTCCAGCGTGGAGAATCGGATAGCCTTGGCGCGCCCATTCTTCAGCACGGAAATGTTCACGGGCGTGATCCCTACACGCTCAGCCAGTTCGGCAACCCCCATTTTTCGCCGCGCAAGCATGACGTCGAGATCAATAACAATCGGCATCAGATCACCCCCTGCATCTCGGCGTGGTCAGCCGAGGCCTGCACAAGAAGGCTACGCATCACCACGAGAAGAAGCGAAAGCCCGAGACAAATCAGTGCAATCAACAGCACCGCCAGTCCCAACAGCGGCGGACCCGGTATGTAGAAAATAGCAATCACGGACGCGCAACTCACCCCAATCGGCATAACCGCCAGCGCTGATACCCAGGCGAGCGACGACGTCTCGAAAATACTCCCTCGCACCACCCGGCCCACAAGCACCCACAGGCACACGAGGAACACTTGTACGCACACCAATGCAACCTCGACCAGCACCAACAAGGGAACCTTCAAGGAGACAAACTCCGGGTAGAACTCAGCCGCGTCAGCAGCGAGGAAAGGGAACAGCCACACCTGAGATGCAAACAGAGTGGCCATCATGACAGCCACAATCACCTTGAGTGCTCTCACAACACCTTGACTCATCTCAACCTCCACACTTTTCGCCGGGTACATCTCGGCCGCGTCCAGGACTGCGCAACTCCGCACTTGTAGCGAGTACCTTTCACACCGAAGTCCGAGACCCGCGTTTAACGATATAAACATATCGTTTTTCGATAGATCAGGAAAGGGGTGATGTCGATAGATGACGAAAGCGGTGAGAAAGAGAGTGAAGAAGCGTCCCCTGTCATAAAGAAGCGTCCCCTGTCACACGCCTCCTCCCCGCGCTGTCGTTAACCCCCACACCGGGTTACCCAACTAACGCGGGTCTTTTTCCTCCAGGACCTCGCGCGCGGTCGACTGGCTCGTAATCAACACGCTCGGGTAGTTCCCGATGAGTGCGGCGCGCGTGACGGCACTTTTCTGCCGGCCTACCGCCACAGCAATCGAGGTCTCAACCTGCCGGAGTTCATTCAACGCAAGTCCAATCGTGCGGGACTCCAGGGCGTCGTCGACAATCTCCCCCACGCCGTTGATGAAATGGCCCAGGATGTCTCCCACGCCGCCGCGGCGGCGCAGTTGGCTGACCTCGGCGGCGGTGAGACAGCCGGAATCAACAAGAACAGAATCTGCTCGTAGCGCACCGAGCGAGTAGAGCGCGACGGAGGCTCGGCGCCCCTGCTCCAGCACATCTTTGACGGCGGGGTCATTGCTGAGGGCGGTAGCAAGCTCCCGACTACCGACGATTGCGGGGCACGCCAACATCAACGCACTGCCCTGGGCTTTCCGCGCAAACGTGGCGATCGTCTGCGCGGCTGACGCCGTCTTACGCAGATTCGCTACTCCCCCGTTGAGCTGAACAACAAGCGGCCCATCCGCCCAGCCATCCTTAACCTGGTGCGCAATCTCGGCGAGCGTGCGTCCCCACGACACTCCCACAACCTCCGGATGCGGCCGCAGTTGCTCCAGGACACGCGCCGCCTGCGCACACACCTCACGAATCGTTTGCTCTAGCGAGGGACGGTCACGAACCACCACCACCTCGTCGAGGGCGTATCGCCGCGCGAGCTCCGATTCAAGTTCAGCGTCTCGCGCGAACGGATCCCTAATCCGGATCTGAACAAAACCCTCCGCGAGTCCCGTCTCCACCAACCGACTGACCTTCCAGCGGGAAAAACCCATGTGCTCAGCGATGCGCTGCTGCGTCCAGCCACGCACGTACAGCAGCTCGCAGACCTTGAGAATCTCGTCTCTACGTTCAAGGTTATCGGGGTTCATCATGTCTCGGTCTCGGGTCGTAGCTTTGTTCCGTCAAGATGCCAGCACCGCTTGTTCCGTCAAGATGCCAGCGCCGCTTGTTCCGTCAAGATGCCAGCGCCTCGTGCATCAGGATTCCGTCTTTTCCATCAGGACACCACTGTTTCCCGGGTCAGGATTCCGTCTTGTCAGGCAAAAACAGTACCTTCGAGGAGTGCATGGTACGTTCGCTCATCTGCCTGATGGTATCGGCGACGGAGTCGAGTCCCAGCTCGTGGGTGATCATAAACTCCCACTTGAGGTCGCCCGAATGCATCTTCTCCACCGTGGTGGTCCACTCGGTTCCGGGGAAGGGCGCCGAGAAGGAGTTCCACGAGCCAAGAATCCCCGCCTCTAGCCGCATAAGGCGCGCCCAGCTGGCATCCCCGATAGTGATATCCGAGTTAGGAATGCCAATGAGGACAAGTTCACCGTGACGCGCCAACATTGCGACGGAAGCGTCCGGCACCGCTCGCGCACCCGACGTTTCGACGACGACGTCAAAGCCGTCACCAACGATATCCGCCTTCTCTTCCGCAGTGATCGGTGCCGCAGTGGCACCGGCTTGACGAGCGAGCCCCACCTTCTCCGCGGAAACATCGAAGGAGACGATCTCACTGGCCCCCATGATTCGCGCCCACTGAATAGCAAAAAGGCCAATCGGCCCGCCACCGCCCATGACGGCCACACGGGAGCCAACGGTGAGCTTGGTGCGAAGGATCGCATGCAGGGCAATCGCGGCTGGGTCAACCATCGCGGCGGCGCGAAGATCGAGATCCGCCGGAACCTTAAGGAGTAGGTTTGCGGGGCCGACGACGTACTCCGCGTAGGCACCGTGACGGCGCGAACCGTAATAGTCATAGTCCTCGCACAGAGAGTAATGCCCCTGCACACATGGACCACACCTGAAACACGGGAGCATCGGAGGAACGGTGACGTGGTCACCGGGCGCGACGTTCGTGACGTCGTCGTCGACCTCTTCGACGATAGCCGAGAACTCGTGGCCGCAAATCAACGGGAGTTTGTGCGGACCCTTTGTGAACATGCGGTCGAGGTCGGAGCCGCAAACGCCACACGCGGCAACTTTGAGGAGCGCCTCGCCCCTGTCGGGAACGGGCTTCTCCACGGTTTCTAGTCGGACATCTCCCGGGGCGTACATGACCACGGCTGTCATAGTTGGCATGGAATAGCCACCTCCCTGTGTATTCCTGCCGGGCACTTGCGTGTTCCAGCGAGTTCTGCCGAACGACCTTGTTTGACAGTGTCCACACTAGGAGGAAGGGTGCAAGAACGCAGCGGGATGGTTGAAAACCACGCAAATGTGGCAGCGTATGGAGGCAGACGCGGCGGTATTTTTCTCAGGCCTGGAGTGGGGAGGGGAGGATAAAGCGCAAGAATGTTGCAGAGGAGCTCTCGACGAATTAACGCTTGTTCTTGCCGTCGCGGTAACGCTGAAGAATCGGATCAATATAGGACCAGATGAGCTTGTTGAAGCTCCACCAGAACACCCCTGCTCCAGGCAAGGCAAAGAGAATGACATTCATGGACGCCGGCGTCAAAATGATCGCGAGGTACACCAAGAGGATGCCTCCAACGACGCCAAGTAGATAAGTTCCGCGGGAGTGAGGGTCGTAATTCATGTGCATCCTCCGTTACGCCTGGTGCCCACAGGGTTGGTTTCTCAGGGGTAGGTTTCTGAGTAGGTTCCCCGAATGTAGGTTCGGTTTCCCAGGGGTGAGCTTCGGCGTTGAATTCTTGTTACCACGTCAAGTATCCCACCTCGCGCCGGTTTGGCCTGTAACCTGGCCCACCCTTGGTGGATAGCGGGAAATCTTGGGGTTACATGGATCACACCGCAAGAGTAATCTGGCCTCATCACTTTGACGAGCAATCGTTGGCGGTATTCCCAATGAATACCGGGCTTTATCAAGGCACAACTGGGCGGAGCGGCCATCCACGAGAAGGGGCTGACCACCAACAGTGTGTCATTCACCTTCGTGAAATCAAGACGCAGCGCATGGGCAATCGCGCTACACACTGCATCCAAGCGACGCCAGGACACCGCAGTTCTCACCACCATTTTCGAGACTACAGGGCACATTCAGGCATCCGCGGAGCCGCCATGAAATCGGCGCATATGAGCAACCCTTCGATGTGAACGGGCTCATTTCTGAGATCGGAGGCGTCATGCCTAGAAGTAAGACATTGACCGTCTTGGGAACAATCAGCGCGGCGAATCAGGAAGCAGTCGCAGGGGCCCACGTGACAGTGTGGGGACTCCAGATTATCCTCACGACAATCCCACGTCCCATAAAACTGGGAGAAGGCCAAACCAACGCGGATGGTCGATACGAGATCATCACGATTGAATTACCCGAGGATATGCCGCGCGGGATGAACGTGTGGATCGACGTCGTAACCCCGCAAGGAGCGACCGCGGTCAGTGACAAGGTATCTGTAACAGAAGACAGAATCTCCATTGATCTCCAGGTCGAGTCTGATACCGGTAGCCACCTCACCGATCGACGCGTATACGGCGAGATCCGAGATGCCCTCGGTGCACTCCTGCCCAACGTTATCGTTGAAGCCTTCGATCGCGATCTTCGCACGGAGGAGTCCCTCGGCCGGGCAGAAGTCGGTGATGGAACCTATGAGATTCGGTACTCAAGCGAGCAATTCCGCCGTGCCGAGAAAGAATCCGCTGATCTTGTTATTGGCGTCTCGACCGGCGAAGGGAGGGAAATCGCTCGAACGTCCGTCATGTACAACGCCCCGGCCGAGGCCCGGATCGACGTTTCGATAGGAGGAACACCGTACACTGGCCCCTCAACCTGGAACACCATGAATGGCGACCTGCTGCCATTACTCGAAGATCTCAGGCCGATTGACCTCCGAGAGGACGCTAACAACCAGGATCTGAGTTTCCTCCACGGCGAGACAGGATATTCTCTGTTCGAACTGGCCAGCTGGATTGCCGCATGGCGCCTAGAGGATCGCACTGCGCGCGATGAGACCTTAGGGGTGACGGACACTCCCCTTCCGGCCGAGGCCGCATTCGCTTTCCTTGCAATGGGCGAACCCTCCATTTTCAGGTCCGAGATGCTCGACAATCTCAAACAACCCGAACAGCAGCTCCTCATAGAGGACCAACTTCTGCGCGACCTGGTAGAAATATCTCCTGATCAACAGCGTCAAATCCTCACGGAGTCAGTGGAGAACAATGTCGTATCACCACGCGTCAGTACAGATCTCAATCACGTTCTGGCAACCATCGAGATCATCAAGCTACGCCTAGCCCGAGACAAAGTATGGGGAGAGGGCGCGGGGACAATCGGGCAACTGCTCCAGGCCGTTGGCGTAGAGGAGAGCGTGCAGGCCGTCGTCGTCGCTGCAATTGAAGCGTCACGGGGACCATTGGAAGCCATGTGGGAAAAGCTTGGCACGGACGGATCCATCCCACCGGAGGCCGTTCAGCAAGCCCGCACCGGAATCGAGCTGGGCACGCTCACGCGCAATCACGTTCCCCTCGTCGCCACTCTTACTCCGCGGCTTGTCAGCGGGGACCTATCTCTGCGCGACCTCGCCCAATTTTCTTCCGAGCGATGGATTCAGCTCTTTCAGTCTGAGGACCCCGCCGGAGGCCTCATTGGCGTGCCAGAAAACACTGAGGGTGAGACGTCAGAGGAGAAATTCACCGCTTTTGCAACGATTCTGGAGAAGCACTTCGAGCGGGCTTATCCGACGGCGGCACTCGCCGGGCGCATCATGCAGATGGATAACCGCGCTCCCCAACTCACGGCGGAGGTTGCCACATTCCTCAATACCAACCCTGAATTCTCGTTGGATCAGACACGTATTGATCACTACTTTGAGGAGAAGAACATCCCGCGCGGCGACACTTCACTGGTACACCAACTTTCAGCGGTACAACGAATCTTCGCGCTCAGTCCCACATTTACCAGCACGAACGAGCTCCTCTCGCGCGGGCTCACGTCAGCGCAGCACGTGTACTTCCTCGGGCAGGGCCAACTGACGAGTATTCTCGCGGGCACTCCGGTTAGCGCGGTCGAGGCACGCACAATTTACCGCAAGGCGGAGAGTGTCTACGCCTATTCGCTGGCCTTATTCGGCGAATTTAACGCGGGCCTCAATGGTCCACTTCCCGCAGGACTCGGTGGTGGCCAATCCCGCATTCTTTCCGGAGAGGGGATCAATGGGAAGATAACCACCCTACCCACTCTCCGGTCCCTGTTCGGCACGCTTGACTACTGCGAGTGCAGCGAGTGCCAATCTGTGTATAGCCCAGCCGCACACTTTGTTGACGTGCTGCACTTCTTGGGGGGATCGCTCCACGCAAGGAACTGGAGCCACGAAAGGATTGTCGGTCCTTGATGTTCTTCTGACCCGTCGACCCGATCTGGGCGACGTCGAACTGAGCTGCGCCAATACCAACACCACGCTTCCTTATATCGACCTTGTCAACGAGATCCTTGAGGACGCCGTGGCCCCGCCTCAACCTGTCGAGCTCCCGCCCGAGACCACCGCGTTACTTGCCGACGGCGTAGCGACTCACGAGTTGCGCGAAGCCCTCCTCCCCTTTGGCATCGAGCTGGATGAGACGGCGCAGGTCTATGCCGCGGATTCGCGCGGAGAGCGCCGCGTGCGTGACAAGTCCACCTCGTATCGAGTGATCAACGCACAGAGCGGAGCCGGAGGAAACAGCATAGCGATCGTGGTGTCAAAACAAACCGGGATTACCGCGGAGGAGGCACGCTCGGGCCCAGAGCACATTAGCGCCTCGGCTTACGCGCACCTTGCTGACGAAGTTTTCCCCTTCACACTGCCCTTCGATCTTCCGTTCGAGACCGCACAGATTTTTCTTGACCGGCTCGGCGTTTCCCAGAAGCGTATTCTCGTCCTCTTCGGCCACGAGGTTCCGGAGGCAGAACACGCCTGTGCTGCTCTTGGCATCAACGCCACAACCAGGAAGATCATCACGGATACCGATGGCACAGAAGCTGGCTGGAAGTACTGGGGACTTTCGGAGAAGAGCAATTCCCTTCCCCACCCCGACACTCCAACGGACCCACAAACCCGCATCACCGGCACATGGCTCAAGGTGCTGACACGGATACCGGTGATTTTGCATCGTGCGCGGCTGAGCTACCGGGAACTCCTTGCCGTGATTGACACCCGTTTCATCAATCCAGAGAAAACGATCTCCATCGTTATGCCGGTGAGCGACAACGTACTCGACTGCGATGTTTCCGCCATGACGATCACGGGCCTCGACGAGCCCGCCGCCGGCCGTTTCCATCGCTTCGTCAGGCTATGGCGCAAGACCAATCTTTCCATCCCCGAGCTGGATCAGCTCCTTGCGGGCAGAGCACTGGACGATGCGCTACTTGCCCATCTCTCGGCACTTCTCGATCTTCAGCAACGAACGGATCTTTCTTTCATCGAACTCGTGTCTCTTTTCTTTGGACTAGATGACCACACATACCGCAATGACGAAGCGATTCAGGGAAACGAGGCCGGTCGATGGACCGCCGCGAACAGCCTGTACGAGCGCATCTTCCGCACCCAGCCAGTTCTAGCAACAGCTTCCTTCCCTCGTACGCTTGCACAGTTGACCTCTTCTGCAACGCCCGTGGGCGAGTGGACACTCGGCCTTCTCGCAGCTCTCCGAATCAAAGAAAACGATCTCTCCTGCATCGTTGCGGCCCTTGGGATCACAGCGGATACGGCTCTCACTCCTGATCTGCTCTGGCGGCTATGGCGTGTTCCGGCGCTTGCTCGCGGGCTTGATCTGAGCGTCACGGAGCTTCTCGATCTCACCCGTCTCACCGGCACTGATCCTTTCGCGTCACCAGCGAACGCCGTCTCCTTCACTCGTGCCATGGACGAGACTGCCGCTTCCCCTTTCACATTTCCTGACCTCGACTATCTGCTCAACCACAAGTACGCCGCCAACTCCGGGGTAGCCCTCGAATCGAAGGCCATCGTCAGCTTCCTTTCCACTCTGCGTGTGAATCTCACCGATGTTCTTCAGGCAGTGCGGCGCCAGCCGGGTGAAGAATATTCCGCGTATGTCACGGCGCAATTGAGCCAACTTGCAGCGAAAGAAAGCAGCCTGGATCTCACAACAGCCCTCGCTATCATCAACGGAAACTGGACGGGTACCGTAGCCGAACGCGAGGAGCATCTGCGGCGATATTTCACGGGAATACTGACGGACTTCGACGAGGCGACGACGGCGCTCGGAGAACTTCCGAACAATTTACCTCCCGATACACAGCAGAAGAAGCTGGACGAACGTTTCGCCTACCTGGGGGTCCGCATCGAATCCTTCCTCACTCGCACCACCATGGAAGGAGTATTGCGCCAACAGTTGGCCTCCTTCTTCGACCTCGCGCAGCCCTCCTGCGATCTCATCATCGACGCACTCGCCGCTCACGGCCACCCGCTGCTCGATCTTCTGGAAGATCCTGCGTTTCTCGCGATGATGCCCGATGGAACATTCGCGTCCGATATCGACTCCACAACTCTTCCCCTGGCACACGAGACTCTTATCCTCGCCCACAAAGCCGCACTCCTCGTGCACAATTTCGCCATGATGCCTACGGATGTCGGATGGTGGCAGGCAGGGACACACGCGGATGATCTCGGATGGATCGCCCTGGGCGATCTCAGCGTGGATCCCCGTGCACCCATACCGATCACCCGCTGGTCCGCCATGCACTGGGTCTTTAGCTGGCGCGCAGCATTACCTCCGTCAGACCTCACGCTCCTGGAGTTCTTTGACGGTGTACTCGATCCGTCGACGACGACGTCGCAAGTCATCTCGTCCCTCGCGCACCTTACAGGTTGGGAAGAGGACGACGTCGTCGCCCTTGTTACCCAGTTCGGTTGGCTCGGCAGCGGTCAGGACACGGTGAAAGCTGAATGTGCGCAAGCCGGGCAGCTCACACGCGTTGCGGAGTGCATGTCCGGACTCCGCCAACTCGGGGTCAAAGCGGGGCGGGCTGCCGCGTGGGCGACACTCCAACCAAGCATCCCCATCGCGGATGAAATCAAACGCGCGCTCAAAGCACGCTATGACGAAAAACAGTGGCTCACTGTCAACCAGTCGATTCAAGACGTGCTTCGTGAGCAGCGGCGGGATGTTCTCGTTGATTGGCTCGTTGCTCACCCTGACCCGAAAGCAGGGCAGACCTGGACAAATGCGACCGGCTTGTCCGAACACTACCTCATCGATGTGGAGACGAACGCCGTTGTCCTGACGTCGCGGCTCAAGCAGGCCACGGCTTCCGCGTCCATGTTTGTGCAACGTATTCTGTTGGGACTCGAGTCTGACATTCTCGCGAGTAACGCGGCAGACCCACAGTGGAAGCAGTGGGACTGGATGCGCCGTTACCGGGTCTGGGAAGCGAACCGCAAGGTATTTCTCTATCCCGAGAACTGGATCGAACCGGAGCTACGGGACGAAAAATCATCCTTCTTCCTTGACCTGGAGAATTTCCTCCGGCAGCAGGAGGTGACCGCCGAGACCGCAGAGGATGCCTATCGCGAGTACCTCACGAAACTTGAGAAGGTCGCAAACCTTGAGATCCGTGCCATGCACGAGGAGAACATTGGCGAGGAATCTGTCCTCCATGTCGTGGGGCGGACGCGCGCCAGCACGGGTGCCGAGTACTTCTATCGGACACAGGTGAACCATGCGAGGTGGACCCCCTGGCAACC
>RRZT010548511.1_pt1 | contig 12666 bp, 9 predicted proteins | sample 2165551 | NCBI WGS metagenome assembly RRZT01 (sample SAMN10456910, study PRJNA506462) | wastewater metagenome | biome: wastewater; feature: sludge; material: wastewater sludge; isolation source: wastewater sludge with Escherichia coli K12::gfp cells carrying plasmid... | place: USA: Moscow, Idaho ... | reverse complement strand
CGCTGCAGGCTCGTCCACACGCCGAGCATTTTAACGCTGTACAAAAGCAACAGGACACTCAACACCAAACCGACCACAAAAGCAATACCCACTATCAAAATAGCGATATTGTCCGGCAAGCCGGTGTAATTTGTCACGTTCGGGGCGCCACTCGATGCGAGGAGCACCAAAAAACCGATGAGCAGCAACATCCCGCAAAAAATACCGCACCCAACGATCTGGAGAATTTCCGTCACTTTAAACAGCGTGACGCCCGCTGTGCTCATGAACGGCGTGTCCGTCTTCTTCGCGGAGGCGTACAGCAGCCAAAGCCCGATAAGCACCAGAATATTTTGAACGGGCACAATGTTTACGTTAAGCTCTACGTTGAAATTCGTGCCTACGGGCGTGCGTTCCAGCAGATACGCTTGATTTTGCAGCACCGTGAACACTTCAATCACCGATGAGACCGCCGACACGACCATCTGCACCGTAAAAAGCAGCGCGCACATGAAAAACAGCTTTGACGACGCAAACCGTTTTAACATCCCGTGTACCGGCGTGACCGGGCGCACGGGCGGCTGCGCGTAATACTGCGGCGGCGCCTGAAAATTCTGCGGCGGCTGCGTGTTGAAATTCCCGTTCTGCGCCCCGCAAATGCAAGGCGAACCGTCCTCTGGGAGCTTTCTCCCACAATTCGTGCAATACATAACCGAATCTCCTTTTAAATACGTCTAAACTTTCGCTTTATCGGCGATTTTATTAAATTTAACGGTGCAGGCGGCAAATAAAGCGCTCAACGCCGCTTTGCATATGAGCGGTAAAAACACCCATAACTTGCCGATATCGTCGATTTTAAAAGTCGGAACCATAACCACGACCACAACGAGCATCACCGGCACGATCAGCTTCGCGCAAAGTAAATACATACAAGTCGCAAAGCGCGGGATCGTCCGCAGCGCGCCGTCCCCGCGCACGGCTTTTTCCGAGTTGTGCAGCGACCGCACCATCATAAAACAGCAAACGGCTGATAACGCACTTACGATGCCGCCGATAAACATAATGCCGTATCCTAAATATCCGAAAAGGTAATCGACTATATCTGCGGTCGGGCTCGGCCCTGTGGTGATCTCATATACGATAAATTCGACTATGATACCAAACAGCGCAGCTGCCGTCACAGCAAACGCCGCCGCGCGGCAAAGCAAAGCGATCTTCATTGTCTTAAAGCCCGTACCGCAAAGCTTCCGTTTTTTGGCGCCAATATACAGAAGCCAAAAGACTGCCGCCGTTACTGTGCCGAATATACCCGAAAGCACCGCCGACAATACAGGATACGCAGGTATCCCCGTGTAACCTTTTCCCGTAAAGATTATCTGAAACGCCCACGAAGTAAACGTCACGGCACCGCCGTATACATCGCCGAATCCGTTCATACCGCTGACGATCACCGAAATAACGGCGTTCAGTGTGACCAATACCGCACACATGAAGAACAGCGGCGAAGAAAGCATGTCCCGCAAAATTTCCTCCGCGCGCTTTTCCTGCTGCTCTGCCGGCTCCGCTTTGGTGATATATGTTGTATTTTCCACCATACTTTCATGTCCCCTAAAAGCAAAACCCGCTTCCGCGCAGCGGAACTACACCGTCCCGCCGCGGCCGGGAGCGGGTCGCGTTCACTTATTTTGTTTTATCGAGCCATGCCTGCGTTCTTCAGCATCTTATTAAACTGCAGAACAAGCAGACCGTAAAGCACGTTGAGCGCAACGCTCGTCAGGCCGAGCGGAACACGGATCCAGCCGTACAGTACCGCATCGCCGAAAACGGAGAAGAACGACACCGCCGCCGAAATGAAGCAGATGACCGCCACAAACATGGAAGCCTTATTCGGAACCATGCCCGTCAGCATCGCGTTCTTCGCGCTGTTCAGCATCTTTATGACCTTTGCTTCGTAAATGATCTCAAAAATGAGCACAACAAAGCCGATGATGCAGGCCGCAATGAGTATGATGAAGAAACCGCTCATCATCTCATCCATGTAGCCGTAGTCATTGCCGGCAAGAGCAACACCGAAGATCACGGCAAGAACAACGCACAGCACCTCCGCAAGGCTCATCACAACAAGACTGATGATGCTGAACACCTTCATGATGGTGAGGCCGGCCGTTTTTGCCGCCGGAACACTCGGGTTTTTCGCAGATATGTACGTGATCCAGTACGCGGCAGCCATTAAGCCGCCTGTGATAAGCATACCGATGACCGTACCGATCGTGGTGCCGCTCTGCGCATCCGAAAGCGCACTGTACAGGTCGCCCGGCGAAATGATAAACTGCATTTCATACGGCAGGTTGCTGTAAATCTGATTTACAATATACGCCGGATCCTGCGGGAACAGGCTTGCGATGATCTGAAACAGCAAATTCACCGAAAAGAGAATCGCCGTAATGAGGACCAGCGGAGACGCGAAAAAGCTTTTCAGCACACCGTGCACGGGTGTAATCGGTCGCTGCACCGGGTATTGCACCGGCGGCTGCGCGTAATACTGCGGCGGCATCTGAAAATTCTGCGTGGGTGCGCCGTAGTTTTGCTGCGGCTGCACCGGCTGTGTGTACGTCTGCTGCTCGGGCTGTGCGGGCTGCCGCCGGCAAACACACGGCGAGCCGTCTTCGGGGAGCTTTCTTCCGCAATTTGTGCAATACATATTTTCTTTCCTTTCTGTTCTTCCCTAATTCTATCCTCATGCCCCGCCGTCAAGGCCGCACGGCAAAGGCAAAAGCATCAGTGGTAGACCGCGACAATCTCGAGGTTCTCATCGAGCACAACAAGGTCTGCGCGCTTGCCGGGTGCAAGGCTGCCGATCTCGTTTTCCATGCCGATCTCCTTTGCCGGGGTCAGCGTCATGGCGCGCACGGCGGTCTCCAGCGGAATGCCCCAGGAAACGAGGTTCTTGAGTTCCGCGTGCAGGTTTGTAACAGAGCCTGCAATGGTGCCGTCCGGCAATGTCGCCTTGCCGTCCTTTACGGTGACCAGATTCACACCCAGCATGCCTTGGCCGCCGTCTTCCACGCCGCTCAAACGCATCGCGTCGCTGATGACGCACACGCGCTCCGGCATGAGCTTAAACGTCGTGCGCACCACAGCCGGGTGAATGTGGATGCCGTCACAGATGAGCTCACCGCAGACGTTTTCGTTGTCGAACACCGCGCCCACGACACCCGGTGCACGGTGTGCAAGGCCGGACATCGCGTTATACAGGTGCGTCGCATGGGTTACGCCCTTTTTGAACGCGTCCACCGCGCCGTCGTAATCCGTTGCGGTGTGCGCAATGGAAACGGTGCAGAGCTTCGAGGCTTTCTCTACAAAATCGCCGCGCACGTCGCACTCGGGCGCAATGTCCACAAGCTTGATGATGCCGCCGCAGGAATCGTAATACTTCTTAAACACATCGTAATCCGGCGCCTGAATGAACTCGTCGCCTTGCGCGCCCTTTTTCTTCGGCGAGATGAACGGGCCCTCAAGGTTCACGCCGACAATCTTCGCGCCTTCCTTGTCGTCCATGCAGGAGCGAATCGTCTCAAGCGCTTTCAAGATCTCCGCATCGGAAACGGTCATCGTGGTCGGGCAGAAGGACGTGACACCCTTCGTCAGCAGGAACTTCGCCATATTGCGCAGACCCTCTGCGTCGCCGTCGCTGGAATCTGCACCCGCGCCGCCGTGCACGTGAACGTCCACAAAGCCCGGCACAATGGTGTAGCCCGCGCAGTCCACAACGAGGTCTTCCTCTTTGTACGGCAAAGAATCCTCAAGGCGCACGATCTTGCCGTCTTCGATCTCGATATCCGCCTTGCGCAGGCAGAATTTGTCGTCCAGTACATTTGCGTTGATCAGAAACATATTAAAAACTCCTCTCCGCTGCGGCAAAACCGCAGTTTTCTTTTCAATACATCTATACGTTTACAGCAAGCTCAGCAAAACGAGCAGCGTCACGCCCGGCACGCCAAGCACAGCGGATACCGCCACGCTGAGCCGGCTGACGGGAATATACACGCCGGTGTACGGCGCCGTAAAATACAAAACCGCCAGCGCCAGAACGCCCAGCATTGCCGAGCCGATGAGCCTTTTGATTCCCCGCATACGCTCTCCCCCATTTTTATCCTGTCGGAAAAGCTTATGATGCAGGGGAATTTTTCATACCTTAAATGTCGAGCTTCTCTTTATCCGGCACGAAGTCTACCTTGCCGGTCGCAACGTAGGCGGAAGCCACGATAATCGGCAGCGGCGTGCCGATGGTCAATTCGCGCTTCGGACTGCGCTGTGTGATAAGGCCGTCGTACACAAAATCCTCGCCCTCGAACGCGTCGAGCGAAACAAAGCCCTCTACGCTGTTTTCGAGGCGCACAAACACACCGCGCATCGTCACACCGCTCACGGTGCCTTCAAAGTGCTCGCCGATGTGCTGACTCATGTACTCTGCCATGTAGCAGTCCTCGGCGTCACGCTCGGCGATGAGCGCGCGAATTTCATTGCGGGAGGATTCCGTCGCAGAGGTCTCGCAGAACTGCGCGTAGCGGCGGCGCACCTCTTCTGCCGGCATGCCTTCCACAAACGCGGAAAGCACGCGGTGAATGGATGTATCCGGGTAACGGCGGATCGGCGAAGTGTAGTGGCTGTAATCGGAAAGCGCGAGGCCGAAGTGGCCGGTCTCCTCCGTCGAATATCTCGCTTTTTCCATCGTGCGTAGCAAACGCTGAGAAACAAGCGTCTCGCACGGCAGGCCGCGCACGCGGTCGAGGATCGCGGCGAAATCCTGCGTTTCGGGGTTCGGCTTTACGATCTCCTTGCACGGAACGCCCACGAGCTGCAACAGCGTCACAAGCTCCTCTACGCGCTTCGGGTCCGGGGTGCCGTGCACACGGTAGAGGAACGGCAATTTATGGTCGAGCGAGAATTTCGCCGCCGCAATGTTCGCCGTCACCATCATCTGCTCGATGAGCTGCTCCGCTTCGCCGGAAACGCGCGGCATGATGTCGATACAAATGCCGTTTTCATCAAGAATGAATTTCGATTCGCCGCTGTCCAGCTCCATGGTGCCGCGGGCTGCGGAGTTCGCCTTCAAAATATCGGCAAGCTCCTTCGCCGACATCAAGGACTCCATGACGGGCGCGTATTTGTTCAAAATCTCCTCCGATGCCGTGCCGTCCAGAATTTCGTTGACCTCGCTGTACACACCGCGCACCTTGGAATTGATGATCGTCTTTTTAAAATCGTACTTTGTGATGTGGCCCTCTTTGTCGAGCTCGATAAGCGCGGAAAAGGCCAGCTTGTCCGTGCCCGCGTTCAGGGAGCATGCGCCGTTTGAAAGCACCTCCGGCAGCATCGGAATCACGCGGTCGGCAAAATACACAGACGTGCCGCGGTTGATAGCCTCTTCATCGATGGCAGAGCCCTCTTTCACATAGTGGGAAACGTCTGCAATATGCACGCCCAGCGTGTAACCGAAGTCCGTGCGCTTCACGGAGATGGCGTCGTCGAGGTCCTTTGCGTCCTTGCTGTCGATGGTGAAGATTGGCTCGCCGCGCAGGTCAAGGCGCTTTGCGTATTCTTCGTCGCTGATGGGCTCGTTGCCGACGCGCTCGGCTTCGTCAAGCACTTCCTGCGGGAAAACATGCGGAATGCCGTACTGCTCTACAATGGCATCGGCGCAGACACGCGCCGTGCGGCCGCTGCCGAAGACCTTCTTCACGCTTGCATATGCCCAGTCACCGCGGTAATCCTGCTCCAAAGATGCCATGACCTTGTCGCCGTTTTTCGCGCCGTTCAAATCGCGCTCGCGCATACGTAAATTATAGCGAATGGCATTGTCCGGGATGAATTCAATGCCCTCATCGGTGATACTCACCGTGCCGGTCGTCTGCGCGGGCTTGTGCTCTACGATGCGGCGCACACGGCCGGAGGGGCCGCGGTCGTCCTTGCGAATGTCGCCGACGATGATCTTGTCGCCGACGAGCGCACCCTGCAAAGCGCTGCCGTGAATAAAAATGTCGTCACCGCCGCCATCGGGGCGCGCAAAGCCGAAGTTCTTCGAGAGCGAAACGAGCGTCGCTTCCACGTCTTCGCCGACCGGAATAAGCTTCGCGTTGTGCTCGCGGTCAAGTAAAATCATGCGGCGGTCTTTTAAAGAACGCAGTGCATCGTAAAAAGCAAGCTTGTCGAGCACACCTGTCTTTTTCAAAAGCTGGCGTGCGCTCCAGTCGTGAATTTCCTCGCTGCGCATGGTCGCCAAAATCGTCTCTTCCATGCGGTTCAGGGGCGTATCGCGAATGTCGCGGCGGCGGTCGGAACGACCGTTTCTGCCCTGAAAGCCCTTGTTTCTGTCATTTCCCTTGTTATACTGTTTCATTATACCTATCCAATCTTCCACAATCACGCCCCGCCCGGTCCAAGGCGAAGCGGCGCCGAGTGCGCAAATTTCTTGTTTTGTTGATCTTTCTCGCCGAGCTACTGTTATGCACAGTGCCGAGACAAATAAATTTTTCCGAGCTCTGCGGAGCTCGACCAAAGGTTTCACCTTTGGAATCTGATAAACTTTCTGAAGAAAGTTTAATCAAAGACTTTTGCGTCCGCTTTCACGTCAGCTTGTGCTTACTTCAGTGCTTTCACTTCTTCTCTGTAAATATCACCGCGCACGGCAAAGCTCTTGTACATATCAAAGCCCGTTGCGGCGGGGCACAGAGACACCACGTCGCCCGGCTCTGCGCTTTCTCTTGCAAGGCGCACGGCATCTTTCATGTTGTTTGCGTGCAGAATCACCGGCGCGCCGTCCTTATAGTTTTCGGCACCGCGCACCGCAGCTTCGATCTTCCCCGCGGCCGGCGTTTTAAAGCCCTCAAGCGGTTTTTCGGGCGCGAGCAGCACGAGTGTCTTCACCTTGTCACAAATGACCTTGCCCAGCTCGTCAAACGGCACCTTTTTGTCCGCACCGCCCGCAATCATAACGATCTTGAAATCATACAGCGAAAGCGTGCCGATCATTGCGCGGGACGGACTCGTTGCGATGGAGTCGTTATACCATCTCACGCCGTCCAGCTCGCGCACGAACTCCATGCGGTGCTCGACGCCGTTGAATTCTTTCGCGACAGTCCTGATAACCTCTTTCGAGACATCGCCCCACACGGCAGAAATCGCCGCAAGGTAGTTTTCGACGTTGTGCTTGCCGGGAATGCGAATGTCGCTTTCCTCCATAATATATTCGTCGCCGAAGTAGATTTTGCCGTCCGCGCTGCACCACGCGCCGTTCGTCTTCTCTCTGCGGGAGAACATGTACGTCATGCCGCGCGTGTCAGCGGCACAGGCCGCCGTCAGGGCGTTATCCGCGTTCAAAACCGTGCGGCCGAACGCATTCTGGTGCAAAAGTACGTTCTTCTTCGCGTTCACGTACTCGTCCATATCCTTGTGCACGTCGAGATGGTTCGGCGACAGATTCGTGATGACCGCGACATTCGGGCTGCGGCGCATGGAGATGAGCTGGAAGCTCGAAAGCTCCACCACCGCCACATCCTCGGGCTTTACATCACGGATCTCCGGCAGAAGCGGGCGGCCGATGTTGCCGCCGAGGTGCACGGTCTTGCCCGCCGCTTTCAGCATTTCGGCAATGACGGACGTTGTGGTCGTCTTGCCGTCGCTGCCCGTCACGGCGTAAATTTTGCACGGACACAGGTCGAAAAAGACTTCCATTTCGCTCGTCACGGCAACACCGTTTGCACGGGCCTTTTGCAGCTCGGGCAGCAGATACGGCACGCCGGGCGCGCGGAACAGCATGTCTTCGTCGATACTTTCAAGGTAGTCTTCGCCGCAGATGAGCTTTGCGCCGAGCTTTTTCAGCGCTTCGCCGTCTTCGCCCAGCGCCGCTTCGCTGCGCTTATCGCGCACCGAAACGGCTGCGCCGTGGGCTTTAAACTGCTCAATGAGCGGCAGATTGGAGCGCCCCACGCCGACAAACGTGATGCGCTTGCCGGAAAGAGACGCGTAAAATTCGTTTGCTGTCATAATTCGGAACTTTCTCCTTTATTTTAAAAAGGTGCGGTAATCCTCCAGATTCTTGCGGAGCAATTCGGGGGTGTTTAAGGTATACGGACATTTCTTCATGCACTGGCCGCAGTGCTTGCAGTTTTCAATCAGCTCCATTTTCGCCTGCCACTCGGGCGTCAGCCATGCGGCGGACGGAGCGCGGCGCAGCATAAGCGACATGCGCGCGCACTGATTGATCTCAATACCGGCGGGACATGGCATGCAGTAGCCGCAGCCGCGGCAGAAATCGCCCGCGAGGGACTCGTGCTCTTTTTCGATGAACGCCGCAAGCTCGTCCGTCATCACCGGCGGGTTATCATTGTAGGAAAGAAACTCGTCAAGCTCTTTCTCGCGCTGTACACCCCAAATGGGCAACGTGTTCTCATACTGCGCAAGGTACGCATACGCCGCATCGCTGCGCGTGATGAGACCGCCGGAAAGCGCCTTCATGCAGATGAAGCCGACGTTCTTCTCCTTACATAGGTTCACGAGCTCAATGTCCTTTTCGCTCGCAAGGTAGCAGAACGGGAACTGCAGCGTTTCATACAAGCCGGATTCCACGGCTTCGCGCGCCACATGCAGGCGATGATTCGTGATGCCGATGTGACGGATCTTGCCCTGCGCTTTCGCTTCCAGCATCGCCTCATAAAGGCCTGTACCGTCGCCGGGCTTCGGGCAGAAGGACGGCGTGTGGAACTGGTAAATATCCACGTGGTCGGTCTTCAGCATAGAAAGGCTCGTCTCGAGGTCTTTCCAAAAGCCTTCAACGGTTGTCGAGGCCGTTTTCGTCGCGATGATGATGTCGTCGCGCACATCGGCAAGTGCCTGACCGATCTTATATTCGCTATCCGAATACGCGCGTGCGGTGTCGAAAAAGCGGATGCCGTTATCGTATGCTTTGCGCAGCAGCTTGCCCGCTTCTTCAACGGAAATGCGCTGAATGGGCAGCGCGCCGAAGCCGTTGCGATTGACCGTGATGCCGGTATTGCCGAGTGTCACTGTTTTCATAGTTTTCCCGTCCTTTCAAAATATACATACCCGAAAATTTCCTTTGGGCTTTATTCCGTGTCCGCCGTCATTTCCTGATAGCTTTTATATAAGTCAAAGTAAATGCCCTTTTTCTTCATAAGCTCCTGATGCGTACCGGCTTCTTCAATGCCCTTATCCGTCAGCACCAGAATTTTCGTCGCGTTCTTGATGGTCGTCAAACGGTGCGCAATCGTGAACGTCGTTCTGCCCTTCGCAAGCTTTTCAAGCGACGCCTGCACGATACGCTCGCTTTCGTTATCGAGCGCACTCGTCGCTTCGTCTAAAATCAAAATCGGCGGGTTCTTTAAAAACGCACGCGCAATGGAAATGCGTTGCTTCTGGCCGCCGGAAAGCTTCACGCCGCGCTCGCCGACGTATGTATCGTAGCCGTTTGAAAGCCCCTCGATAAATTCATGCGCGCCCGCCATTTTGGAGGCCGCAATGACTTCTTCTTTCGACGCGCCCGGCTTGCCGTACTGAATGTTCTCAAACACCGAGCCGGAGAACAGGTACACGTCCTGCTGCACAAAGCCGATGCGGTCGCGCAGGGATTTCAGCGTCACTGTACGGATGTCCTTGCCGTCGATGCGGATGGAGCCGGCAGTCGTATCGTAAAAACGCGGAATGAGGTTGCACAGCGTCGTTTTGCCGCCGCCCGAGGGGCCGACAAGCGCGATGTTCTCGCCCGCCTTTACGTCGAGGTCGATGTCAGAAAGCACCTCGATGCCGTCGTCGTTATACTTGAAGCTTACGTGGTCGAACGTCACGTCGCCCTTGACAATGCCGATATCTTTGGCGTCCGGCGCGTCGCTGATCTCGATGGGCGCGTCCATAACCTGAAAGAAGCGCTCCACGCCGCTCATGCCGCTTTGGAACTGCTCCGTAAACTGCACGATGCGGTGAATGGAATTGATGAGCGTTGTGATATACAAAAGGTACGCCACAAGCTGCGAGGGGTCGATGGCGCCGTTCATCATGAAGATGGCGCCCGCAATGACGACCACGATATACATGAGACCGTCAAAGAATTTATTGGAGGCTTCAAAGCCGCCCATATACATGTAGCGCAGACGCTTGATGTTGTAAAAGCGCTGGTTGCCCTCTTCAAACTTCTTTTCTTCAAGCGGCTCGTTCGCGAAGGATTTCACCACGCGCACGCCAAGCAGGCTGTCTTCCACCTGCGCGTTGATCTCGCCGAGCTGCTGGCGCTGGCTGCGGAACTGCGCCTGCATTCTCTTATTGAAGAACATGGCGGCCGCCAGCATAAACGGCAGCACCGCAAAGATAATCAGCGTCAGCGGCACACTCATCGTGCACAAAATCACAAATGCGCCGATGATCTTGATGCCCGCAATGAAAAATTCCTCCGGACAGTGATGCGCAAACTCCGTGATGTCAAACAGGTCAGTCGTGATGCGGGACATGAGCTGACCGATCTTCGTGTTGTCAAAATACGAGAACGAGAGCTTCTGCAGGTGTGCGAACATGTCGCGGCGCATGTCGGTCTCGATCTTTGTGCCCATGATGTGGCCGATAGACGCCATGAAGAACGTCGCGCCCACGTCGACGAGCTTTAAGAAAATGTACAGCCCTCCGATGCGCAGAATATAACTGAGCGTCAAAGACGCCAGGTCATTGATGCCGCGGTTCGTAATCTGCTGCACGATGATTGGCAGCGCCAGCTCGCATACGGTCGTCAGCGCCGCGCAGAACAGGTCGAAAATGAGGATCCACAGATACTTTTTAAAGTACGGCGCAAAACGGCGTATAAGACCCTTTTTGCCTTTATTTGTCACAGTTGCTTCCACAATACCCATCCTTTCTTTCGTCGGCGCAAAATCGTTTTCCGCACCGCGAAATTCCCCAAAAACTTATAATTTTATTTTATCACAGGCACATGGCCTTTACAAGACAGGAAGTTACTTCAAATGCAGTTTATCCGCCAGTTTTTCACCCTTCGGCAGCTGCACGATCTCCTCGCGCGTGATGGCTTTGGTAAACACCGCCGCCACGAGGTAAACGAGGATTGCAAGCAGAATAACCGGAATGACCGCGAACTTCTCACGCATAAAGCGCGTGAGCAGCAGATATACGGGGTACGAGACCGCGCCCATAATGACAGAAGCAAGGAGCGGACGAATGCCCATGCGCACCACGCTCGGAATTTCCGGCAGCATACGGTGCAGCGCGATAAGGTTCAGAATAATCATAACAAGATACGAAACGAACGTACCGACAGCAGAGCCCATGGCGTTAATCTCCGGGATACCGCACAGCACATACACAACGCCGATGCGTACCACCGTACCGACGATCATATTGATGACCGGCACGTATACCTTGCCGACCGCCTGAATCATCGAGTTCGTAGTGTAAAGCAAGCTCGCCGTGATGACCGCCGGCGCCATAACGGCGAGCAGCGGCGCGGTATTTGCCGCAAACTCCGGGCGGCTGTAAAGCAACAGGGAGCAAATGGGTTTTGCAAAAATGCACAAACCCGCGGCAGACGGGATGGCTACCATGAGCGTCATGCGCAGGGAGAGCGTGGAAATACGGTTGATTTCGCGCTTTTCTTTTTTTGCGATCGCACCGGAAAGCATCGGCAGCACGATGGTAGAGATGGGCACGATGACGGCGTTCGGCAGGTCGAAATACTTGCGCGCCGTGCCGAGCCAGCCCTTCATAGCGATGGCGGAGTTCGCGTCCACACCGGCAGCGCCCTGCAAACGATACATCATCACGGAGGAATCCACAATGTCGAGCGCGCTCAAAAACGCAGAGCCGATGATGACCGGCACCGCAAAGGTCAGGATAGATTTCAAAATTTCACCAACACTCGAAACCTTCGGCTCAAAAGGTGAATAGCGCGTATCGCGCGATTTGCGGAAGTAGTACAGAAGAATGTACAAAACTGCGAAGAACGAGCCGATGGAAACACCGAGGATCGCGCCTGCCGCGCCAAGCTCCGGCAAGCCGGTGGTCTTCAGGAAATACAGTGCCAGCGCAATACCGACGAACAGTTTAATGAGCGACTCCAAAACCTGCGAGACCGCCGTCGGCGTCATGTTGGAACGCCCTTGGAAATAGCCGCGCAAACACGACGAAAGGGACATGAAAAAGCACATCGGTGCCAAGGCTGCAATGGCGTACATGGAGCGGTCATTTTGGTTCATGAGCATCGCGAACTGACGGGAAAACACCGCCATGACGATGCAGCCGACAAGACCGATGCCGGAGAACAGTGTGAATGCCACGCGGAAAATTTTATCCGCTTCACGCTTGCGGTTCTGTGCATACGCCACGCTGACAAGGCGCGAAATGGCGACCGGCGTGCCGGAAGATGCCAAAACACTGAAAAACACGAAAATGTCATACGCTGTGTTGAAATGCCCCATGCCCTCATCATCGAGGAAATTCGCAAGCGGAATAGAGAAAAATATATTGATGAATTTGACGATAAACGTCGCTGCCGTCAAAATTGCGGTACCCTTTAGAAAGCTCTGTCCTTTCTGTTCCGTCTTCTGAGACAAATTGAAATCACTCCTATATCAAAATCGTAAATTGCCGCATTGAAACGCATTTAGGAAGCCT
>RRZT011853446.1_pt1 | contig 12668 bp, 13 predicted proteins | sample 2165551 | NCBI WGS metagenome assembly RRZT01 (sample SAMN10456910, study PRJNA506462) | wastewater metagenome | biome: wastewater; feature: sludge; material: wastewater sludge; isolation source: wastewater sludge with Escherichia coli K12::gfp cells carrying plasmid... | place: USA: Moscow, Idaho... | reverse complement strand
TCTTTTAAATCTTTTTTTATAAACTCTAGTTGCTCTTTGTTTATTTGTACTTCAAGTTCACCTTTTGAACCTTTTGCAACTAGTTGTTTTAGATTTTTTATAAATTTAGGAAATGACTCTAACTCATCTAAAACTATTTGTGAAATTGTAGTTTTTATACCCATTTCTTTTGATATTTGTTTATCATATTTTAATTCATCAACATCATCATAATATTTGGCTTCATCGTCATAAGAATTAACATTTTTAGTTTTTAATTCTTTTGAAATATCATATAAAATTTCTAAATATCCAACACCATCACCTCTAAAAAAATTGACTAAACTATGTCCACCTATCTCACAAATTTCTTTTCTTATTTTAGATATTGATAATGATTTATCAACTTTTTCATTCTCAATTAAACTTGTTATTGAAATAAGTTCTTCCTGAGTTGCTTCTCTTAAAACATCTATTAATACAGAATTAGATAAAAACATTTTTATTGCCTTATTGATTATATTTTTTTAAATTATCAAACCACTCTTTTTGTTCAGGTGTAAAACCATCAAGGAAATTTAAATTCAAACTAGTTAATTTCTTTAATTGAACCATATCCTTTGGAAATTTTCCTCCATATAACCCTAAATCTAACTCTTTTAAATTTCTTAAAGCTGAAATACCTTTAGGAATATCATCAAAAAAATTACCTACTAAATTTAACTTTCTTAGTTTTTTTAATTTATATAAATTTGGATGTATTTTTTTTAAATAAGTTAATCCCAAATTTAACTCTTCAAGATTTTTAAAATATTTAATTTGTTTAGGTAAAGCTCCATCTATTCCATGAACATTAACAGTTAATTTCTTTATATTTTTTAATTGAGCTATCTCTTTTGGAACTCTATGACAAAAACAACACAAATCTAATCTTTCCAGTTTAAATAGTTCTTTTTTAGTTTTTGGAAATTTATACTCTTCATTTTCCATACTTTTAAACCATTTTAGGATTTTTTCTATTGATTTCTTTTTCATTAATCTACTCTTCTATCAGTTTTTAAGCCATAAGTATTTTTTATTTCTTGAAAACTATCTTTTGCTTCTTTTGTTTTTAAAACTACTTTTGAACTTTCTAAAAATTCTATTACTACATATTCATCTTTTGTGGTATCTATGATATTTACAAAGTGATTAAAATCTTTTATTGTTATACCATTTACTTTCGTTACGATATAAGCACCTGAGTTATAACCTCTATTTACTTTATTTGGAAATATTTTTTGAAGCCAAACTACTCTTTGTGTTATTTCATTTGTTTTTTCATCTTTATAAAGCAAACCTCTTATAAAATCAAATTCAATTCTTAATTTAAAAAGATAATTTTGAGTTAATGGACTAAAAGTTAATCCTCCAAATACAAGATATTTAAGTTCACTATCAAATTCATAAGGAATTAATGGTTTTGAGTATTTTATTTTATAATCAACATTGATTTTCTTTTTATCTCTAATGATTTCAAGTTTTATTATTTCACCGATTTGTTTGTTATCAAATTCATAATTAAAGCTTACTTTTCCATATTTAGAATCTATTAATCCATCACTTGATATTTCTTTACCATTTATTGAAACTATTACATCATCTTTTTTAAATTCTATATCTTCCACATCTACTCTACTGATAAGAACACCTAAATCATCTTTTAAACCTAGATATTCTTTTATTGCTAGATTTTCAACAGAAGATACTGTTGTTCCAGTTGAACCAAATCCATCAACTTTACCATCTTTAATATCATTTAAAAAATTATTAATAACAATTGATGGAACGATATAACTTATATTATCTGCGTTACTTAATTTCATCATAGCAATACCAACAATTTTATTATCTTTATTAACAACTGCTCCACCACTATTTCCAGAATTTATTGCTGCATCAATTTGAATAGCTAAAAGATTTGCACTAGGATTCCAAACATAACTTTTATACTCTATTCTTGAAACAATACCATTTGTAGTTGAAATCGTATTTCCACCTATTGGATAACCAATAGCTGTTACACTATCTTTTATTTTTACATCTTCAGTTATTTCTAAAGCTTTAGTATTATTAAAAAAGTTTTTATCTTTTAATTCTAAGATTGCTAAATCAGCTTGATTAGAGATATATTTAACAGTTGCTTCATATTTTTTACTATCATTTTCTTTTTGAACTTCAACAAATTTTGCACCATTTACAACATGAGCAGAAGTTAAAACTTGATTGTCTTTGATAATTACTCCTGAACCTGTATAACCAAAAATGGTTGGATTTACCCAAGGTTCTAAATAATTTGGAGAAGAAACAGTTGCAAATATTTTTACAACTGAGTTTGTAGGTAAGTTTGAAGCAAACGATAGTATGCTAAGACTTAGGATTAGTAGTAGTTTTTTCAAGGGGTTCCTTTTTTTGTTTTAATTTTATGAATTTTATATGAATTAATGTACATATTTTGTCTTTTCTTAAATATTTAGATAATTTTTCAAATCACTATCTATCTTTTCTTTTAAAGATATTGGTTCAATAACTTTTACAAATGGAATCCATCTTTTTACTAATTCTTCTATTTCCATTTCTTGAGTTACTTTATATTTAATTAATAGGTTTCCATTTTCTAATGTTTCTAATATTTCTTGTGATTTTAAATACTTTTTATTTTCAAAATAAAAAGCTTTATCTTTATCAACTTCTAAAATTACAGTTATTAAATGTTTTTTATAATCTCTTTTATAAAATGGAAATGGAGTTTGTATATCATTTATAAAATCTTCTATTTCTTTATTTTTATGATATGTTTTAGGTGTATCTTCAATACTTTTTATTTTAGATAATCTATACATTGCAAATTCTAATTTTTCAGATTCTATTTCACAAGCTAAATAGAAATTTTCATTTATGAAAATGATTTTATAAGGTTTTACTTCAAATTTATTTATTTTTCCATTTTTTTCATATTCTATATTTATATATTTTTGGTGTTTGATTTTATGTTCTAACTCTTTTAATAAAACACTATCACTTTTAAAATTTTCAAAAGGTTTTGTTTTAAATTCATAACATTTTTTAGAATCTTTTATTTTTGATTCTAATATTTTTTTATTATTTTCATCCAAATCAAAATTTGAGAACAAATCACTTTTATTTGCAAGATTAAACATTTGAACCATCAAAGACATAAATTCAGCATTAATAAAATTATCGAAAGCATTTTTAGTAATTGCTTTGTAACAACCTTTTTCACCTTTTACAAGTTCATAACTATCAGGAAAATACTCTTTAATAACATCTAAATCTCTTCTAATAGTTTTTTCAGATTTTCCAAACCATAAATCTTCATTTGACAATGCTTCAATAGAGATTTTTTGACCATTATTGAATCTTTTAATTAATTCAAGAACTCTAGCTGTTTGATTTGTTGTAGACATTTATAACCTTTTGTTTTTATGCTTTCAATATGTATATTATAGAATACAATAGTCATATTTTGTCTACTATAAATTATAAATTTTTATTTTCTACTTTTTTTCAAGTTCTTTACTCTTTATTGGTATCAACTCTTCTTTATAATCTATATATTTTTTAGAAAGTAAATATTTTTCATATTCAGCTTTTTCTTTTTCTGCATCAAATGGCTCATTTGGTTTTATGTTTTCTTGATTCATATTTATCTCCTAAAAATTTATTCCATCTTGAAATTCTGAATTATTTCTATTATTTAATAGCATATCTAATGTATAATGCAAATCTTTATTAAAATTTGAGTCAAAATTAGTCTTATATTCACATTGTTGATTATAAAAATACTGAAGATATGATCTATCAATTTCTAAAATTTCTAATAGTGTTTTATCCTGATGTTTTTTCATAAAAGTTACCTTTTTCAACATAATTGGAGTAGAAGATAATTCAACCATTTTATCAAATATATCTTGAGAATTTTTTATTTGATACTTTTCTTTTGTTTTTAAAAAAAGTTTTACTAAAAACATTTTTAATATAACAACATCACCAATAGCATCATGTGCCTTAATTTCTACTCCATATTTTCTTGCCTCAGTTTCTTCTTCTTCATGTGAAAACATCATATATCTAAAAGTTTGTAATTTATGATTTGGAAGCTTATATCCATTAATCTCTTCACCTATTTCAAAAAGGTGTTTTGCACACTGTAAAGTGTCAATTAACTTAAATTTATTTTGAAAACCTTCTTTTTTTAACATAGTCAAATCAAAATCAAGATTATGTGCTATTAAATAATTTTCGTTATTGTTAAGTTCATCAAGTCTTATTTTAAATTTTGTTTCATTGTATGAAGGTTTGTTTTTTATATCATTTTGTCTAATTCCATGTGTTGACATAGCTTCAATTTTAATAGGTATTTCAGATGAACATAATTCATTATATGCAACTTCAAAATAATTTGGATTACCTAATTCAGAAATTATTGCACCTATTTGTATTATTCTATCTTCTTCATTTAATCCTGTAGTTTCAGTATCAAATATTATTAATTTACTCATCATTATCCTTTATATTATTTAAAAAAATAGATTTTTCTTTCTTATATCCCCAATTATTAGATTTAGATCTTGTAAAATATAACTCTTCTTTTGTTCTTGTACATGATACATAAAATTTTTTAAGTTCATTTGGCATTTCATTTTCTCTTTCTTCTTCTGTTTTAAAATATCTTGGAAAAGAATCTTGAGACATTCCTGGGATTATTACTATATCCCATTCTAAACCTTTTGCTGAATGTACAGTTGTAACTGAAACAAAGTCTTTTCCATTTTCATAATATTCTGATAATACTATTTCATCACTTCTTGAATAAAATTTTCCAAGTTCAGGATGCATAGCAGAAAATGACAATTTTAACTTTTCATATTCATCAAGAATTAAATCATTTTCAATAACCACTATCAATTCATTTAATTTATCAATAGAAATAAACTCAGAAATTACATTTTTTTTAATTAAAGCCTCAATTTCTATTAATATTTCTAAAATTGATTTGTTTTTATCTTGATTAAATTTTATAAATTTTAAAATATTACTTAAAACTTTATAGTTATCTTTTTTTTCAAAATTCATATCTGATAAAGGGATCAGTATTTCATCTAAAATCTCTCCCTTAAGTTCTGTTTTGATAATTAATTGCTGTATTTTTTTAAGAGCAAACTTATTGTTTGTATATATTAAACTTAAAATATATCTAATAAGTTTTATATTTTTATCTAAAAAATATTGACCACCCATTACTTTAAATGGTATTTCAAAAGCATTTAATGATTCCAATATATTTTTAAAATAAAATGTATTGGAATAAATTATTGCTATATTTGATAATGAAATATTTTTTGATTTAATTAGTTTTGCTATCCAATTCCCCTCATCTTCCATATTATTGAATTCTTTTATTCTTAAAATATTACCATTATTATTGCAAGCATTTTTTAAAGGAATGTTTTTACAATCAACAAACTCAAACTGATTTACAAAAGATAAAGTATTTTGAGGACATCTATAACTGTATTCTAATTCAACATATGCAAAGTCTTTTTCATTTTTAAAAAAATCTAAAATATTATTTAAAGAGCCACCCTTAAATGCGTAAATATTTTGTCTTTGGTCTCCTACAAAAAATAATCTTAAATTTTTTATGTATTGATTTAGAAGAAATAAAATTTCATATTGTAATTTATCCAAATCTTGAGCTTCATCAATAATCACTTCATTTAAATATTCAGATATAAAATCTTGGAAATTTTGATTATTTTTAATTGTTTTTAGAAATAATTCAATAATACTATCAAATGTAAGAATCTTATTATCTTTTAAATATTGATTAATAATTCCTTCATTATTTTCAAATTCTTCTTTAATCTCTTTTAATTCTAAATCATCAATTATTATATAATCAAATTCACGATTATTTATTTTAAAATATTCTTGTATAACACCTAATACAAAAGAATGAATAGTTCCTGTAAATATATTTTTTCTAAATTTCACTAAATTTGTTGAAAATATTTTATCATTAATTTTATTTCCCAATTCTTCTGAAGCTTTATTTGTAAATGATAATGCAAAAATCTTTTTATCATTTTTGTTGTTTATTTCATTTAGTACTCTTGCCACAATAAGATGTGTTTTACCAGTACCAGGACCTGCATTTACTAATGTGATTTTTTTTAATGATAATACTGCTTCTTTTTGTTTATCATTCAAATTAAAATTAGATAATTCAAAATTTTTATTAAATACTTTTATTTCTTTATATGAAATATCTGTCAAAAATTCCACAATATTTCCAAATTTAATAAAATATTCTTCTAATTCTTGATTACTTAAACTATTTGGATTATCATGAGACCATTCATTTAAATCTTTTCTCAAGCTATGACAAATATATTGAGAATTAAATTTATTTTCTTTTTTTGCATAATCATTTATCATATCATGCAAAGTGTATTGTTTTTCATCAGCTTTGTAGCCTAAAAGATTTTTATATAGTCTTTCATATAGTTTTCTTAAATCATTTGCTTTATTTTCATTATTTAATAGTGAATTAGAAAGAGTATTTAAATCTGTGTATATATTTTTAATTACTTCTTCTAAATCAAGTTTAGTATCCATATTATTTTACCTTAGTATTTATTTCTTGAAGAATCTCAGAAAACTCAATTATAGGATTATTCATACTATTTATAAAACTTATTTTTTCATTAGTATTTAAATTTGTTTTATTAAGACGACGAATTATAACACCTAATTTATTAATAACTTCATTATTTTTTTCACTTTTAAATTTTGTTAAATTGATAATACTTTTTTCATCACTTAACTGATTTTGTTCTAAAGTAAAAGGTTTTACTAGATTATCTTCTTTTTTAGACAAAAAACTTGTATCTAAACTTTCTTTTTGCTTATTTGGTTTTAACCAGTTATTATCAGCTTTCACGCATAAATACTCTGGTGAATTTGTCTCTATACCAGTTACGAATATTAAATAAGTATTATTTTCATATTCTTGAGCTTCTCTGTATTGTTTTTTCCCCATTAAAAAAGTAACTTTTTCTTCATCATTTTTTGATACATCTTCAACGGTTGATTTAACTTCTACTTTATGAATTATCTTTTTAAGTTGTTCATCATAAATCTCAAAATCAATTGCGTATATATTTCCTATTTCATTATTATCTTTTATTCTTTGTTCACCATACTTATCTATTAATAATTTTTTAACAAATAATTCTCCTTTTCTTCCTATTTCAGCAGTTCTATTGCTATATTTTGTTTTTTCAGATAACTTTATATCAATATCTAATATTTCTTTATCTATATTATTTTTTGCTTCTTCTCTCTTTTCATCTTCATTCTCAGCAATTTTTTTCCATTTTATAGAAGATTCATCCAAGTCTAAAATATCTAAATATATTACACTTTTATGTTTGATTTCTTTTTCTAATCTTTCTTGAAAAGCTTTATTGCTACTGTTAATTGATTCTTTTGTAATATATTCTTTTGGCAAATATTGATGTAATCTTTGCAATTCAAATGATGATTTTGTTTTTAGAATTGGAAAAATTTCAAAAGTATCTATTGTAGAACTTTTTAGTTGTTTGAATATTGTTTTTATATTTATAGTGTCTATACTGTCAAAATCATAAACTTTATTTTGTAACGATAAAAATTCAAGTGTATTTACAAGTTGTGCATCAGTAAATGAAATAAGTTCATCTCTTCCTATATCTTCTCCAGAAAGAATTTTTTTTCTCAACTCAGGTAAGACACTATCAATACATAAACCTAATACTTTAAATGTTTCTAGGTATTCTCGTTTTAGACCACTTGGTAACTTTTCATTTTCAGTTGAATATTCATCATCTAATATATAATAGTCATTTTGTAAACTATTTGGAAAAAAATCTTTAATGCTGAAGTTGGTTTTTTCAACAACACTATCTAGTTTAATTCCTTTAATATCAACTAACAAAACCTTATTTAAGGATGTAAACCCAGAGTCTATATCTTTTTTTATTTCAACTCCATTGAACCTTTTTAATAGATTTTGTTCCAACTCCAAAGAATATAGTACGACAAATAAAAGTCTATTGTATGTATTTAAAACTCCATTTCTTACAGTTTCTAAAATATTCTCAAACACATCTTCTTTAGAATCTTCTTCAATTTTAAATAATGATTGAAGAGTTTGATCTAATGAATCAATATATTTTTGTATTTCATTTGGCACCTGATTATCATAGTTAAATGGGCTAATAACTCGACCATGCTTAAAGTTTATATAGCGACTTTTTAAAGATGATGCCAAGGGTTCATTATTAAAAAGGATTCTTTCTCTTATTTCAAAATATTCAAACTTTAACGCAAGACCTAATACTTTTGACTGGAATGACTTTTCTGTGTAGCTTAAACTTGTGTTTATATCTAATACTTTTAATGTATCAAGAAAAATTTCTTCTACATTATATTCTTCAATAAAATCTATTAATTCTATGTGTTCTCCCGATCTTAACAAACCAATCAATATTTTTTTATCACTTGTAATTTTACCTATAATTTCTAATAATTCATTTTCAATTTCTGTAGGAGTCAAGTAAATATTCATTTCTGACAATTCATATTTTTGCTCTAGAAATTCTCTAAATTCAATTTTCTTTATATAGTAATTTTTTGAATTTGGAATAATTTGATACTGATCTTTTTCAAGCTTTATTACTGCAAAGGCAATATCATCTTTATTTAATAACTTAAATATTTTTAGTATTTTTTCAATTTCTTTTAAAGAGTAAGTAGCATCCCAAATATTTACTATGTTTTGAGAATGAATTCCTTTTTTTTCTGCTATCTCTTGTAATAATATATTAAATTCCTGATCATCTAATTCCAAAATCCATTTTGATATATCATCGTACACTAACGCTTGAACTATGTTCCATCGTATAATCCCAAGTTTTGATACAGCTTCTTTAACAATATCTTTATACTTTTTAGGATTAAAGTAAAAATGATGTATCTTTTTTAAAGGTATGTTTTTTAATTGTGAATCAACAATAACTACTCGTGATTTATCGTTTGTCGTTTCAAAAGAATCAATACCATAAGAATTTGTTTTAACAAAAGGGATATTTTTTTCAATATATTTTAAAGTTTCCTTTTTTAAAAATCGAATACCCTCATTTATACTATAATAGTTTAAAGATAAAGAAGACAAATATAAATCTTGTAATATTGAAATATACTTTTCTTGTTCTTGAATTTTTATAATATTTAACTCTTCTATAAACTCTTTAGCGATTTCTTTTATAATTACATCATTTTTTTTACCTGATAGTTGTCTTCTATCTGTTTTATAATCAAATTTTGAAGAGTGAATAATAAAATTAAGATTTTCTTTTTGATCTGACATAGGGAAGTAAGTATAAAATGAAATACGAGAATCTTTTTGGTTATAAAAGTCTAATTTCTCTTGATAATTTTTGTGAAATAACAGTGTTACCGCTTCATCACATAAGGTTAATGAAATCATATCTTTTTTTTCTACAATATTATCATTTATAGTTATTTTATTTAGCATACTTTTTTTGTCGATATCAAGTAAATTTAATGAGTACTCCAATCCTTTTTTTAATTCATTTTCTTCTTTTTTTAAAAGTTCATATTTGCCATCACCTAAAGAGAGAAAAAATAAACTTCCATTTTTAAAGTTCATTATCTTGGAATGAGATTTAACCAATTGAATTATTTTTTCTACTTCATTTTGTTTAAAAAACATTTCTTTTTCTAAAGTTTTATTTAATACTCTTTCATTTAATCCACAGGGAAAACAAGTATAAAGGATTTTAAATAACCAATGCTCAGATAACTTTTCAAACTGTTTATTTACAAACTGTTTAAACCCATCATTATCCCACGAAAACAAAACTGGTCCATTATATTTAGTTACAATTTCTTCCAATCCATCATCATTGCCTACCAATCTATGAACTATTTTAAAACCTACTCCAAAACTTCCAATATTGTCATCAGTAATATCTTTTGAACTTTGTCCAATATCTAATATACTACTAATATCATTTTCATTAAACTTGTTACCATTGTTTATTACTAAAAAATGTTCGCTATTATAATAAATACATATTTCTGAAGCTTTTGCATCTCTGGCATTTTGTACAAATTCATAAATAACCTGACTATCTTTAGCTAATTTAAGTTCTTTTCTTAAGTATTTTTCTTCATCTGATTTACTATGCATTATATTAAAAAAACCATGCATATGATTTGAATCTATGTCAGTATATTGAGAACCAATAAAATCTAAATCAATATTATCATCTCTTCTGTTCTTTATATTTTCAGTTATATATCTTCTTAATTCTTTTGTGTTCATATTTATTTTTCTCTTGTATACATTTTTCATTTCTATAATATATTTGATTATAACAACCACTCAATTAATAACTAGTTAACATGCCAACTAATCAAATCTCTTACAAAAGCAAATATCTAATTTTATAGTGAACTTTTATTTCCACTTCTATACTTGACAACTTTTTAATTCTACTTTACTAAATACCCATATATTGTCTAGAAAATTTATTGTCTTATTTAATTTTTATAAATATATAGACAATATATGTCTATATATCTCTTTATAATTCTCCTATCAAAACAATCGAGGAGAATAAAATGATTATCACATTACACGCTGCAAAAAGGTTTTTAGAAAGAGTTATTGGAAAAATTGAATTTACAAATAAAGATTTAGAATTAGCAAATGCATATCTAACAAAAGTTTTTAAAAATGTAGTTCCAACAAGTGTTGCAAGAAGTTTTGCATTACCAGGGTTTGAGAATCAATTTTATGTAGTTCATAAACATAATGCGATTATCACAATTATTCCCAAAAGAGATTAATTTATATAGACAAAATGTGTACATTTTAAATAATAATATTTCAATATAAAATATAAACAACAAGGAAACAAAATGTTAGAATCAATCCAAAGAGAACTAAACCAAGGTGTTAAAAAAATGGCTGAAAGTTCTTTAATTAAAAAGTTAAATGAACAAGGAATTAATAAAGATGACTTAGAGAATGATAAATTTGAAGAGTTACTTTTATTGGAAACGGAGATTATCAAAAATGATGGTAAAAAAGTTGGTACAGGAATAGCTGTAGGTATAGGAATCAGTATATTAACTGGTGGATTATTATAAAAAGGATGTAGATATGGAAGATATATTTTGCTTAATAAAAATGATTTTTAGAAAATTTAGAAAAATAAAAGATGATTCAAATTTTCAAGAAATGACAATTGAAGAAGCTGAGAAGAGTTTACAAATTAATTGTAATAATTTAGATGATTCAGAAAATTCATCTGATTTTATTAAAAGATGGAAAGACTTCAAATCTAATATACAAGATGGAGATAAAATTTATTATTTTAGATCTCCTAGTTGGACTTGGGAAAATCTTTGTGGAAGAGCAGGTTTTGCTATTTATAGAGATGAAAAACAAATATATTCAATAATTACGATAATGAACTAAAGGATAATTTCATGGATACAAAAGAACTAGAACTAATTTTAGAGGGAAAATCTAAGAAATCAACTGCTGGTCAAGTTTGGACTATCACAAAATGTTTATCAATTTTTACATGGTGTGTTGGCAAATTTATAGTTAAAAATACACCAACTGTTTTAGGTGTTGCATGGCAAGTAAAAAAAGAGATTTCAAATGAAATAGCTCAAAGTATCCATGAATATAAACAAGAGCAAAGACAATTAGCTTTAGAAGAGAAAATTAAAGCTCTAACATTGCCTAATAAAAAATCTTAAAAGGAGAAAATTATGAGACCAGAAGATATTTTAAATAATGCTATTGAATCTATTAAAAGTGGAATTGATAAAGTTGATAATACTTATGAATCACATATTAGAGAAAAAGCCATTAAAGAAGTAAATAAAAAAATAGAAGAAAAAGGCTTAAATATTGAGCAAATTCAAAATGATGATTATGAAGCAATGATTAGTGACTTATCAAAAGATATAAAAGCTGATTATGCAAAAAAAACTGCTCAAGGATTATTTGCTTTTATTGGTTTAGATATGCTTTTAGGGATATAAAATATGATGAATTTTTTATTTAAAACAGGAACTTATCTTTTTATCTGGAAGAAGTTTAAAACTCAAATTATTTCAATTATTGCTTCAATATTTTTAATATGGTTAATATTTGGAATATATGATGATTTGATAAGAATATTTGTATTAGAAAACACAAGCACCTTACTTTATTTATTGTTAGGTAAATGGACGATTATTAGTTTTATTATTTTATATAATATATTATTAATTAAATCTATTAAATCTCCATCTAAAGATGAGATTATAGAAAATGAAGAAATTATCTTACCAAAAAAATCACAAGAGATTTTAGATAAAAAAGATATATTAACAACAACAGATTTTTTGATGAACCAAATTATTCACCAAATGAAGAAAAATTTCAAAAACTATGGAAGAGTTTTTTTAGTGGTGTTACTATAAATGAAAGAACTAATTTAAAGCTTCAAACTCAAATGGTGCCACTTTTATATAGAACTTATATGAGTGAATTT
>RRZT012548298.1_pt1 | contig 12669 bp, 9 predicted proteins | sample 2165551 | NCBI WGS metagenome assembly RRZT01 (sample SAMN10456910, study PRJNA506462) | wastewater metagenome | biome: wastewater; feature: sludge; material: wastewater sludge; isolation source: wastewater sludge with Escherichia coli K12::gfp cells carrying plasmid... | place: USA: Moscow, Idaho ... | reverse complement strand
TCGAAGATGAACCCGCGATACTCCGTCGCTGAAGCGAGCGTGCTGGCATGGGCTTGCACTTCCTCGTCCCGCAACGCGCCCAACTCGGTCATGGCCGTCTTCTCCACCGGTTCCCCTTCGTCCGTTTTCATGATCCACCGTAGAGGTTACGCCGACGACGGCGTGAGCGGCCCCGACGCCCACGAGTTGCGTTCAGCGCCAGGGCTGCCTGTGACGATATGATCTCTGAAATCCGGCTCCGGAATCCCGCACCCTACGTGCCCAGGTCACACAAATAGCGGGGTTCTGGAGATGGATATTTGAGGCTTTCGGCAATCAATCCGCGCGCCGCGTGAGCGCCGCCCCAATCAACCCAGCGAAAAGCGGATGTGCCTTGGTGGGGCGGCTCTTGAACTCCGGGTGGGCCTGAGTCGAAACATAGTAGGGGTGCAGGTCGCGTCGCAACTCAACGAACTCGACAAGATTCCCGTCCGGGGACGTTCCGGAAATCACCAACCCGGCCTCTTCGAGGCGCTCACGGTAGTGCAGATTCACCTCGTAGCGATGGCGATGACGTTCGCTCACGTCCTGGCATCCGTACACGTCAGCAACCACAGAACCTTCAGCGAGACGGGCCGGGTAGGAGCCAAGCCGCATGGTTCCGCCCATATCGCCCCCGCCTTCCACCACGCTGCGTTGCTCGTCCATGGTCGCAATAACCGGTTCGCTGGTATCCGGCTCAAACTCGGTGGAAGAGGCTCCTTCGATCCCCGCAAGGTTACGCGCCGCCTCGATAACCATGCACTGGAGGCCGAGGCAGATGCCAAGGGTGGGAATGCCATGCTCGCGGGTATAACGCAAAGCGCCAATCTTTCCTTCTAAGCCGCGCACCCCGAAACCACCGGGAACCAGAACGGCATCCACTCCTGCGAACTGCTCGGCGGCGCCTTCATCGGTCTCGCACGTATCAGAGGCAATCCACCGAATGTTCACCCGGGCGCGGTGCGCAAAACCTCCGGAGTGCAGGGCTTCAGCGACGGACAGATAAGCGTCGTGTAGGTCCACATACTTGCCCACGAGGCCCACGGTTACCGTGGTTTCGGGGTGACGAACGCGTTCCAGTAGATCATTCCACTCGGTCCAGTTGACGTCGCGGAAGCTGAGTCCGAGGCGGCGTACGGCATAAGAATCCAGACCCTGTTCGTAGAGGGTGACGGGGACGTCGTAGATGGACGCTGCGTCCTTGCACTGGATGACCGCTTCTCGGTCCACGTCGCACATGAGGGAAATTTTCTGCTTCACTCCCTCGGGCAAGTCACGGTCGCATCGCAGCACAACGGCATCCGGCTGAATACCTATGCTGCGCAGGCTCGCCACGGAATGCTGGGTAGGCTTGGTCTTCAGCTCACCACCGGCGGCAAGGTAGGGCACGAGCGAGACGTGGATGAAGAAGACGTTGTCGCGGCCAAGCTGCTGGCGCACCTGGCGCGCGGCTTCGAGGAAGGGCTGGGACTCGATATCGCCCACGGTTCCGCCCACTTCGGTGATGATGACGTCCGGGGCATTGCCGTTCTCGTCAGGTTCGGCCTGCGCGCGCATGCGATCAATGATCTCGTTGGTGATATGGGGAATCACCTGCACGCATTCGCCGAGGTACTCTCCCGCGCGTTCACGCGCCAGCACGCGCGAGTACACCTGGCCAGTGGTCGAGTTGGCTGCGCCGGTGAGATTGACATCAAGGAAGCGCTCGTAGTGGCCAATGTCCAGATCCGTCTCGGCGCCGTCCTCGGTCACGAATACCTCGCCGTGCTGGAAAGGATTCATAGTGCCGGGATCCACGTTGATGTAGGGATCAAGCTTCTGCATCGCAACGGTGAGGCCACGCGCTCGTAACAGTCGACCGAGACTGGAGGCGGTGAGACCCTTGCCGAGGGAGCTTGCCACCCCTCCGGTCACGAAGATCTGACGGGTGAGTGTGTTCTGGTTTCCCGGGAGCCGGTTCTCAATGTGTTCCACGGAATTCCAGACTATCAGCGCAATTGTTTCCGGCAGGTGACAGGAGTGTCACGGATGTATTAATTCTGGAAGAGATAGGCGTGCACCCACCCTTCTCGCTGCTGCGCCTGAGTGGGTGAGGCAGGGGCGAGGATTAGGAGCTACGCCCCGTCATGGAAAGGGCACGCCGATCCACAACGAAGATAGCAGCACCACCACCGGCAACGATCACCACGCCACCGACCACCGCCGCAACAAACGCCCCAACAACTCCGCTACCCAGCCAGGCCAGCACCACGCCAACCAACCAGTTGGCCCCCACACCAACAGCCATGGCGGCCACCGCCACCGCCACCGCGCCCCGTAGCATCCCCGCTGTCGCAACGTTGCCTAGGCTCAGCCGGATCGCCCACAACTGACCAAGTGCCCCCAGGGTCATACCCACCGACACCGCGATACCAATGGCCACCAGCGTCTGGGTGCGTCCAGCGATGCCTATCTGCACCTGTACAAGTAATGCCACGCACACCGCGAGCCATGCGGTGACATTGACGATCATTACCGCGCGTGACGCCTCGATGGCATACAACACGCGCGAGCAGTGGTAGATCAGCGCATAGCCCACGAGCCCCGGAGCCATCGCGAGGAGCGCTAGGTCAAGCCCCGCCGCTTCACGCAATGAATCGAACACCAGTTTCGCAGGCTGAGCGAGAACCGCAAGCAGCACCGCACAGACGATCCCGATTTCCAGCACTAGTCGTGTTGAACGCGCAGTTAACTCTGCCAACCCGGGACGCCCCGGTAACGCCGCCGCCTCCGACAATCTTGGGAACACCGCTGTGGCAATCGGCACCGCAAATACAGCATAAGGAACCATGTAGATCGCGTTGGCGAAAGTATAGATCGGATATGCTCCGGCGCCGTCGTCGCCCAAACCTCCGTAGGTGTTTGCGACAATCATGATGGTGACGATCTGGATCTGCTGTGCAAGGATTCCGGCAAGGCCAGCACCCATGAGTTTCATAGCGCGGCGCGCCACCCCCGGTGGGAAGGCCAAGGTGGGACGTAAGCGCAGCAACCGCGCCACTGGGATCAGCTGTGGCAGCGAAAATGCCACCACGCCCAAGGTGGTTCCCCACCCCAGCACCATGACCGAAGCCGTGGAGAGTTCGGCGGGAGAATTTTGATGCCCGTCAGCGAGCCTCCAGAAGATGAGAAACACTCCAATGACAGTCACCGCCGAGAGCATCGGTGCCACCGCCGGAAGAATAAATTTCTTGTGGGCCTGAAGCACACCGGTACACACCAGCGACAACCCGTACAGGGGAATCTGGAGGGCAAACATTCGCAGTAGAGCGGTAGCCAAAGCGAGTTCTGCCGGATCAGTGCCCTCCCCCAGCAGCATCTCGCTCATGGGCCCGGCCACCACCACTACAACTCCCGCCAGCGGCACGCCGATGGCAAGAATCCAGGTAAGTAAGGCCGAGGCAGTTTGAGCCGCCTCAAGCTTCATCTTCTTCGCAAGAAAACCCGAAATGAGGGGAATAACAGCGCCTGCAAGTGCACCACCGGCCGCCACCTCGAACAGCACATTCGGAACCGTGTTAGAGGTCGAGTAAGCCTCGCCCGCCAGCGTGTCACCCAGCGCGCCGTTTTGAACAAGAGTGCGGAGGAACCCGAGCAGGCGCGAGAGCAGAGTGAGAAGCGCAATCGAACCCGCAGCACCGGCTACCGATGCAGCGGTCCTCTTCATGCGCGCCCGAGCTGATCAATCCACGAGAGTACAGGGTTACCCTCGATCACCTTGGAGAAAGATATTCTTTCGCTCGCCAAGGTCAAGGCGACGACGGCGCCCAACACCCCAACTCGCACCGAGATCCGTGGGGACGAGGCCACGGCATACCCCAGGCCAGCACCAAGCGCGTTGGCACCAAAGTCACCGAGCATCGTGTTGCCGGATAGATCATCTGAAGCGCACACGGCACCCGTGGCCGCGACGCTCCCGGCCATCGCGGCCGCAACACCGTTCCCGCTCACCGCAAGTGGCACGGCAACGATCCCGCACGCTTTGAGTGCGCGCCCCGGGCGCAAATCAAGAAGATTCACCAAGTTTGCACCACCCGCCACAAGAGCGCTCTGGCACAGCCATGTGACACAACGGCGTGGAGCACTTCCTGAGCGCTGCAAAGGCAACGTTCCCAAAGCGGCACCGCCGCCGATCACGGCAATCTTCAACGCGCCGGAGGTGAGCTTACCTTCGCGCAATGCCCCGAGATGGCCACGCAACCCTTTACCTTGGGCAGGGAAATGCTCTTCCAGCTGGTCATCAATATAACCCGCGGCACCAGCGCTACCGATTGCCGTCAACGCACCAATACGGGCGCCGGCGGGAGCAACAGCGGCACCGGCAATCATTCCGGCACTCGCCACCAGACCTTCAGTGAGAGAGACATTCTTCCCACTAAAAGAAGATCTATTCCACGAAGAAAAATCTTGGGATGCGACGACGGTGCGCGCTACCACCGCTCCCGCCACACTAGCCGCAGCGGAACGAAAAAAAGCCATTGTTATCCCTCGCTCTCGGAGTTCTCGCCTTCCGCAGCTGGAGCCTCACCTTCAGCTGGTGCCCCCGTGACAGGTGCTGGTGTGTCGGCCGGGCGTGGTGATTCGATGCGCTTACCGAGCGCCGCGTGAGCATCATTCTGGCTACCAAGTGCCACATGCTTCTCGGTCAGCTCAGACGCAACGGCAAGCGGTACGTTGATACGCGCCGCCGTCGACCCGGCAGAATCGACCGTGGAACCCTCTTCCAACGCGCGCATCTGAGTAAGGAGATCAGTATCTTGGAGAGCCCGACCCAGCGCCACCGTGGCGCCCCGGCCCGCAATTGTGCCGAAGGCCTTAACATAAATGGCATCCTGGGCATCGACCTCGGACTGAGCCTCCGCTTCCAATGTCTCACCACCCTCTGGGTAGAGAGAATTCGGGGTAATCACGACGACGGCGTCCGCGCCAGCGGTCACCTCTCGCTCCACCGTAAACAGCGCGTCCTTATCCGAGGTAAGTGAACCCAGCAGAACCTTCGCGTCAGCATTTTCAGGATCACTGCGCAGCACCATATCCAGCGCTGCTGCCACCACCTGATCGTTGGAAGGATTGTCCGGCAGGCCAGTGACGTACTGCTTGAGTTGGGTAGCCAGGGCTCCGCGGTAGGTGGCCTTACCAGAATCGGCGAATGATGCCGTCAGCTTCACTTGGGCCGAGATCTTTGCACCCGAAAGCTCAAGCTCGGCTTCCAGCCCATCCACAATATCCGCGTTTGTCCCCGGAACCACGACGAGAGCCACATTGCGATCGGTCAGCGTCCCAGGAAGGAGCTGCTCACCTGCAAGGTTCAACGCGGCCTCGGACCCTTCCAGTTGTGTCTGAGTCAATACGAGTTCCGCGCGGGCCTCGTCGCGGGAGGTGCGCAGAGTCTCAACCTGGCCGGAGAGGGTGTCGCCAATAGAGTTCTGCAGAGGTCCGGCACCGAGGATGATACCGAGCGCAAGTGCCAGAAATACCGAAACCAGCGAGACGAGGTGATACCTAAAATCAACCATGATGTGCCTTTGTGTCAGAAGAGAGTCACGAACCAGTGGATAATGTCGCTAAACCACGCGGACGTGAGCCCGAAGAGTGCCTGCCCTGCCGCGGTAGACGCCAATGCCGCTGCAATAGCCACGGCTCCAGCTAGAACAAGGAAAAAGAGTTGCCAGTTGGAAATGCGCGAACGGTAAAGCTGCGACACCCCTTTGGCGTCAATAAGTTTGCCACCCAACGCCAGGCGTGTGAGAAAAGTTGAAGCCATTCCTGAACGGCCCTTATCAAGGAACTCGATAAGGGTGTTATGAGTACCGAGAGCAACAATGAGCTCAGCGCCCTTATCGTCAGCCAACAGCATGGCCACGTCTTCGGAGGTACCCGTGCAGGGGAACACAACATGCTCCACGCCAAGATCCTCGACGCGTTTCTTTCCAGGCGCACGGCCATCGCGGTAGGCGTGAATAACAATTTCTGCTCCGGACTTCAACGCCTTATCGGAGACCGAGTCCATGTCGCCGACAATCATGTGAAGGGGCAGGCCCTCCTCGAGGATGGCGTCCGCGCCGCCGTCGACTCCAATAATGACCGGTTTGTACTCACGGATATAGGGGCGTAGCGCCGCAAGATCTTCCTTGTAGCGGTACCCGCGCACCACGACAAGAACGTGACGCCCTTCGAACTTCGTCGCAACATCGGGAACACCGACCCCGTCGAAAATGAGGTCTTGTTCTTTTTCAACGTATTCCATCGTGTTGGTAGCGAAGGCTTTGAGCTGCACGCTCATTCCGGCGCGCGCCTCAGTCTGATCCACGGCGATGGTTTCGGCGGTCTGAACGATACCTTGAGCTACAAGGACGTCATCGCGGTAGATCGTACCGTCCTCATTTATACGCAGGGTGGTTCCTTCGGGCACGTCCATGATTTCGGTACCAAGATCGTCAATGAGAGGAATACCAGCCTGCTCAAGAATCCCCGGCCCGAGATTGGGGTAGCGACCGGATGTCGACTTGGCTGCGTTGAGCACCGCCACCGGCTTGCATTCTACGAGAGCCTCGGCTGATACACGATCGATATCGCCATGATTAATCACAGCGACGTTACCCGATTCAAGCCTCTTTGTGAGGTTTTTGGTGCGCCGATCTACCCGAGCTACGCCTACCAGCTGCCCAGGTTCTGAAGAGTCCTTCTTACGGACAAAGAGAAATGCCACGGCTTTATCGTGCCATATCAGCGCTAGAAAGAAGTTCAGCCGCGTGAGCGCGTGCCGCGGCCGAGTCCTGCCCGGAGAGCATTCGCGCCAGTTCGGCAAGCCGATCATTTCCGGCCACCGGCACCACATCCGTCACTGCCGACTCCTCTCCCAGTTCCTTGACGACGACGGCCTGGGTGCCTGCATACGCCGCCACCTGCGCCAAGTGGGTCACCACAAGAACCTGACAGTTTTTGGCCAGCTCGGCAAGGCGTCGGCCAACCGCCAACGCCGCGCGGCCACCCACTCCGGCATCAACTTCGTCAAAGAGAAAAGTGTGGTCCTTTTCATGCTGACCGGAGGCGAGAGCTACCTCGACCGCGAGCATTACGCGAGAGAGTTCACCGCCCGAAGCGCTTTTGCCGATCGGACCGAGGGGAGCCCCACGATGTGAGGCGAGGAGGAAGGAAATCGAGTCGGAGCCGTGCACGGCGGGGGTGGCACCAGCGCTCACCTCAATGACAAAGGTGGCATCAGGAAGCGCAAGCTCGGGCAATTCTGTCATCACCAGAGCGGACAGCTGTGTAGCCGCCTTCGTACGTGCCTGATGAAGCTGGGCACCGGACTTATCAAGATCCGCGCGGGCGGCGGCAAGATCCTTCTCGAGCTTGTCCCGAGTTGCATCGGGATCTCCAAGTTGTGCCAAGGCCTCACGTGCTTCCGCCGCGGCGACGACGGCGTCATCCAAGTCCATACCGAGCTCCTTGCGAAGCCCCTGCAAGCGCTGGCGACGCGAGTAGATATCGGAGAGCCGCTGAGGATCGGCGTCGGTTGACGAAGCAAGATCTGCCAGTGAGGCGGCAATGTCCGAAAGTTCTGCCTCGGCGGTATCAAGTCGGGTAACTAACTCCGCCACTTCTTGATCATCGGTGAGGTCATCGAGAGCACGTTTCGCCATGGCGAGGGAGGAAAGCGCGGTGTCATCCACCGTGTCAGAACCGGCGAGATGAGCGGCGGCACCGGAGAATCCGAGATAACGGGCCTCGGTGTTCTCCAACCGCCGGGCCTCAGCCTTGAGCTGCCCCTCCTCACCGGGCTCCGGATTCACCTCGTCAACTTTGGCCAGTAGCGCCTCATAAGCGAGTCGGGTACGGGCGGCATCACGTGCCTGATCCTCGAAATCGGCAAGATTCTGTTGCGCTCGGTTGAAGATATCCCAGGAGTAGCGCCAACGCGCCAATAGATCGGCGATAGCTTCGCCGCCAAATCGATCAAGGGCGCCACGTTGCTGCGCGGCAGAAGCCAATCGTAACTGATCGGACTGTCCATGCACGGTGACAAGATCCCCCGCGATGTCCGCGAGTACTGATGTGGGAACCGACCGGCCACCAATGAATGCACGAGAACGCCCCGCTGCCGGGACGTGGCGTGCAATGAGAACGGTGGCGCCATCGTCGTCGATCTCATACGAACCTCCAGCCTCAGTGACCCGCTGGAGAAGCGGCGAATCGGCAGAGACAGCGAAGAGTCCTTCAACAATCGCTGACTTTGCTCCGCGACGCACTTTCGTTGAATCAGCTTTGGCGCCCAGAAGCAGCTGGAGCGAGGTGACCGCCATCGTCTTTCCGGCGCCCGTCTCACCCGTCAATGCGGTGAGACCTGGCCCCAGGTCGAGTTCGGCTTCCTCAATAACACCCAGATTCGAGATTCGAACCTGTTCGATCACGTTGACCCCCTCAGTCAGCCTCAGTTACTCCGGTTGGATGCGTCTGGTATTAGATTCTCCAGCCCTTGACAGGAAGCTGGAATTTCGTGACGAGTCGGCCGGAGAACGGTGAATCATTCAATCGGGCCAAGAGAACAGGCCGTTCCCCCTTGATCGCTGTCACCACGGAGCCCTGCGGCGCAGAGATGACACGCCTGCCATCACACCATACGCGGGCATCATCGGATATGACATGCAATTCGAGTGTCGAATCCGGCCCCACCACAAGTGGCCGAGTAAAGAGCGCATGGGCGGCGATAGGCGTGAGAACCATGCATTCCACATTCGGCCACACCACAGGGCCACCCGCCGAAAAATTATAGGCGGTCGAGCCAGTGGCCGTGGAAAACAGCACCGTATCGACCTTGAAAGAGGACAGTTCGCGACTATCCACACCGATCGAGGCCTCGATCATCCGGGCATGCTCGTCCTTTTCGACGGCAGCCTCATTGAGGGCCCAGCTGCGCTCAGTGGTACCGTCCGGGCGGGTGACAATAATGTCGATTGTCATGCGCGGGACAACTTGCCAGGCTCCCGACTCAATCTTCTTCATCACCATGGGAACCTCGTCCGGGTCCGCCTCCGAGAGGAAACCCACATGTCCATAGTTGATACCGAGAATGGGGATACCGGCAGGACGTCCAAACTCGGCGGCACGCAGAATTGTCCCGTCACCACCAATGACAAGAATAAGTTCCGCACCTTTGGTGGCCTGCGGAGAGTGAGAGGTTATGGTCTCAATGCCCATGGCAGCGAGATGGTCCGTGACAACCCGCGCCGTCTCAATGGCATCCGGGCGCTCCGGGTGGGATACCAACACAATCTTGCGAGTCATCGCTCCCCGGCCTCCTTTCCTATGGGCCCCTCAGACTTCCCCACCTGTCCGGTTGCTGCGGGCCCTTCCTCAATCGCACGCCAAATGGCATCGTCTAGGCGCTCCCCCAGTAGGTCGTTGCTACCGGCTTTCATATGTAAGAAGTACTCGACGTTACCGGCTGGACCAGGCAGAGGCGACGCCGCCACGGCACAAACTGCTAGGCCTGCCGCGCGAGCAGATCGCGCTACCGCTGCCACAGCGGAAGCATGCAGCGCAGGATCGCGCACCACACCTCCGCTTCCCAGCTGCTCACGGCCTACTTCAAACTGCGGCTTAACCATGAGGAGGAAGTCGGCATCGGCGGCGGCCGCCGCCGCAAGCGGCGGGATAACAAGAGTTAAAGAGATGAACGAGAGATCGCCTACCACGAGCCCCGGAGCCGGGGCGACACGAGCCGGATCCAACGTGCGCACATTGGTTCGCTCAATGACCGTCACTCGGGGATCCTCCCGCAGCCTCCAGGCGATCTGCCCATAACCCACATCGACGGCGACGACATGCTCCGCTCCCCTGCGCAACAACACATCCGTAAATCCACCGGTCGAGGCACCGGCGTCCAAACACCGTTGGCCTGCAACATGAGGAGCGGCATCTCCGAGCCTGTCGAGAGCGCCAATGAGCTTGTGCGCACCGCGCGAAACGTACTCTTCCTTCTGCGTTTGCGTGATAAGGAGTGCCTGCGCTGGGTTCATCTGGCGGGCAGGCTTACGCACAACCTCGCCATCCAACAACACAAGACCGTCCGCAATGAGTTCGCCGGCGTGCTGCCGCGAACGAGCAAGCTTTCTACGAACCAACTCCGCATCGACTCTAATCAGACGAGCCACGTTCCAACTTCCGCTATCCCTGTGCACGCGACAACCGGCGCGTCAGCTCTTCTAACAGTTCACCAAGAGAACGGATTTGTTCATCCGTCTCCTGATCCTCCAACGGTGCAAGCACCGCCTGAGGGCTCAGAGGAGGCTGAGGCGCCGGTGTATCACTCATGCGTCTACTGTATCAATGAGTTCTGCGTTAACGCCGAACGGTGAGCTCGGGCAGCGCGGCTTCAATGGGTGCGAGTTCGGTTCCAGAATCAACCGCATCCCACGCTGTGTGAACGAGAGCGCGATAGGAATCCAAATCCAGCACGTCGTCGATCGACCCGGCGGCGAATTCAAACTCGCTCCCATTCCAGCGGCAGCGAGCTTCCCGTACGACAGTCCATTCGCCGTCCTTCTCTGTGTTCGGATATGGCTCGTGGAGCGAGCGCAAATCATCGGCCAGGAAGGTGGGGCGATGGGTTGGAGGTGCGAGACAAATATCGCGAGCGGTGGCGAGGCCCGTAAGCACATGGAGCGCCGGAATACCGGCGGCGACGGCACCTTGAATATCTGTATCGAGGTTGTCACCAATGGCAAAGGGACGCTCGGCTCCGGACATCTGCGCAGCAGTCTTGAAGATCTCCGGCTGCGGCTTGCCTGAGGAGAGGGGGGTCACGCCGGTCGAGTTCGACACTGCAAGGACCAGCGAACCATTGCCGACCATCAAACCACGCTCACGGGGAATCGTCTTGTCAAGATTCGTCGCCACGTAGAGTGCGCCAGCGCGGATGGCCAGCGCCCCTTCGCTGAGACTCGCCCAGTTGGCATCTGGATAGAAACCTTGAATCACCGCATCCGGCTTGTCGTCCGCCGATTCGACGACGACAAGGCCAACCTTCGTCACCTCATCCCGAAGCGCCTGGGTCCCCAAAACAAGGACCTTGGCACCCTCCGGAACGTTGCGACGAAGGAGACGCGCACCAACCTGAGCTGAGTTAATGATGCTCTCGCCAGTAGCTGGAATACCAAGATTTACCAGCTGCTGCGCCACTTCTTCCGGTGCTCGGGACGCATTGTTCGTCACGTAGGCGGCACGCATACCACCATCCATGGCTTCCCTCATCGACTCGGGAGCATACTCGACCGCCTCTTTTCCGAGGTAGCACACGCCATCCAAATCGAAGAGTCCAACATCAAAGCGGCTGACAAGAGTCTCTGCCATGATTGAGTTCCTTATGATCGCAGGTTCCAGATATCAGGCGTTGTCCGATTCACGCTCATCAGCATCGAACGATTCGGGATCAATATCCTCGCTGTTATCATCGCCTGCTGCATCATAGAAGTCGTCAGCGTCGGAGGCGACATCGATTTCGTCGTCGGTATCGTCAAGCAGGTCATCGGAGGCGACGTCGTCTAGGTCGTACTCATCGGAGTCGGAGTGGCTGTCGTCATCATCGGACGCCTCCGAATCTTCAAGATTCTCATCGTCGGATTCATCAGCGTAGGACTCTTCAGCAGCGAGGTCATCATCCACGTCCGTCAGCTCGTCATCTTCATCCTCATAAAGGTCAACTTCGCCTTCAGCGGTGAAGATCGGCTCCCAGGTCGCACGAATCTCGGCTGCTTCCTCAGCGCGGTCAAGCTCGTCAAGTCTGTCCGCCTTGATGAGCTCGAAACGAGCTCGCAGGTCCTCTTCCAAACTTTCCGGATTGATCTTTTCCAGGACGGAGAGGCCACCCTCTGAATCGCCAGCATCGGCGCGGGCGCCCGATGTAACAAGCGCAAGCTCCACCTGGGACTCGCGACCAAGCTTCTTCATGGGGATCTCGGCGATGAAAGCAAGCGCCTTCTCAGGGCGACCAAGGCCGCGCTCCGAGTCAGCCTCAATCGCGACGTGAGTGTAATCATCCGTCATGCGACGGTAAGTGCGCAGTTCCCGCAGGGCCTCACTGTAACGACCAGTGAGGTAGGCGGCGAGGCCCAATGCCTCACGAACGATGTCCACGCGAGCGGCGTGACGGTAGGCAGCCTGCGCGTGCTCGTAGGCAAGCTCAGCGTCCTCATCCATCATGGTTCCCGCATATACAAGATGACGTGCTACACGCTCAGCATTCACCTTGCTCAAGCTCATCAGGCGGCTGCGAGAGTCCTTGTCCAGCAGATCCGGCGTAACCTCTTCGGGAACGAAAGGATCGCGGCCAAAGTTGTCTCGATTGCGGTCGTCGCGGCGGTCGCTGTATCCGCGGTTGTCACGGCCGCGGTCGTCTCGTCCACCTCGGCGGTCATCGCGGAAGTTGTCGCGGCGATCCCCACGATCCTCCCAACGACGTCCACCTTCCCGGCGGTCATCACGACCACCACGGAAACCACCCTCACGACGGTCGTTATCAAAGCGGGGACGATCGTTGAACTCACGGCGTCCACCCTCACGACGATCATTGTCGAAACGGGGACGATCGTTGAACTCACGGCGTCC
>RRZT012026781.1_pt1 | contig 12669 bp, 5 predicted proteins | sample 2165551 | NCBI WGS metagenome assembly RRZT01 (sample SAMN10456910, study PRJNA506462) | wastewater metagenome | biome: wastewater; feature: sludge; material: wastewater sludge; isolation source: wastewater sludge with Escherichia coli K12::gfp cells carrying plasmid... | place: USA: Moscow, Idaho ... | reverse complement strand
CGCGGCCTTGCCACGCAGTCCGGAGGGACAGTTCGCGTCCTCGTCGTCTTCGGGGGGACCGACGCGTACGGGGGGGCGGGCGTCCTCGCCTCCCTCGTGCTCGACGCCGAGGTGCCCCTGGATCTCGTGGTTGTGGCGGCCAACGCCGACATCGAAGAAGAGATCCTGGGACTCACGCCAGGCATCGGCCAGACCATCGAGGTTCTCGGGCCTGTCGATGATCTCGGCGGTTTGGCGGCAGAGTGCCACTGCGTCGTCAGCGCAGCCGGCACCACCGTGTGGGAGTTGCTGTGCCTCGGGCTGCCCACCGGTCTCGTGTGTGTCACGGCCAACCAGGAGTTCGGGTACCTGGAGGCGGCCGAGACCCGCGTCGACGGCCTGCCCGTCTGCCTGCCCATCGGTCGGCTGGACGACCTGCGAACCCAGGAGAGTGCGCGGCTTGAGGCCGTACACGCCCTGCGGACACTGATTTCTGATCGCGACCTGCGTGACCAGCTGGCCACGGCGGGCCGCGCGCTCGTGGACGGCAACGGTCGACAGCGTGTGGCCGATGAACTGGAGCGGTTGGCGACGCGCTGACTTTCGCGTGTTCACAGCAACAACGGCTTCGCCACGCCGCTAGGTTGCTCCCTATGGCAAAACCTCGCACACGAGTGGTGATTCAGTCACGGCTGTCGTCGTCCCGCCTGCCCGGCAAGGCCCTCATGTCCATTGCCGAAATGCCGTTGATCGAACTGGTTGCCCGCAGGGCGTCGCGCACCGGTGACGAGGTCGTCGTCGCCACGAGCGTCGAGCCGTACGACACGCGCATCGCCGACCACCTCGAGCGCGTCGGGATCCCCGTCGTGCGCGGACCTCTCGACGATGTCTTGGCACGGTTCGTGATGGCGACCGCAGATCTCGATCCGACCGACCGGGTCGTGCGGCTCACGGGCGACAACCCCATTGCCGACGCGGACCTCGTGCATGAACTCCTGGACGCCATGGATGCCTCGGGCAACGCCTACGGTCGTGTGGACGTCGACCAGGTTCCAGAGGGTTTGGGTGCCGAGGGATTCCTCGTGGGCGATCTGCGACGCGCGGCCGCCAGTGCGACCGCTTCGTACGATCGTGAGCACGTGACGCCTTGGCTTCGCCGCGAGTTGGGTGAGCTGTTGTTCGTCCCCGCAGAGAACCCGGGCGACCCTGTCGCGTACCGATGCACGACGGACTGCCTCAACGACTACTACCGGATCTCACGGCTGTTCGACGACGAAACAGATCCTGTCGGGGTGCGGTGGAGCGACCTGATCGCCAAGCTCAAGGCCGATGTCGATTCGGCCGGTCCGATGGTCCCTGTGACCGGTCTTCGCCCGCGCATGACGTCCCTGCTGTTGGGGACTCGCAACGTGGGTCGGTTGGGTGGCGACGCCAACCGCGATGGCGCCACCGTGCGCGACGTGTTCGCCAGCGCCGTGAATCGAGGCCTGTCCCACGACTTCGCGGAGGCCGGAACGACGAGCGTCGTGCGTGCCGGAACGTTGCCGGCCCTGCAGCAGCGGCTGCGCACGATCATTCGTCTGCCGGTCCTCGTCGGCGGTCTCCCCGGGCAAGCGCTGAGTTTCCAGGTCCGCACGGCCGTGGAGAACGCCTTCGCTCACCTGGGCTCGAGGTCCCTCGCGGCCGTCGTGTTCGGGTCGGTCGCCAACGCCCTGGACGCCGAGGCCACGGCATGGGGCACTTTGGCCGAATATCGCGCTCAACGCGCGGTGGCGATGATCGGCGTCAGCCTCGCCTCGCCAGCCGAACTGGCGGACCTTGGGCGCCTCCCGACCGTGGACTTGGTTGTCGTCGATGTGCGCACCCCTGCGGATGTGGCGGCGTACGGCGAGCTGACGACCAGTTCGGCGGTCCGATTGGCGGTCGTTAGCGACCCCGACAACCCCGAACTCCTGGCCGCTGCGCTTGGCGGGGATTGGGCCGACGCAGTCGTCGTGAACCCTGTGACAGCGGCTCATCTCGACGCCAGCATCCGTGTCGCCGCGGCGCGCGGGTGAGCAGAACGGCACACATCCGCCGCCGTTGAGCCAATGGGTATCCCAGACCCATGGCATTGGGTACGGTGGGGCTTGAAAGTCACCCCCGAGTTGTCACTGTCGTGCGCTCGCACCTTCGTGGGCGCCACCATGTGCGTGGTCGGCGGTTGCTCGGGGTGCCCAGAGGACGAAGGAGTTTTTCTCGATGACAGAGACCCGCTACATCTACGACCTCAGCGAAGGGGACGCCTCGCTGAAGAGCATCCTCGGAGGTAAGGGCGCCGGCATTGCGGAAATGAACCGCATCGGCGTGCCCGTTCCCGATGCCTTCACCGTGACGACCGGCGCCTGCGTCGCAGCCACCGACAACGGCGGGGTCTGGCCCGACGGCCTGAAGGAGCAGGTTGAGGCGGCTCTCGCACGGCTGGAGGAGCGCACCGGGCTGAAGCTCGGCGACGCCGAGAAGCCGCTGCTCGTGTCGGTCCGCTCCGGGGCGGTTGTTTCCATGCCCGGCATGATGGACACCATCTTGAACCTCGGAATCTCCGATGATTCCGTTCCTGCCGTCGCCGCGCTGGCCGGCAATGAGCGTTTCGCCTACGACTGCTACCGCCGCTTCATCCAGATGTACGGCGAGGTTGTCGAGGGCGTCGCCCCGAACGTCTACGAAGACGCTCTGTCCGAGTTGAAGGAGTCCCGCGGTGTCGCGGCCGACACCGATCTCACCGCCGAGGATCTGAAGGAACTCACCGAGACCTTCAAGAGGCTCTCCAACGAGGCGCTCGGCGGCGCGTGGACCTCCGACCCGCGCGAGCAGTTGATGCGCGCGATCAACGCCGTGTTCAAGTCCTGGCTCAACCCTCGCGCCGAGGTGTACCGCAAGTCGCAGGGCATCTCCCGCAGCCTGGGCACCGCTGTCAACGTGCAGCAGATGGTGTTCGGCAACCGTGGGGACACCTCCGCGACGGGCGTGTGCTTCTCGCGGAACCCTGCCACGGGTGCCAAGGAGTTGTACGGCGAGTTCCTCGTCAACGCGCAGGGCGAGGACGTCGTGGCCGGTATCCGCACCCCTCGGCCGCTGGCCGAAATGGAGTCGGTGCTGCCGGACGCCTTCCATGAGTTGCTCGACACCATGCAGAAGCTCGAACTCCACAACCGTGACATGCAGGACATGGAGTTCACCGTCGAGGACGGCAAGCTCTACATGCTGCAGACCCGCAACGGCAAGCGCACGGCGGCCGCGGCCATCAAGATCGCGCGCGAGATGGTGTCCGAAGGGCTCATCAACAAGGACGAGGCCCTGCTGCGTGTGGAGCCTTCCCAGCTCGACGCTCTGCTGCACCCGGGCATCGATCCCAACAACACCGAGCAGCCCATCACGAAGGGCCTTCCGGCATCACCGGGCGCCGCCGTCGGTGGCGTGTGCTTCTCGGCCGACGAGGCCGCCGAGCGCGGTGGGCGTGGCGAGAAGATCATCCTGGTGCGTTTTGAGACCACACCGGACGACATCCACGGCGTCATGGTTGCCCAGGGCGTTCTGACCGCGCACGGCGGCATGACCTCGCACGCGGCTGTTGTGGCGCGCGGCATGGGCATCACCTGTGTGGCCGGTGCTCAGGGCATCAAGATTGATCCGGTTGGCAAGAAGGTCACGATCGAGGGCGTGGAGTACCACGACGGCGACGTGCTCACGCTGAACGGCAGCACGGGCGAGGTGTTCGCTGGAGCCCTCACGTTGGTCCCGGCTGACCTCAACGATGACTTCCAGAACATCGTTACGTGGGCCGATGAGGTGCGTCGACTGGGCATTCGCGCCAACGCCGAGAACTTCGAGGACGCGTCCAAGGCTCGCGAGCTCGGCGCAGAGGGCATCGGCCTGGCGCGCACGGAGCACATGTTCATGGCGGCCGACCGGTTGCCGTCGGTTCGCAAGATGATCCTGGCCGAGAACGAAGATCAGCGCGCGGCTGCGCTCGAGGAGATCCTGCCCATGCAGCAGGCCGACTTCGAGCAGATCTTCACCGCCATGAAGGGGCTGCCGGTCACGGTCCGCCTCCTCGATCCGCCGCTACACGAGTTCCTGCCGAACTTGGTCGACCAGTCGCTGCTCGTGCAGAAGCTCGAGCTGACCGGTGCTCCTGCCGATCAGGTCGAGGCCGAGAAGGTCACGCTCGCGCAGGTCAAGCGCCTCCACGAGCAGAACCCGATGCTGGGCACGCGCGGCTGCCGCTTGGCGATGTTGTACCCGTCGATTCCCGACATGCAGGCCCGGGCCATCATCAAGGCGGCCCTGGCTGTCTTGGAGCGCGAGGGTGAAACCGTCGGGGTCGAGATCATGATCCCGCTTGTCGCGTACAAGCAGGAGCTGGAGACGCAGCGCGAGATCGTCACGAAGGCGGTCGAGGACGAGTTCGACAAGGCCGGGAAGCGTCTGGACTACACCATCGGCACCATGGTCGAGTTGCCGCGCGCGGCCGTGTGCGCCAACGAGATCGCCGAGGTTGCGGACTTCTTCTCGTTCGGAACCAACGACCTCACCCAGACCGGCATCGGCATCTCGCGTGACGACGCTGAGCAGGGCTTCCTCGGCTACTACGTGGACGACGAAGTCATCCCGAGCAACCCGTTCCAGACGATCGATCAGGCCGGTGTCGGTGGCCTCGTGGCCATGGGTGTCGAGCGTGGACGTTCGGTCAAGCCGGGTCTCAAGACGGGTGTCTGCGGCGAGCACGGCGGCGATCCCGCGTCCGTCGAGTTCTTCCACAGGACGGGCCTCGACTACGTGTCGTGCTCCCCGTACCGCGTTCCGATCGCTCGCCTCGCGGCGGCCCAGGCGGTCTTGAAGAACAAGTAAGTCGCTGTTGTGCCATCGGCCCGGTCCCTTGCGAGGGGCCGGGCCGATGTGCGTTCACTCGTCGCTGGTTGTGTGGACAGCCAATGGCGCGGCCAGGGGAACCGACTCGTTCTCGCCATCCTTTTGGAGTGTCGGTCCGACGTGTTACCAAATCGTTAGGATCTTCGTAGTTCCCGCAGTCACGGGCGTGAACTTGTCGTGACCGAGGCCCTGGAGTGCAAAAGTTGGCGCCATGCGGGACATTCATACTGCATCCACAGTTTGACCGGCCTAGCATGGATGGGACGGAGAGAAGGGGTCTTCGTGGATATCGAGAGTTCCATCATGAGAGAAAGGTCGACGATGGGGTCGACAGGGACGGCCGAAGGGTCGGCTCATCAGGATTTCCTGGCCGGACTGAGCGCCGCCGAGCCACTGGGTCCCGGCACGGTCGGGGTCGTGGTCGTGGCAGACGCCGACGAGTGGGCCATGGAGCTTGTGTCTGTGGCCATCACGGACTGTGACGGCGTTCATGTCTTCGTCACGCGCTCCGAGGGCGTGTTGCCCGTCGCAGCTTGGGTCTCCAGCCATCCCAAGGCCAGCAGCATGCGTGTGCATGGGGCACATGCCGTTGTCTCAGCTTTGCCGGCCCTGGAGGAACTCAAGCGGCTGCGTGGTGAGATCGGACCCATGCTGGGAGTCACGCACGCGTACGTTCCAGCGGGCATTGGTCCCGCTTGGAGGCGCTGGCTCGAGGGCGGTACGGCGGAACAGCCGCCGATCAATGTTGTTGAGGTCGCGCTGGCCCCTGTGGCGCCGCGACCGGTTCTCGTGGGGGTGTGAGGCATGAGTGAGGAGCGGCTCGGGCCGGTCACGGTCGAGCAGATGGAGGCCGGGCGTGATCGCCGTAAGGTCGCCCGGCGCAGGATGCTGGCCGACTACGACATGCCGGTCGTATGCCTGACGCTCGTGAGCCCTGGGCCGGTGAAGTGGTGGTCGTGGACCGATCGCGTCTTCGCCGTGGCACAGGCCGAACTCCGCAAGACGTTCGGGGACCGAGGATGGATGGTCCGTGACTGGGACGAGAAGCGTCCTGCCACCGGTCCAGAGGCCCAGATCTCCGTCAACGCAAGCCCGTGGGAGATCAAGCGGGTGCTGCTGAAGATCGAGGACACCCACCCGCTCGGTCGGTTGTGGGATATGGATGTGATCACGACCGACGGCACGGTCTTGGACCGGGCCAAGATCGGCATTCGTCCCCGGCGGTGCCTGGTCTGTACCAAGGACGCCGATACCTGCACCCGCACGGATGCTCACCCGGACGACGAACTGCTGAAGTCCGTCGATCGGATCTTGGCCCGCGCAGAAGCCACCACCGGCGCCCTGCGCTGACCGATCTCAACCCGTCCGGCACCCTCCGCCGGGCGACCCATTGTCGAGTGCCGAACACGGCCTTGGGAGAATGTGGCATGCTCCCCGGTAGGTGGGGTTCACGCGTGAGCCGAGGGTGAGGGGCCCTCGATCCGGTTGCGCGTGTGCGGGACAATGGACCCCAGCGACGTGGGAGGGGATTGTCCATGGCCGAGCCGAACGGGCGCTGGAAGGCGATCTACACACCGGGACGGTGGGTCGTCTTGTCGGGGCCGACGCTGATGGTCGTGATGCCCCCAGCGGCACCCAAGCACTCCGCCTTGATCAACGACATCTGGGCGGCCGTCGTCACATCCGGTTCGGTATATGACCTGGTGTCGACCCTATCGCGCGTGGGTGTCGACAAACTCCCCGACTTTGGTGCCTTCTTTTGGGGCGACGGTCAGATGCGGACACTGCTGCGCGGTCGCGTCAGCGTGCGTGACGCCGACACGGGTGAGTCGCTCGGCACGGGCGAAGGGATCCAAACGTGGTCCGAACTGGGGCTGGGCGATCGGCTGCGCTGCGACGTGGACCTCGACCCCGTCGAGGCGGATGCGCTTCAGCTACCGCTCGTGACCGGCGCAGTCACGGCGTCTCGCGTTCGCCTGGACTGCTCCGACAGTGCCCGCCTCGTGTTCACGGAGCCGACGCAGGATTCCGCCGACAGTTCGACTACGGCGCAAGACGCCGAGCCAGTGGCGGCACCCGCCCCGGCGGCGCCCATTGACGAAGCCGAGCAGGTCGAAGAGGTGCCGGCCTCCGAGGTGATTGAGGCCCCCGAGGCCCCCGACGCTGCCGAGTCCGATGAGGCAGTCCCGGATCCCGTACCTTTCGCGGCGTCCGCCGCGCTCGTCGGGGCGGCCGTTGCAACAGCCGCCCCGGCCCTGGGTGCCGCAGCGCTCGGTGATCAACCTGCGGACGCCCCCGTCGAGGCGACCCGCGTCGCTGAGTCCGACGAAGCGGTTGACGAGCCCGACGCCGAGGTGGCCGAAGAACCGGCTGGGCCTGCCGCATCCGAGCTCCCGACGCGTGCGCAAGAACCCGTTGCCGCAGAGCGCTACGCCTACGCCTTCGACCGCGACATCACCAACGAGTCCGAGGCGCCCGCCGAACCAGACGAGACGACCGCCGGTGGCGATGTGGAGCCTGACGCGGCAGAGATGGCAGGCGACGTGGCTTCCCCCGAGGAACCACCCGCTGACGTTGAGCCCGCTGCGGAGGCGCAGTCTCCCGCGGAGGGGGAACTGATCACCTCGGTGCCCGGTGCGGCGGACACAGCTCCCGAGTCTGTGGACCACGTGCCGGACGACCTCGATGAGCCTGCGGAGGCGCAGCAGGCGAACTCGGCCGAGGACGTCGAGGTTGACTCGACGCTGTTCGTTCCGGGTCCCTTCTCGCCGAGTGGCGATGCCGGGACGTCATCCGTGCCGACGGACGACCGCCCGGTACTGGGCCGTTGGCAGCCCGATCGGGCGGAGGTGTCTCCTGACATTGCAGACGTGGACACCGATGTGCCCGCGAGTTCGGGGGAGTCGGAGGACTCCGACGCTGAGGCGGACGATTTCGTCGTCGCCGACCTCGACCTACCCTCCACACTCCTGGCAGAGCCCGCCCCACCGTCCATGGAGGTGGGATTCGCGGAGCGGCAGGCGCCTGATCTCGCGAGCTTCGACGTCGAAGACTCGCAGGGTGTTGCGACCACCGAGTCGCTCGACCTGGACCCGCCCACGATCCTGGGGCCTCCCGGTGGGCCGTTCGCGCCTCCTCCGCCGCCCGCAGAGCCAAGCAAGCCGGTCGCAGACAGCGTGGACCTGTCGGTTGACTCGGCACCTCACAGGGAGGCCGCGCCCGAACCTGTCCCTCCGCGTCCGAGCGGCTCGGCCAACTCGCCCGCGGGTCAGCCGCGTGTGGTGGGGGGACCTGGGTACATGCCTTTCATGCCGGGGCAACCGAGCTCTCCCTTCTCCCAACCGTCCCCCTCGTACGGCATCCCGCCTCGCGACGCGCATGTGGGACCGGGTGGGTGGCCCGCCGGGCCGCCCGGGTTTGGACCCCCAGCGAGCCAGCGCCCCATGCAAAGCCCTCCACCGGGATATGCGCCGCCCAGCTACGGCCGCATGCCCGGACAGACGGGAACCCCCCGACAGCACCCGCAGACGTCGCGCGCCGAACGCCCTTCACCTGCACCTGTCAGCCCCCCAGACATGCCGGTGAGCGAACCGTCGCCGGAGCCCATCGCGTACGACCCGGTTGACCAGGGCCATTGGCAGCCCGTCGCGGAGCAGCCGCCGGTCCAGCCGGCCTCGCCGACCCCACCTGTGACATCCCCGTCGGGAGGGTCCGCGCCCAGTCCCTACGGACCGTTTGGTGGCGTCATCGCGAGCCTGCCGTCGTTCGGCGGGGACAACGCAGAACCCGAGCAACCGGTCGAGCAGCAGTCTCCTCCCGAGACGGACGGAGAGACCATCTTCGCGACCGGGATCGCTGCCACGCACAAGGTGGGCGCCAATGCGGGAGGCCCGCGGAGTGACCTGGTTCTCGCCGCGTTGTGCAACAGGCAGCACCCCAATCCACCGGACGCCAAGTCATGCGCGCGGTGCGGGGCGCCCGTCGATACAACCTCGCCGCAGCTGGTGAACTCTCCTGTGCTGGCGGTGGTCCGAGCATCGACGGGCCAGTACGCCGAACTCGACGGAGTTGTCCTGGTGGGGAGGGCTCCGAGCGCCAAGACGTCCGACACCGGGGTGTCGCTGCTTACAGTGCCGAGCCCGAGCCAAGACATCAGCCGGACCCATCTGCGCTTCGCGGCCATCGACTGGGAAATCGTGGTGACGGATCTGCACTCGACCAACGGAACGGTCATGATTCGTCCAGGGGAACAGCCAGCGCGCATGGTTCCCGGCGACCCCGTGGCGGTCGGCATTGGGACGATCCTGGATTTGGGCGATGGTGTGACGATCCGCATTGATCAGCCTTAGCCCGTGAATGCAACCTTTTAGATCGCTCAGACCAAACGTCGCCGGTTATTGAGATTGATGAAAGCCGGGTAACTAAGCTGGTTCGGAGCGCTTCTCTGCGGGTGGCCTGGGACGATGTGCCTGAGAGAGGGCCCCGTAGGCCCACAAGATATGACCAGTTAGTAGATAAGGCCAGACAGCGTCAGCACGAGTTGGGGTCGAACGCGGCCCTACCCTTTGCCGTCACTATCTAGGACAGGTAAGGATTCGAGACGGTACGCAAACGCGGTTAACCTGAGTTGGTACGCAGTTGTTCGGGGGGATGCATGGCTGCGCAAACGCGCCGCAGGCTCGGAGTAAGACTCGCAGGTGCGTGGTCTGGGATCGCCGTTGGCGTCGTCGGCCTCGCGCTGGTTGTGGCTGCCTTCATCGCGCCTGGCTTTTCCGAGGCCGACGTCTATCTGAACGACGCCGCCATCTATGTGTCCAAGACCGATTCGCGCCTCGTGGGGCAGTTGAACTCTGAGGTGGACGAGCTGGCCACTGCGGTTCGCGCGGCGGACCAGGCCTACACCGTCTTGCAGTCGGGGGACCGCGTGCTGCTGCGAAGCACCGCCTCGAACCAGATCCAAGAGATGGACTTCGCGAAGGGCGTGCCGGGATCCCCGACCCAGCTGCCTGCGGCGGCATCCGTCAGCCTGGGCAACGGCACGCTGGCCATCGTGAATCCCACCGATGGCCGCATGTGGACCGGCGACGTCACCTCCGTACTGGCCATCGACTTCGCTCAGGAGGCCGCCCAGATCGACCTGGGCGAGGGAGGCTTGGCTACGGTCACGACCAGCGGCAAGGCGATCGGACTGTCGCTGCGCGACCAGTCGATCGTGCGACTCGTTGACGGGAAGCTCCAGAAGACGAAGCTTCCTTGGCAGATCCAAGCGCCGTACAACGTTCAGTTGAGCGCCGTCGGTGACAAGGCCGTCGTTCTCGATCGAGGCAGCCAGCAGGTCTGGATCGAGGGCGATCAGGGCACGATCGATGTCCCCGGTGGCGGCACCGCTCAACTCGCGGCCCCCACCAACGACACCGTGCAGGGCAGCGACACGGCCCGCGCCGTGCTCGCAAACGCGTCCGGCCTCGTCGGTGTCGGAAACAACCGACTCTTCTCGCTGGTCAGCGGAGTGAACGCCAACCCGGGCGCTCCGATGGTCGTGCATGGATGCGCCTACGGCGTCTTTGCGAACGGTCGATTCGCGAAGTTGTGCTCGAACGGGCAGCCGCAGACCAAGGACATCCCCGAATACGTTGATGACGACATGCCAGTCCTGCGCACCAACCGCGGCGTGGTCGTCTTGAATGCATCGAAGGTCGGCTACATCTGGCTCGCCGACAAGAACCTGAAGCTGATCACCGACTGGGAGAAGGTGACCCCGACCGAAGCGCAGGAAGGTCAGCGCGACGACGAGGACAACACCGAGGTCGTCCCGCCCAACAGGGACACCGTGAACCGCGCGCCGGTCGCCATCGATGACCCGAAACTCGCGGCGCGCGCTGGACGCACCACGATGCTGGCGATCCGCGACAACGACTACGACCCCGATGGCGATGTCATCACCGTCACGGGGCCGCCGAAGACCAACCAGGGCACCTTGTCGTTGATCCGGGGTGGCACGGGCGTGCAGTTGTACCTCCCTGTCACGGCGAAGGGCACCGTCACCTTCTCGTACACCATCTCCGACGGGAGAGGTCTGAGCGCAACCGCCACGGCCACGGTCAAGGTGCTCCCGCAGTACCAAAGTCGCTTCAACACCGCGCCGGTCCAGAAAAAGCAGGACCCGCTCGTGGTAGCGCTGGGGCAGTCCCTGTCGAAGCGCGTCCTGCTGGACTGGGTCGACCCCGATGGGGACGACATGGTCCTCGTGGACGCGCAGATGGCCAACGGTGAGGACGAGGTCGACTTCACCCCCGAGGGGACCTTGAACTACAGGGACGTCGGGACGCAGGCCGGGCGCAAGGAGATCCAGGTCACCGTGAGCGATGGTCGCGATCAGACCACCGGCAAGGTGATCGTCGACGCCCGCAAGGGGCAAGACATTCAACCGATCGCCAACGGCGACTACTACTCGACGACGGTCAACCAGGAGATCACGCTTCACCCGCTCGAGAACGATGTCGGTGCCAACCTCAAGCTGGCTCGCGTCACGAAGGAAGGCAGCGATTTCAACGCCGAGGCCAACTATCAGGACAACTCGGTGGGCTTCTCTGCGGCCAAGGCGGGTACGTACTACATCCGTTACGTCGTCACCAACGGGTACGGATCGACCGGGATCGTCCGCGTTGACGTGATCGCCCCCGTGGCGCAGAACAGGTCGCCGATCGCCGCACGAGACATCGCGTTGCTCCCCGAGGGTGGCGGTGTCTTGGTGGACCCGCTCGCCAACGACGAGGACCCCGACGGCGACGTGCTGGTGATCCAGTCGGTCAGCACCGACCCGTCGCTGACCATCAAGATGGATCAGCGACACCTCCTGCGGATCACGGCGGTCACCGTCCCAGAAGAGCCCGTTTCGCTGACTTACAAGGTGTCTGACGGCATCAACTCGGTCACGGGCACCATCATTGTGATCCCGGCACCCGCAGGTGCCAAAGTGACGCCGGTCGCTGCAACCGATGAGATCACCGTTCGTGCGGGAGACACGACGACCGTAAACGTCCTGCGCAACGACTATTCGCCGATCGGGTTGGATCTCAAGGTCGACACCGACCTCATCGAAAGCCCGGGAATCGCCTGGGTCGATGGTGAGACGGTGCGGTTCACGGCCCCGAGTTCGGCCGGTCAGTACCGCGCGGTCTACCGGATTCACGACTCTCGAGGGCAAGAAGCGTCGGCTCAGGTCAAGTTCAACGTGGTGGCCAGCGACGTGGAGAACCAGGCGCCCAAGGCTGAACTCGTCACGGGGCGCGTCTTGGCGAACTCAGTCACGAAGATTCCGATCCCCCTCGAGGGCATCGATCCAAACGGTGACTCTGTTCGGCTGCTGGGGCTCAACAGCGGGCCCAGCCGTGGACGCATTGTCTCCGTCGGAGAACGGTGGATCGAGTACCAGTCGTACTCGGGGACCGGAACAGACACGTTCGAGTATCAGGTGACCGACAGTCTTGGCGCGGTCGGGATCGGCACGATGCGCGTGGGGATCGTTCCGCGCGACTCCGAGGTCAACACGGCGCCGGTCGCCGGCGAGGACGTCATCAGGGCTCGTCCAGGTCGTACCGTGCGACTGTCGGTCATGAGCAATGACTCGGACCCCGACGGTGAGTCCATCTCCTTGAAGACCGACGGCCTGCTGTTCCCGTTCGACGTGAAGATCGTCGACGACACGGACCTGACCTTCACGATGCCGTCCGATCCCGGTGAATACAGCGGGCAATACACGCTCACCGACTTCCGAGG
>RRZT011247967.1_pt1 | contig 12671 bp, 10 predicted proteins | sample 2165551 | NCBI WGS metagenome assembly RRZT01 (sample SAMN10456910, study PRJNA506462) | wastewater metagenome | biome: wastewater; feature: sludge; material: wastewater sludge; isolation source: wastewater sludge with Escherichia coli K12::gfp cells carrying plasmid... | place: USA: Moscow, Idaho... | reverse complement strand
GCGTGGCCATACTCTTTGCCACTTCGTTCTTATCTATGAGTGAAAGATCCCAATGTCCTTCGTCCATACTCTTCTTGAAAGCATCGCCATAGCGAATAACGCCGCTGTTAATCATGTCTCGCAGCAGGTCGTTGCCTTCACGAGTACGTTCGCCGACACCGGCGAATACAGAGAAACCATGGTTCATCTTGGCAATATTGTTGATCAGCTCCATGATAAGTACGGTCTTGCCTACTCCGGCTCCACCGAACAAACCTACTTTACCTCCCTTGGTATATGGAGCAAGCAAGTCTACAACTTTAATTCCCGTAAAGAGTATTTCACGGGTTGTTTGCAGTTCGTCAAATTTAGGCGGTTCGCGGTGGATAGGGTTACCACTGGCTTTTTCTAACGGCTTCATACCGTCGATAGTATCTCCTACCACATTCATAAGGCGTCCCTTTACCTGATCGCCGGTTGGCATTTTGATAGGCGAACCCAGAGGTACGGCCTGCAAGCCTCGGCTTAAGCCGTCGGTACTGTCCATAGCGACAGTGCGCACGGTATCTTCGCCTATGTGTTGTTTTACTTCGAGAATCAAAGAGCGACCATCAGGTCTTTTAATTTCAAGGGCATCGTTAATCCTCGGAAGGTTTAGCATCGGGTTGTTTGTATCGAAAAATACGTCTACTACAGGTCCGATAATTTGAGACACATGTCCAACTATTTGTGACATAAGCTTCTTTATTTATATTAGTATTTTATTTTCTTTTCAGTTTTAAATAGTATGCATTACTTAATTTCATGGAATCACGGAAGTAATTCATTGAAAGTAAAAATCTAAAAATAGTAAATTTTTGCTAAACTGTAAAATTCGCAGTTTTTCACAATTATGTAATGGCACTAGACTTTTCTATAAATGTCCTGACAAATATAAACAATATTAATATTTATCTTATTTCTGAGACAGAAAAAAATAAGTACGCTTATTTTTTTTAAACGTAAATTAACCTCAATGTACAATGACGTTAAAATAAAATTAACATGTAAAATCTTATATTTTAGTTAATTGATCGTTTATATTTATGATTTAAATCTCATGACGAACTGTTTTATTTACATTCTTTTACATCAGGGCGGTTTTAATTGGTTTTATATTGAAATGTATAACAAAGAAATTAATCATATAATATACCTAATATATTAAAAACAAAATAGCCCGGAGGCTATTTTGAAAGTGTTTATTAAAATAAAAAGAACAGATTAATATTATTTAGATATATTATTCAGCTTACTATGTTTGATGCCATAAGTGAAATAGATAACGAATCCTATAGACATCCAGGCTATCAGACGCAACCATGTGTCCCAAGGAAGAGATAGCATTTGAATCAGGCAAATGGCGGCACCAAGAATAGGTACTAATGGCACTAATGGCGTCCTAAAAGGACGATTGATGGTTGGGTTTGTTTTGCGGAGTACAATTATAGAAATACATACTATCACAAAAGCCATTAATGTACCTATCGACACTAATTCTCCTAATATATTGATGGGTAATATGCCTGCGATGAGTGCAGAGCCAAAGCCTGTCACTATCGTTGATTTGTAAGGTGTTCCATATCGTTTGTGAACATCCGAAAAGAAACGGGGTAGCAAACCGTCCTTCGACATGGAATAAAATATGCGCGATTGCCCCATCATCATTACCAGTACAACCGAACTTAATCCTGCGATTGCCCCTATTTTAATAAATGGAGACAACCATTGCAATGCTCCGCCAACTTTATCGATCGCATAAGCAATCGGCGCAGGATGATCCAGTTCCGAATAATGAACTATTCCTGTCAGTACGGCTGTAACTATTACATATAGCACAGTACACACCAAGAGTGAATATAAGATCCCTTTAGGCATATCTTTTTGTGGATTTTTGGCTTCTTGCGCAGCAGTCGATACAGCATCGAATCCTATGTATGCGAAGAATATGACTCCTGCACCTCGTAGTATACCCGACCAACCGAAATGTCCCGGGCTGGTTTCGGCCGGAATATACGGTACCCAGTTATCCGTTGACACGTAGGCGATACCAAAGCCGATGAATAATAGGATAACGGCAACTTTAATTATTACAACCAGATTGTTGAGCCTGGCAGATTGTTTTATACCCAATATCAGCAGAACAGTCATCAGAGCAACAATAAACATTGCAGGAAAATTAAGAACACTACCTGTAAGAAAGAAGCCTTGCTGAGAAGTATAGCCGACAGGGGAATGAGCTATCGAAGCAGGTATGTGCATACCGATGCTGTTGAGCAGGTTGACAGTATACCCCGACCATCCTACGGCAACGGTTCCTGCGATAAAAAGATATTCAAGTATAAGATCCCATCCGATAAACCATGCTATAAATTCGCCCAAAGTAGAGTAACTATAAGCATAGGCACTGCCCGCAACGGGAATCATGGATGCAAACTCCGCGTAACACAGCCCAGCGAATAAGCAGCCGAATGCGGAAATGACAAACGAAATGGTGAGTGCAGGGCCTGCGTAATTGGCAGCGGCTGTTCCTGTAAGTACAAATATTCCTGTGCCGATAATAGCTCCGATACCCAATGCAACAAGATTTCCGGTACCGAGAGTTCTTTTTAGCCCGTTCTCTTCATTGCTTTTTGCTAAAGTGTCTTCTATGAGCTTTTTTCTTAACAAAATGTTTCTCATACTGTGTTTTTAAAATCCTGAATGCAAATAAATAAATATTATTTGATTAATTTGATACATAAACAGTGTTTATTTATTTATATTGTTTATTTTGTTGTGAAATGGGTGCTGTTATTATTCACAATTTAAGAATATCAAGATTATTCTTTGTCATATTTTAATCGTATTTTTGCTTCATAAAATTTTACATTATTAAATCAGAAGATAATAAAATGGGAAAAGTCTTAATTATCGGAGCTGGTGGAGTAGGCACAGTTGTAGCTCACAAAGTGGCACAAAACATGGATGTGTTTACAGAAATAATGCTTGCCAGCCGTACCAAATCGAAATGTGATGCCATCGCTAAAGCGATAGGTGGAAACAAAATACAAACAGCGCAGGTGGATGCAGACAATGTAGAAGACCTGAAAAAACTTTTCAATTCGTTTAAGCCCGATCTGGTTATCAATGTGGCTTTGCCATACCAGGATCTGACCATCATGGATGCATGCTTGGCCTGTGGAGTAAACTATCTGGATACGGCTAACTATGAGCCGAAAGATGAAGCCAAATATGAATACAGCTGGCAGTGGGCATATCAGGACAGATTTAAAGAAGCCGGTCTGACAGCCATTCTTGGTTGCGGATTCGATCCGGGTGTAACAAGTGTATTTACTGCATATGCCGCGAAACATCATTTCGATGAAATGCATTATCTGGATATTGTGGACTGCAACGCAGGAGATCACGGAAAAGCTTTTGCAACTAACTTCAATCCTGAAATCAATATCCGTGAGGTTACTCAAAAAGGAAAGTATTGGGAAAACGGAGAGTGGGTAGAAACGGAACCGCATGCGATACACAAGCCACTCAACTATCCGAATATAGGTCCGAAGGAGTCGTATGTGATTTATCACGAAGAACTGGAATCGTTGGTGAAGAATTTTCCTACATTGAAGCGTGCCCGATTCTGGATGACATTCGGACAAGAGTATCTGACTCACTTACGGGTGATACAAAATATAGGGATGTCCCGTATCGACCCTATTATCTATAATGGTGTCGAAATCGTTCCAATTCAATTCCTCAAAGCTGTATTACCTGATCCGGGCGAACTAGGAGAGAATTATACAGGAGAAACATCTATCGGTTGCCGTATCAAAGGTATCAAAGATGGGAAAGAACGTACATACTATGTGTACAATAACTGTTCGCATGAAGCTGCCTATAAAGAAACCGGTGCGCAGGGTGTGAGCTATACAACGGGAGTGCCTGCTACTATCGGAGCTATCATGTTTATGAAAGGCCTGTGGCGCAAGCCGGGAGTATTCAATGTTGAAGAATTTAACCCAGATCCGTTTATGGAAGAGCTAAACAAACAGGGATTGCCTTGGCACGAACTGTTGGATGTAGATCTTGAAATGTGATCGTTATTGCATTCATATAAATAAGCAAACAGGCTATATCCTCAGCGATATAGCCTGTTTTTGTTTTGTAGACACTGTCCGATATATTGGGTCGCCATTTTCCGTTTTGTATTTTGACTTTTGCATCGCTTCTTACTTCGCCTTCGCTATCTATTACCTGCAAGGAGAGTATGCCGTATTCGCGAAACAGGAATACATGGAAAGGTATAATAGGTACATAGCTATAATAAACCTTATTCCTGCTTATACCAACGTGTATAAAATGTCCTTGCTCAGTAGTGTAAGGGTGCTTGTAACAAATACAATAAGCAGTGCTACAAGGTGCGGGGGCAAATGTTTTTTCATAGCTAATGTTATTCTAGTGTTATTATGGTATTATTAATGTAGATATTCCCGTGGATAGCCCTGAATGATTAAGAAAATGTTATATATAACTGCAGAATTAATATATTTTATAATTTATTATTGCAGCTTTTTTAATCACTCATTCATCATACGAATATATGATTAAAACAATTAACTACAATAGAATTATGAAAACGTTCAAATTTTTTTTAATGACCTTGAGTGTCATGTGTATCGCTTTAGGCTTCCAGTCTTGTTTGAGTGATGATGACGATACATATTGGGATCAAAGGTACCCTAATGCCCTTGTAACAGTGAAGCCAACCGGAGAGAAATCATTCTACCTGCAATTGGATGACAAAACAACATTACTGCCCACAAATATAACGACTCCACCTTTTGGAAGTAAAGAAGTAAGAGCACTTGTCAACTACAAAGAAGTGGATGGCGATAGCGGGGATTATACTAAAGCCGTGTATATAAACTGGATAGATAGTATTTTGACAAAATCGATAGCCTTAGATTTAGGATCACAAAATGACGAAGTATATGGTACCGACCCTGTGGAAATAATAAACGATTGGGTTACAATTGCTGAAGATGGTTATTTGACACTTCGTTTCAGAACTGTATTCAACAATGCGAATCAGCCTCATTTAGTGAGTTTGCTGGCAAGTACCGATCCGACGAAGCCGTATGAAGTAGAATTCTGTCACAATGCCTATGGCGACATTTATGGTCGTGAAGAAGACGGATTGGTGGCATTTAATTTAAGCAGCCTTCCTGATACGGAAGGTGAAACAGTGAAGTTGAAATTGAAATGGAAATCGTTCAGTGGAGACAAGTCCGTTGAATTTGATTATACCACACGTCAATCGACTGTCGGTAAATCTTCTTCTATTGCTGAGGTGAGGAATGCTATAAATCTGAAATAAACTCCGAAATAAAATATAAAAACAAAAAAGACGATCGCGCGATCGTCTTTTTTGTTTGCTACCCATATAACTTTAAACTAAAATAGGAAAGTTCTTATTCAGCATTGTTTTGTAGCCATTTTAGCCTGCGTTGATCAGGCAAATGTTTTACTGAAAAATTTTCGAATTTGGCGTTGAATCCATTTCCATCGGGACATGCACCCATCACTCCGACCATTACAGGCCGATTGTCTTCCAACCACGCATTGCGCATCATCACATAATTCTTATCATCGAAAGAGTAAAAGACTTCTACGGCATCTAATCGTCTGACTGCTTTTATCCAGACAGACGGGACAGGTTTATCTAATGTTATAACACTCCAGTCGCTGGTTTTATGTGTCACTACTGTGCTGAGGTTGTACTTTCCATCTACAAACTCGATGCCGGCTTTGATATAATTTTCGTGGTCTGTACGTAGCATAAGTCCCGATTGGTCGAATCGGGCTGTATAATCGCCCGATATCTTTACTTTTACTTCAAACTCTCCTCCGTAATTTCCATAAAGAAACGGAGCGTCATCTACCGTAAATCCGTAGTGGGAAATTCGCCAGTAATCGCTTTGAGGAGTTACAAACATCGAAAGTATATTGTCTTTCACTTCCCATTTTTCAGGTTCGTTGAACCATTGCATTTTTTCTAAATTCTGTGCAATCAGATTGCCTGATAAAGATGTTAATAATAAGCTTACAGAAAATAATAATTTTCGCATATAATATAGTTTTTTAGTTATTTAATCTTTCTTATTCCGTTCGGCTATCAGTTGTGGATTGTAATTTGCATCATGCAATTTACCATCTTTGGCCTTTTCTTTTTCACTTTTCATATTTTTTAATCTGAATAATGTAAAAATAACCATCACAGAGTTTTACCTTTGCAAATATAGAACGCCATATACAAATAGTCAATGCTGATAAATAACCATTTTTTGTAAGATGAATGTTGTATCGACTTTGAATGACGAATTATTGAAACAGCCTTTTATTGATGATCAGCAAGAGGAAGCTCTGCTTATGAGAGGGCAACAAATAGCATTTGATTACTCTAAGATAGAGAATTCAATCGCTGTATTGAGTGACTTAAAGGCAAATAAAAGCTATATATACAGTGGAGGAGTGTCTGAGAAATTAGGGATAACGAAAAGAGACTCCATGAAAAAAATAAACTCGATATGGGAGAAAGAAATCTTCGATAAGATTCATCCTGATGACCTTACAGAGAAACATTTACTCGAATTGCGCTTCTTCTATTTATTAAAAACACTTCCTATCGAAGAACGTCCCGACTACCACATTGTAAGCAAAATGAGAATGACCGATAGCTCGGGGAAATATATTACTATCCAGCATCGAATGTTCTATCTGAATAGTTGTTCTTTAGGAAATTTGTGGCTAGCCTTATGCCTTTACAACTTTTCATACGACAACCCGGTTTCTGAAATATCAGGCGGTATAATTGTAAATTCTGCTACGGGCGATATTATTAAACCGGAGAAAGAAAAGTATAATAATATCTTGTCGTCCAGAGAGAAGGAAATCCTGCAACTGATCGATAGAGGAGAAACGAGCGAAAGTATAGCCAATCTGTTATACATTAGCAAAAATACAGTGAGCAGGCATCGGCAGAATATATTAGAAAAACTGAGAGTGAAAAATTCTGTCGAAGCATGTAGGATAGCAAAATTGATGTATCTAATCTAGCTTTTGTATTAAATGTCTTGGATGTGTTTTTTTTGAGGAAAAATCATCTTGTTTTTCTAATCTGTTAAGCCCGAAAACTATCTGTTAATACCGTTTTGATTTATACAGCCTCCCTTTATATAGACTATCTATAAGTATGATAGTTAAAATCGATAAAACTTATCGCCTTGCAGTTTGTTTATACCTTACTATGTAAGGTGAACATAGCAAAACAATCGTTTTTGACATAAAAATTAAACAATCAGGTGATAACCATGGAATTTGACATAGCTATTATCGGTGGTGGTCCGGCCGGATATAATGCAGCAGAAGTAGCTGCATCAAACGGATTGAAAACTGTACTTTTCGAGAAAAAATATATAGGAGGAGTATGCCTTAACGAAGGATGTATTCCTACGAAGACCCTTTTGTATTCGGCTAAAACGCTGGATAGCATAAAAGCTGCGAGTAAATACGGGATTACTGTCGGTGAAGAGCCGTCTTTTGATGTGTCGAAAATAATCAGCAGAAAAGACAAAGTAGTAAAGAAACTAACGGCAGGTGTAGGGTTTAAGTTATCGGCATACGGTGTTACCGTTGTCAAAGAAAACGCTACGATACTTGGTGAAAAAGATGGTAGGGTCAATATCTCCGCCGGAGGTGAAACGTATTCTGTAAAATATTTATTGCTGTGTACAGGTTCCGAAACAGTTATCCCTCCTATAAAAGGTCTGTCGGAAATAGCATACTGGACTTCTAAAGAAGCTTTGGAATTTAGCGATTTACCCAAGTCACTGGCCATTATCGGAGGTGGAGTGATCGGTATCGAATTTGCTTCATTCTTCAACAGTATGGGGGTGGATGTCAATGTCATAGAAATGATGCCCGAGATATTGGGCGCAATGGATAAAGAAACATCGGCCATGCTTCGCGGCGACTATGCAAAGAAAGGGGTGAAGTTTCACCTCAATACAAAAGTTACCGAAGTAACGGGAAAGGGTGTTATTGTTGAAAAAAACGGCAAGACTGAAACCATTGAGGCTGATAAGGTATTAGTCAGTGTCGGCCGCAGGGCTATTACAAGTGGCTTTGGATTGGAAACTCTGAACGTTGAACTTCTGAAAAGCGGTGTAAAGGTTAATGAATACATGCAGACAAGCCATCCGCGTGTATATGCGGCGGGTGATGTCACCGGTTTCTCCCTGTTGGCTCATACGGCTATCCGTGAGGGAGAAGTCGCTATCAATCATATTTTGGGTGAAGATGACAGGATGAGTTACAATGCCATTCCGAGTGTGGTTTATACCAATCCTGAGATTGCAGGGGTAGGAAAGACCGAAGAGGAATTGACAGCAAAAGGTGAACTATTCCGTGTATTGAAACTACCTATGGCGTATTCGGGACGGTTTGTTGCCGAAAACGAGACCGGGAACGGTTTATGTAAAATTATAGTAGATAGCAACGACCGCATCATCGGATGTCATATACTGGGAAATCCTGCATCGGAACTGATTATTTTGGCGGGAGTGGCAATAGAGAACGGCAATACGGTTGAGGAATTCCGTAAGCATGTCTATCCGCATCCGACTGTTGGCGAAATCATTCACGAAACATTATTTTCATAACAGGATGCTTTGTATCAATAATACATATACTGATGCCTGGTTTAATCTGGCTGCCGAAGAATATCTGCTGAAAAATTTTTCGGAGGAATTCTTTATGCTATACCAAAATGAACCGTCGGTGGTTATTGGCAAATATCAGAATGTACTGGCCGAGGTCAATCTCGATTTTATACAGAAGAATAATATAAAAATAGCACGGCGTTCGTCGGGTGGAGGAACAGTATTCCATGATCTGGGTAATCTGAACCTGACCTTTATCGAAAACAATAAAGGGATAGGATTCAATCGCTTTGCCGAAAGAATAGTTTTACTCTTGTCTACACTCGGAATCAATGCAGAAAGTGATTCCCGTCTAGCAATCAATATCGACGGGCTGAAAATATCGGGTAGTGCGCAATGCGTTCATAAGGACAGGGTGATGTATCATGCAACACTTCTTTTTTCTTCCGATTTGCAGAATCTTATTTCCACATTGGAGAGTGATCCGAAGCAATTGGAAAATAAAACAGATAACAGGGTCTATGTCAAATCGGTGAAAAGCCCGGTAACGAATATACTTGAACATCTGAATACCAAGCTCGATGTAAAGCGATTCAAAGATTATACGATGAACTATTTTCTGAAAGAGCAGCAGGGAAACACTTTCTATCAATTTACCGAAGAGAATATTGCGGAGATAAACACTTTGGTAGAACAGAAATACGGAACTCCCGAATGGAATTACGATGGGAAGAAGCCAAAGGCTTCCAGCTTGACAATGCAATTTGTAATTTAAAGACTAATTACTACAACAATATAAATCATGGCAAAATTTGAAATAAAAATGCCCAAACTGGGCGAAAGTATTACCGAAGGGACTATCATTTCGTGGTCGGTCAAAGTTGGCGATACAATTAACGAGGATGATATTTTATTTGAAGTAAACACAGCGAAAGTAAGTGCTGAAATACCATCCCCCGTATCAGGGAAAATATTGGAAATACTATTCAAGGAAGGCGATACTGTATCGGTAGGTACTGTTGTTGCTATTGTCGATTTGGATGACGAAGACAGCGCAAATGGCGAAGCCGATAAACAGGAAGAATCTGCATCTTCTCCTAAAGCTGAAACGAAGAATGAAGAGAAAGCTGCTCCGGCAGAGCCAGCGAAGGTTGCGGACGAAAAAGTGACCAAAGGAGTCGATAGGTGGTATTCTCCCATCGTATTGCAGAAAGCCAAAGAAGCTAGAATCAGCCAAAATGAGCTGGACTCGATTCCGGGAACCGGTTACGAAGGTCGTTTGAGCAAGCGAGATATAGAACTGTATATAGATAATAAGAACAAAGGGGTATCAGTACCTGCACCTGCTGCTAAACCGGCAGCAAAAGCCCCTTCGCCGTCTGTTTCCACACCACAGGAAAGTGCGCCTAAAGCTGCACCTGTGCAAGTTGGGGATGGAGACCAAGTCATCGCAATGGATCCCGTGCGTCGTATCATTGCCGACCGTATGGTTGCCTCCAAAAAAATATCTCCTCATGTAACCAATGTCATCGAAGTAGATGTAACCAAGCTGGTTCGCTGGCGTGAGCAAAACAAGGATGCATTCAAGAAACGTGAAGGTGTCAGCCTTACATATATGCCTGCGATCGTTGAGGCAACGGCAAAGGCGCTGAAAGATTTTCCTCGTGTAAATTCTTCGGTTGATGGCTATAATATTATCGAAAAGAAGCATATAAACGTTGGTGTTGCCGTGTCTTTACCTGATGGCAATCTGATTGTTCCTGTGGTAAAAGATGCGGATAAACTAAGCCTGAGCGGTCTTGCCGGATCTATCAACACAATGGCGGACAAAGCACGTAAGAATAAGTTGATGCCGGATGAAATTCAGGGTGGTACATTTACGATTACAAACTTCGGTTCATTCAAGAGCCTGTTCGGAACGCCGATTATCAATCAGCCCGAAGCCGCTATTCTGGGTGTAGGTATTATCGAGAAAAAAGCTGCGGTTGTAGAAACTCCCGAAGGGGACGTGATTGCTATCCGACACAAGATGTACCTGTCACTATCTTACGATCACCGTGTGATAGACGGAATGCTGGGAGGAAACTTCCTGTACCGTATTGCCGAATATTTGGAAAACTGGAATGCGTAACCTAATTTAAAACTGATATGAAAAAATATAATATAAAAACAACAGATAAAGAAACGTTGAAAAAATGGTACCACCTGATGACATTAGGGCGTGCCATTGACGAGAAAGCTCCGGCTTATCTGCTGCAATCTCTTGGTTGGTCGTATCATGCACCTTATGCAGGTCACGATGGTATACAACTTGCCGTTGGGCAGGTGTTTACGAGAGGCGAAGATTTCATGTTCCCTTATTACAGGGATATGCTTACCGTTCTCTCTGCCGGACTGACAGCAGAAGAGTTGATACTTAACGGCATATCGAAGGCAACCGATCCTGCAAGTGGCGGACGCCATATGTCGAATCACTTTGGTAAGCCCGAGTGGCACATAGAGAATGTGTCTTCGGCTACTGGTAACCACGATTTACATGCAGTGGGAGTAGCCCGTGCTATAAAATATTATGAGAAGAAGGCTGTAGCTATTACTTCACACGGCGAATCTGCAATGTCGGAAGGCTATGTTTTTGAAGCAATAAATGGAGCGTCGAAAGAAGGTCTGCCTGTGATATTCGTTATTCAGGATAACGGTTATGGTATATCCGTACCTAAAAAAGACCAGACAGCAAACCGTAAAGCCGTAGATAACTATTCGGGTATAAAGAACCTGAAGATAATGTATTGTAACGGAAAAGATGTCTTTGATTCGATGGATACAATGACCGAAGCCCGTGAATATGCGATTGCAAATCAGATGCCTGTGCTGGTACATGCTAATTGCGTGCGTATCGGCTCACATTCCAATTCGGATAAACATACATTGTATCGTGATGAAAACGAATTGAAATATGTAAAAGAGGCTGATCCTCTGCACAAATTCCGCCGGATGCTGTTGCGTTATAAACGTTTTACCGAAGAAGAACTACAGGCTATCGAAGCCGATGTGAAAAAAGAGGTAAGCGCGGCCAATAAAAAAGCGTTAGCTGCACCTGATCCCGATCCGAAGTCTATTTTCGACTTTGTCATACCCGAACCGTATCAGCCTCAGAAGTATATTGATGGAACTCATAACGAAGAGGGTGAAAAGAAAAATCTGGTAACGGCGATCAATGAAACACTCAAAGCCGAATTTCGTCGCAATCCCGATACTTTCTTATGGGGGCAGGATGTAGCCAATAAAGATAAGGGTGGTGTTTTCAATGTATCGAAAGGTATGCAGCAGGAGTTCGGCGAAAAGCGCGTGTTCAATGCTCCTATTGCTGAGGACTTTATTGTGGGAACTGCAAACGGAATGAGTCGTTTCGATCCGAAGATACGTGTTGTGATCGAAGGGGCTGAGTTTGCCGATTATTTTTGGCCTGCTATGGAGCAGTTTGTGGAATGTACGCATGACTATTGGCGGAGCAATGGGAAATTCTCTCCGAATATAACATTGCGTCTTGCTTCGGGAGGATATATCGGAGGTGGAATGTATCACTCTCAGAACATAGAGGCTGCTTTGGCTACATTGCCGGGGTGCAGAATCGTTTATCCATCTTTTGCCGACGATGCCGCAGGCCTGTTGCGTACAAGCTTACGGTCGAAAGGGCTGACCGTTTTCCTCGAACCAAAGGCGTTATACAACTCGGTCGATGCTGCGACTGTTATCCCCGAAGACTTTGAAGTTCCGTTCGGAAAAGCCCGTATCCGTCGTCAGGGAAAAGATTTGACACTTATCACATACGGGAATACAACTTTGTTAAGTCTTGCAGCGGCCGAACGTCTGTCTAAAGAAAACTGGGATGTGGAAGTGATCGACTTACGGTCTTTGGTTCCGTTGGATAAAGATGCTATTCGT
>RRZT012400603.1_pt1 | contig 12672 bp, 8 predicted proteins | sample 2165551 | NCBI WGS metagenome assembly RRZT01 (sample SAMN10456910, study PRJNA506462) | wastewater metagenome | biome: wastewater; feature: sludge; material: wastewater sludge; isolation source: wastewater sludge with Escherichia coli K12::gfp cells carrying plasmid... | place: USA: Moscow, Idaho ... | reverse complement strand
TCAACGACTCGCAGTCGACGATCGCCTCCGCGGTCGAGGAGCAGACCGCGACGACGAACGAGATGGGCCGCAATGTCGCCCAGGCCTCCTCCGGGGCCGCCTCGATCGCCGGCAACATCCGCGACGCGGCCCGTTCCGTCGACGGCTCGTCCGGGGCGACGAACGACGGCGATGCCGTCGCCGCGCAGGAGCTGGCGCGTCAGTCCGAGCAGCTGCGGGTGCTCGCCGGGGGCTTCCGCTACTGACGCCCGGACGGCGCGTTGCGCCCGTTGCATCTGTGTTTCCCGCACGAGGCGATGTGTCCGCTTTAGACCTTTAGTGAGTTTGTTTGGCCGCGAACTTCCTCTGCCGACAAGGGAGATCGGCGCACCCGATCGGGGGCGCCGATCTCTGTCGTGTGGAGGAACATCATGACTCGTGCAGCAGCGGGCATCGCCGGCGTCCAGGGCGCACCGGAGCAGGGCGCATCGGGGAAGGGCGGATCGGGCTCGCGCTGGGGGCTCATCCCGCGGATCGTCGCCGTCGGCGTCATCGGCGCTCTGGCCGCCGTCCTCATCACCGTCATCTCGGTCGGGTCGCAGGCGCGCTATAACGCCTCCCTCGACGAGATCTCCGCGATCCGGGGTGGCGCGATCACCTCCTCGGTGCTGCAGCGCACGACCTCCGACGTCCGGGGCCTGCAGACGGCCTACGCCTGGGATGTGCGCCGCTCCGGCCCGCAGGCGGCCTTCGCCGCGAATGCCGCGAACTACGCCGCCTTCACCAAGGCCACCGGTGACGTCAAGGCCAACCTGGCGAAGATGCCCGCGAGCTCTCTCACCAGCGGTGAGCAGGGGCTGCTGAGCAAGGTGGCGAGCGAGTGGGACGCCTTCTTCGCCACGAACGACAGGATCGTCGCGGCCTACAAGCAGGGCACGCCGGCGGCGCTGGACCAGGGCGACCAGCTCGTCGCGGGGGAGTCGACCAAGACCCTCGCGGCGATCGCGGAGGACACCACCGCCCTCAACAAGCAGATCAACGCGCGCGTCGCGGGCATCCAGGGCGAGGCGAACGCGGCCGCCGCCGTGGCGCGGACGATCCAGCTCGTCATCCTCCTCGTCGCGATGGCCGTCATCGCCGTCGTCACCCTGCGCCTGACCCGCACGCTGCGCCGCGGGGTGCAGGAGATGCGCCGCTCGCTGGACTCTCTGGCCCACGGTGATCTCACGGACCGGGCCGATGTCCATTCCCGTGACGAGCTCGGCGAGATGGCCGACTCGCTCGCCCAGGCGCAGAGCCACCTGCGCGAGCTCGTGCACAGCGTCGCCCGCACCTCCGACACGGTCGCGAGCGCGAGCGACGAGCTGACGGCTGCGTCGTCGCAGGTCGGCTCGGGTGCTTACGAGTCGAGCGCCCGGCTCCAGCGCGCCTCTGGCGCGGCGGACGATGTCGCCTCGAACATCCAGACCGTCGCCGCGGGCACGGAGGAGATGACGACCTCGATCCGCGAGATCGCGCGCTCGGCGAACGACGCGGCCGGGGTCGCGGCGCAGGCCGTGCACGTCGCGGACGCGACGAATGCGACGGTCGCCAAGCTCGGGGAGAGCAGCATCGAGATCGGCAATGTCGTGAAGACGATCACGAGCATCGCCGAGCAGACGAACCTCCTCGCGCTCAACGCGACGATCGAGGCCGCCCGAGCGGGCGAGGCCGGCAAGGGCTTCGCGGTCGTCGCCGGTGAGGTCAAGGAGCTCGCGCAGGAGACCGGCAAGGCGACCGAGGACATCGGGCGCCGGGTCGAGGCGATCCAGCTCGATACCGAGGCTGCCGTCGCGGCGATCACCCAGATCTCGAGCATCATCAGCCAGATCAACGACTCGCAGTCGACGATCGCCTCCGCGGTCGAGGAGCAGACCGCGACGACGAACGAGATGGGCCGCAATGTCGCCCAGGCCTCCTCCGGGGCCGCCTCGATCGCCGGGAACCTGCGCGACGCCGCCCGACTCGCCGGCGACACGATGGGATCGGCGCACACGACGGCCGACGCCGCCGCGATGCTCTCCCAGCGCGCGGACGAGCTGACCCGCCTCGTCGCGCAGTTCCGCTACTGAGCCGAATCCGCCGTCCAGGCGGGTCCCGACCGGGGTCAGACGCCGGGGGCTCGAACGCACGTCGACCCGTCCGCCACACCGGCGGACGGGTCGAGGTGTGTCAGGCCCGAATCGGTCGTCGGGCCGGATCAGGTGCGGACGGACGTCAGTCGAGGTAGGTGCGCACGAGCTGCGGCGCGAGACCGACGTAGGTCGCCGGGGTGAGGGCGACAAAGCGCTCCTCGACGTCGGCCGGCAGCCCGAGCTCGCGGACGAACTCGACGAGCTCGGCCTGACCGATGCGTCGCCCGCGGGTCAGCTCCTTGAGCCGCGGGTAGGGGTTCTCCATGCCGGCGACGCCCTGGGCGCCCAGCGCGCGCATCGCCGACTGGATCGGCTCGCCGAGCACCTCCCAGTTCGCGTCGAGGTCGGCGGCCATCGCGGCCGGCACCGCGTCGAGCCCGGCGAGCCCGCGGCCGACGTTGTCGATCGCGAGCAGGCTGTGGCCCAGCGCCGTGCCGATGTTGCGCTGCATCGAGGAGTCGGTGAGATCGCGCTGGAGGCGGGACTGCACGAGCGTCGAGGCGAGGACGTCGAGGAGGGCGTTGCTGACCTCGAGGTTCGCCTCGGCATTCTCGAAGCGGATCGGGTTGACCTTGTGCGGCATCGTGCTCGACCCGACGGTGCCCTGGCCGCGGACCTGGGCGAAGTAGCCCATCGAGATGTAGGTCCACACGTCGGTGCACAGGTTGTGCAGGATCCGGTTGAAGCGGGCGATGTCGGCGTAGAGCTCGGCCTGCCAGTCGTGCGACTCGATCTGGGTCGTCAGCGGGTTCCACGTGAGGCCCAGGCCCTCGACGAACGCGCGGCTGATCTGCGGCCAGTCCGCCTCGGGCACGGCGGCCAGGTGCGCGCCGAACGTGCCCGTCGCGCCGTTGAGCTTGCCGAGGTACTCCGCGCCCTCGATCCGGCGCAGCTGCCGGCGCAGGCGGTGGGCCAGCACGCCGAGCTCCTTGCCCATCGTCGTCGGCGTGGCCGGCTGGCCGTGGGTGTGCGCGAGCAGTGGCACATCGGCGAGCTCGTGGGCCATCGCGGCGAGGGCGTCGACGAGCCCGGTCGCCGCCGGCAGCCACACCTGCGTCACGGCCCCGCGGACCATGAGGGCGTAGGAGAGGTTGTTGACGTCCTCGCTCGTGCAGCAGAAGTGGATCAGCTCGGCGAGGGCATCGGCATCGCTGCCCGCCCCGGCCGGGTCGGAGGCGTCGAGGACGCCGGGGAGGCGACGCTTGAGGTAGTACTCGACCGCCTTGACGTCGTGGACCGTCTCGCGCTCGATCTCCGCGAGCTCGGCGATGTCGGCCGCAGCGAAGTCCTCGACGATCGCCCGGAGCCGCTCCTGCTCGCCCGCGCTGAGGGGGCGGACGCCGGGGACGACGCCGTGGGTGCTCAGGTGGATGAGCCACTCGATCTCGACGCGGATCCGCTCCCGGTTGAGGGCGGCCTCGGACAGGTGGTCGACGAGGGCGGCGACGGCGCGACGATAGCGGCCGTCGAGTCCGCCGAGCGCGATGGGAGGGTCGATCTGGGACAGCGCAGGCATGTGGTCATCCTCCCAGACGCCTCCTGCCTACACTCGATGTGTGAGTGACCGCGCAGCGGGATCGCCCGCAGAACGGCGCGCCCTCGTCAATCGATCCGTCGTCCAGCGCGTGCTGGCCTCGATGGCCTTCCGGCGTTCGCGCGAGGCCTCGCTGCGCATCGTCGACGACCCGGACTCCCTGCGCGATCTCACCGAGAGCGTGCGCGACCGCGGTTTCGAGGAGGGGGCGCTCGAGCCCGTCGCCGACCGGATCGACGCCGCTCTGCACCTCCTCGAGGACCGCGCCGAGGCGCTGGAGTCACCCCCGTCCGGCGAGCCGGATCCCGCGACCCTGCCGCCCGCGACCGCCGCCCGGCACCGGCTCATCGTCGCCGCGATGCACTACCTGACCCGCAAGGACGACGCGGCCCCCGAGGCCTCCCGTGCCGCCGGGAGTGGCGCGGCGCAGCGGTCCGAGCGCGGCGAACGAGGCGGGGAGGTCGACGACGTCGTCGTCGTCCGCGAGGTGCTGGGCACGGCGCAGGACGACCTCGCGCCCTACTTGGAGGAACCGGGGCGGTCAGGGCCCTCGGACCCGAGCGGGCCGCCGGTCCCGGGCGAGCCGCCGACCCGCTGATCCGGGCGGGCGGGCGCTACGAGACCTCGGCGCGGACGTGCTCGACGACGCCGGCGCTCGCGCGGCGGATCTGGGCGAGGCACTCCTCGAAGTCGGACTGCTCGCCGTAGTAGGGGTCGGCGAGGTCGAGGTCGTCACCGGCCTGCGGGTCGAACTCGCGCAGGAGGCGGATCTCGGTGTCGACGTCGCGGCCGGCGGCCAGTCGCCGGATGTCGCGCAGGTGCCCCGCGTCGGCGCACAGGACGAGGTCGAGCTCGTCGAACCAGCGCGCGTCGAACTGGCGGACCCGGTGGGCCGCGCCGTCGAGCCCGACGCCGGTCAGGGCGCGCAGGGCGCGGTCGTCGGCGCCGCTGCCGATGTGCCAGCCGCCGGTGCCGGAGGAGTCGACGACGACCGCGCCGCCGAGCCCCGCGTCGGCCATCGCCCCGCGCAGCACGATCTCGGCCATCGGTGAGCGGCAGATGTTGCCCGAGCACACGACATTGATGCGATAGGGGGAGGTCATCGCCCCATTGAAGCCGATATCAGGCGAGGCCGGCGAAGCGCCCGGCGGCCACGAGCGTCCTCGCGCGCGACCCGGTGACGCGCTCGATCCGCACCCGCGTGCCGGTCTGCGGCGCGTTGAGCATGACGCCGCGCTGCAGGACGATCCCGACGTGGTGGGGGCGCTTGCCGCGCTTGGCGAAGAAGTACAGGTCGCCGGGGCGGACCGCGGACAGCGGGATCCGGCGGGCCGCGTCGAGCTGGTCGTCGGCGTCGCGCGGCACCTGGACTCCGACCTGCCGGGCCGACCAGAGCACGAGCCCGGAGCAGTCGAGCCCGATCGGCGAGGTGCCGCCCCACAGGTAGGGGCGGCCGATCCGACTCCGGGCGGCGTCGAGGAAGGTCGTGCGGGCGCGCGCCGCGGTGACGACGGGCGTCGCGCCGAGCAGCGCCCCACGCCACGGCCTGCTCGAGATGTGGCCCGGTGCGATCCAGCCCGGGTAGCCGCGGGGGTCGCTCGCGCACGGCGCCCACGGCACGCGGACCTCCGACCAGCCATCGGCGCGGGTGCGCACGACGAGGACCGGCTCGTGCTGGAGGAGCTGGCTGTCCAGGCGCCCGACGAGGCCGAGGCGCCCCGAGCTGCGGGGCAGGGCGTCGAGTCGGCGCAGCCACCCGGGGATGTCGGGGCTCCGGCGCACCGCGAGGGCGTCGACGGCGCGCGGGGACGCCGGGGAGCGCCACAGGCAGGCGACCGGCGCGGTGATCGTCCGGTAGGTGGAGGCGGTCCCGACTCGCGGACCGGCGGGGCGACGTGCGCCGACCGCCGGTGACGCGAGAGCCGACTCGCTCACGAACGACCCTCCGGCGACGGCGGCGAGGCCGATCGCGCCGAGCCGCGCAAGGTCGCGGCGGCTCAGGGTGAGCGGGCCCGAGTCCGCTCCGGATGGTGCGTCGTCGGTCAGGGCATCGGGGAAGGGGCCGGTCGTCGCTGAGTCCATGAGGCGGGGTCTCTCTCGGCGCGTGAGGGGGCGTCGGACCCCGACCTCATCGGCGAATCGACCTCGCATTCAAGGGATTCACCCCCGACGGGCCCGACGGGCCCGACGGGCGGCCGGCCCCCCGTCAGCGGTGGAAGGCGCGGTCGCAGGCCTCGAGGACGACGCGGGCGAGGCAGCCGAGCGCGATGATCTTCAGGCCGACGAGCAGCGCCGGGCCGACGAGGGCACTCAGTGGCGCGGCGCCCGCCAGGAGCATCAACGTCCACACCCCGTCGAGGACGAGGTAGGCCATGACGAGCCAGAACGTCACGGGCAGGAGCTGCGGCAGCACGTAGCGGGAGAAGCTGCCGCGCGTCAGCGTGGGCGTCGTCGGCGCGGCCTGGATCGGCAGGTCGGCCGTCGGCGGCTCGCGGCGCGGATCGGGGCGTGTGTCGGGGCCCCTCTGGGAGCGGGTCTCGGCGTGCGGTGAAGGCGTCGGACGGCTCGCAGGCGTCACCGCATCCGAGGCCACCGGCTCCGGGCGCGACGGGGGAGCCGGGGCCGACGAGGGCGCCGCTTCCGGGGCCGCAGGCGTCGCCGCATCCGGACCGGTCGGTGGCGACGTCGGCCGCGGGGTCGCCGCCACCGGCGGCTGTGCGTCGCCGGGGTGACCGGCGGCGGAGGGTGCGCTGTCGGGTCGGCGCTCGCGGGCTCCGGCGGTGGGCGCCCGGTCGTGCTCGCGCTCGTCCGCGGACCGACCCGCCGTCTCGTTCGCCGTGTCGCGCACGGGTTCGCGCCGGATCCGCGGGATGGGACCGGTCACGGGCCCGGGGTTCGGGCCGCCCCATCCGCCGGAATCGCCGGCCTCGTAGGAGGTCTGCGGCTGCCGCTCCCATCCCTGGCTCGGGGACGGTGCGCCCGGTGCCTGCGGTGCCCGCGGTGCCTGTGACGCCTGCGGTGCATCGGCGCCGACCGAGGGCGCCGGCCGCACGGCGCGGTCCGCTGCGGTCTCGGGGTCGCCGTCAGACCCCCTCGGGGTGCCTGCGGTGCTCGACATGGGGCCTCCAATCGTGGACGGCCCCACTGTCCCATAGCCCACTGACACCGGCAGGGGGCACCGACGGCGTGATGTCGACGGTCGGCCGGCCGCCCTCAGCGGTCGGTCGGGAGGCGGAACGACGGCGGATCGGGAGATGGGCGACTGGCTCGCGACCGCACGCGGGCTGCGCGAGACGCACGCCGGCGGCCGCCGCGTCCGCCCTGCCGGTCGAGCGCTCGGTGATCCTGGCGGACTGTGGGACGATGGGGGGGTGCTGAGCCGTTCTGGACTCGCGCATGCCCGGGGGGGCAAGCTGCGCAAGGGAATTCGTCGACCGTTCGCCGTCCGCGGACGTGCTGTCGGCGCGCTCGCGACCGTCGTCGCACTCGGGGTCAGCCCCCTGGTCGCGGCGCCGTCGGCGTCCGCCGTGCCGACCACCAAGATGCCGACCACCGCCATGCCGAGCACCGCCATGCCGAGCACCAACGTGCCGACCACCGCCATGCCGACCCAGGCCGTCGCCGCGCGCGCAGGCCTCGAGGCACCGGCGTCGAGTTCGGCCACGCCGCGGTGGGCCGAGTACTTCGCCCAGCGCCCGGCCTGGCGCAACGGCTCGTGCTCGCGTGACGTGACGCGGATGGCCGACCTCATCGCCGACGTCGGCACCCGCACGGTCGTCGAGTGCACCCGAGTGCGCACGCCCCTCGTGTGGTCCGACCTGTCCAAGGGCTACGGCTACCTCCAGGTCTCCCGGGTGCGCCGCGTCAAGGCCGCCAGGGACACCCGGCCGACGCGCCTCCTCTTCGTCAACCCCGGCGGCCCCGGCGTCACCGCCGACTGGCTCGCCCCGACGGTCGCCGCCCTCGAACCGACCGAACACGCGAGCCACGACATCGTCGCGGTCGACGCGCGCGGCACGGGCGGCAGCCTGCCGGTGGCGTGTTCGACGGTGCCGGACGACGTCACGGACTACCGGACGCCGACGACGTCCGAGGTCCAGGCCCAGCAGCGCGCGGTCCAGCGGACCGTCACCCAGTGCACCTCCCGCTTCGGGCGGACCCTGCCGCACCTCAACACGCTCAACACGGTCCGCGACCACGACCTCGTGCGCTCGGTGCTGGGGCATCAGGTCGTCGACTTCTACGGGGTCTCGGCGGGCACGTGGATGGCCGCACGCTACGCCGACCTCTTCCCCGCGCGCGTCGGCCGGTTCGTGCTCGACTCCAACACCCAGTTCGCGACGGACTGGCGCCGCAGCTTCGCCTACCAGCCGCAGGGCTTCCAGCGGCGCTTCGAGCGGCAGTTCCTGCCGTGGACCGCGCGCCGGCACGCCGACTTCGGGCTCGGCAGCACGACGACCGCGGTCCGCGCGACCTACAACCGGCTCCGCAGCGCCGCCCAGGCCGGGCGATACGGGGCGCTCACGCCGCAGCTTCTCGACGACCGCGTCGTCGAGAAGCTTTACTCCGACGTGGGATTCGCCGAGCTGGCCGACGACCTCGCCGAGTTGGCGCAGCGCCTCAAGACGTCCCGGACCGCCGTCACCCCCCGGGCCGCCGCGGCGCCCGGTGTCGCGGTCTCGCCCGGTGCGGCGACGGCTGCCTCGTATCGTGCCGCCACGCCGGCGTGGGTCGCGGAGCGGGCGGGTGCCGTCGGCGCGGGCACGGAGGACACGGTCTTCATGGCCGTGCAGTGCAACGACTCGGCGTGGGTGCGCAACCCGGCCTCCTATGTCGCGGAGGGGCTGCGGCTCGGGGCGGCATTCCCGCTGCTGGGGTACGCGTGGGTGACGAGCCCGTGCGCGTATTGGCCGTATGCGCCCTCGCCCGTCCCCCGGACGAAGACCGCCAAGCGCGCGCCGATGCTCATGGTGCAGTCCGAGCTCGACCCCGCGACCCCCTACGAGGGGGCCGTCGCCGCGCACCGCGCCCGCCCGGAGACCCGCCTCGTGTCGGTGCAGGACCAGGGCAACCACGGCGTGTGGCTCGGCGAGAACCCCTGCGTCGAGAAGGTCGTCGGCACCTACCTCGCGACCGGTCGCCTGCCCGCCCGCGACCTCGTGTGCTCCGGAGTCGCGCTGCCGGCCGACGATCGGGCGTATCCGGTCGAGTCGCCGCTGCCGTCCTCGGCCGGGGGCGTCCCCCCGGCGCCCGCGCGTCCGGCGCCCAAGCCGGCCCCGAGCCCGACTCCAAGGCCGACACCCAAGCCGGCGCCGAAACCCAAGGCGTCCACGGGCCCGCAGGCCGCGCTCGGGGCCGTCATGCCGGGGCTGTCGGCCGCCGAGCGTCTCGCCGCCATCGAGCGCGCGATGCGTGCCGCGACCGCGCCGGACACCGCGTCGTCGACGGTCGACTCGCGGGGTGATTCGCGACTCGACCCGATCCGCGAGGAGGCTCAGCGCCGGCTGGCCCGCGGACTCGTGCAGTCCCGCATCTCGCAGCGCTGACCGCGCGCGGCGCGCGCCGATGGCGCGTGCGCCGACGGCGCGCTGCCATGCCGTGCGGTGCCGCCCTGCCTTCTTCGGGTGCGCACCTGTCGTGACCGAGTGATCGGCCACCCGCACTCGCGCGGCCGGCTCAGGAGGTCGCGCTCGGGTGCGTCAGGCGCAGGTGGGTCGCGCCGGCCGGGGCCTCCTCGCGGTGCGTCACGAGGACGACGGTGCGCCCGCGAGCGGCGTGGGCGAGGTCGTCGAGCACCGCGACGGCCGTCGGGTGATCGAGGTGGGCGACCGGCTCGTCGAGCAGGAGGATCGGCCGCTGTGAGAGCGCGGCGCGCGCGATGCCGAGCCGGGCGCGTTCGCCGCCGGAGACGCCGCGCCCACCGGTGCCGAGGATCGTGTCGAAGCCCTCGGGGAGCGCGTCGGGCCAGTGCGGCAGGCCCGCCACGGCGAGCGCGTCGCACAGGTCGTCGTCGCCGGCGGCGGGGGATGCGAAGCGCAGGTTCTCCCGCAGGGTCGAGGCGAAGACGTGGGGTTCGTCGTCGACGACGGCGATCCGTGCCCGGGCCTGTTCCAGCGGCTGCTCGAGGACGTCGCGCTCGTCGACGAGGTAGCGCCCACTCCTCGGGTCGAGGTGGCGCGCCAGGACGGCGAGAAGCGTCGACTTGCCCGACCCGTTGGGGCCGGTGACGACGAGGAGGTCGCCCGCGGGGACGTCGACGTCGAGCGGGCCGAGCGCCGGGCGGTCCGGGTGCCACGCGGCCGTGATCTCCCGCGTCGCGATGCCGGCCGGCGCGGCCGAGGGCGCCTCCGGGTGGTGGACGTCGCCGGCCGGCGCGGTGTCGGAAGCGTCCGCAGCGCCATAGGCGGGGGCGCGGAGATCTGCGGGGTCGAGGCGTACCGCGTCCTCGAAGGCGTCCGAGGGCCCGAGCACCTCCGACGCGGCCGCGACCGCGGGCTCCTGGTCCAGGAGGGCGGTGAGGCGGCGGTCGGCCGCGCGGGCGCGGGCGGCGGCCCCGACGGCGTCGGGCACGAGAGCGACGACGTCGCCGAGGGCGATCGGCACGAGGACGATGAGCGCCGCGATCGGGGTCGGGAGCCCATGCGCGATCCACGGGGCGACGACGAGCGCGGTGACGGCCGCGTGCGCCATCGTCAGCGCCGGCGTCACGCCGGTGCCGATGGCCCGGACGACCCCGTGGCGACGCAGGGCCGCGTCGAGTTCGGTCTGCGCTGCGGCCAGGCGCGCCTCGACCTGGGCGGCCGCGCCGACCGCGGCGATCTCGGGGGCGCTCGTCGCGATGAGGGTCGACAGCCCGGTGACGCGGGAGCGGGCGCGCACGACCGCGGCCTGCGCGCGGATCTCGAGGCGCCACGTGAGCAGGCCGAGAAGCAGGCAGGAGAGCACGAGGCTGAGCACGACGAGGGCAGCGGGCACGAGGACGAGCGCGACGAGCGCCGCCGCCAGCAGCCCGGTGCCGATCATCGAGACGAGCGGCACGACGACGCGCACCTGAGCGTAGGCGAGGTCGTCGAGGTCGTCGACGACGCCGGCGAGCACGTCGGCCCGGCTCCGGCGACCCAGCCGCGCGGGCGTGAGCGGGACGAGCCGGCGATACACCTCTGCGCGTCGCCGGGCGAGATAGCCCAGCGCCGCGTCGTGCGAGCGCACCCGCTCGGCATACCGGAGCGCGGGCCGGGCCATGCCGAAGGCGCGCACGAGGACGATCGCCGCGAGGAGCGTGAGGATCTGCGGGCGGAAGCTCGCCGCCACGATGAGCCAGCCCGATGTCGCGGTGAGCGCGACGCCGCTGGTCAGCGCGAGGGTGCCGAGCGCGGAGGCGCCCGGGATGCCGGGGATGACACGTGGGCCACGGTCCGGACGGGGCTCGTCGCGGGTCATCGGCGCACCTCATGCCGGGTCCGGCCCGATCTTGCGCCATCGAGATCGACATCGAGATCGACATCGACATCAGCGTCGTCGTCGGTGGGGTCGAGGGGGTCGATCCGTAGCTCGGCGTCGGCCCGCTCGACGAGCCCGCGGCGGTGGCTCACGGCGACGACGATCCGATCGGCGGCCAGGCCCGTCACGTAGGCGTGGACGGCGGCCTCGGCGTCGGGGTCGAGGTGTGCGGTCGGCTCGTCGAGGAGGAGCACGTCGGCGTCGCTCAGGCCGGCGCGGGCGATCGCGAGGCGGGCCCGCTGCCCGGCGGACAGGCCGAAGCCCTCGTCGCCGAGGGGGGTGTCGAGGCCGCGGGCGACGAGGTCGTGCAGGCCGACGGCCCGCAGCGCCTCCTCCAGGTGTGCGTCGGAGCGCGGCGCGGGTGAGCCGAGCGTGAGGTTGTCGCGGATCGTGCCCGGCACGAGGAAGGGCCGCTGCGTCACGAGGTGCACGACCGGGCCGTCCGTCGGGGAGGAGGGGTGCGAGCCCGGATCACCGAGGAGCGCGCCTTCCGCGCGGATCGCGCCGTCACTCGGGGTGCGCAGCCCGGCGAGGAGCTCCAGCAGGGTCGTCTTGCCGGCGCCGCTGGGCCCGGTGACCACGGTGAGCCCGCGGGTCAGCCGGGCATCGAGGCCGCGCAGGACCCGCGGGAGGCCGGCGCGGTAGCGATAGCCCAGCCCGTCCAGGGCAAGCGCCGCGCCGGTCTCGTCGCGATCCGCCCGGACCAGGGACGAAGGGATCGAATCCGCAGGGGTCTGAACTGCCGTGGACGGGTCCATCGCGTCGGGGGTGTCGGGGGTGTCGGACGCCTCGAGCTCGGCGGCGATATCGGACAGCGCCTGGGCGCCGTCGGCGGCGGAGTGGAACTCGGCGCCGACGCGGCGGATCGGCCAGTACGCCTCGGGCGCGAGGAGGATGAGCGGCAGCGCCGGCCACAGCTCCATCCGGCCCGCCGCGAGGTGGATGCCCACCCAGACGGCGACGATGGCGACGGAGATCGTCGCGAGGAGTTCGAGGGCGGCCGAGCTGAGGAAGGCCAGGCGCAGGGTGGCGACGGTCGCGTGCCGGTGCCGCTCGCTCACCTCGCGCACGACGTGCGCCTGTCGGCCCGCGCGGCCGTAGCCGACGAGCACCGGCAGGCCGCGCATCACGTCGAGGAAGTGCCCCGACAGCTGCGCGAGCGTGCGCCACCGCTTCGCCGTCGCGTCGGCCGTCGCCGAGCCGATGAGCGCGGCGAAGAGCGGCAGAAGGGGGAGCGTGAGGATCGGGATGATCGCGGTGATTGGGTCGAGCCACGCCATCGCGAGGATGACCGCCGGCGGCAGGACGGCCGCGGAGACGAGTGTCGGCAGGTAGTGCGCGACATACGGTTCGACGCTCGCGGCACCCGAGGTGAGCAGGAGCTGGGTCCGGTCGACCGAGCCCGAGCCCGAGCCCGAGCCGGAGCCGGAGCCGGAACAGTCCGCATCCGCCGGCCGCCGCAGGACGAGCCGGGCGAGCGCCTCC